>Ga0209061_1001070_pt1 | contig 50883 bp, 31 predicted proteins | sample Coa_R1_10_FD_187157 | JGI IMG/M metagenome (GOLD analysis project Ga0209061, IMG submission 187157) | Surface soil microbial communities from Centralia Pennsylvania, which are recovering from an underground coalmine fire - Coalmine... | ecosystem: Environmental > Terrestrial > Soil >...
TTCGTCGAGTGCTGCCTTTCGCTATGTGTTAAGGCGGTAGTGTAACAATCTTTCGCTATTGAAAGACAGCTACATTAAGTGTAACTAACGTCCTGTGCAAGTATCCCTGACTGCGAACCGCTACGCGATTCGCAGGTGGGGAGAGTCTGCGGGCGGAACGCCGCAGGCGTTCCGCCCGCAGACTCTCCATCATAGAGTGCGCGGGGCCATTTAAAAGTCGCGGTATGAGTCACAATGGTGCGGAGCGGCGCGATTGATCGCGCCTGTCCCGCCCGTCATGTTCGTCATAAGCGCGATCAATCGCGCCGCTCCGCATGGGAAAGGACTTTTAAATCGCCCTGTAGAGTGCGCCGCAGGCGCACAAAATTATGCACCTTGAGTTAACATATTTAGTTTGCAAGTATAGCAGATCACACTATAAAAAGGAAAGGGGGTAAGTGGCCTCTCCTTTCAGATAAGCTCGCTGATGCGCAGAAAATTTTCAAACATTATGCGCGTATGAGAATGGTAGAGCGCTTGCTGACCTGCCCGCGAACGCTCCAACTCCATCAATCTCTCGCTACCCAGGGAGTCTATAATCTCCTGCCGCCCGAGGGAGAGCCAGAGATCAAGCATCTCGGGGTTGACCTCGATGTGATATTGCAGCCCGTAGCAGCGCTGCCCGTAGCGAAACGCCTGGTTGGTTGTATGCCTGGTGCTAGCCAGAAGCACGGCTCCCTCTGGCAGATCGAACATATCCTCATGCCAGTGGAAGACTTTCTGGTAGCCGGGCAGGCCCTGATAGAGTGCGTCTCGCTGCCCCTCCTCGGTGAATTGTACGTCGACGAAACCAAACTCGGTTGTGGTGTTGCGCCTGACCGTGCCGCCGAGCGCGCCAGCAAGCAATTGGCCGCCGAGGCAGACGCCCAGGCAGGGAATATCCTGTTCGACGGCATGGCGCAGCAGCGTTTTTTCCCGCGCCAGATAGGGATATTTGTCCTCCTCATAGATGTGTTGCGGCCCACCCAGAGCTACGATAGCATTGTAGGACGTAAGATCGGGAAGGGGCTTCTCCGCTGCATTGAGAACATCATAGGCGATATGGTGTTCCTGTAGAATTTCTTCTAGATAACCTGCGGGATTGTCCCAGACGTGTATAATGACCAGTACTCGCTTCATGCTGCTACAAGTTCTCCCCGACTGCTAATGTGAACTACTACTTCTCAACATTCTCTCAAGAAACGTCCCGCCTGCGGCGGGAGGGAGGAGGGAAGCGGGGGCCTATGCCCCCGCGCCCCGCGCAGAGGGCTTTGCCCTCTGCACTCCGTGGAACAGTGTGCTCGGAAGATCCGGAAACAACGAGCGCCCCCGGCAGGGGACCAGGCCCTCTGCACTCCCCTTTTATTATGTAGAGGTGCTGCTGCCAGTACAGGTGATTGTCACGCTCCATTGTTGTCCTGCTTCGAGGATCAGCGGCCAGAGAAAGGTCAGGCAGCTCCCCTGGTGGGTGCGCTCGAAGCCGGCCTCTGAACCTGTCACCGTCTCGATAGGGAAACGCCAGAGCGTGGCGGCCTCGCTCAAGGTGAAGCCCATATCCTGTTGCAGCCACGAGTTACCGATGTGGCACTCGCGCAGCGGGCTGGCCTCGCCCATACTATCGAAGGAGTCTTGCCCGATGAGGCTGGCTATTGTGTCCTCTATCTCGCGCAGCGGGCTGGCCTCACCCATGCTGATGATACGGTAGTATGCCTGATCGTTTCCCCCGCCGCCCAGCAGGTTAAGGTTCCACTCGCTGGCAAAGTGCGTCTGAAGGCGCGACTGCCCTCTATTTTCGATATCGTAGCGCACGATCAGCTTTTCCTCGCCGCGTGGGATAAAAAGCTCCTTTGTAAGATGAACGGGAAGCGGACTCATAGCGCCTGCGCGGCGTACCTGCCCTTCGCATGTCATGGTGACAGTGATGCCGTCTTCCTGCTGCTCCACGCTGGTAGCGAAGGGCTGCTCGACGAAGTTGCCCATTTCTTCGAAGCGCATCTGCGCGAAATTTGCCAGCGGCAGACCCGGTGGCAGAAAGTGATCGACGAGGCTGGCGCGGCGGTAGCCGTCCACGACCAGGTAGCGGTCAAGGTCGGGTTCCCTGGTGCGGATTGTGATGTGCGGGGAGGCCGGCTCGCTCGCCTTTTGCGCTGCCGTGAGCTGGCTTTGCTGCTCGATGAGCGCCCTGCGCCGTCGTTCCTGCTCATACTCGCGTAAGGTCTGGTGATAGCCCTCCTGGCGGCGCGTCATTACGCTGGTTATGTTGTGCGCGCTGCGGCGTAGATCCCATTCGAAGATTGTGCCCCCACGCTGTGGAGCGATGTAGAGGTTCTGCTGGTCGCTCTCGATAAGCAGTTCATCCTGCGTATCGCGGTCAAAGTCGGTGAACGTGTACTGCTGCCAGTGACCTGCACCATGAAGGAGGCGATCTGCGGCATTCTCGGCTTTGATCAGGTGATGGTAAATGGCCGAGCGTACATGCGCCATGTAGATGCCGCCAAAGAGGCCATGCCAGTAGGTGTCATTGGCCTGCGCCTTCCAGAGATGGACCAGCCCGCTCTCTTCCGTCGCCCCGGCGGCGTATACGCGATCATGGACACGCAGCATTTTCTTATGCTGGTTATTAATCTCCGGGTAGCGGGCCAGGAAGTTGCGCCAGAAGCCGCCGTGCATGAATTGGAGAATATCGACGCGTTTGTCGTGCTCCAGTTGATGCAGGATTTTGCCGAACAGATACGACTTGCGGGGGGGCAGCGCCCACTCGGTCATCTCGATATAGGATGATGTAGGGATATAAATACGTCCCAGCGCGGGATGCGTCCTGGCGTATTCTCCAAGCAGTGTTGTATGCAGCCAGGCGCTGTTGCGCTCAAGCTCAGTGAATAATTCTTCAATCCAGCCCGGGCGGCCATCTTCTCCCCAGCAGTAGGCATATGTATCGGGCCAGCTCCCGAACTTCTCGCCATCATCGCCCATGACCACAATACGGCGGCCATCAGGTGTCGCCAGCGAGCGCAGCAGTTCTATGGTTTCCGCTACGGGACGCCAGGGAATGAGATAGCGCAGCGCTTTGCTGGTTGCGTACACCTTCAGCACATCGCTCTGATCCTCCGTGGCGTAGTAGCCGTAGAGGTCGTCATCATCCAGCCCTGCATCCTTAAAGTGGATATCGTCAAGTACCGTCCACTCGATGCCCGCCTCGCGGATCAGGCGCGGCAGGCCAGGCTCCCAGACGCGTTCGGCGATCCACATGCCTGTGGGCGTCGTGCCGAAATCACGCCGGATGCGCCCGGTCAGGCGGCGGATCTGCGCCACTTTGTCGCTATCGGGAATCGAGGGCAGGATCGGTTCGTAGTAGCCTCCGCTCACCATCTCGACCTGATTGCGCTTCACGAGGGCCGCGACACGTTGCAGGAAGTCGGGATGCGCCTCTTCCAGCCAGTCCAGTAGCGAGCCGGTATAATGCAGCGAGATGCGCACACCTGGATGCCGGGTCAACGCCTCGATTAGCGGGAGGTAGGCTGCCTCGTAAACCTGCTGAAAAACCCAGGGGAAGTTGCCTACCGGCTGATGATTATGGAGCAGTAGTCCGAGGTAGATGTTACCGGGGCGCCCTGTTGTCATGAGTTCACCTGTATATTGCGCTTTTTATCTCTCACCGTGCGTAGATGCGCGATGATGAAGTTTTCCATTATTAGTAATATTCGTAACTGCTCAGGTCCGCTCTTGCCCAGACTGTTCAGCGCCTGCGGCGCTTCGCACCGGTTCAGGTTGGCTGAGGCAGGCCGCTGGAGGTGGCAAGGAGAGTTGAATAGTTACCATCATTATACCTCATCGGCCCGGCGGTTGCTCGCTTGACTTTTCGTTTACCTGCAATTATGATAGATGCGGCACAATTCTAGAAAAACAATGAAACAGGGAAGGAGCCGATAAAAGATAATGCCAGCAGAACCGCAGCAAAACGCCTATTTTATCGATGCAGAAAGCGCCGCCGAAATGGGGCGACTTATACGTCTCGATGAGGTGCTTAACGAGTGCATGGGGGGGGTATTCCCTGACCACCCCGATCTATCCAGCGTACAGAGCGCGCTGGATGTGGCCTGCGGACCGGGCGGATGGGCCAGCGAGCTTGCCTACCAGTATCCCGGTATGCAGGTGGTGGGCATCGATATCAGCCAGACGATGGTGCGCTATGCCGAGGAGCTAGCCAGAGTCCAGCGTCTCGATAATGTGCGCTTTCTCAACATGGACGCAACGCAGCCGCTGGACTTTCCCGATAACTCCTTCGACCTGGTTAATGCTCGTGCACTCTTTGGTTTCATGCGCAAGCAGCAATGGCCGCAGGTAGTACGCGAGTTTGTGCGCGTATGCAAGCCTGGGGGTATCGTGCGCCTGAGCGAGCCTGAAAGCATGGGTATGACAAATAGTCCCGCCCTCGAAAAGCTCAATCGCCTCTTTATGCGCGCACTCTTCGTCAACGGCCAGAGCTTCGCACCGCTGCCGGAATCCCAATATCTGTGTCTGACCGCTATGCTAGAAACTTTTCTTCGTGAGGCTGGCTGCCAGGATATTCACGAGGAAGCGTATGTGATTAACTTTTCGGCGGGAGCAAAGGCAAACTGGAGCGTCACCGAAAATCACAAGGTTGCCTATAAATTATTGCAGCCTTTCATGATCAAGGCGGGAGTAGCGACGCAGGAAGAACTGGACACGCTCTACGAACAAATGCTGGCCGAGATGCTGGCGGACAATTTCCGGGGCCTCTGCTATTCCCTCAGCGTGTGGGGGAAGAAGCCAGTATAATGATCCTCGTTTTTCTCTGGAAAGGTCAGGAGGGTAAGCCAATCTTACTCGACCTGACCCCATTTGCTCTGGCTTTGCTGAAGTATGCGCGCACATTCGGGCGTAACAGATAGTACAGCGTTGCCAGAATGAGTGCTAACCCGATGATCTTATCCAGGGCAAAGCTGCGAGAGGCTATAAAGCCGATATCCGCGATGATATGGACAATTTCAAAGATGATCGTAAGCATCCATGCCCATCTATATCCTCGCCACAGCCCATAACTGAGGATGAGGAAAAAGATGCCCAGACTGATCTCGACGAGGGGCAGAATTGGAGCAAGAATCTGGAGGAACCCTAATCCTTGCGCCTGCGGCAGATTATGTAGAAACAATGCCGTGATGCCGCCAAGTAGCGAGAGCAAACCAACAAGTACTTCCAGGATGACAACAAGAATAAGCCCGCGCGGTCTTGACATAGAAAATCTCCTTAGATTATTGCTTCCTCTATATATTCCCTCACAGGTTACATGCTAATCAATAGCAGCTTTATACTTGAAATATCAGAGGGTTTTCATGTGCTAATTTTTGTTACCCCGGAAGCTGTTTATTTGTCCAGAAAATTGATATATTCTATGTAGCCAGAGGCTGAGAAAAAACAGGGGCGTAGAGCGTATATGACAACGATAAAATTATTGCTGGTTGACGATCATGGGCCGCTGCGCAGGGCGCTGCGCGAGGGCCTGGAGGCGACCAGGGCCGTGCAGGTGGTGGGCGAGGCGGCAACGGGGCGCGAGGCCGTGGCGCGGGCGCTGGAACTGGATATGGATGTGATTTTGATGGATGTGCAGCTACAGGATCCCCAGGCGGGCCGTAACGCGCTGAGCGGCGTAGGCGCGGCTGTCGCTATCCGGCGCGAGCGCCCGCGTATGCCCGTCGTTTTCTACTCCATTCAGGATGACGACGACTACTACCGCGAGTTCCGCGCTTCGGGTATCCTGACGCATTATGCCTACGTGCGCAAGAGCAACTACCTGCTCCCCAGCATGCTCGTTCCCCTGCTGCGCGATGCTGTGAATGGACGCAGCATCGTTGATCCCGAGATAGAGGATCGCGTGCAGGAGGTGCGCGACCTCGACGAGCAGTCACCGCGCGCTCTGCTGGAGCCGAACGAGCTGCGCGTGGTTGAGTTGATGGCCCAGGGCATGACCAACGAGCAGATCGCGGCCCGCCTCAACCTGCACGACAAGCGCGCCGTCAGCCGGACCAACGGGCGCATCTATGCCGCCTGGGGGCTGAGCGAAAACGCCGTTGATGATAAAGTTGCTCGCGCGAGAGCAACTCTGATTTATATGCTCAATCGCATGATTATATGGGATGAGAATGGGGTGGCGCTGGTACAGGACCGCCGGGGCGAGTGGGTGCCGCTGTACAAAGAGGCTGATTGATTTTGCACCGGAGCTATACCGCCCTCCCGGCGCCGCTATGTGCCGGGCGGCCATCGCTGAGGGGAGGGGAAGAGCAACATGCCACTGAACACCTTGCTTGATCCTGCAAATATTCTACAGATCATCGCGCTGGCGCTCTCGATCTTTAATCTGGTCGCCTTTCTGTGGCTGGCCTGTACGGTCTGGCTGAATGGAGATCGCCGCAGCCTGATCACGCGGGTGGGAGTCGTGGGCCTCGGCCTGGCCGCTCTGTTTTTCTTTATCCATGCCCTGCTGATCTCCAGCCCGCTCTCGCAGCCCACAGGACTGATGCCGTTAAATTTCCTGTGGCATCTGATCTGGCTGCCCGCGCTCGGCGCGACATATATCTGGTTCGTGATCGGGCTGCACTACGCGGCCTTGATCAATGAGGGATGGCGCCGGCGCCGTCCCCTCTTGCTGCTTTGTAGCAGCCTGCTGGGCTGCGCCGTGCTGGTCCTGCTGATCCTCAATCAATCGACCTTCACCTTTGCCGGAACGCTGCGCCTGCTGGCGTATGGCTATGCGCGCGGCGATACGAGCGCCGGGCTGTTCTCGCCCTTCGTCTTGCTCCCGCTGCTGTTCCTGTTCTACGTCGCATTCTGCGCTATCGGTCCCTGGTTCACGCCGGGGCGCGTTGGTCGGCTGCTGCGCGTCCTGTGGGCTGCCGGTACTACGCGCAAGAAGAACATATCGCTGCGTCAGCGTCTGGTTGATGCCTTCTGGGACGATCAGGCCGATGCCGAACTGTTGGAGGAGCCACAACTCTCCTGGCACCTGGCGAGGCCGGGCCTGCTGCTGGCGGCGCTGCTGATGGTCGGACTCATCATTATCATCGGCGGACTGGGCATCTGGTCAATGGCAAACTGGCTCAAGCTTCTGGAGGGTACGCGCCTCTTTTCTTCTATCCCTCCTGCAACCGCGTTCAATACCATTCCCCCCGGTCTCGTACTGCTGGATATCATTGCTATCGGCTCGCTGGCTCTGATTATTCTGCTGGTCGGCTACTCTATCGTGCGCTACGGCATTCTGATCGAGCGCCCACTTGGCCGGCGCGGCTTTTTCGAGCAGTGGCGTGGCATCGTCATCGTTGCTACTACCGTTGCTATTTTTATCGCGCTGTTCGTGGCTCTGACGCGCAGCAGCCTCAGCGGGCTGAGCGGTCTCCTGTTCATCACCTGCCTGGCAACGGGGGCCTACGCTCTCTTTACATGGAGCAGCTATACCGCGCATGACCGCTATGTGACGCTGCTGCGTCCTTTCTTGCGCAGCACAAATCTGCGCCACTGGCTCAACACCGATCTGCGCAAGACCGAGCAGAGCATGGAGGACCTCTTTTTCCATTTATGTAATGATGTGCTGGTGGTACAGTGGGCGCGACTGGTGGTCCTGGCCGGGCCGCTGCGGCGCAGTTTCAATTATCGCTGGCCGTTCTTCGATGGGCAGGATGAACTGGAGGAACAACCGAAAAATACGAGGACCGGGAAAGGTGAGGAGAATGAGGATGACAGGGTGCAAGCTTACAGCGGTCATGCGAAGGCGGCGAGTTCAGGTACACACAGGGTGCGCGTGATGGTACAGGGCCAGCCGGTAATCTGCTGGATATTGCCAATTTACGATGAACTGGGGCCGGTGGCGCGGCTCTATCTTGGTCCTCGCAAAGATGGCGGCGTCTTTACCGACGAGGATATGGATCTTGCGCATGCGTGTGGACAGCGCATTCTCGATACCCTGCGCGATCACGAAGCGATGCTGGCGGTGGCCGGTCTGTTGCGCCGCCGTATCGTCGATGTAAAACTGGTCGGGGCGCAGCAGCGGCGCGTGCTTCACGACGAGATCTTGCCGCAGATGCACCTGGCGCTGCTGCGGCTGGAGACGCTGCGTTCCGATGTGCAGAACGGGCATAAGGATGAGGCCACCACACGCTCGGATCGAGCGCTTACCGAGGCGATCAATATCATCAGCGACGCCCATCGCCAGCTTGCCGCAATGATGCGCGCGACCACTACCAGTGCGCCGCATCACCTGGAGCGCGATGGTATGATGCACGCGATCCATACCATGATCGAGCAAGATTTTCAACACGCCTTCGACGAGGTAGAGTGGGATGTTTCGGAGGAGGAGGCTCGCCATATTGACGAGATCGTGCCTCCAGCTATCGCCGAGCTGATCTTCGCCGCTGTGCAGGAAGCGCTGCGCAATGCGGCGCGTCATGCACGCGGCTCCGACGTGCATCGCCGGCTGCGCCTCACCCTCAAAGCGTCCTGTAACTCGCACCTGGAAGTCGTCGTGGCCGATGATGGCGTCGGCATCGGTGCGGCGAGCAGCGCAACAACGGGAACCGGTGGCGGACTGCTGACACATCGCGCGCTGCTCGCCATCGCCGGTGGCAGCCTCACAGTCAAGAGTGCGCCAGGCGAAGGAGTGACCGTGCGCATTCAATTGCCGGCGGAGTCGCTGCGGTGATGAATTTTAACCACCAGGATAGGTCATGTCATCCTTCGCGGCCGCGAAGGATGACATGACCTATCCTTCATTGGCAGATCCTTGCCGCAGGCGCTATAGTTATAGCAGCAAGCAATTTTGTAATTGCAAAGGCAGGGAGATAACGTATGATTCTCGTTACCGGCGCGAATGGCTATATCGGGCGGCACCTGGTCGCGCGTCTCGTTGCCCAGGGAGAACGGCCGCGCTGCCTTGTGCGCGACACCAGTCGCGCGGGGCAGGTTCTGCCCGTCGATAAAATTGAAATAGTGCAGGGTGATACTACCCGGCCGGATACATTAGTTCCCGCCGTCGATGGTGTCGATACCATCGTTCACACCGCGTTTATTACGGCTGATCGCAAGCAGACAGCAGCCGGCCAGTACGAAGCGACGAATGTGGGCGGCACCGCCAATTTAATCGCGGCGGCAAAGGCCGCGGGCGTCGAGCGCATCATCGAACTGAGCGGGCTGGGCACCAGGCCCGACAGGCCGGGCAGCTATATGCAGGGACGCTACCTGGCCGAGCAAATGTTGATAAATAGCGGCCTTGCCTGGACAATCATTCGCCCCTCGGTGCTCTTCGGCCAGGGCGCTCCCTTCATCAAGGGCCTGACCGACCTCATTCGCACTTCTCCGGTTGTGCCCCTGATCGATGGCGGCAAAACCATGTTCCAGCCGATCTATGTCGAGGATGTTGTTACCGTCATCCTCAAGGTGCTCGCGGAGCCGGAGCGCTATGCCAACCACATCTACACCATTGGCGGCCCCGAGTATTACTCCTTCACCCAACTGTTCGATCTGCTGCTGGAGGCTACTCACCGGCGCCGGCTCAAGGTATACGCGCCGGTGCCACTGGTCGGCCTGGGCGCTGCTGTCATGGAGGCTGTGCTGCCGAAGCCGCCATTGACACGCGCGGCCATGACGCTCTTCTCTTTTGACAATACTACCGATCTTGATAGCGTTGAGCGCGACTTCGGCTTTACGCCCACCTCATTTACCGAATATCTCAAAACTCAGGGATAAATAAAGATGAATGGATGATGGTGGTTGTGGCCGCAGGCCACAACCACCATCATCCATTCATCTTTGTCTGTGTATATCGGGTGTGAGGATAATAGCGGTAATACAAAACAAAAGTTGCTGTGCTATAATGAGTACGCAAGAACGTTTCTCCTGATAGAGACTGTGCACATCCTGGTTATTAAGCGCCTTAGATCGGACCTGTTATATACCAATTGCTCTGTTTATAGACCAATAAGGGGGAGTCGGTGTCATCATCATCTGAGCAGCTCTGGAAAACAGAAAATGACTTGCGCACGGTTGGCGATGGGTTGATGCAGATTGCGCGACTGCTCCATGAGCATAGCCGCAAGCTGGAAAATGCCGTCGAAGTGAAATATGCCAGCGAGGGCAGCGATCCACGTGTGCGCCTGTTGAGCGATGCACTCAACGTGAGCCGCATCGCGGATCTGGAATTGGGGCGGCTCAACCTGGCGCTGCAACGTGTCCTTCAGGCGCAGCACAGCCAGGGGAACGGAGCCGCGGCGGCTCCATCGGCGCCCCCGGGAGCATTCGGGACCGAGCGCGAAGAAGCCCTCACCATGAGCATCACCGATCTGGAGCGGCAGCGTGACGAACTGGAGATCCTCTATGAGATTGCCCGCACCCTCAATTCAACGCGGGAGTTCGATGAAGTACTGCGCCTGGTGATGGATCGCGTCATCGAATTTGTGAATGCCGAACGTGGCTTCTTGATGCTGGTAAATCCTGCTACCGGCAAGCCCGAGTTTACTATTGCCCGTGATAAAGAGGCACATACTATTCCCGAAAGCGCGTTCGCGACTGCCAAGATCAGCCGCAGCACGGTGCTACAGGCTATCAAAACGCGCCAGCCTCTGCTCGCCGACGACGCACAGCTAGATGATGCTTTGCGCGGCCATGAAAGCATTGTGGCCTATGGTATCCGCTCGATCATGTGTGCCCCCCTGATGGTGCGTAATAACTGCATCGGTGCCGTCTATGTTGATAGCCGTATCAATGCTAACCTGTTCGGCCCCAGGCACCGCGACCTGCTGCTGGCTTTCTGTAATCAGGCCGCCATTGCCATCGATAATGCTCGTCTCATCGCTGACCTGAACAAAGCCATCCAGCAGGTCCGAGAAGATAAGCAATACATGGACAACATCTTCTTCTCCATTGCCAATGGCGTTATTACCACCGATGCGACGGGTATGATTACCACCTTTAACAAGGCCGCAGGCGACATCCTGGGTATGGACCCGGAGGCGGCGAAGGGGAAGCCCTACCGCGAAGCGTTTAAGAGTCTGCCGCCCCAGGTGCAGAAAGAGATAGTTGGCCTGCTCTATAGAGCCTCGGGGGAAGTTGCGCGTTCCACGATGCTGCTGCCCGTTTCGCTTGATTGCGAGATCCCCAGGCGCGGGCCGGGCGAGTTCAATCTGAATCTGTACGTCTCCTCGCTGCGCGATACCGATGGCTCCCATATTGGCGTGGTGCTGGTCATCGATGACCGCACCGAGTTGAAGCGCTCGGAGGCGCAGGCCAAGAAGGTGCGCCGTATATTCGAGCGCTACGTGCATCCCAATGTCGTGCAGCAGTTGATTAAAGATCCGATGGCGCTCAACCTGGGTGGCGAGACAAAAGAAATCTCGGTAGTCTTTGCCGATATACGTGGCTATACGCGCCTGAGCGAGAGCATGGCCCCCGAGGAGGTGATGAATTTAATCAATCGCTACCTCAAGATCATGTGTGAAGCGATCTGGGAGGAAGAAGGGACGCTCACCGCTTTCCAGGGTGATGCCCTGATGGCGATCTTCAACGCACCGCTGCCACAACAGCATCACGCCCTGCGCGCCGTGCGGGCCGCGTGGAAAATGCGCCTGGCCGTGCAGGAATACCAGCGCTCGCAGCCAGAAGAGACGCGCGTCTCCTTCGGTATCGGCGTTAATACCGGTCTCGCCACCGTGGGCAACGTTGGCGCGCAGGAACGATTGCAGAACTACACGGCCATTGGCGATGTCGTGAACGTTGCTTCGCGCCTCCAGAACAACGTTTCGGACCATAACATCCTGCTCAATGAGTCAACCTATATTCAGGTCTATCGTTACGTGCAGACCGGGAAACCGTTCCCTCTGACGGTCAAGAACAAGTCCGCGCCGCTGACCGTGCGCTACCTGATGGGACTGCTGTAAGTCTGAATGTTACCAATCAGGATCGGCAATCTTTTTACGCGTAGCCACGCGATTTATCGCGCCTGGGAGCACACCGGAAGCCCAACGAGCGCGATAATGAAGATCACCAACCAGGTTCGGGAATGAGCAAAACGGTTGGGATGGTGTAGGGACGCCGCGCCGCCCTGGAGGTCCAACCCGCATCCCGGTCTGCGGCGCAAGTCCGCCCCGCGGCCCACCCCAACGGTTCGAGGGGAGAGATCGGCGGACTTGCGCCGCAGACTGGTCACAGAGCGTTGCCCCCGGGGCGGCGCGGCGTCCCTACAAAGGCCCGGCATCCTTTCCCTTGCCGATCTTGATCGGTATCATTCATCATCGCGCTACGCACAGGGGCATATCCCTGCCTCTGGTTGTTAACCTTCATTATTTACAGGTACTTGCGCAATACGAAGCCCGTCTGTTGCGAGCGGACGAAGCCGAACCACTCATAGAGGCGATGAGCGTGGACGTTATCTTCCTGGGTATTCAGCAGAATGCGCGCCGCGCCCTCACGTTCAAAGAAGCGTATGGCCTCGGCCATCAGGCGGGCGCCGATGCCCTGGCTGCCGAATGCGGGATGGACGGCGATACGGATGAGGTAGCCGGTATCGTTCTCCAGCGCATTAAATTGATATCCGGCGATCTTGCCCTGCAACTCGGCCACAACAAAGTAGGGATGCGTGGCGGCGATATCGGCGAAGGCCAGAGTATCATAGCGCCAGAGATCCTCAAAGCAGGCATTCTCAATGTTGAGCAGTGCTTGCATATCGTCGCGGCTGTTCGTCAGCGGGCGGACAACAACCTGCTGGTTGCCCATAGTAGGGATGCTGAAGCCAATTTTATCGTAGGCGTAGAGCCGGCTGTAGGGTGTGAAGCCGTGGCCGAGCAGAATCGGGCGCAGCCAGTCACGCCCGGTGTCGTTGCCCGAATAGTGCAGGTGATGCACGCCGCGCGCGAGCAGATGGGATGACAATTGTTCAAGGAGCGAAGTGAGTATCTCGACGTATGCGCTGCTCGCCGTCCAACTGACTCCAAAGCCCGAAAGCCAGGCGGAAGGGGGATTGACAGTCTGGGACAGCAGGAAGCTCTGGAGCGAGGCGCCATTGAACAGGCCCACGGCGGGATAGTGCTCAAGTAAGAGTGGCAGCTCTCCCGGCGTGAAGCGCTGATAGATATATTCAGAAGTAAAGAGCAGGCGCCGGACAGCGGGCAAGTCTTCGCCTGTCAGCAGGCGGATCTGCCCGGCGTGCGATGGATAGATCCTCATCAGAACACGGCATCGTTGCTACTGAGATGTATTTTCGGCGGCTGGTCTATCATCCGCTCCTGGCCCCTTTATTTCACGGCGCAGCCGCTCGATATCTGGTTTCGGAGCGTTGCGCATACGATAGCCCGTCAGCTCGTGGATGCGGCGCAGCTCGGCGATCAGAGCGTCGTCGTTGAGGCGCCATTCCATCTCAGGCGGCGGACCGAGATTATCGACAGCCGCATCGTCTCCGAGCAGGATATTGATACAGGTGGCGACGCAGGCGCCCATCGCTTCCAGGCTATAGCCCCCCTCCTGTACCAGCACCAGGCGTCCGTCACAGAGCAGATTCGCCAGTTCGAGGATAATCATATTGAGCTGGGCAAAGCCCGCCGTTGAGAGGTTCATGTCGCCTATCGGATCGTGCCAGTGCGCGTCGAAACCGGCGGAGACCAGGATCAACTGCGGCTTGAAACGGTCAGCGGCGGGCATCATAACCTGGCGGAAGACGGCCTTATAGCTATCGAAGGTCGTCTTCGCTGGCAGCGGTACATTGATCGTCGTGCCAAATCCCGGACCTTCGCCGCGCTCTTCGGCCAGGCCGGTGCCGGGATAGAACGGCGCCTGGTGAAGAGAAAAGTAGAGCACGCGCGGGTCAGTGTAGAACGCCTCCTGGGTGCCGTTGCCATGATGCACGTCGTAGTCGATAATCATCACGCGCTCCATGCCATGATGATCGATAGCATAACGTGCGGCCACCGCCACGTTGTTGAAGAGGCAGAAGCCCATCGCCGATTCCGCGACGGCGTGATGACCGGGAGGGCGCACCAGGCAATACGCATTGGTTGCCCGGCCCTCCAGGATCGCGTCGATAGCAGTGAGCGGTGCGCCAGCGGCTTTGAGCGCGGCCTCGTATGACCTGGCCGAGACGTAGGTATCGGTAGCGAAGAAGCGCGTTTGGGGGCCGCCGGACTCCGCTTCGGCGGCGACCTTCTGGCTGGCTTTCTCCACTTTGCGAATATACCTGCGTTCGTGGATGGCGGCCAGCTCATCTACCGTCGCGGCGCGGGGAGGCAGGAGCAGCAGGCCATCGCGCTCCAGCCAGCCCAGTGCCTCCAGGACATTGATCGCCATCTCTACGCGCTGTGGCCTCTCAGGGTGCCGCGACGGCGTAAGATGCTCTAAAAAGATCGGATCGTAGATCAGAGCCGTGGTCATAATGTCACAGAACTTTCTTCACCAGATCGGGAATATCGAAGATGGTATCCGCGACGGGCACGCCTACCGCCTGGAGCGCGGCAACCTTGCCCTGTGCCGTGCCGGTATTGCCGGAGATGATCGCGCCCGCGTGGCCCATGCGCTTTCCTGGCGGTGCGGTACGCCCGGAGATAAAGGCGACGACGGGCTTGCTCATCGTCTTGATGTACTCCGCCGCATCTTCCTCGTCGCTGCCGCCGATCTCGCCACACATCACCACCGCTTTCGTCTGCGGATCGCTCTCAAAAAGCTTGAGATAATCGCTGAAAGTCGAGCCGATGATGGGATCGCCGCCGATGCCGATGCAGGTAGATTGCCCGATGCCGGCCCCGGTCAGCAGTGAGACAACCTCGTAGGTGAGCGTGCCGGAGCGGGAGATGAACCCGACGGGGCCAGGCGTGAAGATCTGGTAGGGAATGATGCCGATCTTGCCATGCCCCGGCGTGCAGATGCCCGGGCAGTTCGGCCCGATCAGGCGCGCACCGTGTTCGCGCACGGTCAATACCGCGCGCGTCATGTCGATCACCGGGATCCACTCGCTGATGCAGACGATCAGCTTGATGCCGGCGCTGGCAGCCTCCATGATGGCATCGGCGGCGCCGGGACCCGGCACAAAAATGCAGCTTGCGTTGGCGTCGGTGGCGGCTCTCGCCTGAGCAACGGTGTCGAAAACGGGCACGCCCTCTACCATCTGCCCGCCCTTGCCGGGAGTCGTGCCCCCGACGATGTTTGTGCCAGCCGCTTTCATATTGCGGGTATGAAATTGCCCCTCACGCCCGGTAATACCCTGCACAATCACCCGCGTCGTATTATCCATAAGAATACTCATAATTTTTATCCCCTATTCGATGGCAGCCACAGCGGCGACTATTTTCTGCGCGGCTTCGCGCATGTCCTTACCCCAATCCAGGCCGGCGTCCTTGAGCATCGCCTTGCCTTCTTCCGCGCCGGTTCCTGAGAGACGCACCACGATGGGCATGCCCTCTGGCAGTTCCTGCCGGGCCATAATCACACCTCTGGCGACCTCTTCGCCGCGTGTGATGCCGCCGAAGATATTGACCAGGATGCCCCTGACCTGTGGATCGCGCGCCACGAAGGTGAGAGACTTGCGCATAACCTCCGCTCTGGCGCCGCCGCCGATATCGAGGAAGTTGGCCGGCCGGCCGCCCACACGCGCAACCATGTCGAGCGTCGTCATCACCAGGCCGGCGCCGTTACCGATAATGCCGACGTTGCCGTCGAGCTTCACATAGGTCAGGCCCTCCTGCTTCGCCTCATACTCGATGGGGTTGGCCTCTTCCGGCTCGGCCCAGGATGCGTATTCTTTGTGGCGGAAAAGGCCGTTATCATCAAGGAGGATCTTGGCGTCGGCGGCCTGCACCTTGCCATCGGCGGTTACTGCCAGCGGGTTGATCTCGGCGAGGCTGGCATCGCTTTCGATGAACGCCTTCGCGAGTGCGGTGAGAATATCGCTGGCCGGGCGGATGATCCGCGAGGGAAAGCCAGCACGCGCGAGAATGTCGCGGGCCTCGAAGGGGCGCAATCCCCAGTGCATATCGATGGGCTGTTGAATAATCTTTTCGGGAGTCGTCGCGGCCACCTCTTCGATATCGATGCCGCCTGCCGTGGAGACCATCACAACGGGGGATTGTCTCTTGCGGTCAATAATGATGCCGAGGTAGTACTCCTCTTTAATGTCGAGTTTGGAGACGACAAGGACCTTTTCTACGGTCAACCCTTTGATATTCATGCCCAGAACTTTCGCGGCTGCGGCGCGCGCCTGCTCTGGCGTATCGCCGAACTGGATGCCGCCGGCTTTGCCCCTGCCGCCAACATAAACCTGAGCTTTAATCACAACTGGCCCGCCCAGTTCGCGGGCGATCTCTTCGGCCTCCTCCGGCGTGTGCGCTACGCGCCCCGGTTGGACCGGAATGCCGTAGCGCGCCAGGATGGTTTTAGCCTGGTATTCGTGGATTTTCACCGAAAATATACTCCTTAGTGTTGCATATCGGATGCCCCCGGAGGGCAAGGAGAAGCGATGCCTTGACAAATTTATGCTAGCACTATCATTCCAGGGTGTCAAGGAAGATTGTTTCCGGCACCTCCTGCACTTTCAGAATAGAGATGATGTGGTGCGACACAGGCGCGAAGCGCCTGTGTCGCACCACATCATCTCTATTCTGAAACGTTGCTCTCTCGACCTAAACTCTACAACTAACATTGAGGCTACGCGCTTGCACATGGGAACATATGTCTGCTATACTTTCTGGTAATCTCGTGCAAACGTTAATAGTAGAAGAAGCCCGTCTGCTTCATATATACAACTGCTGTGTTACAGGCGCATTGTACGGAGGCTATCAGTACAAATTTTTAAGGCGGAGGTTATAGATGCTCGATAATGTTGTGCCCGTGAGTGGGGTGGCCGCGCGAGTGAATACCAGGTCTCACGGCTCACTCGATGCCGATATCATTATCAAAAGCGCGCCGGACCCGGTGTTCGTCTCGGACCTGGAAGGCAAGATCTTGCAGGCCAACGATGCCGTCTATGAACTGCTCGGTTTCCGCACCGACGAGGTGCTGGAGCAGTCGCTTTCGCGCTTTATCAGCGCGGAGGAGACGCGCGAGTTTACCGCCGCGCTGCGCGAAGTGATCGAGAAGGGCGTGACGCGCAACGCGCGGCTCAATCCGCGCAGCGCCTCCGGGGAGGTCATTGCCACCACGCTCAACGCCTCGGCCCTGCGCGATGCTGACGGCAACGTCATCGGCGCGATTGGCATCCTGCGCGACATGCGCGAGCTGGACAAGGCGCGCGCCTATTCTGATAGCCTGATTAAGAATGCGCCGGACCCGGTGTTCGTCTCGGACCTGGAAGGCAAGATCTTGCAGGCCAACGATGCCGTCTATGAACTGCTCGGTTTCCGCACCGACGAGGTGCTGGAGCAGTCGCTTTCGCGCTTTATCAGCGCGGAGGAGACGCGCGAGTTTACCGCCGCGCTGCGCGAAGTGATCGAGAAGGGCGTGACGCGCAACGCGCGGCTCAATCCGCGCAGCGCCTCCGGGGAGGTCATTGCCACCACGCTCAACGCCTCGGCCCTGCGCGATGCTGACGGCAACGTCATCGGCGCGATTGGCATCCTGCGCGACATGCGCGAGCTGGACAAGGCGCGCGCCTATTCTGATAGCCTGATTAAGAATGCGCCGGACCCGGTGTTCGTCTCGGACCTGGAAGGCAAGATCTTGCAGGCCAACGATGCCGTCTATGAACTGCTTGGCTTTCGTCCAGACGAGGTGCTGGAGCAGTCGCTTTCGCGCTTTATCAGTCCCGAGGAGACGCGTGAGTTCCTTGCGGCCCTGCGCGAAGTTATAGAGCGAGGCGTGACGCGCAACGCGCGGCTCAATCCGCGCAGCGCCTCCGGCGAGGTGATCCCGACTACTTTGAATGCCTCGGCCCTGCGCGATCCAGATGGCAAGGTCATCGGTGCGATTGGTATTCTGCGCGATATGCGCGCCTATGAAAAGGTTGTGCGGGATCTGGAGGAGTCGAAGGCCGAGTTGCAGGAAAAGATTCTCGACCTGGAGAAGTTTGAAGAGGTCGTTGTAGGCCGTGAGTTAAAGATGATTGCGCTGGAAAAAGAGATAGAGAATTTAAAGCGAGAGCTTGAGAAGGTGAAAGGAGATAGAGGTCAGTATAGATGAGTGGAATGCAATCGCTTACCTCTGAACTCGTATCCCATGAAGCAATAGAGCTGGAACAACTCCGCCAGGAGTATGCGCGTCTGCTGGAGGAGAATGCTGTTCTGGAGATGCGAGTGCAGAAGAGCGAGGAGCGCCGCCGCGCTTTCATCCATATTCTCAGCGACCTGAACGCAGTCAATCGCAAGCTGAACGATCAACGCAAGGCCATGATCCACATCCTGGCCGACTATGAGCAGGACCGCAGCAGCCTGGCCCACCAGACCGAGCACCTGGATAATTCGCGCCGGGCGCTGATGCACATTTTGCTGGATTCGCACCACTCTAATCAACGCCTGGAGAGCAGCCGCAAGGCCATGATCCATATTATGAGCGACCTCAAAGAGACGACGGAGGCCGTGCAGCGCCGCGAACAGGAATTGCGGGAGAAGCAAGAGCAGCTTGTGCAGGCTGGTAAACTGGCTACGCTGGGAGAACTGACCACCGGTGTCGCTCATGAACTCAACAATCCGCTGAATAACATCGGCCTGTTTGTTGGTAATGCCATTGACCTCATCGAACTGGGGCTGGCCGATACCGAGCCGGAGCGTATCTTGCAGGAGCTGCGCAGCGCCATGCAGCAGGTCCGCAAGGCAACGGAAATTATCTCACACCTGCGCACCTTCGGGCGAGCCGCTTCGGTGAGCTATGAGCCTGTCTCGATCACGCGCGTAATTCAGAATTCGCTCTCACTGATGCAGGAGCAGCTTCGCCTGCGCCAGATCGAGGTCAGGCAGCATCTTCTCCCCGAAGACGTGGTGGTCATCGGGAATGCCATTCAGTTGGAGCAGGTCTTTATCAATCTGCTCACCAATGCGCGCGATGCGTTGAGCGAAGCGCCACAGAAAATCATTACCATTGAGTGTGCAAAGGATAAGCAAGCCGTAGAGATCAGCATTTCCGATAGCGGGCCAGGCATACCTGTAGAACTGGAGCAGCGGATCTTCGATCCTTTCTTTACGACAAAGGAGGTGGGGGCGGGAACCGGCCTGGGACTCTCGATTACCTATGGGATTATCAGGGATCATCAGGGGACGATTACGCTTAAAAATAGCCCGGGGCGCGGCGCAGCCTTCCTGGTACAGCTTCCCATAAAGAGAGATGATCTGGAAAGTGGGGCGAGGTGATTATGGAAAATATAAATGGATGGGTGCTCATTGTTGATGACGATCCGGCTCTATTGCAGGCGCTGCCCCAGGCGATTGCACTGCGGCTGCAAAACATCAGGGTAGATACCGCCGACTCGGCACAGGCTGCCCTCGAGCGCATCAGGGCCAACGATTATGACGCAATCGTAAGCGATATCAAGATGCCGGGCATGGATGGCCTGGCTCTGCTGGCGAAGGTCCATGAATTGCGGCCCGAGACCCCCACGTTGTTGATTACCGGACACGGCGATCATAACCTGGCGATTCAGGCGCTGCGTGGTGGCGCATATGATTTCATTCAGAAGCCGATTGACCGCGACTACTTTGTGGCCGCGCTGAGCAGGGCTGTCCAGACGCACCAGTTGCGGCTGCGTGTAGCGGAGCAGCAGCGCGCGCTGGAGCAGCATGCCCGGTCGCTCGAAGTGGCGGTGCAGGAACGGACGCGCGAACTGGTGGAGGCCAACGCCGCCAAAGATGAGTTTCTAAGTATGGCCTCGCACGAACTTAAAACGCCGCTCTCCAGCCTGAAAGGGATGACGCAACTGCTCCACCGGCGGCTTGAGCGCGCGGGTTCGCCGGAGGTGGCGAGCCTGGTTAGCATGGAGAACTCCATCCGGCGCATGGAGGTGCTGGTCAACGATTTGCTGAGCGTCTCCTTGATCGAGACCGGCATGTTCACGCTACAATGCGAGCGCTGTGAGATGAGGGATCTCTGCCGGCGCCTGGTCGATGAATACCTTGCGGGCACAAACCCCGCCCCTCATATCATTCTCGAACTTCCTGAGGAGCCGGTTGAGGCCGAGATAGATGTAGCGCGCATCGGCCAGGTTATCATCAATCTGCTGGCGAATGCACGCAAATACTCCTCCGTCAATGCACCTATCAGGCTGGAACTCAATGCCACCGAGCAAGAGTGCGTTGTTTCCGTGAGCGATACGGGTGTTGGCATCCCACCAGAAGTGCTGCCCCACATTTTTGAGCGCTTCTACCGCGTGCCGGGGATAGAGGTCCAGACCGGCTCCAGTATCGGGCTTGGCCTGGGACTCTACATTTCATCTCAGATAGTGCAGCGGCACGGCGGGCGCATAGATGTGGAGAGCACTCCGGGCAATGGCAGCACCTTCTCCGTCGTGCTTCCGCGCGCCTCGGCCCTGCCCCTGGATTCCACGGAGGCCGCATGGTCTTCGGGCAAGCTCTAAGTTCTAACCGCCAGGCTATTGCAAGAATCCCGCCGGTTTGTTACTGTTAGACGGTGAGCAATGGTTGAATTTACCGGCTGCTCGCTTCAGATTTTGCGCTGATCGTTTTGCCACAAAGGAGTGTTTATGCCTTCGCAGGGGTATGTGCGCTTTCCGCACATTTTTCAAGATCGTATCGTATTCGTGTCTGAGGACGATCTCTGGCTGGTCTCAAGTGAGGGTGGGCGGGCCGAGCGCCTGACGGCGGGAGTGGGGGAGGCTGGCTACCCGCGTTTCTCGCCGGATGGAACGCTGCTGGCCTTTGTTGGACGCGAGGAGGGGCCTGGCGAGGTCTATGTCATGCCGGCGCAGGGCGGGCCGGCGCGGCGTCTGACCTTTCACTCCGCCACCTGCCGCGTCATCGGCTGGTCGCCCGACGGCAAAGAGATCCTTTATGCCAGTAACGCCGGCCAGTTTTCGCAGCGCTTCGAGGTGATCTATGCTATCTCCCCGGATGGCGGGCTGCCGCGCCAGCTTCCTTACGGTATGGCGAACGCGATATCCTACGGTCCGGGGGGCGGTGTCGTCATTGGCCGCAACATCAATATCAGGGAGTTTTCGCACTGGAAGCGCTACCGGGGCGGTACCGCCGGGCATCTGTGGTGCGATCCCGACGGCAGCGGTAACTTCCAGCGCCTGCGACTCGAAGGCAATATCGCCAATCCCTGCTGGCTCGGCGAGCGTATCTATTTCCTCTCCGATGCGGACGGCGTAGGCAATATCTATTCATGCACGCCACGCGGAGAAGATGTTCGCCAGCATACCGAGCACCGCGATTTCTACGCGCGTCAGCTCGCCAGCGACGGGCGGCGGCTCGTGTATCATTCTGGCGCCGATCTCTACCTCTTCGATCCAGAACGTGGAAGCATGCGTCACCTCGAGGTAATGCTGCCGAGCCTGCGAGCGCAGCGTAATCGCAAGTTCGTCTCCGCTGGCCGCTTCCTCGATACCTACGCGCTGCATCCCCAGGGGCATAAGGTCGCGCTGACGACGCGCGGCAAGGCTTTCACAATGGGGAACTGGGAGGGGCCGGTTGTGCAGCACGGGGAGCCGGACGGCGTGCGCTATCGCTTCCTCGAATGGCTCAATGACGGCAAGCGGCTGGTCGCTATCAATGATGCCAGCGGGAAGGAAGAACTTATCGTCTTCAATCCTGAGGAGGCCGGCGAGCCGAAAACGTATAGCGACATCGAGTTCGGGCGCGCCGTCAGCCTGGATGTTTCGCCCACTGCCGATAACGTTGCCATTACCAACCATCGCAACGAACTTATCGTCGTGGACCTGGAGGCCGCCACGGCGCGCATCATCGAGCGCAGCAATTACCGGCGCATTGATGGCGTGGCCTGGTCGCCCGATGGTCGCTGGCTGGCGTATGGTTTCCCGATCTCGTCGCGGAAAACGGCGATCAAGCTCTGCAACCTGGAGGATGGCGCGACCTACCAGGCGAGCGAGCCGGTATTACGCGACACGTGCCCCGCCTTCGATCCCAATGGCAAATACCTGTATTTCCTGGGCTATCGCGTCTTCAACCCTGTGTACGACAATTTGCACTTCGATCTTGGTTTCCCCAATGGCGTCAGGCCGTATGCGATCATGCTGCGCCGTGACCAGCGTTCTCCCTTTATCCCCGAACCTGAAGCGCCAGAAGAGAAGGAAAAAGACCGGGTGGACTCAAAGGAGCAGGACGCCCCCGCCGGAGACGGCGAGGCGGCTCAGAGCGGAGACACGGGGAAAGCTTCTCAGAGAGCGGAGCCAGCAGTGGTCATCGACCTGGAAGGCATTACGGCGCGCGCGCTGCCGTTCCCTGTAAAAGAGGGGCGTTATGAGGCAGTGCGCGGCATCAAGGGGAAAGTGCTCTTTCTCTCTTTCCCCATCCAGGGCACCGTACAGGATGATACCTCCGATGAGCAGGGAACCAGGGGCAGCATCGACTGCTACGATTTTGAGAAGTACAAAAGCGAGCGGCTCATCGATAACGTCAGCGACTTTACCCTCTCACGCGATAACAGGACGCTGCTCTATCGTTCGTCCCACCGTTTGCGCGCGCTGAAAGCGGGAGAGAAGCCAAAGGCGGAGAATGGCGATCATCCGGGCCGTGAGAGTGGCTGGCTCGACCTGTCCAGGGTGAAGGTCTCGGTGCAGCCGGCCGCCGAGTGGAAGCAGATGTTCACGGAAGCCTGGCGCCTGCAACGTGAGCAGTTCTGGGCTGAGGATATGTCGGGGATCGACTGGGCCGAGATCTATGCTCGCTATGCGCCGCTGGTTGACCGCGTTAGCTCACGCTCTGAATTGTCCGACCTGCTGTGGGAGCTGCAAGGGGAGCTTGGTACCTCCCACGCCTATGAGTGGGGCGGCGAGTATCGCCAGGGGCCAGATTACCGGCAGGGCATGCTGGGCGTGGACTGGACCTATGATGCTGAGAACAGCTGCTATCGTATCGCGCGCATTGTGCGGGGCGACCCGTCGAATAGCCGCGAGTCATCGCCGCTGGCTGCGCCAGGATTGAACGTGAGCGAGGGCGATGCGGTGCTGGCGATCAACGGGCAGCGCCCGGGACCTGAGCGCCCGCCACAGGAACTACTCGTCAATCAGGCCGGCAACGAGGTAGAGCTTGTGATCGAGCAGGCCGAGAGCAGGGAGACGCGCGTGATCGCGGTCAAGGCGCTCTCTTCTGAGATGCCAGCGCGCTATCGAGAATGGGTTGAGCGCAATCGCCGCACCGTACACGAAGCCTCGCAGGGGCGCGTGGGTTACATCCATATCCCCGATATGATGGGTTCCGGTTTTGCCGAGTTCCATCGCAGCTACCTGGCCGAGTATGATTATCCGGCTCTGCTGGTTGATGTGCGCTGGAACAGCGGCGGCCATGTATCGGGGCTGCTGCTGGAGAAGCTGGCGCGGCGCCGCATTGGCTATGATTTCCCGCGCTGGGGCCAGCCAGAGCCGTACCCGGAGGAGTCGCCGCGCGGCCCGATGGTGGCTCTGACCAACGAGCATGCGGGTTCCGATGGCGACATCTTTAGCCACAGCTTCAAATTGATGGGCCTGGGTCCGCTGATCGGAAAGCGCACCTGGGGCGGCGTCATAGGTATTGAGCCGCGCCACAGGCTGGTGGATGGTACTGTGACCACGCAGCCGGAGTATTCTTTCTGGTTCAAGGATGTGGGCTGGAAGGTGGAGAACTATGGCACCGATCCCGATATCGAGGTGGATATCGCACCGCAGGACTTTGCCGGCCAGAGCGATCCCCAGTTGGAGCGCGCTATTGCCGAGGCGCTGCGCCTCATCGAAGAGCGGCCCGCGCTTGAGCCGAAACCGGGCGAACGGCCACGCCTGGGCCGCCAGCGCTAGAAATATGTACGAGCGGACCGGTTCGCCTGCTCGTTTTACATAAGGTTAGAGTTATCTTAGAGCACGCTGGCTCCGCAGCGTGCTCTGTGTCGTTATGCCTCAGCATATAAACTCATGCCTCATCCTGTCTGTGATGATGGGGGCGCCTCCTGCTCAGACTTAACGTTTTCCTCATGCTCAGCGGTTGCTCAAGTGTGCTACAATGAAGGACCAGATGTAATGTGAGGGGAGTAGGGGCCGGATTAGTCGTCCAGGTATAAGCGGAATCATAGGGAGTACACATGGCATTCGCGAATGCCATGTGTACTGAATTGCTAGCGCATTCAGAAACGCCGCTCTCGCGGCGCAAGCCGGTCCGTTCGGCTGACCGCGTAGCAGTAGTCGCGATAGCGACGTTGCCGGACGGGATAACAGGAAGCGCTGCGCGCTCATCTGAATGTAAGGTAGTTGATCTTCATGGGGGAACATATTCAAACGTTCATGGAAAACGTAAGAGGCGCCAGTGCCGTGAGAGAAAGGAGGTGTCGCGCTGTACCGCTGTTGACAGCTACCAGGAGTGAAGGTTCCATCAGACAGCGAACATCAAATATGTTTCCTCACTTTGATTCCCTAGTTGATTAGCTGAGAGGCATTCTCGCCTTCTTGATCAGGAAACATTGAACTTTGAGTAGACATATTTTGCTTCCACCTTCAACGCTTTCGACTCTGGTCGCGCTCCTGCAATGGAGAGCAAGCCAGCAGCCAGAGCAACGAGTGTACACCTTTCTTACCGATGGAGAGATAGAGAGGGATCACCTGACTTTCGCGGAGCTAGATCGTCAGGCCAGAATTATCGGGGCAGCGCTTCAGGCGCATGGAGAGAGCGGAGAGCGAGCCTTACTCGTTTACCCTTCCGGGTTGGAGTTTATCGCGGCATTCTTTGGTTGTTTATATAGTGGAATAATTGCCGTGCCCGTCTATCCACCCTCCGCTCGCCCGGACCGGACCTTTAACCGGTTTCGCGCCATCGCCAACGATGCTCAACCGGCTTTCATTCTTGCTCCCTCATCGCTTGCCTCCAGGGTTGAAGGGCTACTTGCTCATGCTCCCGAACTGGAGGCGGCAAGGGTTATCATCACTGACACCCTTGCCGCCGGCATAGAGACGCAGTGGCGTGAGCCGGCGATCAGTGGGGAGACGCTGGCATTTTTACAGTACACCTCGGGTTCCACCGGACTGCCCAAGGGGGTCATGGTAACGCATGCCAACCTGCTGCATAATTCATCGATGGTGCAGCGCTATTGCCAGCATCCGCCCGACGCGCATGCTGTGACGTGGCTGCCGCTGTACCACGACCTGGGGCTGATCGGAGGCATATTGCAACCGCTCTACGCCGGCTTTGAGTCCACTATCATGTCGCCGGCCTCGTTTTTGCAGCGCCCCATACGCTGGTTGCAGGCCGTCTCGCGCACCAGGGCGACGATCAGCGGTGGACCGAACTTTGCCTATGACCTCTGTGTGCGCAAGATTACCGACGAGCAGAAAGAGTCGCTGGATCTTAGCAACTGGCAGACCGTTGCCAACGGCGCCGAGCCGGTACGGTTGGAGACGCTGGAGCGCTTCGCCGAGGCGTTTGCTCCCTGCGGGTTCCATCGCGAGAACTTTTATCCCTGCTACGGGCTGGCCGAGGCGACGCTGGTGGTCTCGGCGGGACGCAAGGGCGTGTTCCCGCTGGTGCGCAGCTTCGATGATAAGGCCCTTGAGCGCAACGAGGTCATCCAGGCCGAGCCAGGGGACAAAGGCAGCCGAACCCTGGTGAGCATCGGAAATAATCAGCCAGATCAAACAGTGATAATCGTCGATCCAGATACCTTAACGCCATGCCCACCTGAGCGGGTAGGTGAGATCTGGGTGTCCGGTCCCAGTGTTGCCAGGGGGTACTGGAAGCGCCCGGAGGCGACGGAAGAGACCTTCCATGCTCACCTGGCGAATGGCGAAGGGCCTTTCCTGCGCACCGGCGATCTGGGCTTCTTCAGCGATGGTGAGCTATTCATCACCGGGCGCCTCAAAGACCTGATTATCATTCGCGGCAGCAACCACTATCCGCAGGATATCGAGCTGACCGTTGAAAAGAGCCATCCGGCTTTGCGCCCGGGCTGCGGAGTCGCGTTTTCAGTAGATGTGCAGGGCGAAGAGCGACTGGTGGTCGTGCAGGAGGTGGAGCGTCAGTACCTGCGCTCAAATCTTGAAGAGGTCGCAGCCGCGATCCGCCGCGCCATTGCCGAGGAGCACGAGTTGCAGACCTACGCTATAGCGCTGGTCAAGACCGGCAGCATATTAAAGACCTCCAGCGGCAAAGTGCAGCGCCGCGCGAGCCGCGAGGAATTTCTGGCCGGCGCGCTCGATAGTGTCTATGAGTGGAGGCAGGATCCTGGTGACGAGCAGCAGGCCGGCGAGGAGGTTGTAGCGGGCAACACCGATCAGCTTACCAGGAAATACACAGCGGAGGCGATCCAGCGCTGGCTCGTCGAGCAGATTGCCGCGCGCCTGCACATCAGGAAGCAGGATATAGACGTGCGGACGCCCTGGGCGCAGTATGGCATGGATTCGCTCCAGGCCGTGAGCCTGGCCGCCGATCTTGAGGACTGGCTCGGGCGCGAGCTGTCTCCTACGCTGATCTATGACTATCCCAATATCGCGGCGCTGGTCCACTACCTGGCAGGAGACGCAGCCCAGGAGCAGAGGGCCGGCCAGGAGCAGGCGCGGCCAGGGACGGGTACCGAGCCTATCGCCGTAATTGGGGTTGGCTGCCGCTTCCCCGGCGCTGCCAGCCCCGGCGAGTTCTGGCGCATGCTGCACGATGGCATCGATGGCATCACCGAGGTGCCGGAGCAGCGCTGGGATTTGCAGGCGCTCTACGATCCAGAGCAGGCCACGCCGGGGAAGATGAATACGCGCTGGGGTGGCTTTTTGGACCAGATCGATCAGTTCGACCCGGCTTTCTTCGGAATATCGCCGCGCGAAGCCTCGCGCATGGATCCGCAGCAGCGGCTCTTGCTGGAGGTTGCGTGGGAGGCGCTGGAGTATGCCGGTCTGTCGCCCGAAAGGCTCGCGGGCAGCCAGACAGGCGTATTCGTCGGCATAAGCAGCAACGATTATGGCAGGCTCCAGTTTAGCGATCCGTCCTACATCGATGCCTACGCGGGCACCGGCAACGCGCACAGCATCGCCGCCAACCGCCTGTCATACGTACTCGATCTGCGTGGGCCGAGCATCGCCATCGACACTGCCTGCTCATCCTCGCTCGTCGCCGTGCATATGGCCTGCCAGAGCTTGCGCGACGGCGAATGCAGCATGGCGCTGGCCGGGGGCGTCAACCTGATCCTCACGCCGGAACTGACGATTACCTTCTCGCAGGCGCGGATGATGTCGTCGGATGGCCGCTGCAAGACCTTCGACGAGAGCGCCGACGGCTATGTGCGCGCCGAGGGCTGCGGGCTGGTAGTACTCAAGCCACTCTCCGCCGCGCAGCGGGATGGCGATAACATTCTCGCGCTCATCAGGGGATCAGCGGTGAACCAGGATGGTCGCAGCAACGGGCTGACCGCGCCGAACGGGCTGGCGCAGGAGGCGGTCATCCGCCAGGCGCTGTACAATGCAGGTGTCGCGCCCGAGGAGATCAGCTACGTCGAGACGCACGGTTCGAGCACGCCGCTGGGTGATCCCATCGAGTTTGATGCGCTCAAAGCCGTGCTGATGAAGCAGCGCGCGCCGGATCAGGTCTGCGCTATCGGTTCGGTCAAGACCAATATCGGGCATCTTGAGGCCGCCGCCGGCATTGCCGGCCTGATCAAAGTTGTGCTCTCGCTTCATCACGGGGAGATTCCCCCGCACCTGCATTTGAAGCAGCTCAACCATCATATCTCACTGGAAAATACGACCTTTGTGATCCCCGGCGAACCGCAAGCCTGGCCGCAGGGCAGGCGCCGGCTCGCGGGAGTGAGCGCGTTTGGTTTTGGCGGCACGAATGTGCACGCCATTCTGGAAGAGGCGCCATCGCCCGCCGCAGTGACCGGTGAGCGCGAGCGCCCGCTGCACCTGCTGGCCCTCTCGGCGAAGAGCGCGAAGGCGCTGCGCGATCTGGCGGGCCGCTACGAGGCGTTTATGGCTGCCTATCCAGAGGAGTCGCCCGCCGATGTCTGCTTCACGGCCAATGCCGGACGCGCCCACTTCGCTCACCGGCTGGCGATCAGGGCTGACTCCTCAACGCAACTGCGCGAGCGGCTGGCGGCCTTCGCTGCCGGAGAGGATGCGCCGGGGGTGCGCAGCGGCTATGTGCGCGATAGGGCGCGGCCTAAAATCGCCTTCCTCTTCACCGGCCAGGGTTCCCAGTACTTCGGTATGGGGCGACGACTCTATGAGACGCAGCCCACCTTCCGCGCGGCCCTTGAGCGCTGTGATCGTATTCTGCGCTCCCATCTTGAGATACCGCTGCTCTCGGTGCTCTATCCCGAGGCAGGCGCCGTCTCGCCACTGCATGAAACCGCCTATACGCAGCCCGCGTTATTCGCGTTGGAGTACGCGCTGGCGGAGATGTGGCGCGCGTGGGGCATAACGCCGGACGTGGTGATGGGCCACAGCGTGGGCGAATACGTGGCTGCCTGCGTCTCCGGCATGTTCAGCCTGGAAGACGGTCTTGAACTTATCGTCGAGCGCGGGCGGCTGATGCAGGAATTGACGGAGCGCGGCGAGATGGCTACGATATTCGCCGAGCAGACGCAGGTTGCCGCCGCCCTGGCGTCTTACCGCGATCAGGTCTCCATCGCCGCGATCAACGGGCCGAAGAACACCGTAATCTCCGGCGAGCGCGAAGCTGTGCGCGCCGTCGTAGAGCGCATGGAGGCCGAAGGAGTGACCACGCATCCGATGACCGTCTCGCATGCCTTCCATTCGCCGCTGATGGAGCCGATGCTCGATGCCTTTGAGCAGGTAGCGCGCCAGGTACAGGTGCAGGCGCCGCATACACCCCTGGTCTGCAACCTGACCGGGAAACTGCTCGCTCCGGGCCAGACGCTCGATGCTGGCTACTGGCGGCGGCAGACACGCGAGGCTGTGCAGTTCGTCGCCGAAATACAGACGCTGGCCGAGCAGGGGTGCGAGCTGTTCCTGGAGATTGGCCCCGGCTCCGTCCTTGCCAATATGGGCCGGCACTGTTTGCCCGACGAGAGTCGCACCTGGCTCACTTCTTTGCGCAAGGACCAGGACGACTGGCAGGCGCTTTTAGAGAGCGTCGCCACACTGTATGTAAAAGGAGCCGCCCTGGATTGGGCCGGTTTTGATCGTGATTATGCTCGCCGCCGCATCGTTCTACCGACCTATCCCTTCGAGCGAGAATACTGCTGGTTTGAGACCACAGGGGCGGGGCAGCGTTCGAGTCAGGCGCCGGGGCGCTGGACTCCAGACAGTACACAGAAACATCCTCTTTTAGCATCGCATATGGAACTGGTACATCCCGTGGGAATCCACGTTTGGGAAACTGCGCTGGACAAGCAGCGCCTGCCTTACCTGAGCGATCATCGCATTCAGGGAGCGATGGCATTACCTGTCTCAGTTTATGTTGAGATGGCCCAGGCTGCTACGGTGGAAGTCTTTGGACCGGGCGCCCATGTACTGACGGAACTGGAGTTGAAGAAACTCCTGCTCTTGCCAGAGCAAGGCCCGCAGAAGGTCCAGGTTGTCCTTTCTTCCGACGCGAATGAACATGTATCTTTCCAGGTCTACAGCCATGCAGCAGGTCTGCCGGAGCAACCGCATAACCAGTGGACGCTGCACGCGACTGGTAAGATACGTCCTAATTGAAGGAAGCTGTGATTTCATTCAGGAGGATATCGTGGCATCGACAACAACAGATAAGAGTGACAAGGGGATATCATTCGGCCTTATCTTCTTTGCGAGCAGCGAGGCTCCCTTCAGTGGAGACAACAAGTACCGCCTGGTCATCGAAAGCACGAAGTATGCTGATCGTCATGGGTTCTCGGGGGTGTGGATTCCTGAGCGCCACTTCACCAGGGATGGCTGGCTCTACCCGAATCCGATAGTGCTGCTGGCGGCGCTGGCGCGTGAGACCAGCCAGATCCGCCTGCGCGCCGGCAGTGTGGTGCTGCCGCTGCACGATCCGATCCGCGTCGCCGAAGAGTGGGCGATGGTCGATAACCTCTCGGGCGGCAGGGTAGAGATTTCGTTCGCGTCGGGCTGGCATCCCAACGATTTCGTCTTCTTTCCAGACCGCTACGCCAACCGCCAGGAGGTGATGTACCGCGACATGGAGACGGTGCTCAAGCTCTGGCGCGGGGAAGCGATCCAGCGCAGGGGCGGCGACGGCAAGATGGTCGAGATCAAGACCTATCCGGCGCCGCTCCAGGCCAGTCTACCGATCTGGGTTACGGCTGCCGGCAATCCCAAGACCTTCGCCGCAGCAGGCGAGCAGGGCGCCAATCTGCTGACGCATATGTACAATCAGAGCATTGATGAACTGGCCGAGAAGATCGCCATCTACCGCGAGGCGCGAGCAAAGCATGGCTACGATCCGCAGAGCGGCCAGGTCTCGGTCATGCTGCATACCTATGTGGGAGAGAGCGCCGAGGCCGTCCGCGAGCACACGGAGGAGCCATTCTGCGAGTATCTCAAGTCGGCTTCCTATCTCTTCAACGCTATCGCCTATAGCCGGGGGCAGAAGGTCGACCTCTCCAGCCTGTCGGAGCAGGATTTCAACGACTACCTGCACTTTGTCTATGACCGCCTGGTCTCTACCGAGCGTGTGCTCTTTGGCACGCCGGAGAGCTGCCTTGACCTCGTGAAGCGTATCAAGGCCGCCGGAGTGAACGAGATCGCCTGTCAACTGGACTATGGACTGGATGTCGATACCGTGCTCGCCAGTATGGAACACCTCAATCGCCTCAAGGAATTGTGTGATGCCGAATTCGCGCAGCACCAGCCGTCAACCGGGCCATCGGCCCTGGAACTGCCGCGCGAGGAGGGTATCACACTGACCACGCTGCCGAATGGCAACGGCCCGCTGGCGCACGAGGATGGCCTTGTCCACGAACAGAGCCGAGGAACGGCAACCCTGCTCTACTCACGCGAGGCGAACCGGCTGGAGGACATTCAGGAGCGCTGCCAGAAGGAGATCCCCGTGCCGGTCTTCTATGGCATGCTGCGCGAGCGCGGCATTCAGCTTAACGCCAGCTTTCAGGGCATCGAACGGCTCTGGCGGCGCGACGGGGAGGCGCTGGGACAGGTGCAACTGCTGGAGGCGCTGGAGCCGGAGGCCGGCTATTACCAGGTGCATCCGACGCTGCTGGATGCCTGCTTCCAGGTGCTGGTGGCAGCCCTGCCCGATGAGGCGCTTGCCGGGAATACGGGCACACTCTACCTGCCTACCGGCCTGCGCAGCTTCCAACTGCACGGGCGCCCCGGCAAACGTGTCTGGAGCCACGCCGCGCTTGAGTCGAACGCGGACCTGCTATCGGACGTGATCGAAGGGAATGTGCGCATCCTCGACGAAGATGGCCGGGTGGTTGCCGAAGCGCTCGGCCTTCGGTTGCGCCGCTCCGAACCCGCCGCTCGTTCTACGCCGCTCGAAGAGCTTGGCGACTGGCTCTACGAGTTGCGCTGGGAGGCGAAGGCACTGGATGGAGCAGCCTCGCATGCGGAAGCACGGCCCGGCCGCTGGCTGATCTTTATGGATAGCAAGGGCGTCGGGCAGAAGATCGCCGACCTGCTGGCGCAGCGCGGCTCAAGCTGCGTGCGCGTCGTTCCCGGCGAAGACTATCAGCTCTCGGCGCGCGGGCAATATTATGTCAATCCTGAACGCGCCGGCGATATGAGGCGCTTGATGGAGGATGTGGCGCGTGCGGACAACACACCCCTGCGCGGAGTGCTGCACCTCTGGAGCCTTGATGCGATGCCCACCGCGAAGGCCAGCCCTGCCTCCCTGGAGGCCGACCAGGTGGTGGGCGTCGGCAGCGCGCTCAACGTGATTCAAGCGCTGGCGACCAGCACGGCCACGGTGAGCGAGCCGCCGCGTCTCTGGCTGATAACCAGGGGCGCGCAGCCGGTGAGCGCCGGGGATAGCGCGCTGGCGGTGGCCCAGGCCCCGTTATGGGGCCTGGGCAAGACGTGCGCGATGGAACACCCCGAACTGTGGGGCGGGCTGGTCGATCTGGACGCGCAGAGCGGGTCGCAGGAGGCTGCCACGCAGTTGCTCGACGCGCTCTATAATGAGCAGGGCGAGGATCAGATCGCGTTTCGCCAGGGGCAGAGCTACGTCGCGCGCCTGGTGCGCAGCCGCGACTGGCAGCAGCGGGAGCTAACGCTGCGCTCTGATGCCAGCTATCTCATTACCGGCGGGCTGTGGGGCCTGGGCCTCGAAGTTGCGCGCTGGCTGGCGAAAAAGGGCGTACAGCACCTTGTGCTGCTGGGACGAACCAGGCTGCCGGAGCGCGCGCACTGGAACCAGGTTCCTGCCGACAGCCGCGAGTCGCGCCAGATCGCCGGCATTCGCAGCCTGGAAGAGCTGGGCGCGCATGTCTACTATGCTGCCGTCGATGTTGCCGATGAGGGCCAGTTGACGGCATTTCTGGAGGATTTCGCGCGGCAGGGGCGTCCGCCGATCAGGGGCGTCGTCCATGCCGCCTCGGTCTGGCAGGATGCGCAGGGGCAATCGCTGGTGCGGCCCCTGGCGAATCTGGATGCCACGGCGCTGAAAGAGGTCTTTCGCCCCAAGATGCTCGGAGGGTGGCTGCTCCATACGCTGCTCAAAGGCAGCGAACTGGACTTCTTCGTTTCTTTCTCATCGGGCGCCTCCCTCCTCGGCTCGGCAGCGCAGGGCAACTATGCCGCCGCCGGCGCATTCCTCGATGCGCTGGCCCATTACCAGCGCGCGCAGGGTCAGCCGGCGTTAAGTATCGATTGGGGCGCCGTCTCCGAGACCGGCTTTGGCGCAACCGCCGAAGGGCTGCGCGTGCATGAATACTGGGAAGCGCATGGCATCCAGCGCATCACGCCCAGACAGGTCCTGGCGGCGCTGGAACTGCTTATACCCCAGAAGGCGGCGCAGGTCGGCGTGATAAAGCTCGACTGGCGCCTGTTGCAGCAATTTTATCAGCAGATCAGCAGCCTGCCCCTGGTCAGCTACCAGGTTGCCGAGGTGGTTGACAGGAGTATACGTCCAGGTGTTACAGTACAGGAGAAAAACGCAATCGTCCGCAAGATTCTTGGTGCGAACCAGGGGGAGCGCCAGCACTTGATGGAATCATACCTTTGTGAGCAGGCAGCCGGAGTGCTTCGCCTTCCTGCGGACAGGCTGGATGTTCAGCAGCCTCTGACGGCCCTCGGACTCGACTCCTTGATGGCTATCGAGTTGAAGAATCGCATCGAACATGAATTGAACGTGCGCATCCCCATCGTGACGTTCCTGCAAGGGGTGAGCATAGCTCAATTCGCGACGCAGATGCTCGATCAGATAACCACAATGGATTCCGTGGCATCGACTCCTCCATTGAGTCAGGACCAATCAGAAGACGGGCGCAGCGATGCGATCAACCAGGGAGACGCGGAACAGTTGTTAACGCAGATCGATCAGCTCTCCGATGATGAAGTCGATTCGCTGCTCAACCGTATGTTGCAGGAAGAGGAGCTTGATTGATGAATGATCCCTCAAAAAGAATAGCTGGCCTTTCCCCTGAGGAGAAGAGAGCGCTCCTCGCGCGGTTGTTGCGCGAGAGAGCGCAGTCTTCCAGGGAGTGGTCGGCGCTTTCCCACGATCAAAGAGCCTTATGGTTTCTTTATCGCCTGGCGCCGGAGAGCGCCGCGTACAATCTGCTGTATGCGGCGCGCCTGCGCTCCTCATTAGATATCGATGCCTTGCAGCGTGCAGTGGATACGCTGCTCCAGCGTTATCCGATTTTGACGGCGACCTTCGCTATGCGGGACGGTGAGCCGGTGCAGCGCTTCCATAAGGATCAGAAGATCCAGGTAGCTGTGATAGACGCGGCAGGCCGCTCGCCGGAGAATTTGCAGCGGCGGCTGATCGAGGAAGCCAATCGCCCGTTCGATCTGGAGCAAGGGCCAATTCTGCGTATCAAGCTTTATAAGCGGGATGAGCAGGATTATATTCTCGCGCTCAACGTGCATCATATCGCGGCGGATTTCTGGGCGCTGGATATCCTGGTCGATGAACTCTGCATCCTGTACGCCGCCAATCGTGCGGGGATCGCGGCTCCGCTGCCGGAGCCGGGGACGCAATACCCGGAGTATGTGCGCCAGCAGGCCGAGATGCTGGCCGGCGCGGAAGGCGAGCGGCTCTGGGCGTACTGGCGTGAGAAGCTATCCGGCGAACTGCCCCTGCTTAATCTACCAACCGACAGGCCGCGCCCGCTCGTGCAGACATATCGCGGCGCCGTACATAGCTTCGCGCTGAGCGACGATCTTGCCAGGCAGCTCAGAGCGCTGGCGAACGCCGAGAAGGTCACGCTTTTCACACTGCTGCTGGCGGCCTATCAGACGCTGCTGTTCCGCTACACAAACCAGGAGGATATCCTGGTCGGGACGCCGATGCTGGGTCGCAACCGCGCCGAGTATGAGCGCGTCATCGGCTACCTTGCCAATCCCGTCGTTTTGCGCGCGGATCTCTCGGGCAATCCAACCTTCAAAGAATTTCTGCGCCAGGCGGGCCGGGCCGTTATAGAGGCACTTGAGCACCAGGATTATCCATTCCCGCTGCTCGTTGAGCGCCTGCAACCCCGGCGCGATCCCAGCTACTCGCCGATCTTCCAGACGGAGTTTATCTGGGACAGGCCGCGCACACGCAATGCGCAGGCGATGATACTGGCGGGGCAGGACGGTATGGCGCGGCAACTGGCGCAGGAAAACCTCGTTCTGGAGCCGTTCGCGTATGGGCAGCAGGGCGCGCCATTCGATCTGACCCTCACCATCTTCGAGCTTGAGGGCGGCCTTTCAGCCGACTTCCGCTATAACGTGGACCTCTTCGACGCTGCCACTATCGAGCGTATGGAGCAGCATTTTCAGATGCTGCTCGCCGGCATCGTCGCCAATCCAGAGCAGAGACTGCGCGATCTGCCGCTGCTCACAGAGGCCGAGCTGCATCGCATACTCGTCGATTGGAATGCAACTGAAAGCGATTACCCCGGTGATGTTTGCCTGCACCAGCTTATCGAGGCCCAGGTGGAGCGCACACCGGAGCAGACCGCGCTGATCTTTGAGGACCAGGCGCTCAGCTATCGCGAATTGAACCGCCGCGCCAACCGGCTCGCCCATGCGCTGCAAGCCTGGGGCGTGGAACCGGATGTGCTGGTCGGCGTCTGCATGGAGCGCTCTATCGAGATGGTGGTCGCGCTGCTGGCGATCCTCAAAGCCGGTGGTGCCTATGTTCCGCTCGATCCCGGCTATCCACAGGAGCGCCTGGCCTACATGCTTCAGGACGCCCAGGCGCCCGTTCTGCTCACCCAGAGCGCCATCGCCGCGCGCCTGCCGCGAACGGAGGCGAAGGTTGTCAGCCTGGATAGCGATTGGGGCGAGGAGCGCGCCGGGCACGATGAGAATCCGATCAGCGGTGTGCAGCCGGATAACCTTATCTATATGATCTATACCTCTGGCTCAACGGGCAAACCGAAGGGGGCGCTGAATATTCACAGAGGTCTGTGCAATCGCCTGCACTGGATGCAGCAGGCGTATCGCCTGACGCCGGATGATCGTGTCTTACAGAAAACGCCGTTTAGCTTCGATGTCTCGGCCTGGGAGTTTTTCTGGCCGCTGATGACCGGGGCTTCCCTGGTGGTAGCGCGGCCCGGCGGGCAGCAGGACACGGCATACCTGGCCGAACTGATCGAGTGGCAGCGGATTACCACGCTGCACTTTGTGCCGTCGATGCTTCAGGCGTTCTTGCTGGAGCCGGACCTTGAGCGGCGCTGCAAAACGCTGCGCCATGTCGTGTGCAGCGGCGAAGCGCTCTCATTCGAACTGCAAGAACGCTTCTTCGCGCGCCTGCCTGCCGCCTTGCACAACCTCTATGGCCCGACGGAGGCATCGATAGACGTGACGTACTGGGAATGCCAGCCGGGGCAGCCCGTGACGATAGGCCGGCCCATCGCCAATACCCGGATCTATATTCTGGATCAGGCGGGTCATCCCGTGCCTGTTGGCGTGGCCGGCGAACTCTACCTGGGCGGCGTCGGCCTCGCGCGCGGCTACCACAACCGTCCCGACCTGACGGCTGAGCGCTTCGTACCCGATCCGTTCAGCAAAGAGCCGGGCGCGCGGCTCTACAGAACGGGCGACCTCGCGCGCTATCGAGCCGATGGGGCCGTCGAGTTCCTGGGGCGCATCGATCAGCAGGTGAAGATTCGCGGCTTCCGTATCGAACTGGGAGAGATCGAGGCGGCTCTGGTGCAGCATCCAGCTATCGCCGAGGCCGTGGTCACGGCGCGCGAGGATACGCCAGGCAACAGGCGCCTTGTGGCTTATATCGTCGCGACTCAGGAACAGCAGGCGGAGGGCACAGCGCCATCCATCGAAACGCTGCGCAGCTTCCTGCAAGAGAAGCTGCCATACTATATGGTGCCGGCGGCCTTCGTTTTCCTGGAGGCGCTGCCGCTGCTGCCCAATGGGAAGGTAGATCGCAAGGCGCTGCCCGCTCCCGATATGACGCGCCCCGACCTGGAGAAAGCCTTTGTTGCGCCGCGCACGCCAGTCGAAGAGACGTTAGCCGGGGTCTGGCGCGAGGTGCTGGGCCTCGACAAAGTTGGCGTGCATGATAACTTCTTCGACCTGGGTGGCGCCTCCATTCAGAGCCTTGAAATCATCTCGAAGGCCGGGGAGGCGGGCTTGCAGCTTTCGCTGGAGATGCTTTTCGAACATCAAACTATCGCCGAACTGGCCGCCGCGCTGGGATCCGGCGCCAGTGAACCGGCGCAAGCTGAGGCAAAAGAGACGCCGCAATCTCCCTCCACGCATACAGAGGTGCAGCGGGAGCGCCCGCCTGCCCCTGCTGAGCGCAGCAATATGTACATCGAGAGCCTGGGCGTCTACCTGCCGCCGAAAGCCGTCTCGACGGAAGAGATATTGCAGAATTGCACAAGGCCGATTCGCTTCCCGCTCGCGCGGCTCACCGGCATCAAGCACCGGCGCATGGCGGGCGAGACAGAGTTCTCGATAGACCTGGCGCGCAAAGCGGTTGAGCAGTGCCTTGCCAGTTCGAAGTACAATCCAGAGGATATCGACCTGCTGATCTGCGGCAACATCTCGCGCTGTGATCGCCCGGGTCTCCAGTTCACGTTTGAGCCGGGGACCGCCGTCCGGCTGCAACACTACTTCGGTTTCAAGAACGCCATCGTCTTCGATATCGATAACGCCTGCACGGGACTGTTTACCGCCGCTTACATCATCGAAGCCTTTTTAAAAGCGGGCCTGATCCGGCGTGGCATGGCAGTGAGCGGCGAGTATATCTCGCATCTGACGCTGACGGCGCAGAAGGAACTCGAGGGCTTTATGGATTCGCGCCTGGCCTGTTTGACCGTAGGCGATGCCGGGGCCGCGATGATCCTGGAGAATGCGCCCGATAAGAAGATCGGCTTCCATGAGTTCGAAATGTTCACACTGGGCAGTTATAGCAAGGACTGCATCGGGAAGGTGACGTATCAGCCGCACGGCGGGGCCATTATGTACACCGACGCGGTGCGTGTTTCCGCCGTCAATATGAAGTACGCTGTGGCGCATGCGGCGAATATCATCGAGCGCTCCGGCTGGCCGTATGACGCCTTCCAGCATGTCATCATCCACCAGACCTCCGGCACCACGATCCGCGATGCCGCGCGCGAGATCAACAGCCAGATCGGCAAAGAGGTCTGCACGCCGGAGAACGTCATCAACAATATCGCCGAGCGCGGCAATACGGCGACGACGACGCAGATGGTGGCGGTGATGGATCATATCCGTTCGGGACGGATCAATGCGGGGGATAACGCGGTCTTCGGCATCACCGGTTCCGGGGCGACCATCGGCGCTGCCGTCTACACCTTTGATGACCTGCCTGATCGCCTGCGCCGCATTGAAGCCGGCGAGTACACACCAGAGAAGGTCAGCCCGCAGCCGCGTGTGCCGGCGCTACTGCCGCCCACGCGGCGAGTGCGTGTGGCGGGAGTCGGGACGATGCCCCTGGATACGCCGGGGGAGAGGAAGACGCTGGAGATGGTGAAAGTCGCGGCTGAAAACTGTCTCACCATGTCTTCTTATAGCCATAATGATATTGACCTGCTGATCTTCTCCGGCATCTATCGCGACGAGTTCCTATGCGAGCCTGCTGTGGCGGCGCTGGTCGCGGGCGAAATGGATATCAATGGCGCTATCGAGACGCCACAGGATAAAAAGACCTTCGCCTTTGATGTCTTCAATGGGGCTATCGGCACGCTCAATGCCTGCCACGCCGCTATCGGCATGATGCTGGGTGGGAAGGTCGGAAATGCGCTGGTGGTCGCCTCGGAGGTGGAGAATAACAGAGAGACGGCCCCGGAGGAGGTGCTGGGCATCGAAGAGACCGGCTCGGCGCTGATGCTCGATGAAAGTCCCGATGGCCGAACGGGTTTCGGCAACTTTGTCTTCAAGTACTTTACCGGGTATGTGGATGCGCAGATCTCGCACAGCCTGATCCGTGACGGCGTAACGCTGATGCACTCGATCAGAGATCCGCACCTGGAGGACTATTACCTGCAATGCATCCAGGAGGCGGTGCGCGAACTGCTCGACCTTGAAGGGCTGGATATGTCGCGCATCAGTGTAGTGCTGCCGCCGCAGATCTCCAGCGCTTTCGTCGCGCGGCTTGCCGATGCGCTGGGCGTCTGCAAGGAGAAGGTGGTGGATGTGCAGGCCGAACATGATCTCTTTACGTCATCGCTGGCCTATTCATTCCAGCAAGTTTTTGAGCAGCAGCAGGCAAAGCCCGGCGATATCGGGCTGGTAATCAGCGTCGGCTCCGGCATCCAGGTCGGCTGCGCAACGTATTACTTTTAAATATGCAGTGGATTGTTCGTTCCAGGTCACAACCGCATCTCAGGCTCTTCTGCTTCCCCTACGCGGGCGGGGGAGCCTCCATCTATCGCCTCTGGCCGGCCAGCATGCCGGAGGCGATAGAGGTCTGCCCCGTCTACCTGCCGGGTCGAGAGACCAGGCTGGGGGAGCCGCCCTTCACGCGCCTGCTGCCCCTCGTTCAACTCCTGGGGCACGTCCTGCATCCCTACATGGATATTCCCTTCGCGTTCTTCGGCTACAGCATGGGTGCGCTGATAAGCTTCGAACTCGCCCGTTACCTGCGTAGTACACATAGCCAGGGGCCACTGCATCTTTTCGTGGCTGCGGACCGCGCGCCGCAGTTGCCGCATCCCGGCTCCAGGCTGCACGAGTTGCCCGATACCGAGTTCATTCGCTCGCTCTATCAGCTTGGCGGCACGCCGGCTGCGGTACTGCAACATGAAGAATTGATGCAGGTGCTGCTGCCGGTGCTGCGCGCGGATTTTACGCTCTATGAAACCTACCGCTATGTCGATGAGCCTCCGCTCGATTGCCCGATCACAGCCTTTGGCGGCGAGCAGGACCAGATGGTGAGCGAGCAAGATCTGGCAGCATGGCGCCAGCAGACGAGCCGTGAATTTGCGCTGCACATGCTCCCTGGCAGCCATTTCTTTCTCTCAGCCGGGCAGAATACGGTCTTGCGGATCATCGCGCGCGCGCTGTGCAGCCGCTGCGACTCTTGACCAGGGCGATTTCCTTCTCGCCAGAAGCGGGGGCAAGGGAGCGGCCGCCCTTTTGCGGGGCGCGGGCTGTCGCTGCCAAAACTCTTCCTTCCGGGCGTGGGGTGGGGAGCATTAAGTTGCCCTGTCTCTCAACTTGACAGGAACTATAGACATATCTAAACACATGTAGTATTATGTGCAAAGAAAGCCAGGAAGCGCCAAAATTCTTAAGGACAGGAGGCTTGCTATGTCAGAGCATAAAACCGATCAACCCGATACACCACAGCAGAGTACTTATGTCTTCGATCCCGAAAGCCCTGAGGAACTGGTACGCTTGATGATGATGGATCAGCTCATTACCGGAGCTATGGGAGGGCCACTGGCGGGGCTGCCCGAACTGCCGGAGCATGCCAACGTCATTGATCTGGCCTGTGGCCCGGGGGGATGGGTTCTCAATGTCGCCCATACCCATCCAGATGTAGAGGTTTGCGGGGTGGATATCAGCAAGGGAATGGTTGACTATGCCAACGCGCGGGCGCGCTCGCAGAACCTTCGCAACGCCTCATTCGGGGTTATGAGTATAACACAGCCGCTCGACTTTCCTGACAATAGCTTCGATCTGGTCAATGCGCGCTTTGTGACCACAGTTCTCCCTACCGAATACTGGCCGACGTTCCTCCAGGAATGCAGGCGCATTACCCGCCCCGGTGGCATCTTTCGCAGCACCGAATCCGAGTTCTGGGGCATCACAAATAGCCCGGCCTGCGAGCGAGTGAGGATGCTCGGCTGCGAGCTTCTACGTGCTCTTGGACACGGCTTCTCCGCCGATGGACAGAACTTTGGGATTACGCCGGTGATAGGCCATCTGGTACAGTCAGCCGGCTTTGAGCAGATACAACAGCGCATCTACATGATTAATTATTCCTCGGGCACCCAGGCGTGGAGCGAATTCTATCATAACATGGAAATCGGGAACGCACTGGGAATGGAGATGGCGCGCAAGATCGGTATGCCTCTTGAGCCGGACGATGCTACAGTTGGCAGGCGCGCGCTCGAAGAAATGCAGCAGAAAGATTTCTGCGGCCTCTACTGGTTTCTGAGCACCTGGGGCGTAAAGCCGCGCGCGTAGCCGCACGATAAGAAGACGTAATGAGCAAGTTGGGAAATATCATCCTGAGCAAACTGCTCATTACGTCTTCTTATGTATATGTAACATCCTATGCTGGCTGGTTCGCGTTTCCACGAGCAAAGGCAGCACGTAATGCTTCTGCGGCTTCTGTACTGGCCTGCTGACTGCGGTCAACCCTGGCACCCATGCCGAAGAAGCCGTGGATCATACCATCGTAGCGTTTGAGCGCAGCGGGAACCCCGGCATCCCGTAAACGCTGCGCATACTTTTCCCCTTCGTCACGCAGTGGATCAAACTCAGCGGTAATCACCAGTGCGGGAGGCAGATTGCTCAGATCTGGCGCTTGCAGCGGCGAGGCATAGGGATGCCTTGCTTCCGACTCGTCGTTGAGGTAGTGATTCCAGAACCAGATCATGTCATCGCGGGTAAGGAAATAGCCCTCGGCGTTTTCCTGGTAGGAAGGGGTACCGGGCGTGTGGTAGTCGGTGACGGGATAAATGAGGAGCTGAAATACCAGCGGAGGGCCGCCGCGATCCCGCGCCATCAGCGCAACGACTGCCGCCAGGTTGCCGCCCGCGCTATCGCCGCCAATAGCCAGTCGCGTGGGATCGCCATTGAACGAGGCGGCGTTTTCGGCTGCCCAGCGCGTGGCAGCGTAGCAATCTTCGGCCGCCGCCGGGAACTTGTGTTCGGGAGCCAGCCTGTAGTCGACGGAGACAACGACGCAGCCTGCCAGGTTTGCCAGTTTGCGGCAGGAATCATCATGCGTGTCGAGATTACAAATAACCCAGCCTCCGCCATGGAAATAGACCAGCACAGGGAATGGTCCCGCGCTTTCGGGCGTGTAAATACGCACCGGAATGTTTCCTGCCGGCCCGGGGATCTCGCGATCCTCAACCTGCTTGATAGGAGTCGGTTCGCCGCTCCAGAGGGCAATGCCCTGTACTATCTGGTTACGCGCGTCTTCAACCGATGTGTTGCTAAGAGGAGGCGCCCCGACGGCAGCCATTTCTTCGAGAAGGGCCTGAACCTGTGGATCAAGTGGCATATGTTCGCTCCACCTTTCATGCGCGATATCATGGACGGCGCCGAACAATCTGTTGATATTGTACAACATGGGGAGCCGCTGCTGCGCATATTCCACCAGCTACAATGATGACGAGGTGGTGATTTTTGCAGGTTCCAGGGAAAGTATACGGCACAGGGCGAGAAAGTATGCCGGTCCATATCCATTTAATGGCATGACAAGCTACTCCTAACAACAGAAGCGAAAAATCTGATTTTTGTAAATCCGTGCGATGCTGCGGGGGCTGTACAATTCTGCGAGCCATGAGGTACACTTTCTGCGAGCCATGAGGTATACTTTGAAGAGGTGAGATCGACGCCTTGCCATGAGGAAGGATACCTGTTATGGAGAAAGCACCCGTACCGCCGACCCCGCTTCTTGAAGAGCACCAAGAGGCAGGAACATGAATGACAAAGCTCATTGGCTTCGACGACTTTTCGGTCGCATGCCAGGGAGGCCAGTCTCACCGTCCGGGGGAGATCCTTCTTCAAGGGAGCCTGCGGCCTCCAACTTTGAGCATACCCGTCCTGCTCCAAGCGACTTTGTCCGAGGTCTTGCGCTTGCAGGGAACGGACAGCTAGAAGAAGCCCTGGCTGTTTTTGAGCAGGTCATCCGCCTGAACCCTGGCGACGCCTCTGCTTACTCTGCCAAAGGAAATGTGCTCGGACAGCTCGGACGATCAGAGGAAGCCTTGATTGCCCATGAGCAGGCCATCCGCCTTAATCCACGCAGCGCCTTTGCTTACTACAGCAAAGGGAATACCCTCAGTGATCTCGGGCGGCTAGAGGAGGCTCTGGCCGCCTATGAGCAGGCTACTCTCCTGAACCCCGGCAATGCTGATGCTTATTACCACAAAGGAGCTACGCTCATCGTGTTCGGGCGGCTAGAGGAGGCCCTGGCCGCTTTTGAGCAGGCTGTTCGCCTGAACCCCAGCAATGCTGATGCTCACTATGACAAAGGATATACGCTTGTACGCCTCGAACGGTTCGAGGAGGCCCTGGCCGCTTTTGAGCAGGCTGTTCGCCTGAACCCCAGCAATGCTGATGCTTACTTTAGCAAAGGATATATGCTTGTACGCCTCGAACGGTTCGAGGAGGCTCTGGCCGCTTTTGAGCAGGCTACTCTCCTGAACCCTGGCAATGCTGATGCTCACTGCCACAAAGGTGTTGCGCTTAGACAACTCGGGCGGCTAGAGGAGGCTCTGGCCGCTTTTGAGCAGGCCATCTGCTTGAACCCTGGCGACGCCTCTGCTTATATCTACAAAGGATCTGTGCTCGGACAGCTCGGACAGTCAGAAGAAGCCTTAATCGCCTATGAGCAGGCTACTCTCCTGAACCCTGGCAACGCCTCCGCTTATTCCGGCAAAGGCGTTGCGCTTGGAGATCTCGGGCGGCTAGAGGAGGCTCTGGCCGCTTTTGAGCAGGCTATCCGCCTGGACCCTGGTAATGCCACTGCTTACTTCGGCAAAGGAATTGCACTTCAACAACTCGGACGACTGGAGGAGGCAGAACGTGTTTTCCAAAGAGCACAAGAGCTTTCACATCGAAGCTGAACGCTCTTCTCCCTGGAGTAAGGAACAGCACCTGGCTCAAAAAGGCATCAAGATCCGCTGTGAGCTTGCCCCGGTTTCGTAGAGTCTTCGTGGGTTGGAACTGAAAACAGGATGAATCGAAGTATCGGAGATGCCCAGCTCGCGCGCTACCCGCGCTATCGGCTTGCCTGACGTTTGAGCCAGCCGCACAGCCTCCTCTTTAAATTCTCGCGTGTACACTTTTTGGCCCTTTGCCATGATGATCCCCTTTCTGATCTAGTCGAGTATATCTCAGCTTCAGGGACTCTATCAATTCGGGGGAGGCTCAGTCATCTTAGTATCCACAGTGGCGGGATTCGGGGTGCTATAAGGGTAGGGCTTGTCGTATAATAGTGAGCGGTAAAATTCTCTGAAATCCTGACAAACAGGGAGGCATTGTTGATGACAGCGGAAACTCAGAAAGAGACGTTAGGTTTTCAAGCCGAGGTCAAGCAACTGCTTGACCTGATGATTCATTCACTTTATAGCAATAAAGAGATCTTTCTGCGCGAATTGATCTCGAATGCGTCGGATGCTATTGATCGACTACGCTTCGATGCGCTCTCAAATCCGGCATTGTATGAAAACGATAGCGACTTTAAGATCCGCGTTGCCTATGATAAAGATGAACGCACGATCACCGTTAGCGATAACGGTATTGGCATGACGCGCGACGAGGTTATAGAGAATATCGGCACGATTGCCAAATCGGGGACGCGCGAGTTCTTCCAGTCACTCACGGGCGATCAGCAAAAGGATGCCAGCCTTATCGGCCAGTTTGGCGTCGGCTTCTATTCCTCGTTCGTCGTGGCCGACAGGGTAACGCTGACGACGCGGCGCGCCGGGCATAATCCAGACGAGGGCGTGCGCTGGTCCTCCGATGGGCAGGGCGAATACACGCTGGAGACCGTCGAGAAGCCGGGCCGGGGCACAGAGGTCGTGCTGCACCTGCGCGAGGGCGAGGATGATCTGCTCAGCGGCTATCGCCTGCGCTCAATCATCCGTAAATACTCCGACCATATCTCGCTGCCTATCGTAATGAAGTCGGAGGAGAAGGATAAGAATGAGGACGAGGTTGTAAACCAGGCTTCGGCGCTGTGGACGCGTCCCAAGAGCGAGATCACTCAGGAACAATATAACGAATTTTATAAACATATCACCCACGATTTCAGCGATCCCCTGGCCTACGTTCATAGCCGCATGGAGGGCACGCAGGAGTACACGCTGCTGCTCTACATCCCGAGCAGGGCGCCGTTCGATCTGTGGCTGCGCGAGCAGCATCACGGCGTCAAGCTCTATGTACGCCGCGTCTTCATCATGGACGACGCTGAGAAGCTGATGCCGCGCTACCTGCGCTTCGTGCGAGGCGTCATCGATTCCAGCGATCTGCCGCTGAACGTCTCGCGCGAGATCTTGCAGCACAACCGGCTCATCGATGCGATCCGCTCAAATGCCGTCAAGAAGGTGCTCGGCCTGCTCAGCGATATGGCGACTAACGAGCCGGAGAAATACGCCACGTTCTGGAAAGAGTTCGGGCGTGTGCTCAAAGAGGGAATATTCGAGGATCACGCGAACCACGAGGCCATCGCCAGGCTGCTGCGCTTCTCCTCAACGGCCTCAAATAGCGAGGCGCAGGATGTCTCGCTGGAGACCTACGTTGGCCGCATGAAGGAGGGACAGGATAAGATCTATTATCTGCCCGCCGAGACGTTCTCAGCCGCTAAAGATAGCCCTCTGCTGGAGATCTTCAAGAAGAAGGGCATCGAGGTTCTGCTGCTCTACGACGCGGTAGATCATTTCCTCGATACTGAGCTGACGCAGTTCAAGGATATTCCGCTCCAGTCTATCCTGCGCGGCGAGGTTGACCTGAGCAAGCTGGAGGATGAGGAGGAGAAAAAGGAGCATCAGAAGGCAGCCGACGAGGCGAAGGATCTGCTGGCGCGTATCAAGACGGCGCTGGGCGAGAAGGTCAAGGACGTGCGTACAACGAACCGGCTCACGACTTCTCCGGCCTGCCTGGTGGTCGATGAATACGGCATCGATCCGAGCCTGAGGCGGCTGCTGCAATCGGCGGGGCAGGCGGTTCCCGAAGATAAGCCGATCCTGGAGATCAATCCTCAGCATCCCATTATCACGCGGCTGAGGAATGAGCAGGACGAGCAGCGTTTCACGGATTGGGCCTATGTGCTCTTCGAGCAGGCGGTGCTCAGCGGCGGCGAGCAGTTGGAGAATCCGGCGGCCTTTGTCAACCGGCTTAACAATCTGCTTGCACAGCTCTAATTAACCCGATGTGTATGTTTTTGTGCGCCTGCGGCGCACCCTATGAAGTGGAGTCTGCGGGCACAGCGCCTGCGGCGCTGTGCCCGCAGACTCCACTTTCTGGCGAACCGCGCAGCGGTGAGCCGTCAGGAATATTTGCACACAGCGGTACTTAGAAGGAGAGAAATTTGCGTGCGAATCATGTGAAAGCGAAGCTCAAGAGAGGCGAGCCGAGCCTGGGCGCGTGGCTGAGCATTCCCAGTGTTCCGCTCGCGCGGCTCATGGCGCGACAGGGCTTCGATTGGCTGGTGGTCGATGGGGAGCATGGCGCGCAGAATCCGACGATGGTCGCCGATATGGTCGCGGCCATCGCGGATGCAGGCGCCTGTGTTCCTTTTGTGCGCATTCCTCGTAACGGCGTCGAGTGGTTCAAGTGGGCGCTCGACGCGGGCGCATGGGGAGTGGTTGTGCCGATGGTAAACACACGCGAGGAGGCCGAGCAGGCGGTGAGCTGGTCGAAGTATCCGCCCCAGGGCACGCGCAGCATCGGCGGCATATTTGCTCCCTACGGCTTCGGCGTCACTGATCGCTCCGTTTATGCGCGAGCGGTCAACGATGAGATCATGGTGATCGTACAGATCGAGAGCGCCGAGGCGCTGCGCAACCTCGATGAGATCCTCAGCGTGCCGGGCGTAGATGTCGCTTTCATCGGACCGAACGATCTGCACGCGCAGCTTGGCCTGCCGCCGAGCAACGAGGGCGCGGAACCGGAGTTCGTGGCGGCGGTAGAGCGCGTCAGAGCGGCGGCGCAGCGCCATCGCCTCGCGCTCGGCATCGTCACCAGCCATGGCGATGCCGCCGCTCAGCGTATCAGGGAGGGCTTTCACATGGTCTCCGTAACTTCTGATACCAGCAGTTTGATCCAGGCCGCAGCCGAAAATCTGAGAAAAGCGCGCGCGTAATGTCGTCCTGAGCAGCAGCGAAGGATCTGCGGTCCGGGGCATGCGATCCTTCGCTGCTGCTCAGGACGACATTATCGGTCTGCTTTCATGCCAATGGGAATCTTCCCCATGATATGACCGACCTGAGCTAACAGCTACTTCACCCCCTTGACAACCTCTTACATCCAGATTATACTTCCTTCATAAGTTAGTTGCCGCTAACTTATGAGGAGAACTTCTTATGTCGGAAGAACAACAACAGACGGCAAAACGCACACGGATGCGTGGAGAGGAGAGGCGCGAGTTGATTCTGCAAAGCGCTAAACGTGTGTTTGCGCGCTCAACCTATGCCGAGGCAAGCACCGGCGAACTGGCGCGCGAGAGCGGCGTGACGGAACCGATGCTTTACAAGCATTTTGGCAGCAAGAAGGGGCTTTTCCTGGCTTTGCTGCGGAGGCTTTGTAAGCAGACCCTTGATCTTCTGCAAGAGCGTCTCGAGCGCAGAGCAGAGAAGAGTGTCCTCGATGCCCTTGAGCATGTCGTCGCGGACTATCACGCTATCATAAAGGCCGATCCTGAGGGCCAGCGCATTCTCTTCCAGGCCGTGGCCGAATCTGGCAATCCCGATATAGCCAGCTCCATCAGCAGTCACAATCGCGCCGTCTACCGCATGATTCGTCAGCTTGCCGAGCGCGCTCAGCAGGAGGGCTACCTGGACCCGGGCGTCAGTGTGGATGCGGCAGCCTGGGGCTATATGAGCATCATCCTGGCTATCCAGTATGGTCTGATGCTCAATCTCTCCGGTGAGATCGCTCCCGTGCGGGAAGAGATGAGCCGCATCTGGCTGCGCGGTCTGCGTGCTCGCAATGATGGGAGCTAAATTTTTTTTGTTCTCAAAGTTAGTTAGTGGTAACTATATAATATCGCCTGGAATGTGTCTGCTTCTCAGCGTCCTCGCCTTCTCTGGCCGGGCGTTCGTGGGATTACGTTGCACGATGGAGGGCGAGCGCCTGTGGCGCGAGCAACCCATGCGTCAAAAATTGGGCATAGTACACTCTTAAATGCACACGCAGGAGGATTTTCCCATGCGGATTTCGATGACCGGCGGCCAACGCGGCAAAATACCGTATAAGTGGATCGTAGTCATGGTCGTCGTTTTTGGCTCGTTCATGAGTATTCTCGACCAGACCGTAGTAAACAACGCGCTCCCTCGATTGCAGGAAGCCTTTTCCGTAGATCTCAGCAGCCTCCAGTGGATTCTCACCGCCTATGCGCTTACTCAGGGCGTGGTCACTCCAACGACAGCCTACTTTGCGAATCGCCTGAATCCCAAACGTTTCTATGTGATCGCGCTCGTCCTCTTCACGATGGGATCGGCGCTCTGCGGCCTGGCCTGGAGTCTGCCGGCGCTGATTGTCTTCCGCGTGGTGCAGGCTATCGGTGGTGCGACGCTCTTTCCACTGGCGATTACACTGCTCTTCTACGAATTCCCTCCCAACGAGCGCGGCCTGGCCGTCGGCGTCATGAGTGTTTCCGCGCTGATGGCCCCGGCGATCGGGCCAACGCTGGGCGGCTACTTTGTAACCTACGCCGACTGGCGCCTGATTTTCTATATCAATGTGCCAGTGGGGATCATCGCCATCGTCATGGCGCTGCTGCTCCTGCGCGAGCGGCCATCCGAAGGGCGGACGCGCTTTGACCTGCTGGGATTTATGCTGGCCGCTACTGGACTCGCGGCCGTGCTCTATGCGCTCTCCAATGCCCCTACCTACGGCTGGGATTCGCTATCGGTTCTCGTCGCACTCATTGGCGGCCTCTGCCTGCTTGCTCTGCTCGTCTTCGTTGAGCTTCGGATTGCCAATCGTGGTGGGCAGCCGCTTGTTGATCTGCGTCTCTTTGCCAACGGGCCGTTTCTGACCAGCAACATCGCGAACGCGCTGATTACGTTCAGCTTCTTCGGGAGCATCATTCTCCTGCCCGTCTACTTGCAAGATTTGCGCGGTCTGAGCGCATTTCAGGCCGGTCTCTTCACTGTGCCGCTGGCAATCACCGCGGTGCTGGCGGCGATTGCTGGTGGGCGCGTCGTTGACCGCTTCGGCCCGCGCACGGTTCTGCTGCCCGGGCTGGTGCTGATGAGCCTTTCCACCTGGCAACTGGCGCAGGTCCAGCTTTCGACCTCTTATGTATGGTTGCTGCTGATCTTTGCGATTCGCGGGCTGGGGCTGGGCTTTCTGTTGCAACCGTTGACCGTATCGGCGCTCTCCGGGGTTCCGCGAGCGCAGTATACGCAGGCTTCGTCGCTCACTACGGTTACGCGCTTCACCTTCACTTCGCTGGGGATTGCCGTGCTGGCGACGCTGGTGCAGAGCCGGGCCAGCGTGCATATTGCCGCGCTGGCTCATCAGCTCAGGACGATTTCACCATCCGCCGTTGCATTGATTCGTGCGCAAGGATTGAACATGGCCGTGCAGGATGCCTTCTGGTTCTCGCTGCTGGCCTTCCTGCTGGCCTTTATCGCCATCGCCTTCATTCGCGTGCAGAAGCCTGTTCCGCAGCAGCAGGCTGATGAGAGAGCGGCACTGGTCGTATCCAATCCGGTGGAGTGAGGGTTCAAAGGGGCGCCAGGGGGTTCTCCCCTGGCGCGGGCCGGGGTGTCCCCGGTTTATCGCTACTTAAACGCAATATCGAAAAGGAGCATTTTTTATGATAGATTCCGCCCTTCCATCATCAGTCATTGCACTCTGGCCTGACGGCGCTCCAGGGGCTGAACACTGGTCTCAGCAGGAGCAGGAAACGTGGCTTCCGCTGCCGTCTGAGGTCCCTCAGACCTCCATTCCCCTGCCGTTTGATATCAAGATCGTGCGAAATATTGTGCGGCCAACCTTGACGGCTTATCTGCCAGATCCTTCCGTTGCCACCGGAACTGCGGTGGTCATCTGCCCGGGCGGTGTCTTCCACTTTCTCGCCATTGAGCATGAAGGGAGAGACGTTGCGCATTGGCTCTGTGCGCGGGGGGTAGCTGCATTTGTGCTCAAGTACCGTGTCTTGCAAACGGAGCCGCGTGATGAAGACCTCATCGAGCAATTGCAGGAAAGATTCACAGATCTCATACACTTGATGGAACTTATGCAGCAGATTGAGCCGCGAGCTATTGCTGACGGGCAGCAGGCAATGAAAGTAGTACGCCAGCACGCAGCCGAATGGGGAATAGAGCCGGAGCGGGTTGGCATTCTGGGTTTCTCAAGCGGTGGCGTTGTCGCCATTGGCACAGCTATGCAACACGATAAAGAGAGTCGTCCAGACTTTGCAGCACCAATTTACCCTGCCCCTTCCAGAAGGAGTATCGCTGTACCAGCGGACGCTCCTCCGCTGTTTTTACTGGCTGCCAGCGATGATCCAATGGCGGTGGGAACAAGTCTGCCGCTCTATTCTGCATGGAGAGATACCAGGTGCCCGGTTGAATTGCACCTCTATGCGGGAGGCGGGCATGGCTTTGGGATGAAAAAACAGGGGCTGCCTGTCGATCACTGGATTGAGCGCTTTAGCGAATGGCTCCGGTTCCAGGGTTTTCTAACCTGAAATCAGATAGGTCGAGAAGGCTGATATCGAGAAGGTTGCCGGATCAGGGGTAGGGGAATTGCTCTGCCATCGATGGACTCGGCCTCTTGTTCTCAGGAGTGTATTTAGCTCTCCTCTCACAAGAGGCCGAGTCCATCTTGTTTACCTTGATCGTTACATAAGATATTTTTACACTCATAAACACTCTCCTTGATTGATAATCAAAAATATTAACCTCATCAGCCTTTTCTTAACCATATCTCAACCGAATCATTACCGCTAAATATGTCGATTCGTCGCTAAGATAAGTGGGAAGGAAACTTCATCATTAGATCCATTATCAACTGTAAAGTATCTCAACGATTTCTAAAAGGGGGGAATGTAGCTTTGTCCAGAAAAATTTCTTTGCGCAAAATTATGTTCTTCATTGGGCCTGTAACTGCATTGGCGCTCGCGCTAGGGGCTATCTTCGCGGTCCAGAGCTTTAGCCGCACATTTGCTGCCTCATCGCACACACGATATGTCGGTCATACCGCCGGTACGAACGCAAGCTGCTCATCGCCGGGGTATACCTCTGTACAGGCGGCGGTTGACGCCGCCAGCAATGGTGATATCATCTATCTTTGTGGCA
>Ga0209061_1001072_pt1 | contig 50836 bp, 59 predicted proteins | sample Coa_R1_10_FD_187157 | JGI IMG/M metagenome (GOLD analysis project Ga0209061, IMG submission 187157) | Surface soil microbial communities from Centralia Pennsylvania, which are recovering from an underground coalmine fire - Coalmine... | ecosystem: Environmental > Terrestrial > Soil >...
AGCCCGGTCGGCCCCTGGATCCCCTGCGGGCCGGCCGCGCCGGTGTCGCCCTTCGGCCCTTGGACGCCGGTGCTGCCGGTCGCGCCCTGCGGCCCCTGAACGCCCGTGTCGCCCCGCAGCCCGGTCGCCCCCGTGTCACCCTGCGGCCCGGTCGGCCCCTGCGGCCCCACCGGCCCGGTATCACCCTGCGGCCCCTGGACGCCGGTGCTGCCCGTCGCGCCCTGCGGCCCCTGAACGCCGGTGTCGCCCTGCGGCCCCTGAACGCCCGTGTCGCCCCGCAGCCCGGTCGGCCCCTGGATCCCCTGCGGGCCGGCCGCGCCGGTGTCGCCCTTCGGCCCTTGGACGCCGGTGCTGCCCGTCGCGCCCTGCGGCCCCTGAACGCCGGTGTCGCCCTGCGGGCCGGCCGCGCCGGTGTCGCCCGTCGGCCCGGTCGGCCCCTCGAGGCCCTGCGGCCCGGTCGCGCCCGTCGCCCCCTCCGGCCCCTGGACTCCGGTGGCCCCGGTCGCGCCGACCGGCCCTTCCACCCCGGCCGGGCCGGGGTCGCCCTGCGGCCCCTGCTCGCCGGGTGGCCCGGCGGAGCCCTGGGCGCCCGGCAGGCCCTGCGGCCCCTGCAGGCCGGGAGCGCCCGCCTCTCCCCGCGGCCCGCGCGGGCCCGTCGCGCCCGTGTCGCCCTGCGGCCCGGGCGATCCCTTCGGCCCGACCGGCCCCTGGGCACCGGGCGGCAGGAAGCCAGGCGGCAGGACCAGCTTGGCCGAGGCGCGCCCGCCGGACGCGCTCGCGTCCGACCGGCCGAGCGAGGCCAAGGAGCCGCCGTGCCGGGCGTGGCTCGGGAGCTCCGCCCGGCCCGGCCCGCCGGCGAGGAGCCCCGCCGGATCGGCGAAGCCCGCCTCGACACAGGCGAACACGCCGAGGATGAGCACCGCGGCGGAGGCGAGCAACCGACGGCGCCGCCGGCCGAGGAGCCTCAGCCGACGCGGCGAGCAGTACCGCAGACCACGAAGCCGCAGACGAGGAATAGTCCCACCTACTCCTTCTCGCTTTCAGGGGCCGTGCCAGGGGCCGTGCCGTTGCCGGGGAGGGAATCGGCAGGATCGGGGAGCGGCTGAAGGCGGGCCGTCGCGCCCGCTCCCTCGATCGAGGGATGCAAGCGCGGACACCCCGCGTCCGCTCCTCCGCTGCCGCAGCGAGTCGACCACCGGACGACACCGTAGGGGCCCGCGCGGAGGACGCCTCCCCCTTCCGGGTAGACGGCAGGCGGATTCCCTCGCCCGGGGGGCGAGGCGGCGCGGCCGCCGCGTCAGCGCTCGGCCGGCCGGACCGCCCCGGTCGCGCGGTCGCCGTCGCCGACCCCCCGCGGCGCCGCCCGCCGCTCCCGCGCCTGGCGGCCGGCGGCGACGAGGTACAGGCGGGTGTCGGCGAGCGAGAGCGCGTCGATCGGGTCGAAGGCCTCGTCGGGCAGGAGCGCGGTGCCGAAGCTGAGCGCGATCCGGCTCGCCGCGAACGCGGCGTTCAGGGCGGAGACCGTCGCCTCGAGGAGTGCCTCCGCGGCGGGGCCCGGCGCCTCGACGATCGCCGCGAACTCGTCCCGGCGCGGCCGGTAGCAGGTCGCGTGCGGCGCGAGCGCCTCGCCGAGGCAGCGGGCGAGCCGCTCGAGCAGGGCGTCGCCCTCGATCGAGCCGTAGAGCTCGACGTACTCCCGGTAGCCGCCAAGGTGGAAGATCGCGAGCACGCTCGGCTCGCTGGACGGGTCGAGACGGGCCGCGAGGTCCGCGAGCAGGTCGACGCGCGTGGCGAAGCCGGTGAGCGGATCGCTCGGCTCCGCCCCAGCGCGCCGCGGATCGGGCTCTATGGCCATCGTCTCCCTCTAGCTCGACGCTTCCCGACCCGCGCCGATCGCCCGATCGAGTGATCGGCGCCCGACCGCCGGCGTCCGGAGCGACGCCCCCTACCGCGCCACGCGCTCGGGAGCGCCGTATTCGCGCAGAACCGCCGGCACCTCGCCCCGGAAGTTCTCGAGCAGCGCGAGGAGGAAGCGGTCGGTGACCGCGGTGCCGTTCAGCGTGTGCGGGGTCGCGAGCTCGCGGCCGCGGCGGAAGCGGATGCCGAGCCGGCGGGCCTGGAAGTCGGTCGTGTTGGAGGTGGAGGTGATCTCGCGGTAGCGCCGCTGCGAGGGGAACCACGCCTCGATGTCGTACTTCTTCGCCGCCGGCGCTCCGAGGTCGCCCGCCGCGACGTTGACGACCCGGTACGGCAGTCCGAGCGCCTGCACGAGCTCCTCCTCGATCGCGAGGAGCCGCTCGTGCTCCTCGCCCGAGCGCTCGGGCTCGCAGTAGACGAAGAGCTCCACCTTGTTGAACTGGTGCACGCGGAACATCCCGCGCGTGTCCTTGCCGGCCGCCCCCGACTCGCGCCGGAAGCAGGTCGAGAACGCCGTGTACCGGATCGGCAGCTCCTCGAGGATCTCGCCGGCGTGCATCCCGGCGAGCGCGACCTCCGAGGTCCCGGTCAGGTAGAGCGCGTCCCCTTCGAGCGCATAGATGTTCGAGCGCTCGGTGGGGAAGAACCCGGTGCCGTACATCGCCTGCTCGCGGACGAGCACCGGCGGGATGACCGGCGTGTGCCCGTGGGCGACCGCGCGGTCGAGCGCGAGCCGGTAGAGCGCCATCGCCGCGAGCGCGGTGTCGCCGACGAGGAAGCCGAAGCGCGAGCCCGAGAGCTTCGCCGCCCGCTCGAGCTCGAACCGGCCGACCGCCGTGTGCTCCGGCCCGTCGGGTGGGGGATCGCCGACGCGCCGGAGCTCGACCGCGTCCTCCTCGGTCGCGCCGTCGGGCGCCGAGGGATCGGGCGGGTTCGGCACCTGCGCGAGCAGCTCGTCGCGCTCGTGCGCCGCCTCGGCGAGCTCGGCCTCGCGGACCTTCAGCTCCTCCTTCAGCCGGGCGAGCTCCTCGAGCTGCTCCGGCGTCGGCTTGCCGTCGAGCCGCTGCCGACGGCGCAGCTCGTCGACCTTCGGCACGAGCGCGCGCCAGCGCGCGTCGGCCTCGACCAGGGCGTCGAAGACCTCCGCCGCGCCCTTGCGCGCGAGCGCGGCGCGGAAGCGCTCCGGCTCGGCCCGGGCCGCCTTGAGGTCGATCATGCTCGGGAGTCTAGGAGCGCCTCGAGCACGCGCGCGACGCCCTCCTCCGCCGCCGGCGGGCAGATCCAGTCGGCGACCGCCTTCACGCGCTCGTGCGCGTTCTCGACCGCGATCCCGTACCCGGCCCACTCGACGAGCTCGACGTCGTTCTCGCCGTCGCCGAAGGCGATCGTCCGCTCCCGCGAGAAGCCGTAGCGCCGGGAGAGGAACTCGAGCGCCGATCCCTTCGACACGCCGACCGTGGCGAACTCGAGGAACTTCGGCAGCGACTTCGTCACCCACAGGCGCCCGTCGAAGCGCGCGCGCATCCGGGCGCCGAGACGGTCGAGCTCGTCGGGGTCGCCGACGCAGACGATCTTCGTCGGCGGCCCGGGGAGCCACGCCTTCACGTCGCCGACCGTGTGGATCGGGATCTGCTGGAAGGTCGCGTACGCCTCCGACCCTGGCGTGAGCCTCGACACGTAGAGCTCGTCGCCGACGTAGACGTTCGGGTGGTAGCCCGCCTCCTCGACCGCGGCGATCGCCTCGCGCGCGAGGTCGGGCGCGATCGGCCGGTGCAGGAGCCACTCGCCGCCGGGTGCGACGACGACGGCGCCCTGGTAGCAGACGACGGGCTCGTGCAGGCCGGCCGGGGCGAGCACCCGGCGGAGCGACTGCACCATGCGGCCCGTCACGACGATCACCCGCAGGCCGGCGTCGCGGGCGCGGGCGAGCGCGGCGAGCGTGCGCGGCGCGAGCGGCCCCTCCCACGTGAGCGTGTGGTCGAGGTCGGTGGCGACGACGTCGACGTCGCGCGGAAACGCCGGCGGGAGCCTCAGCGCTCGGTCAGGAATGCGACGAGGTCGGAGACCTGCTGGGCGGAGAGCGACGTGCCGTACGTCGTCGGCATCGCGTTCGTCGGGAATCCCGGCGGGACGTACGGCGCCGGCGGGCTGACGATCGCGGCCCGGGTGTAGTCCTCGAGCGGGACGTTCGCCTTCTTCGCGTAGTCGGGGAGCTGGTCCAGGTCGGGCCCCACCTTCGCGGTCGTGCCGGCCGGGGTGAAGGTGTGGCACCCGCCGCAGGCGTTGCGGAGGAACACCACCTTGCCGGCGGCGGGGTTGCCCTTCGGCGGCGTCACCACCCGCCCGTTCTCGGTCGGCCCGACGACCGTCCCGCCGCAGCCCGCCGCGAGCAGGGCGACGAGACCCGGAAGGGCGAGACGGACGCGCACGGGCGCGAGTCTAGTCGGCTCCGCCGGGTACCATGGCCGCCATGAAACGTCGCGCCTACGGCCGGGATGCCGGCCTCACCCTGCGGATGCTCCTCACCGGCGGACTGCTCGGCGCCCTGTACGTCGTCTTCGCGGTCGTCCTGTTCAGCGTCCTCAACGTCGGGCTCGCGCCGATGCTCGTGATCGTGCTGCTGCTCGCGCTCGTGCAGTACTACACCTCGGACAAGCTCGCCCTCGCCGCCGCCGGCGCCCGGGTGGTGACGCCCGAGGAGGCGCCGGCGCTCCACGCGATGGTCGAGCGCCTGTGCGCCATGGCCGACCTGCCGAAGCCGAAGGTCGCGGTGATGGACACGCCGGTGCCGAACGCGTTCGCGACCGGCCGCTCGCCGAAGCACGCCGCCGTCTGCGTCACCACCGGCCTGTGGGAGCGACTCGATCCGAAGGAGGCGGAAGGCGTCCTCGCCCACGAGCTGTCGCACATCGCGAACCGCGACGTGCTCGTAATGACGGTGGCGAGCTTCTTCGCGATGCTCGCGGCGATGCTCACCCGCTTCGGCCTCTACGCGGGGATGTGGGGCGGCGGCTACGGGGGCGGCAACCGGAACAACAACAACGGCCCGCCCGTCTGGCTCATCGTCTTCGCCGTCTCGATGGTCGTCTACCTGATCAGCTTCATCCTGATCAGGACGATCTCCCGCTACCGCGAGTACGCGGCCGACCGCGGCTCGGCGCTGATCACCGGCGCGCCCGAGTACCTGATGAGCGCGCTGCAGAAGATCTCGTCCCAGATGACGCTGATCCCCAACCGGGACCTCCGTCAGGTGGAGGGCATGAACGCGTTCTTCATCATCCCGGCGAAGGTGCGCTCGGCGACGGCGGAGATCTTCATGGACCACCCGCCGCTCGAGAAGCGGCTCGCCGCGCTCGCGCGGATCGCCCGCGAGATGGGCCGCCCCGTCTCCTAGCGCGGGACCCGCGGTCGGTCGCGCCGCCGGGGCGCCGCCTCGCTACCCTCCGCCCGTGGGCCTCGGCGACGTCCTCTTCGGCCGCAAGAAGCTCAAGGGCCCGAGCGAGGACCGGCTGTTCGCGCTCGCGACCGCGTGCGTGACGCTGCAGACCGAGCTCGGCCTCCGGCCGGCCGGGCGCGCCGCCGTCACCTACAAGTCGCTCTCCTCCGGCGACTTCGCCCGCGTCGACGGCGACGTCGAGGCGCTCGTCAAGGCCGCCGCGCGCTCGGCCGGCGGCGAGGTCGAGCGCAAGACCGACAGCTACGGCTTCGAGTGGGTGATCGTCCACGACGAGGACATCGAGGACCAGGTGACCGCCGTCCACGCCGTCGCCCAGGAGCTCACCGACCAGGGCTTCGGCGCCCAGCTCCTCGCCGCGCCGTTCCGCTTCGAGGGCGGCCCCCATCCCGTCTACTGGATCTACGGCTTCAAGCGCGGCAGGTGGTGGCCGTTCATCCCGACCGGCGAGGGCCAGAGCCGCGACAACGCGACGGAGCTCGAGCTGAAGGCGAAGCTCGAGCCGGAGCTGCCGATCGAGCCCGACCTCACCCGCTGGCTCGGGCTCTTCGACGCCCCGATCTGAGCTAGACGTCGGCCTCCACGAGCCGCGAGGGCCGGCCACGCGGCTCGGCGGCGCGCAGCGCGCGCACCCGCCACTGCAGGTACACGGCGGCGGCGAGTCCCGAGGCGCCCGCGACGAGGAACGCGAGCCCGGTCCCGCCGAGGTCGGCGAGCCAGCCCGAGAGCAGGCTGCCGGCCGGGCTCAGACCCGCGAACGCGATCAGGTAGAGGCTGATCACCCGGCCGCGGAAGCGGTCGGGCGCGATGAGCTGGAGCATCGACTGGCTCGTCGTCGACCAGAGCGTGAAGCAGAGGCCGGTCAGCGCGAGCAGCGCGGCGTCGGCCCAGGTGGAGGCGAGCAGGCCGAGCGCGACCATCGCCGCCCCGAGGCCGGCGAGCCCGCCGAGCTGCGTCCGCCAGCGCGGGCGCTCGGCGCCGGCGGCGACGAGCGCGCCGGCGAGCGCGCCGAGCCCGAAGCAGGCGAACAGCAGGCCGAGCACCCGCGGCCCGGCGTGCAGGGTCTTCGAGGTCAGCACCGGGATCAGCACGCGGACGTTGAAGCCGACGAGCGCGACGACCGCGGTCGAGCCGACGATCAGGCGAAGCTGCGGCTGGCGGCGCACGAAGGCGAGCCCCTCGCGCACCGCCCGCGCTCCGCGCGCCCGGGTCGCGCCACGGTCGAGCGGGTAGAGCTCCGACGTCCGCATCAGCGCGAGCGCCGCGAGCACGGCCAGGAACGACGCCGCGTTGAGGGCGAAGCACCAGCCGACCCCGACGGCGGCGATCACGACGCCGCCCGCCGCGGGCCCGACGACGCGGCCGGCGTTGAAGAGGCTCGAGTTGAGCGCGACCGCGTTCGGCAGCTCCCGGCGGCCGACGAGCCGGAAGGTCAGCGCCTGCCGGGTCGGCGAGTCGAACACGACCGCCGTCCCGCCGCAGGCGGCGAGGACGAAGACGAGCGCGAGCGGCGCGTGCGACAGGGCGACGGCGGCGAGTGCGGCGGCGACCGCCATCGACGCCGCCTGGGTCACCATCAGGAGGAGGCGGTTGTCGGCGCGGTCGGCGACGACGCCGGCGAGCAGCCCGAAGACGGTGAACGGCAGGTAGCGGCAGAAGAGCAGGAGGCCGACCTGCACCGAGGAGTGCGTCCGCTGGAGCACGAGCCACGGCAGCGCCGTGTCCTGCATCCAGGTGCCGGAGAGGGAGACGACCTGGCCGGCGAAGTAGAGCCTGTAGTTGCGGTGCTTGCGCAGGCTCGCGAACGTGCGCCCGCGCAGCACCGCCGCTACGACTCGATCTCCTTCGGCGCGGCCCCGGAGGCGAGCTCGGCCTTCATCTTCGCGAGCTCGTCCTCCACCTGGCCGCTCTGCTGGATCTGCTTGAGCTGCCGGTCGATGTCGTCGTCGCTCGAGGTGAAGTCCTCGAGCGTGCCCGCCTGCGTCAGCTCGTCGACCGCCGCCGCGCGCGCCTGGAGCTGCTGCGTCTTGTCCTTCGCGCGCTCGACCGCCGCCCCGACGTCGGCCATGTGCTCGCCGATCCCGGTGGCGGCCTCCCCGATCCGCACCTGCGCCTCGGCGGCCGAGTACTGCGCCTTGATCACTTCCTTCTGGGTGCGGAAGGCCTCGACCTTGGCGGCGAGGGCCTTCTCGCCCTCGACGAGCTTCTGCTGCTGCGCCTCGAGCTGCTGGCCCTGCGCCATGATCGCGTCGAGCTGCCCCTGGATCGCCGCCTTGCGGGTGAGCGCCTCCCGGGCGAGGTCCTCGCGGTTCGCCTTCAGCGCCTCCCGCGCCTGGCCGTCGAGCTTCGCGATCTGCTCCTGCATCGAGGCGTACTGCAGCTCCAGCCGCTTCTTCGCGGTCGCGACGTCGGCGATGCCGCGCTTCACGTTCTGGAGCTGGCGGAGCTGCTCCTCGTAGGAGTAGTCGAGCGTCTCGGCCGGGTTCTCGGCCCGGTTGAGCAGGGCGGAGACCTTCGCCTTCAGGATCGTCATCGCGCGTCCCGTCAGCCCGGGCATCAGCAGTTAGCCTACCGGCCGTGCTCCTCTCGCGCAGCATGCATCCGCGCTTCCTCTCGAACGCCTTCGTCGTCGGCGAGGGCCGCGGCGGGGCGGCCGTGATGGTCGACTCGGGCGCCCCGATCACCCCCCTCCTCCAGTTCGTCTCCACCCACGGCCTGAAGCTCACCCACCTGCTGCGCACGCACGCCCACCACGACCACGTCCTCCACGAGCACGAGCTCAACCTGCCGGTGATGACGGAGTCGTTCGAGACCGGCGGCCTGCGGATCGAGGCGATTCCCACCCCGGGACACTCCGACGACATGGTCTGCTTCGTGATCACCGACCCGACCGGCGACGAGCTCGTGGCCTCGGGCGACACGCTCTTCAAGGACTCGGTCGGCGGCGGCGACTTCGAGCAGATCCGGCGGGCGGTGATGGACGTCTACATGGCCATGCCGCACGAGCGGCGCATCCTCCCCGGCCACGCCGACATCACCGCGGTCGGGCGCGAGTGGGAGTACAACCCGTTCGTGCGCGTGTGGCGGGGCGTCGACCCGGAGGGGACCGAGCGCGTGACGGTCGGCGGGCGCGAGGCGACCCTCGTCGTCTGGAGCCCGGACTACGACGGCAACGGCAAGGCCTGGGTGCGCTTCGACGACGGCGAGGACGCGATCGTTGCGGGATCGGCCGTCGAGCGCGGGTGATCGCCGACCCGGAGGTCGAGGCGTACGCCGAGCGGCTGACCTCGCCGCACGACGAGCTGCTCGCGGCGCTGTCGGCCGAGACCGCGCGCGAGCTCGGCGGGGAGCAGATGCTCACCGGGCCGGTGGCGGGGCGGTTCCTCGAGCTGCTCGTCTGGGCGGCGCGGCCGCGGCGCGTCCTCGAGATCGGCACCTTCAGCGGCCACTCGGCGCTCGCGATGGCGGCCGCGCTCCCCGACGACGGCCGCATCGACACGTGCGAGCTCGACCCGGTGCGTGCGGCGTTCGCCCAGCGCTGGTTCGACCGGAGCCCGCACGGGTCGAAGATCACGCTCCACGTCGGCCCGGCGCGCGAGACGATCGCCGCGCTCGAGGGCCCGTTCGACCTCGTCTTCCTCGACGCCGACAAGGCCGGATACGTCGACGACTACGAGGCGGTGGTGCCGCGGCTCGCCCCGCGCGGGCTGATCGTCGCCGACAACACGCTCGAGGCGCTCGGTCCTCGCCGGCGCGAGCCGATCGTCCGCTTCAACGACCACGTCGCCGCCGACCCCAGGACGGTCCAGGTGGTGCTGCCGGTCCGCTACGGGATGACGCTGATCCGCCTCGCCTGAGCGAGCCCGCGCCCGCCGTCCCGGGCCCCGGGGACATGTCCGAAGCCGGCAGTAGGGTGCCGCGGCATGCGCCTGATCGTCGCCCGCTGCGAGGTCAGCTACACCGGCCGGGTGGACGCCCGCCTGCCGCTCTCGGCGCGGCTCGTCGTGCTGAAGGCCGACGGCTCCGTCCTCGTCCACGCCGACGCTGGCGGCTACCGGCCGCTGAACTGGATGACGCCCCCGACCGTGGTCGAGGAGGCCGAGGGGCTGATCGTCGTCCGCAAGCGCGCCGGGCGCGGCGAGGACCGGCTCGAGATCCGGCTGCACGAGGTGCTCTCCGACACCCGGCACGAGCTGGGCGAGGCCGCGCCGCTCGAGAAGGACGGCGTCGAGCGCGACCTGCAGGAGGCGCTCGCGACCGCGCCGGAGGCGCTCGAGCCCGGCCTGCGCCTCGTGCGCCGCGAGTGGCCGACCGACCTCGGGCCGGTCGACCTCCTCTGCCGCGACGCCGACGGCGGCTGGGTCGCCGTCGAGGTCAAGCGCGTCGCCACGATCGACGCGGTCGAGCAGCTCTGCCGCTACCTGGAGCGCATCCGCCTCGACCCGGCGAAGGCCGGCTGCCGCGGCATCCTCGCCGCGCAGCGCTGCAAGCCCCAGGCGGCGACGCTGGCCGCCGCCCGCGGGCTCCGCTGCGCCACCGTCGACCTGGCCGTGCTCCGGGGCGAGCGCCCGCCGGAGCTCCGCCTCTTCGCCGCGTAGGCCCGCCGCGCCGGCCGCCGCGGAAGAGATAAGCCAAACTAGATCTTTTCTCTGCAAAGATCGCTTGTTCCCTATCTATAGACTCGATACGGTGATTGTGAGTAAACCGATCGAGAAAGGAGCACGAGAGGATGACCGCGATCGCCTTCGACGCCGCCGCCTGGGTCGTCGTCCTGTTCGTCGCCGGCATGGGCGCGCTCGGGCTCGTGCGGATGTTCAGCCCGCCCCGGCGCGCCCGCTGAGCCCCTCGTCGCGCCGCGCCGGGCGCGCGGGCTAGACTGAGCGCTCCGCGCGGGGCTATAGCTCAGCTGGGAGAGCGCCTGGATCGCACCCAGGAGGTCGCCGGTTCGAGTCCGGCTAGCTCCATGCCGATTTGCAGGGGGGTTTTTTGAAGGTAGGCAGGGGACGCCTTCGTCTCGCAACCCATCTGCAACCCCCGCGTTCACGACCGTGGCTCGAGACGGACGAAAACGACTCGTCTCAACGAAGGTCGGGACGCAGGTGGAAGCTCGTGGCTGGTCGTGGTCAGTCGAGCAGATCCGGGCTCACGCGACCGCTGTCGCGCGCTCCACGTACACGCCGGGCCCGGAAGGCTCGGGGAACGGCTCGCCGTCTTCGGCGAGCCCCTCGAGATGGAGCGCGATCGCAACCCGCATCTCCCGCTCGACCTCCTCGAGCGTGCCGCCCGCCGCGACGCATCCGGGGAGGTCGGGCGACCAGGCCGAGTAGTTCGACGGCGGCCCGCCCTCGATCAGGATCAGATAGCGCTTGGCCTGTTCCTCGAAGTCGGTCATTGCCTCAAGCCTGCCTGACGCAGGATGCTCGCCGCGGTCTTGGGGTGCAAGTCGTCCGACCGCTTGCCCGCAACCGTTACCCGTCCGGGCTTCGTCGGATGCTTCAGCTGCCGGTGGCTTCCTCGCGTCACCACGATCTCCCAGCCGTCCTCCGCGAGAAGCTGTAGCACCTCGCGAACCTTCATGAGGCGCGCACGGCTTCCGCCCGAACCAGGCGGTCGGACGACTCCCTGACGTCGGCAAACGCGTCCGGGAACAGGTGGCCGTTCGTGTTCAGCGTGACGTTGATCGACGCGTGCCCGAGCTGCGCTTGGAGGAGTTTCGGGTGCACACCGGCGCCCGAGTTCCGCACGAAGTAGGGCGATTGGCGCGTTCGGGCGGCCTGATTCGGCTTGGTTGAGCGGCTTCGCCGGGTTGCGGTTCCGAATCGTGTAGGCACACCGTTTCTGGATTGTCCGAGCGTCCGTCCGGTATGGCTGTCATCGTGTAGGCACCGTGTATCTGCGGACGACGGTGAAGCGGACGACGCGGGGCGAGGCGGTGCGCTACCTGCAGCTGGCGCACAACGAGCGCAATGGGCGCGGGGTGCCGGTGGCGCGGGTGATCCACAACTTCGGCCGCGAGGACCAGCTCGACCGGGAGGCGCTGGTGCGGCTGGTGCGCTCGATCCAGCGCTTCCTCGGCAGCGAGGAGACGCTGCGCGCCTCGACGCCGGAGGGGTTCCGGTTCCTGGCCGCGCTGGAGGCTGGCGGACCGCACGTGCTCGACGCGCTCTGGTCGGAGCTGGGGATCGGCAAGGCGATCATGCGCGTCGCCGGCCGCGGCCGCGGCCGCTCCGCAGTGGAGCGGGCGATCTTCGTGATGGTCTGTCAGCGCTGCCTGGAGCCGGCCTCGAAGCTGGAGGCGACCCGCTGGCTGGGCCGGGACGTGGTGATCGACGGGATCGCGGGCGTCGCCGACGACGAACTGTATCGAGCGATGGACTTCCTACTCGCCTGCTCGGAGCGGGTGCAGGAGTCGGTCTTCTTCTCCGTCGCCAACCTCTTGAACCTCGAGGTGGACGTGATCTTCTTCGGCACCACGAGCACGTACTTCGAGGTCGACGTCGACGGGGATGCGAGCGACGACGAAGCGCGCGCGGAAGCGCCGTTGCGGCGGCTCGGCCACTCGAAGGACCACCGGCCCGATCTGCCGCAGGTGGTGATTGGGCTCGCGGTCACGCGCGAGGGGATCCCGGTCAGGGTGTGGGTCTGGCCGGGCAACCGCAACGACCAGACGCTGGTCGAGCAGGTGAAGCGCGATCTCGCCGGCTGGCGGCTGGGCCGGGCGATCTACGTCGTCGACTCCGGCTTGGCCGGCCGCGACAACCTGCGCCACCTGCGCGCGGGCGGCGGCCACTACATCGCCGGGGTCAAGCTGCGCTCGGGGATGCCGGAGACCGGGCAGGCGCTCTCCCGCCAGGGCCGCTACCGCACCGTCCGCGACAACCTGCGCATCAAGGAGGTGCGGGTCGGCGACGGCGAGGCGGCCGTCCGCTACGTCGTCTGCCACAACCCGGCCGAGGCCGAACGCGACCGGCTCCGCCGGGCGCAGCAGATCGAGCGGATCGAGGCCGAGCTCGCCCGGCTCGACGAGCAACGGAAGCGCGTCAAGACGAACGAGGAGCGGGAGCAGCATCTGCGCGGCGAGCGCGCGCTGCGCGACCATCCGACCCTCTCCCGCTACCTGCGCCAGACCAAGGGCGGGCGGCTCGTCCTCGACCGGGCGAGGATCGCCGCCGAGGAGCGACTCGACGGCAAGTACCTGCTCACCACGTCCGACCCGAGCCTGTCCGCCGAGGACGTCGCGCTCGGCTACAAGCAGCTGCAGGAGGCTGAGCGCTCCTTCCGCGACCTCAAGGGCACCCTCCTGCTGCGGCCCGTCTTCCACCGCAAGGACGACCGCATCCACGCCCACGTGCTGATCTGCTTCCTCGCGCTCGTGCTCGTCCGCCTCGCCCAAACCCGAAGCGGCGAGACCTGGCGCACGATCCGCGCCGAGCTCGGCCAGATCCGCCAGGGCCACTTCCGCTCCCAAGACGGCGACTTCACCCAAACCAGCGAGCTCACCCGCCGCCAGCGCGAGCTGCACGCGGCGCTCGGCGTCCCCGAGCCGCCCCGCTTCGGCCGCATCACCCCCGCCGCTACCGAGGCGGCGTAGGCACACTCCGTCACGCGCTCGAAACCGCCGCGATCCCGCTCCCCATCCGGGACCGCGGCCTCAACAGACGCCTACCTCATGCGGAACTCGGGGCGAGGCGACGCAGCGAATCGCGGCAGCTCGCGAGCGTGGCCGGACGGACGCGTTGCGCGTAGCGCTCCAACCACCCGTCGACAAACTTCCCGAACTGGAGGCCCCCGCTTTCGTGGACACGTGGTGGTTAGGTGACCACGCGGCTTTCTGCTCTTCCTGTCTGTGATTCATATCCGGTCCTTCCGGCGAGGCCCAGTCATGGTCGCGCTCGTACCGGTCGGGTGAGCGGTAGCCGAGGCGGGAGTGGCGGCGCGCCGGGTTGTACCAGGCCTCGATCCAGTCGAAGATCGCCGTCTTCGCCTCCTGGCGCGTCTTGAACGAGCGGCTGCGGAGCAGCTCCTTCTCGAGCGTGGCATGGAAGCTCTCGCAGACGGCGTTGTCATAGGAGCCGCCCTTCGAGCCCATCGACTGCGCGATCCCGGCCTTGCGCAGCTTCTGCCCGAAGATCAGCGCACTACTGCGACCCCTGATCAGACTGGTGGACCAGCTCGGCGGCCGGCGTGCGACGGCTGATCGCCATCTCGAGCGCGTCGACGACGAGCCCGGCCTGCATGTCGGAGCGCATCGACCAACCGACGACCTTGCGCGAGTAGCAGTCGATCACCGAGGCGAGGTAGAGCGTGCCCTCCCAGGTCGAGACGTACTTCATGTCCGAAGCCCACAACCGATTCGGCGCCGGCGGGTTGAAGTCGCGCTGGACAAGATCGTCGGCGACCCGCACGCCGGGGACACTGAAGGTAGTACGGAACTTGCGCCGCTCCACATACCCCGACATCCCGGCCGCGCGCATCAGCCGCTCCACCCGCTTACCGCCCAGCCGGACGCCCTCATCGCCCAGGTCGAGGTAGATCCGACGAGCACCGCGCGTTTGCCGGCATCGACCTGCGCCTGCGCGGCCCCGGCGGGTACGGCTTCTTGAAGTTCGATCCCCTTGGCATGACAGACGATCCTTCCTGCCACGCCGGACACTGCCGACCAAGCGCTCAGATGTCCGCCGAAACGGGGGCACTCCATGGCGCCGATGCTCCGGCCGCGCAGACAAGGTGTCTACAGACGATACCCCTCGCGTCGTATAGGATCAGGTGCTAGGTAGTTGCCATCCTTGGCACTAAACTTAGATGCCCCCGCCGTCGATGAGGTGCCCGAGATCGAGCTGCGGGAGTCTGAACTTGCGCGCGCCGCGGGAGGCGGTGCTTGATGTCGGCGCCTTGGTCGATATGCTCATGCCTGATGGGCGGCGTGGCAGTGCCCTCGATGCGTCGAGCAGAGGCGCATCGAGCGGTGCACGGTTCGGGCAATCGAGCACCACGATGGTGGCACTTGGCACTATCGAGGAGGTAGGCATGGCACGGAACGCACCACCGGGCGCGGTGATTCCTCAGGAGCCGATCGGGCTCAAGAAGCAGACGTTCGCCTCGCCGCTGAGCTACATCGGTTCGACCCGGCGGGCAACGGCGTGGGTGCGAAAGGTCGGCACGAACTGGTGGAAGTTCAGCCTCGCAACGTTCGCGCTGATCATCTGGCTCTCACTCATATGGGCGTTCGTCACGGTTTGGTACCTGATCGTGTTTGGCATCTTCGGGATCTTCACGTTCCCGTACCGCTTCATGCGGCGGGCTCAGAGGAAAGAGCTCGCTCTCCAAAGCCAGCAGCTCGCAACGATGCAGGCCATGGTGGTCCAACAGCAGCAAACGCTCGCCGAGCAGCAGAAGGCTTCCGCCAACGAGCAGCAGTAAGGTGTAGCGCAGAGTGAAAGTGACCTGCTCCCCGCCGGAGTTGACAGGCTAGGCCGCGTGTTTTCGTAGTTCGGGTAAATCCTCCCAGGTCCGGGCGACCTCGAGCGGCGTGCGGTCGTTCAGGCCCGAGTGGGGCCGGTGGTGGTAGCGGTCGACGTAGTCTCCGATCCCGCGCCGGGTGTCGTCGAGGGTCTCGTATTCGTTCAGCCACACCTCCCGTTCTTTCAGCTTCCCGAACCAGCTCTCGATGAAGGCCTGGCTCTCGGGGTCGCGGTACCCGCCGCGGCGGTGCTTGATTCCGAGCTCGGCCTCGCCTTGAAGCGACGGGCGGTGAAGGCTGAGCCGTTGTCCGAGCCGAGCACGAGCTCGCCTGGCTCGATTCCGTGCACGGCCGGCGGCGCGTTCGACCACCTGGATCGCCTCGTCGGCGCGGACGCAGCTCGAGCTGCCAGCCGACGATCTCGCGGGTGCAGCAGTCGATCATCGCCATCAGGTAGGTCCAGCCGTGCTCGGTGTCCCTCCAAGAACGCCTCGAACGTCAGCTCGAAGCTGAAGAAGGCCGTCTGCGCGCCCGAATACGGCAACGAGGCGACGAGCGCGTAGACGCGCCGCTCGCGGCGATCGATCGTCGGCCGCGTCGGCATCTCCGCCCAATCAAGCCGCAGCACCTGCCCCGGCCGGTAGCCGGTCCGCTGCGCCGGCCGCACCGCCTGTGGCTGCAGCCGCCGCAGATGCTCCTGCACCAGCCGCACCGAGCCCGTGTAGCCGTACTCGCTGCGCAGGATCTCCGCCACCCGCGGCGCCTTGATCTGCGGCCACTCCGCCACAAGGCGCCGCAGCACCGGCTCCAGCGGATCGAGCTTCGACTCCGCCGGCGTGCGCCGATACCGCGGCGACTCGACGCTGCGCGCCAGCCGCGCGACCGTCCGCCGATTCATCCCCAACCGGCGCGCGATCTCCCGCTCCGACACCCCATCCGCCGCCACCGCCCGCACCTTTGCCCACTCCAACGCGCTCCGCACCTCCCGCCCCCCGCTCGACATAACACCGACCCGTCAAGCCTCGAACCGGTCGCGTCCTGGGACTGCTGTAACTTGGCCGGCTCCGTAAGGAGGGCGGCGTAGGCTCCTCGTAGTCCACGAAGACAACGAAGGGAGGCCTGCGCCGTGAGACGGAATCTACTGCCGTCGGTGGAGATCGAGAAGGAGATCGATGCCTTGCTGGCCGGGGAGCGCGTCGAGGTGCATCCGCTCGAGGTCGTCGGCGAGCTGGGGAAGCTCGGCGTCCGCTTGGTGTTGCAACGCGCGGTCGCGGAGGAGGTCGATGACTGGCTCGGCCGCGCCCGCTACCAGCGGCGGGCGGAGGCGGCGCCGGGGAAGCGCAATGGCTGCCGGCCGCGGCGGCTCCAGACGGGCGAGGGCGAGATCGTGGTCGAAGTGCCCTAGGTGCGCGATGCCTGCGCGCCGTTCACGAGCAAGCTGTTTCGCCGCTGCAAGCGTTTCCTCGCCAGCGAGCCGCTCAAGGCGCTGGTGATCGGCGCCTTCGTGCGCGGCCTCTCGATGCGCGACGTCGAGTCGCTCTGCGAGGAGGCCGGCCTCGGCCAGGTATCGAAGTCGACGGCGTCCAGGCTCTGCCGGGAGCTGAAGGAGCGCTTCCAGGTCTTCCGCGGGCGCGACCTCTCCGAGCTGCGACTCGTTTGCCTCTTCCTCGATGCGATCTTCCTGCCCGTCCGCCCCTCGGGGGCGAAGGAGGGCGTGCTCTGCGCCTGGGGCATCACCGAAGCGGGCGAGCGCGTCTTGCTCGACGTCTCGCTCGGGATGCGCGAGTCCGAAGACGACTGGCTCGAGTTCGGCCGCTCGCTCACCCGCCGCGGGCTTGCGGCGCCGCTGCTGGTCGTCGCCGACGGCGCACCCGGCCTGGTTACCGCGATCGAGCAGCTGTGGCCGCACTCCGACCGTCAGCGCTGCACCGTGCACCGCTTGAGGAACCTACTCGCGAAGCTACCCGAGCGGGAGCGCGACCGCGTCAAGGCCGCCTACTGGCGCGCGCTCGACGAGGCCGACTCGCAGCAAGACGGAGCGCGCAGGCTGCGCGCGCTCATCGGCGAACTCGCCGACGCCGGCTACGCATCGGCCGCGGCCTGCCTCACCGACGACCTCGACGCCTTGACCGTGCACCTGCGCTACCCGCTCAAGCATCGCCGCGTGTGGCGCTCCACGAACCTGCTCGAGAGGAGCCTCGGCGAGGTGAAGCGACGGACGAAGGTGATCGGACGCTTCCCCGGCGAGACCAGCTGCCTCTCCCTCTGCTGGGCAGTGCTCGACCTCGTCATCGCCGGCGCCAACCGCGTCCGCTTCGACGACCTCGACCGGCAGCAGATCGAACGCATCGCAACCGAACCGACCCGCGACCAAGAACAGGAGGTGGCCGCCGCGTAGAATCGATCGCCGGAGCCTACGCCGGGCCGAAGTTACAGCGGTCCAGGGACGTCACCCTCGAACCAGGCCCGGACGCGATCAGCGACCCAGCGAGCGGCACACCTTTCGACTACGCGGACCGGTGCAGTATTTGGCTGCGCGCGTCAGCGCAGTTACAGGGCAAGCCAATCGCCGATAACCTCTGCGTGAAGCCGGTTCGCGCAATACCCGGTTCGGCCCACCTTCGAAGGCGTCGTGCGACCCGCCGCTCGGGCTGGGGGAGCTCGGGGTCATCCGGCGGTTGTGGACGCGGATCCCGTCGGGAAGCGCGCTGCACGCGCTCGTCGAGGTGGGAGACACGAGGAGCGCGCTCGCGACCGACGAATTCGTCGCCCTGCACGACGACCGCGTAGCGCGCGCCTTGCTTCCGCGTGTCCACGTGCTCGGTTCGGAGATGGGCGCCGAACGTCCTCGCCACCGCCCAGTCGGTCGTCGCGAGAGCTCGGCGCGAGCTCTGCCAGTTGCTCGCGGGTCTCCCGTCAGCTCGGGCCGGCGGTGCGAGCCGACCGCTCCCGCAGGAGCTCGGCGAGGACGACCGCGTCGTTGTGCTCGGGGTCGCGCGCCGCGTAGACGAGCGTGACCGTCCCCCGGCGGGCGCGCCGGCGCAGCTCGCGCAGCTTCTCCTCCCGGGCCGCGAGCTCGGCGCGGTAGCGGCGGCGGAACTCGGCGAACTTCGCCGGGTCGTGGCCGAACCAGCGCCGGAGCTCGTCGCTCGGGGCGAGCTCGCGCGCCCACTCGTCGAGCCGAGCCGCCTCCTTTGCCACCCCCCGCGGCCAGAGCCGGTCGACGAGCACCCGGTAGCCGTCCGCGGGCTCCGCCGGCTCGTAGGCCCGCTTCAGCCGCACCGCCACCGTCGCTCCCTCCGCTCCGTCGGCCTCGGCGCGAGCCGGCTCAGGCGCTCGGGGCGAGCGGCTCGATCAGCGGGCCGGCTCCCTCGCCCTCCTCGCCGGCCTCCCCGTTCAGCCCGGCGAGCTTCGCGAGCGCCCGCGCCTCGATCTGGCGCACGCGCTCGGCGCTGACGCCCCGGCGCTTCCCGATCTCGGCGAGGGTCGCGGCGGGCCGGCCGAAGCCGAAGCGGGCATCGACGACGTCCCGCTCGCCCGCCGACAGGTGACCGAGGAGCGCGCGGGCCTGCCGCCCGGCGAGCCGGCGCAGCACGTCCTCGTAGGGGTCGGGGGAAACCGGGTCGGCAAGGATCGCGCCGAGCGTGCCGAGCTCGCCGTCCGCCCCGGCCACCGGCTCGTCGAGGCTGCGCGCGGGCGCGTCGGCGGCGAGGAGCGCTTCCACCTGGCCGAGCGGGATCGCGGTGGCGGCGGCGAGCTCGCGGGGCGTCGGCGCTCGCCGCTCGCTCGCCCAGATCCGGTGACGCGCCGACCGCAGCCGGCCGAGCTGGCGGAGCGCCTTCGGCGGCAGCCGGAACGGGCGCAGGAAGTCACTGCGGGCCTCCTGCAGCGCCTGGCGGATCCACCAGGAGGCGTAGGCCGGGAAGGGCACGCCGCGGGCGGGGTCGTAGCGGGCGAGGGCGCGGAGCAGGCCGACGCAGCCCTCCTGGACGAGATCGCGCTGCTCGAGCCCGTCCGTACGGCCGGCCCGGGCGAACGACTCGACGAGCGGCAGCAGCTTGCGGACGAGCCGCTCGCGGGCGGCCGGGTCGCCGCGGCCGGCCCGGACGGCGAGCCCGTGGAGGCAGTCGGCCTCCTCGCTCCCCGGGTGGCCCCGGGCCGCCCGGTCAGGTGAAGGCCCGCTCGGCTGCATCGGCGACAACGGGATTGTGCCTGCGCGCCGCCCGGTGGCGGGGCCGCCCCCGGGCTTGAGTCGCGGCTCCGGAAGCCTACTCCATAAAAGGCAGCGTCTCGCCGGCCGGCCCACCCGCCGGGCGGTGCGCTGCGCGAGGCGGGCGGTCGCCCGGGGCGGTCGCGCGAGCGGCGCGGCCTCGTGTCGCCGGGGGCCGGCGGTGGACGAGACGAGGAGGTGTCGTGCAGGGAGAGCTCGCCGGAGGTGCTGTTCGGATCGGCCTCGTCGGCACGTACCCGCCGACGCGCTGCGGGATCGCGACGTTCACGCGGTCGCTCGCGACCGCGATGCGGACGGTGCGACCGGACTGCGAGGTCGGCGTCGTCGCCGCCGTCGACGGCGCGGCCCCGGCCGCGCAGGCGCGGGAGGTGGTCGCGCAGCTCGTCGCGGGCTCGCCCGGCTCGCAGGCCGCGGCGGCCGCCGTGCTCGATCGCTTCGACGTCGTCGTCGTGCAGCACGAGTTCGGGATCTTCGGCGGCAAGGACGGGAGCGAGGCGCTCGAGCTCGTCGAGCGGCTCCGCGCCCCGGTGATCGTCGTGCTGCACACCGTGCCGCGCCGGCCGACGCCCGGGCAGCGGCGGATCCTCGAGCGGCTCGGCGCCCGGGCGGAGCGGCTCGTGGTGCAGAGCGGCGCGGCGCGGGCCCGCCTCCTCGAGCAGTACGACGTCCGCACCGAGAAGGTGACGACGATCCCGCACGGCGCCCGCCTGAACCTCGGCGGGGACGGGCACGCGCGCCGCGACGGCGCCGCCCCGGTCGTGCTCTCCTGGGGCCTGCTCGGCCCCGACAAGGGCTACGAGTTCGGGATCGAGGCGATCGCCATGCTCGCCGACCTCGAGCCGGCGCCGCGCTACGTCGTCGCCGGCCAGACCCACCCCAAGGTCAGGGAGCGGTTCGGGGAGGCCTACCGCGAGTCGCTGCGAGCCCTCGCCGAGCGGCTCGGCGTCGCCGAGCGGGTCGAGCTCGACGACGGCTACCGCGACACCGCCTCCCTGCTCGACCGCGTCCGCGCCGCCGACGTCGTCCTGCTCCCCTACCGCTCGCGCGAGCAGGTCGTCTCCGGCGTCCTCGTCGAGGCGCTCGCCTCCGGCAAGCCGGTGGTGGCGACGCGCTTCCCCCATGCCGAGGAGCTGCTCGGCGAGGGCTCCGGGCTCCTCGTCCCGCACGAGGACGCGGCCGCGATCGCCGCGGCGCTGCGGCGGCTGCTGACCGAGCCGGCGCTGCTCGCGCGCGCCGCCGCCGTCGCGCGACGCCAGGCGGCGTCGCTCGCCTGGGAGAGCGTCGGCGCCCGCTACCTCGAGCTCGTCGAGCAGGTGGTCGGCGCCCGCCGCCGGCGGCGGGCGCCCCGCCTCCTCCCCGACCCGCCGTTCGCGCACCTGCTCCGGCTGGCCGACGGGACCGGCGTCTTCGAGCACGCGAAGCTGACCGTGCCGCGACGCGAGCACGGCTACTGCACCGACGACGTCGCGCGGGCGCTCGTCGTCCTCCTCCGCGAGCCGCGGCGGCCGGCGGCGCTCGCCCGGCTCGCCGAGACCTGCCTCGCGTTCCTCGAGCAGGCGCAGCTCCCGGACGGGCGCTTCCGCAACCGGCGCTCCGCCGAGGGCCGCTGGCTGGACGCGGCCGGCGCCGACGACGCCACCGGCCGGGCGCTCTGGGCAGCGGGGGTCGCCGCCGCCGCGGCCGCGACCGGGACGGAGCGCCGGCGCGCCGCCGCCCTGCTCGAGGCCGGCGCCGGCTTCCGCAGTCCCTGGCCGCGGGCGAACGCGTTCGCGGTCCTCGGCGCGGCCGAGCTCCTCGCGCGCGCGCCGTCCTCGCCGGCGGCGCCGGCGGCGGCCCGGCTGCTCGAGGCCGCGGCGGCCGGGCTCGGGCGGCGCCGGCCCGACCCCGAGTGGCCGTGGCCGGAGCCGCGGCTCGCGTACGCGAACGCCGTGCTCGCCGAGGCGCGCATCGCCGCGGGGCTCGCGCTCGACGAGGAGCGCCTCCTCGACGAGGGGCTCGAGCTCCTCGACTGGCTCGTCGCGACGGAGACGCGCGACGGGCACTTCAGCTTCACGCCCGCCGGCGGCTGGGCGCCGGGGGAGCGGCGGCCGGGGTTCGACCAGCAGCCGATCGAGGCGGCCGCGATGGCGGACGCGTGCGCGCGCGCCTTCGACGCGACCGGCGAGCCGGCGTGGGCGGAGCGCGCCCTCCGCGCCGCCGCCTGGTTCCTCGGCGCCAACGACGTCGGCGTCCCGCTCTACGACGCGGCCACCGGCGGCTGCCGCGACGGGCTCGAGCCGGCGGGCGTGAACGAGAACGAGGGCGCCGAGTCGACGCTCGCGCTGATCGCGGCGCTGCAGCAGGCCCGGCGGCTCCGGGCCGCGGCGGCGCGCGGGAGCGGAGCGGCGGCCGCGCCCGGCCGGGCGCCGCGACGGCCCGCAGCGCGGCAGCTCCGCTAGGCGACCCGGCGGCCGGTGGACGCGCCGCTCCGGGTCGGGATGCTCGCGCCGATCTCCTGGCGGGTGCCGCCCCGCCACTACGGCCCCTGGGAGCAGTTCGTCTCGCTCCTCACCGAGGGCCTCGTCGCGCGCGGCGTCGAGGTCACCCTGTTCGCGACCGCCGACTCCCGGACGCGGGCCCGGCTCGTCGGCACCGCCCCGACCGGCTACTCGGAGGACCCGTCCCTGGACGCGAAGGTATGGGAGTGCCTTCACGTCGCGACCTGCTTCGAGCAGGCGGACGCGTTCGACCTCATCCACAACAACGCCGACTTCCTCCCGCTCGCCTGGAGCCGCCTCGTCGACACGCCGGTCCTGACCACGATCCACGGCTTCTCCTCCGAGCGGATCGTGCCGGTGTACGAGCGCTACGACGACCGCGTCCACTACGTCGCGATCAGCGCTGCCGACCGCCACCCGCGCCTCCACTACGCCGCCGTCGTCCACCACGGGATCGACCTCGACGCCTTCCCGCTCGGCCGCGGCGACGGCGGCTACCTCCTCTTCTTCGGCCGCATCCACCCGGACAAGGGCACCGCCGAGGCGATCGACCTCGCCGACCGCACCGGCCTGCGCCTCCTCCTCGCGGGGATCGTCCAGGACCGCGCCTACTTCGAGCGAGAGGTCGCGCCGCGGCTCGACGGCGCGCGCGTCCGCTTCCTCGGGCCCGTCGGTCCCGACCGGCGCGCGGAGCTGCTCGGGGGCGCCCGTGCGCTCGTCCACCTCGTCAACTTCGAGGAGCCGTTCGGGTTCAGCGTCGTCGAGGCGATGGCCTGCGGGACGCCGGTGATCGCGCGGCCGCGCGGCGCGCTGCCCGAGCTCGTCCGCGCCGGCGAGAACGGCTTCCTCGTCCGCTCGCTCGAGGAGGCCGCCGCCGCGGTCGACGCAGCCGCGCGGCTCGACCGCGCCGCGGTGCGGGCGAGCGTCGAGCGCCGCTTCGCCGCCGGCCGGATGGTCGACGACTACCTCGCCCTCTACCGGGCGATCGTCGAGCGCCGCCTCGAGCCGCGCGCGGCGGGGCGCGACCCGGCCGCTACGACCCCTTCGCCGCCGTAGCCGCCTTCTCGATCCGCGCAGCCCCGGCGCTCGGGGCGAACGTGGTCGTACGGCCGTCGTCCCACCGCACCCGGTAGCGCGGAGGGTCGCTGGAGACGACCTCCTCGATCACCCCGGTCCGCGCGTGCTGGCTCGAGCGCTCGCTCTCGACGACGATCCGGTCTCCGACCTCTCCGCTCATACGCCTCCTTCGCACTCGTCGCTTCACGGTCCGTCCGCCGCCGTCCCCGGCGCGCGGACGGGAGCCGGGCGCCGGCTCCGCGGTGCGCCCCGGGCGCGCCGGCTCCACCCCCTCCATAGGCCGGACCCGCCGCGACGCAAGCCCCGCCCCCGCGATCCGCGCGCGCCGGCGGTGGTACAAGGGAGGGCGACGATGGGCGAGCACCTGGAGGCCGTCCGCCGCGAGCTCGACACGGGCCGGGTCAGCGCCCGGGCCTTCGTCCTCCTCTTCCGGGAGGCGGAGGAAGCCGAGCAGCGGCGCGACGTCGAGGCGCTCGAGGCGACGCTCGCGCTCGCCCGGGAGACCGCGCGCGCCGCCGGCGCGACGCTCGCCGAGGAGGCGGAGCGGCTCGTCGGGCTCTGCGAGGAGCTGCTCGCCCGGGCACGGGCGGGCTCGGCGCCGGCCGGGGAGGCCCCGCGCTGCCCGGGCTGCGGGCGACCGGTCGCCGCGAGCGCGGTCCGCTGCCGTGCCTGCGGCACGCTCCTCGTCTGAGCGGGGAGAGCACGCCCGCGTGCGCGCCCCCGACGCCGCGACGAGCGCCCCCTGGTGGGAGCAGGCGACGATCTACCAGGTCTACCCGCGCTCGTACGCGGACGGCAACGGGGACGGGATCGGCGACCTGCCCGGCCTCGTCTCCCGGCTCGACCACCTGGCCTTCCTCGGCGTCGACGCGCTCTGGCTCGCGCCCACCTTCCCCTCCCCGAACGCCGACTGGGGCTACGACGTCGCCGACTACCTCGGCGTCCACCCCGAGCTCGGCACGATGGCCGACCTCGACACCCTGCTCGCCGAGGCCGGGCGGCGCGGCCTGCGCGTCCTCCTCGACCTCGTCCCCAACCACACGAGCGACGCCCATCCGTGGTTCCGCGACCCGGCGCGGCGCGCGTGGTACGTCTGGGCCGATCCCGCGCCCGACGGCGGGCCCCCGAACAACTGGGTCTCCGCCTTCGGCGGGCCGGCCTGGACGCTCGACCCCGCGAGCGGCCGCTACTACCTGCACAGCTTCCTGCCCGCGCAGCCCGACCTCGACTGGCGCAACGAGGAGGTGCGCGAGGCGTTCGACGAGATCCTCCGCTTCTGGTTCGAGCGCGGCGTCGCCGGCTTCCGGATCGACGTCGCGCACGGGCTCGTCAAGGACCGGCTCCTGCGCGACAACCCGCCCGCGCAGCCGGGCGACCCGCCCGCCTGGCTCCGGGCCGGCCAGCGGCCACTGTACAACCTCGGCCGCCCGGAGACGCTCGACGTCCACCGGCGCTGGCGGCGACTCGCCGCCGCGTACGCGCCCGAGCGGCTGCTGCTCGGCGAGACCTACCTCGACACCGTCGAGGCGCTGCTCCGCTACGTCGTCCCCGACGGCCTCCACCTCTGCATGAACTTCGCCTTCGCCCGGGCGCCGTTCCGCGCCGACGCGCTCGCCGGCGTCGCCGCCCGCACCGAGGCGCTCCTCCCCGCCTGGGCGACGCCGGTCTGGCACGGCTCGAGCCACGATGACGGCCGTCTCGCCACCCGCTGGTGCGGCGGAGACGAGGACGCGGCCCGGTGCGCGCTCGTCGCGCTCCTCGCGCTCCGGGGCGCCTGCATCCTCTACCAGGGCGACGAGATCGCGCTCGAGGATGTCCCGGTCCCGCCCGAGCGGGCCCGGGACGTCGCCGGCCGCGACCCGGGCCGGACGCCGATGGTCTGGAGCGACGCCGACGGCGCCGGCTTCACCGTCCCGGGGGTCGAGCCATGGCTCCCGATCGGCTCCCGCGCGCGCAACGTCGCCGCGCAGCGCGACGACCCCGGCTCGACGCTCGCGCTCGTGCGCGACCTGATCGCCCTCCGCCGCCGCCCGCCGCTCGCCGGCCCCTTCGCCCCGGTCGACGCGCCACCGGGGGTGTGGGCGTTCCGCCGCGGCGCCGGCGCGCTCGTCGCGCTCAACCTCGGCGAGCGCCGCGCCCGCCTCGGAGGCATCGAGGGCTCGGTCCTCCTGGCCACCGACCGTGCCCGCGACGGCGCACGGCTCCGCGGGGCGCTCGAGCTCCGCCCGCGGGAGGCGGCGGTCGTCGCGCTTCCGGGCGGCGGCCGCTAGGCGACCGGCACCGCCGGGCCGCCGGCGGGCCCGGGCGCCGCCGGGGCGATCCCGGCCGCCTCGACGAGCGACCGGCAGGCCGCCGCCGCCGTCCGGGAGCGCCCGAGCCCGCCGCCGAGCCCGAGGCGCCCGGGGCGCGGCGGGCCGGCGGCGCCGCGGTTCCGCATGCACTCGGCGAAGGCCGCGCCCGCCTGCCGGGCGCAGGCGCTCCGGGCGGCCGGGGTGCCGCCGTGGGCGCGGACGCAGGCGACGTACGCGGCGAGCGCGACCGTGCTTGCAGGCGCGGCATGGTGGCGGGCGAAGCCGACGAGCCCGGCGACGAGGCCGCCGGCGACCGCGACCGGGACGATGACGGCGAGGAGGAGCTTCTCCGTCGGAGCGGCCTTCGGCGGGCGGACGGGCGGCGGCGGGAACCAGCTCGTGTCGGGGGAGGGCCGGGACACCGCACGGGTCGCGCCGGGCGGCGCCTCAGGGCCAGCGGCCGGGGCGGGGCTCCTCGACGGCGAGCCCGCGCCAGTCGTCCCGCGCCGGGGCGAAGACCTCGACGAGCACCGCGCCCTCCGGCCCGGCCTCGACGTCGTGGGGCACGTGCGCGAGGATCCGCCACATCCCGCCCGGCCGGAGCTCGCGCGTCTCGCCGCCGACCCGGAAGCGGAGCGAGCCCTGGAGCAGCACGCCGACCTGCTCGTTGGCGTGCGCGTGCTCGGGGACGACCGCGCCCGGGTCGAGCTCGATCACCCCGAGCGTCACGCGCTCGCCGTGCACCGTCCGCCCGACGACGCCGTCCCAGATCCGCTGGGGCCCGAGACCCGCGACGTCGGCGAACGCGCTCACGGGCCCCAGCCTAACGCGCGGCCGGGCAGGGCCGGAAGGCACCGGAGGCGCCGCTCCGGTGCCGCCGGACCGCGCCTACATGCTCTCCTTGATCTGACCGCGGATCTCGCCGTTCGGGTTCTTCGCCGTATGGACGTTGACGTACGCGGTCCCGTGCTCCATCTGCTTCATCACCGCGCTCGTGACCGTGGCGGTGCCGGACGCCGGCGAGGTGCACGGCGCGCAGAGCGGGACGAGCACCGCGCCTGCGACGCCCTTCTTGCCGGCGTGGATGTGCGCCGCGCTCGCCGGGCCGGTCAGGTGCGAGAACGTGAGCCGCCACGTCAGCTTCGTGCCGACGAGCGTGGCGGTGAACTTCCCTGAGGCGCCCGACCCGACGTGGCTCGGATGCGGGACCTCCTGACCGGCGTTGAGGACGGCGGTGAACTTCATCGACATCTGCCTGCCGCCCGGCGCGAGCGCCGCCACGACGAGCGCGGCGGCGGCTGCGACGGGGAGTAGCGCGAGCTTCTTCACGACCCCTCCCTCCCTGGTGGGTGCTTGGTTGGCCTGCTTCTCCCCTATTCGACGCGAGCCCGCGTCCGGTTCGCGCGCCGGCGAGAACCGCCCGCCCGCCCCGGAAGCGCCCGGGCTCCGCTTCGCGCCGGACGGCTAGATTGTCCGCCGTCCCCTGGAAGCTGGAGCCGTAGCCGCCGCACCGCCGCTTCGCCGGAGCCGCCGGTCGCTCCGCCCGCGCGAGCTCGCCGTCGCGCTCGCCTTCTGGACGGTCGTGGTCGGTGTCTACTGGACCTACGTCTGGGGCCAGGGCGGCGCGGACGGGAACAGCGGCTTTCGCTGGAACAACGAGACGGCCGGCCTCCTCAGCATCGGCCGGATCACCGCGCTCTGGTCCGGCTACCTCGCGCTCGTCGAGGTGCTGCTCCTCGCCCGGCTGCCGTTCCTCGAGCGGATGGTCGGCTTCGACCGGCTGACGATCTGGCACCGCTGGAACGGGCACGCGGTCGTCTACCTCGTCCTCGCCCACGTCGTCTTCAGCGTCTGGGGCTTCGCCCGGGAGGACTTCCCCCCGCGCGGCTGGACGGACGAGTACTGGGCGCTGATGACGAACAACTCCTACCCCGGGATGATCGTCGCCACGATCGGCACGGTGCTGCTCGTCGCGGTCCTCCTCACCTCGCTCGCGATCGCGCGGCGCAAGCTGAGCTACGAGCTCTGGTACGCGGTGCACTTCACCGCGTACGCCGGCATCGCGCTCGCCTGGTACCACGAGATCCCCGTCGGCAACGAGCTGACGCCGAACATCGAGGTGATCCCGGCGGACATCTGGCGCGCCACCTACGCCGCGGCGCTGCTGCTCGTCCTCTGGTACCGCCTCGTCCGCCCGATCGCGCAGAACGCCCGCTACCGGCTGCGGATCGCCGAGGTGACCGAGGAGGGGCCGGGCGTGTGGTCGATCCGGATCGCCGGCCGGAACCTCGCTCGCTACCGGGCACGCGCCGGCCAGTTCTTCTTCTGGCGCTTCCTCGCCCCTGGCTTCTGGTACACGCAGCACCCGTTCTCGCTCTCGGAGGCGCCGAAGGGCGACTCGTTCCGGATCACCGTCAAGGCGCTCGGCGACCACACGGCGAGGCTCGGCGCCCTGAAGCCGGGGACGCGCGTGCTCGCGGAGGGGCCGTTCGGCGTGTTCACCGCGGCGAGCGCGACGCGGCGCAAGGTGCTCCTGATCGCCGGCGGCATCGGCATCACGCCCGTGCGGGCGCTGCTCGAGGAGTTCAGGGGCGACGTGGTCACGATCTACCGCGCGCTCACCGAGCGCGACCTCGTGCTCGCACGGGAGATCGACGAGCTCGTCGCGCGGAACGGCGGCCGGGTCGAGTACATCGTCGGCGACCACGCGACGCCGGAGGGGCGGCGGCTGCTCACGCCCGAGCACCTGCGCGAGCTCGTCCCCGACGCGGGCGAGCGCGAGATCTACGCGTGCGGGCCGCCGGCGATGCTCGCGCTGATCGAGCGCACGCTGAAGCGCTCGAACCTCCACGGCCGGCACGTGCACATCGAGAACTTCGCGATCTGACCGTCCACGTCGAGCTCGAGATCATGGGCATGCCGATCGTCCTCGACGAGCGGGACGGGCTCGGCGAGGCGGCGATCGAGGCGATGTGGGCGGTCCTGCGCGAGGCGGACGCGCGCTTCTCGACCTACAAGGCGGACTCCGAGATCAGCCGGATCGGGCGGGGCGAGCTCTCACTCGCGGACGCGCACCCGGACGTGCGCGAGGTGCTCGCGCGCTGCGAGGAGCTGCGCGTGATCACCGGCGGCTACTTCGACGCCCGCGCGGGCGGCGCGCTCGACCCGTCGGGGTTCGTCAAGGGCTGGGCGGTCGACCGCGCCGGCGAGGCGCTCGAGGCCGCCGGGGCGCGCAACTACACCCTGAACGCGGGCGGCGACATCCGGCTGCGCGGCTCCCCCGGCGGCGGCGCGCCGTGGCGGGTGGGGATCGAGCATCCCCGGGTCCCCGACAAGCTCGCGGCGGTGGTGGAGACGACCGAGTGCGGGATCGCGACGTCCGGCGCCTACCGGCGCGGCGAGCACGTGCTCGACCCGCACACCGGCCGGCCGCCGCGCGGCGTCCTCTCGGTGACGATCGTCGGGCCGGAGCTCGCGACCGCCGACGCCTATGCGACCGCCGCGTTCGCGATGGGGGAGGCGGGGCCCGAATGGACGGCGAGCCTCGGCCTGTACGAGGCGATGACGATCCTCGCCGACGACCGCGTGCTGCTGACGCCCGGCTTCCCCAAGGTGGATCCGTAGGGCGTAGGCTCCCCGCGTGGACGTCCGCGCCGCGCAGGAGCCGTTGAAGGCCCGCTACCGCGACGAGCCGGACGCCGCGCGGATCACGCTCACCGCCCGCGCGGGCGCCGAGACCGCGCCGGTCGCCTGCTCGGTCGAGGTCGGCCGCGCGATCCAGGCCGCGCAAGCCCACCCGGGCGTCGGCGGCCCCGGAACCGGCCCCTGCTCGGGGGACCTCCTGCTCGGCGCGCTCGCCGCGTGCGCGCAGATCACCTGCCAGCTCGTGGCGGCCGCGATGGCGCTCGAGGCACGCATCGAGACCCACGTCGAGGGCGACCTCGACCTGCGCGGCACGCTCGGCGTCGACCGGGACGTCCGGGTCGGGTTCCAGGCGATCCGGCTCCGCTTCGACGTCGACGCGCCCGCGGCGACCGCCGAGCAGCTCGACCGGCTGCTCGAGCGCACGAGACGCGCCTGCGTCGTCCTCCAGACGCTCGCCGACCCGCCCCGGCTCGAGGTCACCGCCGCACGGCCCTGAGCGGCCAGAGGGCGAGGACGAGCGCGAGCGCGGCCGCCGCGGCCATGAGCGCGGTCCCGGCGCCCGAGCCGGCCGGCGTCCAGCCGAGCGCGTCCGGCGTCATCAGGCTGCGGACGAGCCGCGACGCCCGCCCCTCGATCGCCGCGCGCGCGAGCTCGCCCCAGATCGTCTGCCGCAGGCTCTCGTTCGCGGTCCACACGAGCGTCAGCCCGAACGTCGGGACGACCGAGCACACGGCGAGCAGCGCCGTCGTCCTCGGCAGGCGCGCGAACGCCGGCCCGAGGCCGAGCGCGAGGAAGGGGAGCCCCGGGACGAGGAAGCGCGGCCCGGGCGAGACGCCCCCGTAGGGCAGGTAGTAGCCGCAGTTCAGCAGGACGAAGGCGAGCGCGACCGCGGTCGCGACGAGCGCCTCGCGGGGCCGCTCGCGCGCGAGCAGCGCGAGGCCGACCGCCGCGGCGACGACGACCGGCGAGACGAGCAGGAGCCCGCCGCTGCCGACGAGCACCTCCTCGAGGCCGTGGAGCCGCGGCGGGCCGACCCCGAAGAGGCCGCCCGCCTGGCCGGCGGCGAAGCCGCGCGCGACGTACCGGTAGGAGAGGTGGAACGGCGACCCGAACGCGAGCACGTCGTAGGCGAGCAGCACGCCGAGGCCGGGGACGAGCCCGGCGGCGTACGCGGCGAGGGGTCGCCGCCCGCCGGCGGCGACGAAGAGCCCGACGGCGACGAGCGCCAGGGCCGCGTCGTACTCGAGCAGGACCGCGGCGCCGGCGAGCAGGCCGGCGAGGGCGAACCGCCTCCCCCAGGCCGCCGCGAACGCGCCGAGCCCGGCCGCGCCGGCCGCCACGTGCCCGAAGCTCGCGGCCGCGAGCGGGGCGACGAGCGTCCCGAGCGCGAAGGCGACGAGCGCCGCGCCGCCGGTCCCCGGTCGCAGGCCCTCGGCGATCCTGCCGACGAGGAAGGCGGCGAGCAGGAACCCGACGCCGCTCGAGAGCACGCGGACCGCCCACAGGCGCGGCGTCCGCGACCGCACCGTGCCCATCGGCGGCAGCCGGACGGCTTCCGCGCTCGGTAGCTCGAGGAGCGACATGCCCGGCGCCTTGTCCGAGTAGAGGTGGCCGCCGTAGCTCGCCCGGTCCGGGGAGCGGAGCAGGCAGGGGTCGTTCCAGAGACGGCCGTGCACGAGCGCCTGCGCGAGGCAGAGCCGCGACTGGTCCTGCGCGTCGACGCCGTAGACCGGGAGCAGCGCGGCGAGGGCGACCAGCGCGAGCAGGAGCGGCTCGCGGGGTGGCGCCCGCCACGCGAGCGGGGAGGTGACGCCGAGGCGGCCCGTTCGACCTCAGCGGGCGACGATCGCGCGCAGCGCCTGGCGCAGCGACTTCGTCGAGGCGAGCACGGCGGTGGGCTCGTATCCGCAGTGGGCCATGCAGTTGTCGCAGCGCGGGTCGTTCCCCCGTCCGTACTTCGACCAGTCGGTCGTCTCGACGAGCTCGCGGTACGTCCGCGCGTACCCGTCGCTCATCAGGTAGCAGGGCCGCTGCCAGCCGAACACCGAGTAGCTCGGGATCCCCCACGGGGTGCACTGGAAGTCGACCTTCCCTTCGAGGAAGTCGAGGAAGAGCGGCGTGTGGTTCAGCCGCCAGCGCTTCCGGCGCCCGTCCGCGAACGCCGCCGAGAAGAGCTCGCGCGCCTGCCGGACGCCCGGGAAGTGCTCCTGGTCCGGCGCCTTCTCGTAGGCGTACGCCGGCGAGAGCTGCATCTGGTCGACCTCGAGCTCGTCGTTCAGGAAGTCCAGCACCTCGCGCACGGTCTTCGGCGAGTCCGTGTTCAGGAAGGTCGTGTTCGTGTTCACCCGGAAGCCGCGGCGCTTCGCCTCCCGGATCGCCTCGACCGCCTTGTCGAACACGCCCTCGCGCTCGACGAAGCGGTCGTGCCGCTCGCGCAGGCCGTCGAGATGCACGACCCAGGTGAAGTACGGCGACGGCTCGAAGAGGTGCATCTTCTTCTTCATCAGGATCGCGTTCGTGCAGAGGTAGACGAACTTCTTGCGCTTGATCAGCTCCTTCGCGATCACGTCGATCTCGGGATGCACGAGCGGCTCGCCCCCGGCGATCGACACCATCGGCGCGCCCGACTCCTCGATCGCCGCGAGCGCCTGCTCCACCGGCATCCGCTTGCGCAGGATGTGCTCCGGGTACTGGATCTTGCCGCAGAACGAGCAGGCGAGGTTGCACTGGAAGAGCGGCTCGAGCTCGACGAGCAGCGGGAACTTCTCGTTCCCGCGCAGCCGCTGCTTCGCCAGGTACTTGGCGACGACCCACGACTGCCGGAGCGGGACGCTCACCCGACGAGCTCCTTCGGCAGCCGGAACTGGACCGTCTCGGTCGCGGTCGTGCGCTCCTCGACCTCGAGCGGCCCGAGGGTCGCGAGCGCGCGGACGAGGTCGCCGACGACCCGCTCGGGCGCGGACGCGCCGGCGGTGACCGCCACCGTCGACGCGCCGTGGAGCCAGGCCACGTCGACGTCCCGCTCGTCGTCGACGAGGTACGCGCGGGCGCCCGCGCGCTCGGCCACCTCGACGAGCCGCTTCGAATTCGACGACGTCTCCGAGCCGGCGACGAGGACGACGTCGGCGGCCCGCGCCACCTCGCGCACCGCCTGCTGGCGGTTCGCGGTCGCGTAGCAGATGTCGTCCGAGCCGGGGCCGCGCAGCGCCGGGAAGCGCTCGCGCAGCACCTCGACGATCTCGCTCGTCTCGTCGACCGCGAGCGTCGTCTGCGTCAGGTACGCGACGCGCTCGGGGTCGACGGCGTCGACCCGCTCCGCGGCTCGGACGTCCTCGACCAGCACGATCGACTCGGGCACCTCGCCCATCGTGCCCTCCACCTCCTCGTGGCCGTCGTGGCCGATCAGGAAGATCGTCCTCCCTTCGGCGGCGAAGCGCCGCGCCTCGGCGTGCACCTTGCTGACGAGCGGGCACGTGGCGTCGATCACCTCGAGCCCGCGGCGCTCGGCCTCGGCTCGCACCGCCGGCGAGACGCCGTGGGCGGAGAAGACGACGGTCGCCCCTGCCGGCACCTCGTCGAGCTCGTCGACGAAGACGGCGCCGCGACGCGCGAGCTCCGCGACGACGTGCTCGTTGTGCACGATCTGCTTGCGCACGTAGATCGGCGCCCCCCTTTGCGCGAGTGCGAGCTCGACGATATCGATTGCGCGCTCCACGCCGGCGCAGAACGACCTCGGCCCGGCGAGCAGCACCTTCCGGGGGCCGAGCGCCCGGGCCCAGTCGCGGAGCGCGCCGCTGCTCCGCCGGAGCGCGCGGAGGGCGCGGACGCCGTCCCGCGCGAGCCGCGGGTCGCCGAGGCGCCGGTCGGCGGCGTCGACGACCACGCGCAGCACCGCCAGGGGTCGGCCCTCCGCGGAGCGCGCGAGCCACGCCGACTCCATGTCGACCGCGAGCGCGCCGTCGAGCCGCGCGCGCTCGGCGGGGGTGAGGATCCGGTCGGTCGACTGCAGCGGCCCGACGTGGGCCCGCACCCCGCGGCGCCGGAGCGCGGCGACGAGGAGGGCGCTGCCCGGCGTCGCCACGGTCCCGCCGTCGGCGGAGCGGAGCTCGCTCGCGCACACGGCGTCCCCCGGGCGCAGCTCCGGGCTCACCCCGCCGCAGAGGCCCGCGACCGCGACGCCGGCCGCGTCGACCGCGAGCGCGCGCGCGGCGGCGATGCGCGCCCGCTCCGGCCCCATCCCGGTGCGCAGGACGCGGCCGCTGCCGCGCACGGCCGCCTCCTCGACCGCCATCGGGGCGAGCACGAGCAGCTCAGCCACGGACGATCCTCCCGAGCGCCATCACCGGGAACACGTCCCGGTAGAGGTGGTAGTTCAGGTAGAAGTCGCCCGGGAAGCCGGTGCCCGTGTAGTACGGCTCGTCCCAGCCGCCGCTCGGGAGCTGCGTCTCGACGAGGAACCGGAGCGCCCGCTCGGTCACCGGCCCGCCCCCGCCGGCGGCGTGGAGGCCGATGAGCGCCCACGAAGTCTGCGACGCGGTCGACACGCCGCGCCCACGCCAGGACGGCTCGCGGTACGAGCGGAGATCCTCACCGAACCCACCACCCGGATTCTGCACGCTCGCGAGCCAGTCGACGGCACGGGCGACGCTCTCGTGCCGCCCGAGGCCGCAGGCGACGAGCGCCGGCAGGACGGCGCCGGTGCCGTAGACGTGGTTCGCCCCCCAGCGACCGAACCACGAGCCGTCGCGCTCCTGCTCCCGCAGGAGCCAGCGGAGCCCCCGCTGCGCGGCCCGCTCGCCCGCCCGCCCCTCGTGGGCGAGCAGCTCGAGCACGTGGGCGGTGACGTCCGCGCTCGGCGGGTCGGTGACCGCGCCGAAGTCGCAGAAGGGGAGGCGCTTGACGAGCTCGCTCGTGTTGTCGACGTCGAACGCGCCCCAGCCGCCGTCGCCCGACTGCATCCCGAGCATCCACTCGATCCCCCGCTCGCAGGCGTCCGCCCCGGCGCCCGCCCGGCGCAGCGCGAGCACGACGACGGCCGTGTCGTCGACGTCCGGGTAGTTGTCGTTCGCGAACTCGAACGGGAAGCCCCCGGGGGCGAGGCCCGGCTTGCGGACCGCCCAGTCGCCCCGCACCCGCACCTCGCGGCCGACGAGCCACTCGGCGGCGCGCGCGACCGCCGGGTGGTCGGGCGCGAGCCCGGCGTCGAGGAGCGCGATCACCGCGAGCGCGGTGTCCCACACCGGCGACTGGCACGCCTCGACGCGGCGGCCCTCGTCGTCGTCGATCGTGAAGCCGTCGAGACCGGCGAGCGCCCGCGCCATCACCGGGTGGTCGAGCCCGTACCCGCGCGCGTGCAGGGCGATCATCGACCACACCCACGGCGGCTGGATGCCGCCCCAGGAGCCGTCCCGCTCCTGCCGCTCGACCACCCAGCGCTCGGCGGCCGCGAGCGCGCGCCGCCGCAGCGCCGGGATCGGGCGGCGCGCGTACGCGTGGAGCACCCGGTCGACCGGGTGCACGCGCGGCCGCCGGCCCGTCACGAGCTCCGGGATGTCGAACCCGACGGTCGTGCGCGGCCGCAGCGCGGTCACGATCTGCAGCGCGACGATCGTCTGCCGCGCCCAGCACCCGAACGCGTAGATGGAGAGCGGCGCGGCCGGCGGCAGCAGGATCTGCTCCGGCGGCAGCACCGGCACGTCGTCCCACGACCAGAGCGAGAGGAGCGACAGCCACATGCGGGTGAAGACGCGGCTCGCCTCCACCCCGCCCGCCTCGCGCACGAACGCCGCCGCCCGGCGCATGTGCGCCGCCTCCGGCGGGTCGCCGGCGATGCGGAGGGCGACGTACGCCTCGACGGTGGTCGAGAGGTCGCCCGGCCCGCCGAAGTAGGTCGCCCAGGTGCCGTCGGGGCGCTGGCGGGAGCGGATCCACTCGGCCGAGCGCCGCGCCGCCTCCGCCGCCCCCGGCGTGCCGAGGTACCGGCGGAGGAACACGTCCTCGGCGTCGATCGTCACGTTGGTCTCGAGCTCCCCCTTCCACCATCCCTCGGGATGCTGGAGCGAGAGCAGGTGGTCCGTCGCGCGCGCGAGCGTCTCGCGCGCGGCGTCGAGGAGCCGTGGCGAAGCGGGCGACGACGACGAGGCTTCTGTCACCATGTTATCATGCTAATACAGTCGTGTTGCGTGCCGAGCGCGAGGAGGCGATCGCGGCGCGCGCGGCCGCGATCCCGCTCCGCACCGCCCCCTCCATCGTCGCCGGCCAGCCCGTGTCCGTCCAGGCGCCGGCGAGGTAGAGACCGGGGGTCGCGGTCGTCGTGCCCGGGCGCGCCCGCCGGACACCGGGCGCGGCGCGGAAGGTCGCGCGCGGCTCGTGCGTCGCCGCGAAGTCGAGCACGGTCGCCTCGCGGGCGGCGGGGAGCAGGCGCTCGAGCGCGGGCAGGTAGGTCGCGCGCAGGGAGGCGAGGGAGCGGCCGATCTCGCCCACCGCGTGCGAGAGCGAGACGGCGAGGAGCTGGCCCTCGCGCGCCCCGGACGGCCGCGTCCGGTCGAAGACGAACTGGACCGGCGAGCCGAGCGCGGCGGCGAGCGGCTCGCGCAGCACCGGGCGGTCGTAGTGGACGTGGAGGTTGACGATCGGGCTGTGGCCGAGGGCCTCGACGTCGACCGGGACGAAGGCCGCGGCGGCGTGGTGGGGGACGGCGAGGACGACCGGGCCCTCGGCGAGCAGCTCGCCGAGGTCGTCCGGACGGATCGGGCTCGAGAGGAGGACGCGCCCGCCCCCTCGCTCGATCGCCGCCCGGGCCGGCTCGGCGTGCAGGCGCTCGAAGGGCGCCTCCGGGATGCCGATGTCGCCGGCGCCCGCCTCGTCGAGGAGCCCGGTGCGGAACACCTTCACCGCCGCGGCGAGGGAGGCCTCCTCGCAGGGGAGGTTGAGGGTCGGCAGCGTGATCAGGTTCCAGAGCGCGGCGACCGCGGCGTCCGACTGGCCGTGCGCGCGCAGCCAGGCGCCGAACGCCTGCTCGTCGAGCGCGGGATCGTCGGGGTCGAGCCGCCGGAGCGCGGCGGCGGCCCGCGCCGCGGCGACCCGCTCCCGCCACGAGAGCGGGCCGTAGCGGAGGAGCGAGGGAGCGAGGTGCAGAGGCGCCGGCAGCGCGGCGCGCGCGATCGACCCGGCGCGCGCGCCGTCCGGCCCCAGGACCGGCACGCGCAGCCGCGGCTGGAACGGGAGCAGGTGCTCGACGCCGAGCCGGCGGAGGAAGCCGCGGTAGGCGGTGCAGCAGGCGAGCGCGACGTGCTGGCCGTTGTCGAGCCAGAGGCCGTTCCGCCGGAAGGAGAAGGTGGCGCCGCCGAGCCGCGAGCGCGCCTCGTACAGGGTCACCTCCGCGCCCGCGTCGACGAGCTCGACCGCGGCGGCGAGCCCGGCGAGCCCGCCGCCGACTACCGCGACCCGCACGCGCGCCCCCGCCGCCGCCACGCCGCTCCCCGGCCGCCGCTCACGCGCCGACGCCCGCGAGGGAGCGTGCGAGCACGAGCCCCTTCTCCCAGGGCCGGAGCGTCAGGCGCCCGCGCAGGGCGAGCGCGGGGTCGGCGGCGATCCGCTCGAGCAGGACCCGGTACTTGCCGGCCATCGCGAGCACGGCGGCGGCGCTTCGGCGATCGAGGAGCGGGATCAGCCCGAGGCCGCGCTCGAGCCACTCGAGCCCGCGCTGCGCCTCGAACGCGATCGCGAGCGGCAGGTCGCCGTCGAAGCGCTCGAGGTCCGCCCGCGGCAGGTAGAAGCGGCCGCTCGCCCGGTCCTCGGTGAGGTCGCGCAGGACGTTGCCGACCTGGAGCGCGACGCCGAGGTCGTCGGCGAGCGCGGCGCCGCGCGCCCGGTCCGAGCACTCGAACACGCCGAGGGCGAGCCGCCCGATCGACCCGGCGACGCGGCGGCAGTAGAGCTCGAGCTCGGGCCAGGTCTCGTACGCCGTGCCGCGCGCGTCCATCTCGGCGCCGTCGACGAGGTCGCCGAACGCCTCGAGCGGGATCGGGAAGCGCCGGGCCGCGTCGGCGAGGGCGAGGAGCACCGGGTCGGCCGCGCGCGGGAGGTCGGCCAGCGCCGCGCGCAGCCGCTCGAGCTCGGCGAGCTTCGCCGGCTGCGGCAGGTCGCCGTCCGCGACGTCGTCGATCCGCCGCGCGAGCGCGTAGACGGCGAAGAGCGCCGCGCGGCGCTCGGGCGGCAGGAGCCGCATGCCCGCGTAGAAGCTCGAGCCCGAGGCGCGGGCGATCCGGCGGCAGTGCTCGTAGGCGGCCTCGGTCATCGTCCGGTCGCGTACGCCTTCAGCGTCTCGAGCACCCGGCGCGCGCGCGAGGCCCGCCGGCGGCCGGCGGCGAGGGCGGCGAGCGCGGCGCGGCCGCCGCCGACGTAGCCGGCCACCGCGAGCCGGGCGCGTCCGCGAAGCGTCCCGACGAGCCGCGCGCCGTCGTCGAGGAGCGCGCGCGCCCGGTCGACCTCGAACGCGAGCAGCTCCGGGGAGGTCCGCCCCGGCTCGACGCCGAAGCGCTCGCGGTCCTCGGCGGGGACGTAGACGCGGCCGCGCTCCCGGTGGTCCTCCTCGACGTCCTGCCAGTGCTCGACGAGCTGCAGCGCCGTGCAGATCTCGTCCGAGAGGGCGATCCGCTCCGGCGTCGCGGCGCCGAACACGTGCAGCACGAGCTCGCCGACGGGATTCGCCGAGAGCGCGCAGTAGTCGAGCAGCTCCTGGAAGGTCCGGTAGGAGGCCTGACGCTGGTCGCGGCGGTTGGCCTCGACGAGGCGCGCGAACGGCTCGCGCGGCAGGTCGAGCTCGCGCACGCAGGCCGCGAGCCGCCGCATCAACGGGTGCTCCGGCTCCCCGTCGTAGACCCGGTCGAGCTCGGCCTCGAGCCAGTCGAGCTGCGCGAGCCGGTCGCCCGGAGCGGCGTCGCCGAGCTCGTCGACGAGGCGGGCGAAGCCGTAGATCGCAAGCAGCCGGGCGCGGGTGCGCCGCCCGAGCAGGAAGGAGGCGACGGTGAAGTTCTCCGTCCCGGCGCGGGCGAGGACCGCCGCCGCTCCGGGCAGACGCTCACCGACGGTCGCTGCCCCGACCCCGCCCACGCCTGCATTCTTGCGTCTGCGGCGCGCCCCGGGCAACTCGGGCCGCTCCCGGGCGGGCGGCGGTGCGCCCGGCGCATTCTCACCCGGCTCTCAGGTTCCGCCTGGTTTCCTGGCCTCGTGCGCACCGCCCTCCTCGTGCTCGCCGTCGCCCTCGCCCTCGCCCTCCCCGCCGGCGACCTCCGCGCGGCGGGCGGGGCACCGAAGCGGAAGGTCGTCACCGTCACCGAGCGGGCGACGAGCCCGCTCGTCGCCGTCTCGCGCTGGGGCGAGCTCCAGGTGACGATCGAGGTCGAGGTCACCACCACCACCGTCGGGACGAGGAAGACCCGGCGGCTCCGGATCACCGACATCCGGTTCCCGGTCTACCCCGACCACTCCGACCGCTCCGCCTTCATCAGCTCGCAGGCGCTCCCGCTCCTCCGCCAGGAGGTGCTCGAGCTCAGGGGGACGACGATCCAGCTCGTCTCCGGTGCGACCGACACGAGCTACGGCTTCGTCGAGGCGCTCCGCGCGGCGCTCGCCAAGATCAAGTGAGGGCCGCCGCTCGGCGGCCCGGTTCGGCTACTTTTGAGAGCGTGCGGAGAGGCCTGCTCGTCCTCGTCTGCGTGCTCGCGCTCACGACGCCCACGGCCGGGGCGTGGGCGGCCGCCCACGCGAAGGCCGGCCGCCAGCGGGCCGCAGCCTCGGGCAAGACCTCGACCGTGCTCGGGACGACGGTGATCTGCAACCGCTCCAACCAGACCATCCTCTGGAGCCAGGCCTCGCCCGGGGCGAAGGCGAGCGCCTGGGGGCCGCTGCAGCTCAAGCTGACCTACCGGAAGACCGGCAAGAAGATCACGATCCTCAACGTCGAGTGGCCGGTCTGGCCGCAGCACACGGTCCGCTCCGTCTTCATCAACGAGAAGGCGCTCCCGCTCCTGCAGCAGGAGGTGCTGCAGCTCCAGAGCGCGAACATCGAGACGGTCGCAGGGGCCACGAACATCTCGCTCTCGTTCAAGAAGTCGCTGCTCGCGGCGCTCGCGCTCGCGGCGAAGTCGTGAGCGGCTGAGCGCCGGCCTCCGGCCCGCGCTCAGCCGGGGGACGTTCCCGCCGCGGCGGGGTCGGGCGGGCGGTGGCAGACGATCGCGACCGTGTCGGTCGCGCTCGCGGGCTCCGGGTCGGCGGCGAGGAGGGTGAACGCGCGCGCGGTCACGGGCTGCCTGCCCGCCGCCGTCGCCCGCAGGGTGAACGTCGCCGCGACCCTCGCCCCGGGCTCGATCTCCGCGAGCGCGCACCGAAGCGGCGCCAGCGTGCAGCGCAGCGCCCTCGAGGCGACCCGGACGAACCGAAGCCCCGGCGGGAGGCTCACGGTCAGCGTCGCCGCCGAGGCCGGGTCCGGGCCCTCGTTCTCGACGACGAGGCGCACCTCGACCCGGCCGCCGGTCGGGACCGACGCGGCCGCCGGCCGCAGCGTCACCGTCAGGTCGGCGACCCGGCGGGCGGAGAGGTCGTCGAGCAGGTTGCGCACGAAGCGCTGGAGGCGCGGGTCGACGAGGCCGTGGGCGCGGCCGGTGAGCGCGGGCGGGTCGGCGAGCCCCCAGGCGAGCCGCTTCGAGCCGGCGGCGAACACGACCGCGCCGCTCGGCGCCGTGTAGGCGGTGGCGTCGGCGTTCCCCGACTGGTCGCCGCCGCCCTCGTGGTGGAAGAAGACGGTGAGCGCGTGGCCGCAGCTCGCCCCCCGGTCCCAGGCGGGGATCGTGTCCGTCTCGACGCCGACGACGCCCCTCACCACCGAGCCCGCGCCGAGGCCGGTGCCGGCGAACCAGCGGCGGCCGAGCGGCGAGGCGAGCGCGGCGGGCACGACCGCGTAGTCCCCCGGCGGCCAGTTGAGCTCCCCGCCCTGGTGCTGGATGCCGACGAGCTCGCACTCGGGCGCGTCGAGCACGCGGAAGTAGCCGGTGCGGAGCCGTGGATCGGTCACCGGGTCGTCGCCCGACTTGTAGTCGACGATCGTGCGGCCGCCGTCCTCGTAGCGGATCCGCCAGTAGACGTCGTTCGCGCCCATGAACGCGAGGTTGACGCCTTGGTCGCGCGCGGCTTCGAACGCGTCGCGCATCGCCTGCGTCCAGTACTCGTCGTGCCCGATCGAGAGCACGAGCCGGTGCCCGAGCAGCGAGGAGGGGTCCCGGTCGGTGTCGAGGTCGGTCTGGTAGGAGACGTCGTAGCCGGACTGCTCGAGGAAGGCGACGAGCGGGTACTCCCAGCCGAACGGGTTCTGGTTGCCCGGCGCCGTCCACGCGTACGGCCGGTCGAACGAGACCCGGTTCGCGCGGGCGGCCCCGGGCAGGTCGTACAGGCTCCGGCCGCCCCAGGCGTTGTACGCCTCCCAGGTATTCACCGGCACCTGCACGAGGATCGCCGACTGCACGCCCGGCGGCGCCCGGACGATGACGAACGTCGCCGCCGCCTGCCCGCTCGCGAGCAGGAACCGCACCCGGTAGTAGCCGCTGACCGCGTCCGGCGGGAGCTGGAAGCTGTCCGTCACCGGCCAGCCGGCTTGGACGAGCCCGTCCGCGCGGACCGTCGGCGGCGGCTGCGGCTGCCCCTGCTCGAAGCCGCCGCAGCTCGGCACGCAGCCGACGAGGCGCGAGCCCGTCCCGCCGTACCAGCCGAGCCGGTACACCTCGATCCGGTAGGGGGCGGCCGGGCTCGTGCTGACGTGGAGGTGGATCGTGTCGCCGGGCAGCGCGCTCACCTCGGACGCGTAGCCCTCGATCGACCCGCCCGTCGCGGTCGCCGGCAGCAGCCCCTGCACCGTCCCGGGCAGGGCGTTCTCGGCCGCCACCGGGCTCGTCGCGGCGCGGGCCGCGCTCGGGGCGAGCGCGAGCAGCGCGAACGCGCACAGGGCACGCCGAGGGGGCCGCATCGGCGCGACCGTACCCTCGCGCCGGGCGGACGTGCAAGGCCCGCCGGCGCCGCCTCAGCGCCGGCGGCTGCGCTTGCGCTCGTACATCGCCCGGTCGGCGCGGGCGAGCAGCTCCTGCTCGCCCTCGCCCGAGCTCGGCGGCGCCGCCGCGACCCCGACGCTCGCCTCGATCGCGAGCGTGCCGAGGATCCCGGTCACGTCCTCGGCGACCGCCTCCGCCTGCGCCTCGGTGACGTCGAGGAGCCACGCCGCGAACTCGTCGCCGCCGAGCCGCCCGATCAGGTCGGTCGAGCGGAGCCGCCGGCGCAGCACGTCCGCGGTCGTGCAGAGCAGCCGGTCGCCGGCGGCGTGGCCGGCGGCGTCGTTCACCTCCTTCAGCCGGTCGAGGTCGAGGAGGAGGAGCGCGCCGGGCTCGCCGACGAGCCGCATCCGCTGCCGCTCGCGCTGCATGCTCTCGAGGAACGAGCGGCGGTTCAGGAGCCAGGTGAGCGGGTCGTGGTCGGCGAGCCGGCGGAGCCTCCGCTCCCTCCGGCGCCGCTCGGCGATGTTCTCGAGCTGCACGACGTGGAGCTCCGGCCGGCCCGCCGCGGCGGGGACGACCCCGGCGCTGACCGCCACCCAGAGCGGCTCGCCGTCGGCGCGGACGATGCACCGCTCCTGCTGCTCCCGGCCGAGGTCGGCGAGCCGGATCGGCTCCTCCCCGGGCGGGGCGAGGTCGGCGAGCGTGCGCCCGCGGAGGGCCTCCGTCGGCTGCCCGAGCAGCCACTCGAGGCCGCGGTTCACCTCGACGAAGCTGCCGTCCGGGGCGACGAGCGCGGCGGCGACGGGCGCCTCGACGAACGCGGCCCGGAAGAGGTCGGCGTCCTCTCGCGGCCGCCGCAGAGCGAGCGCTACCGGGTTCATGCGAGAGAATTTCGGCCGGACGGGGCGGAAACTGTAGGGTCGCGCCCGTGGGGGCGTACCGGTACCTCGTGGTCGGCGGCGGCATGACCGCGGACGCGGCCTGCCGCGGGATCCGCGACCTCGACCGAGACGGCACGATCGGACTCGTCGGCGAGGAGCCGGACCCGCCGTACGCCCGGCCACCGCTCTCGAAGGGGCTCTGGCAGGGGAAGGACGAGGCGACGATCTGGCGGGGGACGGCCGAGCTCGGGGTCGAGCTCCACCTCGGCCGGCGGATCGTCGAGCTCGACCTCGCCGGCCGCCGCGCCGTCGACGACGCCGGCGAGACGCACGCCTACGAGCGCCTCCTGCTCGCGACCGGTGGCCGCCCGCGACGCCTCCCGGCGGGAGGCGACGAGATCGTCTACTTCCGCACCCTCGCCGACTACCGCCGTCTGCGGGAGACGGCGGGCGCGGGCGTCCGGGTGGTCGTGATCGGGGGCGGCTTCATCGGCTCCGAGCTCGCGGCGGCGCTCCGCTCGAGCGGCTGCGCGGTGACGATGGTGTTCCCGGAGGGCGGGATCGGGGGCCGGCTGTTCCCGCCGGCGCTCTCCGAGTTCGTGAACGCCTACTACCGCGAGCAGGGGGTCGAGGTGCTGCCGGGCGAGCTCGTCGAGGCGGTCGACGGCGCGCGCCTCCGGCTCGCGAGCGGGCGGACGGTCGAGGGCGACCTCGTCGTCGCCGGGATCGGGATCGCGCCGGCGACGGAGCTCGCGGAGGCCGCGGGCCTCGCCGTCGAGGACGGGATCGTCGTCGACGAGCTCGGCCGCGCCGGTCGGGAGGACGTGTTCGCCGCCGGCGACGTCGCCCGCTTCCCGGCCGCCGCCCTCGGTACGCGGCTCCGGGTCGAGCACGAGGACCACGCGAACAGCCACGGGCGCGCGGTCGGCGCGAACATGGCCGGGGCCGGCGTCCCCTACGACCACCTGCCGTTCTTCTACTCCGACCTGTTCGAGCTCGGCTACGAGGCCGTCGGCGAGGTCGACGCGCGCCTCGCCACCGAGGCCGTCTGGGCCGAGCCGAACCGCAAGGGGGTCGTCTGCTACCTCGACGGCGAGCGCCGCCCGCGCGGGTTCCTGCTCTGGGACGTCTGGGGCAAGGTCGAGGCGGCGACCGCGCTGATCGCAGCCGGCGAGCCGCTCGCGCCCGAGCAGCTCGCCGCGCTGCTCGACTGAGCTACGTGACCGTGAGCACGCCCTTCATGCCGGCCGCCGCGTGTCCGGGCAACGTGCAGACGTAGGGGTACTTCCCGGCCTTCTTGAAGGTCACCGTCAGCGTCTGCGACTGACCGGGCGAGAGCTGCTTCGTCTTCTTGCCGTCGATCTTGAAGTCGTGCGGCAGCGTCGCGCTCTTGTTCGTGACCTTGAAGATCACCACCCCGTGCGGGACGGATTTCCTCGAGAGCGTGAACCTGAACTCGGACGGCTTCGCCGCCGTCACGACCACCGTGGTCGCGTGGGTCTTCGCCGCCGCCGGCAGCGCCGAGACCGAGAGCGTGGCCGCCGCGGTCGCGGCGAGCAGGCCGATCCGGAACCGCGTCATGCATCCCCCCTTCCTCGCTCGGAGGCGCCGGAGGCACCCCGGCGCCCGGAACGCGTTTTCACTCCTCTCAGAGGTACCCGACGCCGGTAAACGGACTCTTACGCATCTGTTGCGGATCCGAAAAGCGGAGGGCGCCCGCAGGCGCCCTCCGCTTTTCCTCGTGCGGTGGTGGGCTCAGTGGTGTCCCTTGGGCCCGCCGATCCGCTGCAGCGTGTCGACGCCGCCCGAGACGGTGCAGGTCAGCTCGACCCTGTCGCCCACCTTGAGCTGCGAGACGGCCGCCTGCAGCGAGGTCGGGACGGTGCAGGTGACCCCCGCCACCGTGATCGACGTCGAGCTGACGCTCGTGATCGTGCCGTGCACCTCGACCCGCTCCGGCTTCGGCGGCGGCGTCGGGTGCGGCGGGGTCGGCTTGCAGGCCCCCTTGCTCACGATCACGGCGTCGCCGCCGGCCGTGCCGCCGCCGAGCTTGCCGTTCGTGAAGCCGCCCGAGGACGACCAGCTCGCGGACAGGTTGGCGAGCAGCCCGTTCCCCGGCGGGTGCCCGTGCCCCTGAGCGAGCCCGGCGATGCTGCCGTTCGTGTCGGTCGCGCTGAACTGCGCCTCGGTGTGCGAGCCGTCGCTGCCGTCGATCCGCAGGTGCCCGCTGACCGTGCCGTACCCGGTGGTCGTGTTGACGAGCGCGTCGGCGTCGATCGTCACCGGCCCGTTCAGCGCTCCGGTGGAGCTCGAGGCGGTGCCGGTCCAGCGGCCGTGCGTCGCCTGATACGTCCCGTCGGCGCCCGTACAGCTCTCGGTGTGGACGTTGCTCGCGGTCGTCGCCGTGAAGGTGGCGCTGACCGCGCTGATGCTCTTCGCGGCGGTGACGCGTGCGACCGCGACCCCCGCTCCCACGAGCAGGAACGCGGACGCGGCGATCCAGATCAGTCGGCGCATGTCTCCCTCCGTTCGGGTTGCCGTGCTCTCTCAATTACGCCGCGAGACCCATTAGGACTTGCGGGTCGGGCGGTAAAGCTTTTGTTCGCGTTCCGCCCGGCCGGCTCCCGGGCCCGGCGCGGCACCGCCCGGGGAGCCGCTCAGAAGCGGGCGCGCTCCCCGAGCTCCCGCATCGCCTCGAGCGCCCGGTCGGCGGCGGCGTCGCGGAGGCCCTTGAGCAGGCCCCGGCGGGTGTAGATCCGGTGCTCGAGCGGCTTCGCCGCCTCGGCCGCCGCCCGCGCCTCGGCCGCCGCCTGCGCCTCGAGCAGCTCGATCCGGGGGTCGGCGAACGCGGTCCCGCAGGTCGCGCAGACGAGCGGCTCCTCGCGCGTGCGCGGCTCGGCCGGCAGGACGACCATCGTCGAGCACCCGGGGCAGTTCGCGGTCGCGGGGAGACTGGGCGCGGTCATCGCCGCCAACGGTAGCACCGCCCCCCGGCGCCTCCGCGCGCCGCCTCCGCTAGCATCCCTCCGTCCCCCGAGCCCGATGCGGAAGACCCTCCTCGCCGTCCTCGTCTCGCTCGTCGCCTGTCCCCTCGCCCTCGGCGCGCGCGAGGCCTCGCTTCCGCCCGTCGGGGTGCTCACCCCCGGCGTCAGCCTCGGCGGCGTCCGCGTCGGCGACACCGCGGCGGCGGTGCGGCGGACCTGGGGGAGCCGCTACCGCGTCTGCAAGGAGTGCGACGCGGTCGTCTGGTACTACCTCTACCCGCGCGGCGAGCCGCTCGGCGCGGCGGTGAAGTTCGGCAGGACGGGCCGGGTGGTGGCGGTCTTCACGCTCGGCTCCCCGACCGGCTGGCGGACGCGCGAGGGGCTCCTCGTCGGGGAGGGGATCGGCCGGATCCCAACCCTCTACGGCGCCCTCGCCTGGCACCGCTGCATCGGCTACGCGGCGATGTCGATGCGCAAGGGCGACATCGTGACGTCGATCTACACGACCGGCGAGGTCGTGTACGGGTTCGCGCTCACGGCGCCGACCGAGCCCGTCTGCCAGTAGCGCGGACGCCGGCTTACGCCGCCTGCGGGCCGAGCCGGGCGGCGAGGTCGTGCGCGAGGATCTGCTCGAACGCGGCCGGCGGCGCCTGCTCGAACGAGCTCACCGCGATCGCGGCGATCGCCCGGCCGGAGCCGAGCAGGATCACGTCGAAGTAGAGCGTCAGCCGGTTCACGCGCGCGACCACGCGGTAGGCCGCCGCGCGCGGCGCCGAGCTCGAGAACGGCAGCGTCTCCCGGCGGGTGATCGCGACCTTCGCGCCCTTCGCCGCCAGCGCCTCGACGTTCTGGGCGACGCAGGCGAGCAGCCCGGGCCGCACCGCCCGCGCCCAGTAGGTGCGGGCCTCGGCCGCGGTCGCGTAGACGCTCGTCTCCTGGGAGACGAACGGACCCGTCGTTCCGTAGCTGAAGTCGGGCGAGGCCGCGCCCCCGACCTCGACGATCCCGGCGCCGCTCGGCGCGTACCCGGGACACGCGAGCCGGACGCCGCGCTGCACGCTCGCCTTCCCGCTCCAGCCCTTGCCGAGGTCGGATGCCCGCAGGAGCGCGGCCTGCGCGGCGGCCGTTCCGGCGCGCGTGTGGTGCACCGCGGGGAGGGCGGCGGCGGCCGCGATCGCGAGCAGCACCCTCACCGCGAGTACGCGTAGGTCGGCACGAGCCGGCGGCGGAACAGGGTCAGCACCGTCCCGAGCGCGATCATCTCCCCCTTGCCGAGGAACTGCCCGAGGAAGAAGGCCTCGGAGCCGAACGCGAGCCGCAGGAAGAGGTAGCTGTCGAGCGCGTTCCCGACCGTCGCCGAGCAGAGGACACCGGCGGTGAGGCTGAGCCGGCGGACCGGGGTGAAGACGACGGCCTCGACCGTCTCGCTGACGGTGAACGCGACGACGCTCGCGACCGCCACCTTCTCGAGGCTCGTCCACCCCGCAGCGTCGCCGATCCACCACGACGCGAGCCCGGCGGCGTAGACGAGCGGCATCACCCAGGCGAGGCCCTTGAGCTGCTGCAGCCAGTCGCGCAGGACGAGCACCGCGCCGATGCAGAAGACCCCGGCCGGCGCCTCGCGCCCGAACCCGACCGACACGCGGTAGCGGGCGGCGAGCCAGTTGGCGAGGATCACGAGCCCGAGGTAGAGGAGAGCGAGCGGGACGAATCGACGCACTGCCCGGCTACCCTACCCGCGTGGACACCGCCACCCGCTCGACCGAGCTCGTCGCGCTCGGCCACCCGGGCTCGAGCCACTACGCCGGCCTCGAGACGTTCCCCAACCCGGGTGTCGCGCGCGTCGAGCTGGAGAGCGACGAGCTCGCCGCCGTCTGCCCGGTCACTGGCCAGCCCGACCTCTACCGGGTGGCGATCGCCTACGAGCCGGAGGCGCGCTGTCTCGAGTCGAAGTCGCTCAAGCTCTACCTCAACGGCTACCGCAACGAGGGCGTGTTCGCCGAGGCGCTCGCGGTCCGGATCCGAGACGACGTCGCCGAGGCCCTCGCGCTCCCGCCCGGGCGCGTCCGGGTCCGCCTCGTCCAGAAGGCCCGCGGCGGGATCACGATCACCGCCGAGACCGCGCTCCCGGGCAGCCCCGCACCCTGACCCCGGGCCGCCGGGCCGGGCGGCGCCCCGCGCCGGCCCCGGACAGGTCGTCGCCCGCCGGGAACGGCGCCGGGAACGTTTTCGCCCGCTGGGACGTTCTCTCGGGTGAGTCGATTGAGTCCTCAAGAAAGGGGGTGTGGTGGATGTCGTACGGGATCCTCCTGCTTCGCGTCGTGCTCGGCCTGACGATGGCGGGGCACGGCGCGCAGAAGCTCTTCGGCTGGTGGGGCGGCCCCGGCCTCCGCGGCACGCGCGGCTTCGTCTCGAGCCTGCGCTTCCGCGGCGGTCTCGCCCCGGCGCTCGCGCTCGGCGGCGCCGAGCTCGGGGGCGGCCTCCTGCTCGCGCTCGGCCTCTTCACGCCGTTCGCCGCCTTCGCGATCGCGGTCGTGATGCTCGTCGCGATCGCGACGACGCACTGGCGCAACGGGTTCTGGAACGGCAACGGGGGCTACGAGTTCAACCTGCTGATCCTCGCCTCGGCGGCCGCGCTCGCCGCGACGGGCGGCGCGCGCTTCTCGCTCGACCGGCTGCTCGGCCTCGCCGACAACCTCGCCGGCCTCTGGTGGGGCGTCGGCGCGCTCGGCGCCGGGGCGCTGACCGCGCTCGCCCTGCTGACCGTCGGCCGCCGGCCCGAGGCGCCGGCGGTGGCGGAGCCGCGCCAGCCGGTGCAGCACGCGGCGTAGCGCGCGACGACTAGGGTGGGCGGCCGTGAGGTCGCCCACCCTCGCGCCGGCGCGCTTCGACGAGGTCAGACTCGAGGAGCTGCGCGCGCGCCGCAGCGCGAAGTGGCGCCGGTACCCGCCCGACGTCCTGCCCGCCTGGGTCGCGGAGATGGACTTCCCGCTCGCCCCGCCGGTTCAGGCGACGCTCGCGGCCGCGGTCGAGCGCGGCGACACCGGCTACGCGTTCGCGGGCGAGCTCGCCGAGGCCTTCGCCGGCTTCGCGGCGGCGCGGTTCGGCTGGACGGTCGACCCGGCGCGGACGTTCCTGTTCGCGGACGTGATGTCGGGCGTGGCCGAGCTCGTGCGGACGCTCACCGCGCCCGGCGACGGCGTCGTCGTCAACCCGCCCGTCTACACCCCGTTCTTCACCACGCTCCGGGAGCTCGGCCGCGCGGTCGTCGAGGTGCCGCTGACCGCCGGCCGCCGGCTCGACCTCGACCGGATCGACGCCGCCTTCGCCGGCGGCGCCCGCGCCCTTCTCCTCTGCAACCCGCACAACCCGACCGGCACCGTCGTCGCGCGCGAGGAGCTCGCCGCGCTCGCCGAGCTCGCCGACCGGCACGGGGCGATCGTCGTCTCCGACGAGGTGCACGCGCCGCTGACGCTGCCGGGCGCGACCCACACCCCGTACCTCGAGGTCGGGGCGCAGAACGGGATCGCCCTCGTCAGCGCGAGCAAGGCGTTCAACCTCGCTGGGCTCAAGTGCGCGCTCGGGGTCGCCGGCTCGGCGCGGATGGCGGCCGCGCTCGCCCGCGTCCCCGCCCACGTCTCCTACCACGCCGGGCACCTCGGCGTGCTGGCCTCGATCGCCGCGTTCCGCGAGGGTGGCCCGTGGCTGGACGCCCTCGTCGCCCACCTCGACCGGCAGCGGGAGCGGCTGGCCGAGCTCGTCCGGAGCGAGCTGCCCGGCGTCGCGCTCGTGCGGCCGCAGGCCGGCTACCTCGCCTGGCTCGACTGCCGCGGGCTTCGGCTCGGCGACGACCCGGCGGCGGTCTTCCTCGAGCGGGGACGGGTCGCCCTCTCCCCCGGGCCGCCGTTCGGCGAGCAGGGCCGCGGCTTCGCCCGGCTCAACTTCGGCACCTCAGGCGAGCTGCTCGCCGAGGCGGTGCGCCGCATCCGCGCCGCGATCGAGCGTTAGCGCCGCGACCGCCGCGCCCGCGAGCAGGGTCGCGGCGGCGACGAGGAGCGCGACGTGGAGGCCGTGCCCGAACGCGGTCGTGGCCGCGTCGAGCACCTTCTGGAACGTCGCCTCCTCCGCCTTGCCGAGCCCGTACTGCTTGGCGACGCCGGAGGCGCTCGCCGGGAGGCCGCCGGTCGTGACCGCGTCGAGGATGAGCGGCCGGTAGAGGGCCGGGATCCCGAGCTGGACGAGCTTGCGGCCGAGCTCGCCCACGATCGTCGAGTCGACGAGCGCGCCGAGGATGGCAACCGCGAGCACGCCTCCGAGCTCGCGGCTCGTGTTCACGGTCGAGGCCGCCATCCCCGACCGCTCCGCCGGGACGATCGCGAGCACGGCCGCCGTGACCGCGACGAGCGCGAGCCCGAGCCCGAACCCGACCGCCGCGAGCGCCGCCGCGAGCGCCGGGAAGGACGGGTGCGCGTCGAGCACCGCGTCGACCGCGAACATCGACCCGCCGGCGAGCAGGCAGCCGGCGGTCATCGGGGCGCGGGGCCCCCGCTCCGGCGTCCAGATGCCGGCGATGCTCCCGGCGACGGCCATCGCCACCGACATCGCGACGAAGGCGAGCGCGATCTTCCAGCCGCTGTAGCTCGCGACGATCTGCAGATACAGGGCGGTGAAGAAGAAGACGGCGAAGAGCCCGAAGCTCGTGGCGAACGCGACCGCGGTCGCGCCCGAGAACGCCGGCCGGCGGAAGAGCTCGAGCCGGAGCACCGGGTCGGGCACGCGCCGCTCGACCGCGACGAACGCCGCCGCGGCGAGCGCGGCCGCGGCGAACAGGAGCAGCACCCACCAGGTCTCGTAGCCGGCGCTCTCGCCCTTGATCACGGCGAAGGTGACGCCGGTCAGCGCCACCGCGCCGGCGGCGAGCCCGAGCGGGTCGAAGCGCCGTCCTTCGCGGTCCGAGCTCTCGGGCACGAACCGCACCGCGGCGGCGAAGGCGGCGAGCCCGAAGGCGAGGTTGAACCCGAAGATCCCGCGCCAGCCGAACGCGCCGACGAGCACCCCGCCGAGCACCGGCCCGAGCGCGAGCGAGACGCCGGACACCCCCGTCCACACGCCGAGCGCCTGGGCCCGCTCGCGCGGGTCGGCGTAGATCTGGCGGATGAGCGAGAGCGTCCCGGGCTCGCACGCAGCCGCCCCGACGCCCATCAGCACCCGCGCGCCGATCAGGAGGTTCGAGCTGGTCGCGAGCGCGCCGTAGAGCGAACCCGCGCAGAAGACGGCGATGCCGGCGAGCAGCACCCGCTTGCGCCCGAGCAGGTCGCCGAGGGTGCCGCCGCTCAGCATCAGCCCCGTGAAGGCGAGCATGTAGCCGTCGACGATCCACTGGAGCTGCGCCACGCCCGAGCGCAGGTCGGTCTGGATGTCGGCGAGCGCGACGCTGACGATCGTGTTGTCGAGGAAGGTCAGGAACAGGACCGCGCAGACCGCGGCGAGCGCGACCGACCGGCTCACGAGACGGGCGGCGTGGCCGCGCTGAAGACGGGCTGCCGGGCGGCGCCGCTCGCGGCGGTGACGACGGCGAGGAGCGCGTGGCCGACGTCGGCGGCCCGGACGACGTAGGAGGCTCCGGCCGCGCCGGGGATCGGGACGCAGACGCGGCCGTTTGCGTTGCAGCGGCGCCAGCCGTAGGCGAGGCGGGGCGGCGCGCCGGCGGGGAGCCAGGCGCCGCCGGCGACGGTGAGCGTCGCGCCGGGACGCGGCGACCCGGCGAGCGCGGGTTGCGCCGCGGCGACCAGAGGCGCGTCCCGGGCGGCGATCGGCCCGGCGAGGCTCGCGTAGGCGACGGCGACCCCGGTGGCGTCGCTCGCGCGGACGGTGAGCCCGATCGTTCGGCCGACGTCGGCGGCGACGGTCGTGTACGTCGACGCGGTCGCGCCGTGGATGGACGAGCAGCCGGCGCCGGACGCGTCGCAGCGGTACCACTGGTAGCCGTAGGCGAGGGAGCCGACGCCCGCCCAGATGCCGGGCCTCGCGACGAGCTGCGCGCCCTCGACGAGGGTCCCCGCCACGGCCGGAAGCGCCGTGTGCGTCGGGCCGACCGCGTCGCCGCCGAGCGCTGGCGCCGTGGCGGTGCTGAGCGCGTCCTGCGAGGCGGTCCCGAAGCGCGCGTGGACGACGGCGAGCAGGGCGTGCCCGACGTCCGCCGCGGTCACGAGGTAGGAGCTCGCGCTCGCACCCGGGATCGGCGCGCAGATCCGCCCGTTCGCGTTGCAGCGCTCCCAGCTGTAGGTGACCGCGTCGGGCGCCGGGCTCCAGGCGCCCGTGGTCACCTGCAGCGCCTTCCCCTCGATCGCGACGCCGGTGACCTGCGGCTGGGCGGTC
>Ga0209061_1001074_pt1 | contig 50797 bp, 51 predicted proteins | sample Coa_R1_10_FD_187157 | JGI IMG/M metagenome (GOLD analysis project Ga0209061, IMG submission 187157) | Surface soil microbial communities from Centralia Pennsylvania, which are recovering from an underground coalmine fire - Coalmine... | ecosystem: Environmental > Terrestrial > Soil >...
GTCCCCGCGCGGGGACCTCAACGGCCGCGCGCGGGGAATTCCGATGGCCACGCGCGGGGAATTCCGATGGCCACGCGCGGAGACTTTCCGTGGCCGCCTATGGGGAGAATGCCATGGCCGCCGTCACCGGACGGCTCACGCGTTCCGTCCGGCGACGACGTCTGCACCTGCCGACGGCCTGGCCGTGGGCCGAGCAGTGGCTCGCCGCCTACGAGCGGCTCTGCGTGCTTCGCACCTGAGCAATCGCCCCGAGACCGCATGCTGCACGCCCCGACGGTCTCCAGCACGAACGCCACCGGACAACGGCGGTCTCGCACGCCCGGTTGCCGGCAGGCGCGACAAGCTCAGCAGCGAAGGACTTCGCCGCCTCCTGCGCGTGGTCGCGCTCCTCGGCCTCGCGGATCTCGGTCAGCATGCGCTTGGCGAGGGGCTGGATCGACCGCGACAGGGCTTCGGGGGCGTCGGCGACCGTGTGCGCCCAGCAGCGCTGCTCTCTGGCGTCGGGGAAGACGTCGCGAAGGGCGGCCCGACCTCGTGAGCCTCGCCGACCGCCGCGTTCAGCGCTCGCGGCGCAGCCGTTCGACTTCGGCCTGGAGCGCCCGGACCTGAGCTTCGAGCTCGAAGATCCGACCGATGCTCGCGAGCGTCATGCCTTCCCGCATCAGGTCGGCAGTCCGCTGGATGCGTTCCAGGTCGTTGCGGGAGTAACGGCGCTGCCCTCCTTCGGAGCGCGCCGGCCGCACCACGTTCTCGGCGTCCAAGCGACGCAGGAAGGCTGGCTGGACCCCGAGGAACGAGGACACCTGGCCGACCGTGAAGATCGGCGCTGCGTCGTCATCGAGTGGTAGGGGCATGGTCCAACGTTGTCCGCTCGTCGTGGTCAGGAGGCGGAGGGGGCTCGGGTGAGCCCACCTCCGCCGACGGAAGTTAAGTGCCTACGCCGCGGTGATCGCCGCGGGCTCGTGGGCAGCGGAGACGATCTCCACCTTGCGGGGCTTGGCCTGCTCGGCGATCGGGATGTGGATCGTGAGCACGCCGTCTCGGTACTCGGCCCGGATCTCGGCGGCGTCGAGCGCGTCGCCGAGGAACAGCTGACGGCTGAAGGCGCCGTGTGCCCGCTCGGCCATGACCGGCTCCGCGCCGTCGAGACTGGGCTGCGTGCGCTCGGCGCGCACCGTCAGGACGTTCCGCTCGACGGTGAGATCGATCTGCCCCGGGTCGACGCCGGGGAGATCCATCTGCACCACGTACTCGTCGCCCCGACGGTAGGCGTCGATCGGCATCGCGAGCGGCTGCGTCACGGTGCCGAGGAGCTGCTGGGTGAGCCGGTCGAGCTGACGGAACGGGTCGGTGCGCATCAACATGGCAGCTTCACCTCCTCACGTCCAACAACCTTTCCTACTCGGTCAGTATACATAAACATCTAACTCGAGATGTAATTCCCGGCCACGGCCGCCGGGCCCGGTCGGCTGGAGCGGCCCGGGCCGGGAGCCGGCCGCACGCCGCCGCCGAGGGTGCCGCTGCCGGGGCGCGGTGCGCAGGACGGGTAGCCTCGCAGCCGTGGAGCTCGGCAGGATCGGCGTTTGGACCTCGGCGCTCGACCGCCAGCCGGCGAGCGTCGCCCGGGAGGCGGCAGCGGAGATCGAGCAGCTCGGCTACGGGGCCCTCTGGGTAGGGGAGGCGACCCGGCGCGAGGCGTTCGCCAACGCCGCGCTCCTGCTCTCGGCGACGGAGCGGATCGTCGTGGCGACGGGGATCGCCAACATCTGGGTCCGGGACGCCACGTGCATGGCAGCGGGCCAGCGCACGCTCGCGGAGGCGTGGAACGGCCGGTTCCTCCTCGGCCTCGGCGTGAGCCACCAACCGCTCGTGTCGGCGAGGGGGCACCGCTACGAGCGGCCGCTCGCGGCCATGCGGGCCTACCTCGACGCGATGGACGCCGCCCCCTACGGCGCGCCGTCCCCGGCGCCGGGCACCCTCGTGCGGGTGCTCGCCGCGCTCGGGCCTCGCATGCTCCGGCTGTCCGCCGAGCGTGCCGACGGTGCCCACCCCTACCTCGTCCCGCCGGAGCACACGCGCTGGGCGCGCGAGCTGCTCGGGCCGGCCAAGCTCCTGTGTCCCGAGGTCCCGGTCGTCCTGGAGGAGGACCCGCGTCGGGCCCGCGAGATCGCCCGGCGTCACCTCGGTGCGTACCTGGCGCTCGAGAACTACCGGCGGAACCTTCTCCGGCTCGGATTCACGGCCGAGGAGCTGGCAGGGCCGGCCGCCGAGCGCGTCGTGGACGCCGTCGTCGCCTGGGGTGGGCTCGAGCGCGTCGTCCGCCGCGTCCGCGAGCACCTCGAGGCGGGCGCCGACCACGTCGCCGTGCAGGTCCTCGACGACGATCCCGCCCGGCTGCCTCGCCAGCAGTGGCGCGACCTCGCCGGCGCGCTCCTCGACTGAGGCCGACGGCGCCCGTTCGCGAGCGCACGGAGACGACGAGGAACGGGCATCGCGACGCGCGGATCGCCGGCTCATCGCTCGGTCGCATCGGGCGCGCTGGGCACCGGGGACGCCTCGGCGCTCGGCCAGCGACCGGCCTCCTCGTCAGGGCAGCGCGCGCCGGTCGTCGGGTGAACTCCCCGGGCATCCTCGAGCAGCACGCCGGCCGGCTCGGAAGCCGCGGCGGGGGGCCGAGCGGGAGTGCCCAGGGGCTCCTGCACGGCCAGGCGAGACGGCTTCACGCGCCCGAGGCCGGCGTTCCCCTACCCCCTGGCGTACGCTGACCCAAGGGGTGCAAACGCCGTAGCGAGCAGCTGAAGTTGGGGGAGGAAATCACTCTGCGTGGCGAGTATGCTCGATCGCGTGGTATGCGCCGGAACGCAGCAGGGGCCCGCGCGTCCATGAGGGACCTTGCCCCCATGATCTTCCGCCAGCGGCTGGTCATCGAGGGTACGTGCTCGGCACCGATCGACGGCGCAGGGATCGAGAAGTACCTCGCGAGCCTCTCCGACGTCCTCGACATGCGGCTCCTGCTCCACCCGGTCACGCACCGGTCGGACCGCTACGGTTGGGCCGGGTGGGTGCACTGGGAGGCATCCGGCGCCCACGTCTACGCGTGGGAGCAGCCCCTGCTGTTCTTCAGCGTCGACATCTACACCTGCAAGCCTTTCGACAGCGCGCGCGCGGCCGACTTCACGAGCACCTTCTTCAACGCCGACGACATCGACTACCAGGAGTTCTGACGTGGCACTGCCGGCGCTCGACCCGGCAACCCCCCCAGCCCGGCTCCGGCGCCTGGCAGGCGTGCTCGTCGACCTGAGCAGACCCGAGCCCTTCGGCCTCTACCTCGCCCGGCACGACGACCCGCTCAGCCAGTTCGCCCGCTACGTGGAGCAGCGAGTCTTCTACGAGACCTTCGGCGACTCGCCGGAGCTGCTGGCGGCCGAGTACGGCCCCTACGAGGCGTCGAGCATCTTCTTCTTCGTCCTCGACCATCGCCGGGGCCTTCCCGTCGGGATGACCCGGATCATCGTTCCGTCGGAGGCGGGGCTGAAGACGGCGAACGACCTGGAGCCGTGGTGGGGCGTGAGCTACCGGACGACGTGCGAGCGCAGCGGCATCCCGTGCCTCCCGGAGGCGACCTGGGACGTGGCGACCCTCGCGGTGACCCCCGAGTACCGCGGCTCGCTCACCGTCGGGCTCGTCTCGGCGGCCCTCTACCAGTCGCTCTCGATGACGGCGCTGCGCTGCCGCTGCGAGTGGTACCTCGCGATCCTGCACGCCTCGGTTCTGCGGATGCTGCAGTGGCGGATGCGGCGGCCCTTCGCGTACTTCGCGGGTATCGAGGCGCAGAGCTACCTCGGGTCCTCGCAGAGCCTCCCGGTCTACGGGCACCTGCCGACGTGGCACGCCCGTCTCGCGGCCGAGGATCCGCACCTGCACTCGATGATGTGCGAGGGGCGCGGGCTCGAGGCCGAGGTGCGCGCGCCGGACTGGGACGAGGCGGCGGCGAGCGTCGAGGCGATCCTGCCCAGGCCACGCGAGCTCGTGCTGGTCGCTGGCTAGCCTCCGGCCGCCCGGGCCTGCCAGGGTTGCCCCGGCCGGGCGGCACCTCGTGCCAGGCTCGCTCCGACGGCTACCCGACTCGCGACAGTGCTCGAGGGCCCGAGTCCTCGCCTCCCGCTAGCTCGCTGTGACGAGGCGGGAGCCGAGCTTGGCGAGTCGGGTCAGCTCGCCCTGCGCACGGGCCGCGGGGATGGGACGAGAGTACAGGTAGCCCTGGCCGAAGTCGCAGCCGAGGACGCGCAGCGCAGCGCCCTGCTGCGGCGTCTCCACCCCCTCGGCGACCGTCTGGACCTTGAGTGCCCGCGCCATCGCGATGATCGCCGGCACGAGCGTCTCGTCGGCCGGAGACTCGTCGCCGAGGAGGTCGACGAAGGCGCGGTCGATCTTGACGCGGTCGACGGGGAACTGGCGCAGGTAGGCGAGCGAGGAGTAGCCGGTGCCGAAGTCGTCGATGGAGAGCCGGACCTTGAGGGTCTTCAGCCTCGAGAGCACCTCGATCGCGTCGAGGGGATCCTCCATGAGGAGTGACTCGGTGATCTCGAGGTGGAGGTGCTCGCCGCTGATCCCGGCCGCCTCCAGCGCCTGCTGAACGGCGTCGATGAGGCCGGCGTCTCGCATCTGGCTGGTGGACAGGTTCACGGAGACGTGCAGGTGGTCGCTGTCCGGCAGGACCTGGCGCCACCGGCCGAGGTCCGCGCAGGCCTCGCTCAGCACCCACGCGCCGATGTCGATGATGAGGCCGCTGTCCTCGGCGATGGGGATGAACTTCATCGGCGGCAGCGGGCCCATCGTCGGGTGCTGCCAGCGCACGAGCGCCTCCGCGCCGTCGAGGCGCCCGGTCGCGAGCTCGACGATCGGCTGGTAGTGCAGGCGTAGCTCCCCGTTCGCGAGCGCGTGCCGCAGGTCGTGCTCGAGGGCCAAGCGCTCGCTCACCTGGCGGCGCATGGAGTGGTCGAAGACCGCCACGGCGTTGCGCCCCTGCGCCTTCGCCCGGTACATGGCGTTGTCGGCATCGCGAATCATCACCTCGGCCTCAGCCGATCCGCTCGCGTGATCCGCGAGCGTGACGCCGATGCTCGCGGTGACGAAGATCTCGCTGTCTCGCACGCGGAAGGGCTCGGTGAGGCTGCGGCGTACGCGCTCGGCGAGGCCGACCGCGTCGTCCAGGTTCGCGACGTCGGTGAGGACGATGACGAACTCGTCGCCGCCGATGCGGGAGATGAGGTCCCCCGAGCGGACGGCCGAGCGCAGCCGGTGGGCGACCTCGACGAGGAGCTCGTCGCCGTGCCCGTGCCCGAAGGTGTCGTTCACGAGCTTGAACCGGTCGAGGTCGAGGAAGAGCACCGCGACGTGGAGCCCGCGCAGGTTCGCCGTGCCGAGCGCCTCCTCGATGTAGTGCTGGACGAGGCCCCGGTTCGGCAGGCCGGTCAGCAGGTCGTGCGTGGCCTGGTGGGACAGGCGCGCCTCGGAGTTCATGCTGGCCTCGAGGGCGCGGAAGATCCGGTACGCGGCGGCGCCGATGAGGGCGAAGAGGGTCACCGACATCACCACGTGGTCGCTCACGGACCCGGGAACCTTGGTGATGAACAGCACCGCGGGGATGGCCAGTCTGCCCGCCACGATGACGAGGCGGGCGCGCGAGCGGAACGGGTCGGCCACGCGCCGCGGCGCGGAGAGCTCGATCATGTCCGGGTGGAGGCTGATCGCGCCGGCGACGACGAAAGCGAGCACGTACGGGGCGTCGAGCAGCTGCGAGGCGATGGTGACGCGGTGGAGCTCGGCGAGCATGTAGAGGATGTCCCCGACGAGGATGAGCATCGTCATCACGACGACCCATCTGGAGAGGGATCGCCGCTGCGAGCCGGGGCTGAACTTCAGGTGGAAGGCCACCGCGACGAGGAACGTCGACATCGTCGGGTACGCGATGAGCACGAAGCGCACCGGGATCGGCACGTGGTTGTGGACGAGCAGGGGTCGGATGAAGAAGACCCAGGCGCAGCTGAAGACCGCGAGTGACGCGATCGCGGCGTCGAGCATGATCTCGCCGCGATCGCTGGTCCGGAAGCGACGGGCGAACACGAAGCCGAGGAGCCCACCCATGAGGAGCAGGTACCCGGGGAGGACGAGGGCGTCAGGTACGAGCGAGCGCGTCGCGCCCAGGTTGCCGAGCGTGCTGTAGACGACGCGCAGGCTCCCGCCGATGACGAAGAGCACGACCGCGAGGCCGAGCGCGTACCAGCAGGAGACTCGTGGCGGGCGGTAGCGGACGATCCCGACGACGACCGCACCGAGCGCCGCGACGCCCGCGAGGGGGAAGGCGTAGGCCTCCAGCGGACCGGACACGTCGAGGACGTGGAGCAGCCACAGGCACAGTCCGCACGCCGCGAAGGCGCGTGACGCCGTGCTCGACGTCCTCGCGCGCTGCGAGGCCGCTCGGGCGGAGAAGCGGCGCCGCACGCCGCGCTCGGGCGCCCGCACCGCGTCGGCGTCGCAGGCGCCGACGGGCGGGAGCGGTTCAGCGGGTGGCACGCCGAACGCCCTCGCCGAGCCCACAGGCACGAGCCGGCCGCGAGACCACGACGCGGAAGGATACCCTCCAAGCCCTTCGAACTGGGGTTCCCTGCGGGGGACCGGCCCGCCGTCAGCGCGCATGGCCTCGCGCGCAACGGCGGGAAGAAGATGAGAGAGCTGACGCCCGGTAGATTTCACCCGTGCCGCACCTCCCGGGCGACGGTCGCCTGCGGTGGCGTCTCCACGGTCCCATCGGCACGCTGGCGCGCGTTCCTAAGGGCGGCGTGAGCACCCCGGGCGGCCGGGTGCCGCACGCCGGGGGCGGCGGGCGTGCGGGGGCTGAGCGGGCGGGCGCGCGCTGATGGCGCGCGCGCACGCCTCGAGGCGCGCTGGCGGGCAGGCGCCCGCCCGGTCCCGCGCCTCGAGGGCTGCGCTGTACCTGCTGGTCCCGCTCGCGCTGGCGGTCGCGGCCGCGCTCGTCGTCGGTCGAAGCCTCCCGGCGCGCCGGCCGCACGGGTGGGGGGGCGCGCTCCCCGCTGCGGTGCGCGTGCCGCCAGCACCGCCGGCGCCGGCGCAGGCTGCGGCCCATCGGGCCTCGACGGTCGATCCAGGCGAGCTTCCGCAGACGGACGCCAAGCCGACCGCCCATGATCCCGCCTTCCTCGCCCGCATGGCCGATCTGCTACGGGCCGTCGCGACGGGCCGGCCGGCGCTCGCCATGCCCGCGTTCTTCCCGCTCGCCGCCTACCTCCAGGTGAAGGCGATCACGGACCCCGCCGCGGACTGGCACGACCGGCTCGTCGCCGACTTCGCGGCCGACATCGAGACGCTCCACGCCGAGCTCGGGCCCGACGCACGCGCGGCACGCTTCGTCGGCGTGAGCGTGCCCGAGCAGGCTGCGGCGTGGATCGTGCCGGGCGTCGAGTACAACAAGGGCTCCTACTGGCGCGTCTACGGCACCCAGCTCGAGTACGCGCTCGGCGGGCGGATCGGGCGGTTCACGATCACCTCGCTCATCTCCTGGCGCGGCGAGTGGTACGTCGTGCACCTCGGTCCGATCCGCTGACCGGCACGCTCAGGGGCGTCTCTGGGGGCCGGGACTGGCGTCCCGGCCGTCGTAGACGAGGAAGCCACTCCCGTCCCGGCGGGCGCCGGGCGTGAGGGCATGGTGCGCGAACGTGCCGTTGGGCATGAGGTGGACGACGTCGACGCCTCGCAGGAGGAGGGCGGCGTCGGCGATGAGCCGCCGGTGGCAGCGCCACCAGAGGGTCTCGGCGCACAGCAGGGCGAGGAGACCGCTGGGGGGCGGCCCGGCTCGTTCGAGCCGCTCGGCGAGCACCTCGTCGAGGGCGTCGAGGAACTCGCTCGTCGTCATGTGGTCGGCGTAGGCGCGGAACGACGGGTGCCGCAGCGCGACGTTGGGCGAATCGGGGCGCCCGCGGCGGAAGCCTCCGAGCCGCGGCTCCCAGCGGTAGGCGATGCCGGCGTCGGCGAGCGCCGCGGCGAGCGGCTGGCGGGCGAGGTCGGGGTGGCGCCGGCTCCCCGGGTAGGAGCGGACGTCGACCACCGCCACGACCCCGCCGGCGGCGAGCCGATCGGCGAGCGCGCCGGCCGGCAGGCGGCCGTGGCCCGCAGTCGCGAGTGGGGGCGCGCTCGAGTCGACCGCCGCCCCTGCCGGCGGTCGAGGCCCGCTCACTCGGCCCGAGCCCCCCCGGGAAAGCGTGGGGCGCCTCGCGGGCGATGCGGAACGGGCCTGCTCACGCGCGGTGCCGGGCGCTGCGGATGGAAAGTCCGGTACGGCGGCGGTGGAGGCTGAGGTAGCTGAACGGCTCGTCCGCGACGAGCCGGCGGGGCGCGCCACGCGGCACGTGGACGAGCTGCAGCGGGCCGAGCCGGGCCCGGCCCGCGGCCGACTCGATGGTCCCCTCGCCCTCGAGGCCGAGGAGAAGGACGTCGACGTCGTCGTTCACGTGCGAGCCGACCTCGTCACCGGCCTCGAGGCGCGCGAGGTTGACGTTCAGGTCCGCGCTCTCCTCGAGCGCCCACAGCACCCCACGGCCGCTCGCGCCGCGAGCCACCTCGATCAGGTCGACGACCCCGGGTCCCGGCGAGCGCCGGCCTCGGCAGCGGTGCGCCACGCCGAGCGCCACGTTGGGCGCGCTGCCCGCTCCCTCGAGGGCGTAGGCGACCTCGTCGTCGATAGCCGCGCACTGCCCGAGGGACAGGACGCGCCGCTCGCTCGCGATCTCGAGCGCGAGCCTGCCCGAGAGGGCGACGATGACGAGGTGACCGTCGGCCTCCTGCTCGAGGCGTTCACCCGGCGCGAGGGTCACGGAGAAGACGCGCTGTCCGGCGCGCTCCGCGAGCACCCGCAGCGGGATCGCCTCCTCGCGTCCGGTGATCGCGGCGAAGGTGACGCTGCCGCTCCGCCCGGTGGCGTCGCCTCGCGTCACTCGAGCCGGCCTACGCGCTCGCTCTCGGCAGGATGGCGAGCTGCGTGGCTCGCACGACCGCCTCCGCCTTGGTGTGCGCGCCGAGCTTGACGAGGATCGCCTGCAGGTGGTTGCGCACGGTGTTCACGCTGATGGCGAGCTCCTTCGCGATCGACGCGTTCGTGGCGCCGCGCGCGACGAGCTGCAGCACCTCGAGCTCGCGAGCGGTGAGCGTGACGGGGGTGCGGAGTCGTTCCGGTGCGAGGCGCCCCACGAGCGACGGGATGAGGCGCACCGGGAGGGCCGCTGCGCCGAAGGCGAGGTCGTGGACGGCGCTCTCGAGGTCCTCGGCCGATGACTCCTTGACGAGGTAGCCGGCTGCGCCTGCCTCGATCGCCGCGACGGCGAGCGCCTCGTCGGCGTGCGTGCTCACGAGGGCAAGGCGCGCCGAGGTCCTCCCGCCGAGACGGCGGAGCAGCTCGAGGCCGCTCGCGTCGGCGAGCTGCTCGGCGACGAGGACGACATCGGGCTGGCTCGCGAGCACGGCGTCCTCCGCCTCGCCGAGCACCGGGCGCGCCGCGCGCACCGTCATCGCTTGGTGGCCTTCGAGGGCCCGAGCCAGGCGGTCGATGAAGGCCTCGTCGTCGTCGACGACGAGGACGGTGATGTTCGCGGCCACCGGGACCATCGTAGGCTCGCGCGCCGTCGCACCGTACGTGGGGGCACGCCTCCGGCCGCCTAGGCGCGCGGCGGCCCGAAGGCCTCGACGCGGCCGAATCCGGCGACGACGAGGAGCCCCTCGCCGGCGCTCGGGGCCGCGAGGCGCTCGGTTGCGATCGTTGGCACCGAGGCGACGACCCGTCCGCTCCTCGGGCTGAGCCCGACGAGCCGGGACCCGGTGAGGGTCCAGACGACGCCGCCAGCGATCGTGGGCGACCCGGCGCCCTCGACTCGGCTGCGCCACGCGAGCGCGAGGGATCGGGCCCCGACGGTGACGGCGCTCAGCGAGCCCCCAGGGCAAGGCACGTACACGCGCCGGCCGAGGACCGCGCTGCTGCCGATGGCAAAGCACACGTCGAGCGCGTCGAGGGCGCCGCCGATGCCGCCGAGGTGCTGGCGGTCGAGGAGGTAGGCACGCGCCTCCTTGCCGACGATGAACACCCGGTCCGGCCCGACGAGCACCGGGGAGGTCGAGCCGAGGTCGGCGTCGCTCGCGTTGTCGACAGCGAAGTCCCGAGGCGCGAACCACGAGAGGGGACGAAGCGTCGAGGAGAGCTCGAACACGGCATCGCCGCCGTCGAAGCGCGTCGTCGAGCTCCCGTTGCCCGTGGCGACGTAGACGTGGCCCGCGGGATCGACGGCGACCCCGCCGGGCGCCCAGATGCCACCCTCTCGCCGCGTGGGCACGGCGAACGAGAGGATCGGCCCCCGGCCGGTCTCGGGTACCCCGAGGAGGTAGCCGCGGTAGCGGCCGCAGTCTCCGTAGTTGCCTCCGAAGCCGACGAGCACCCGCCCGTCGTCCAGGGACAGCCCGGCCCGCTGCAGCTGGGCGGCAGCATCCCAGCCGGGGCGATCGAGGTCGCGCTGGAACAGGCGGTGGCCCTCGAGGGTGAAGGCCGCGAGCACGTGGCGGACCGTGCCGCCCTGCAGCGTGGCGGCCGAGACGAAGAGGCGCCGCAGGCGGGCGTCGATGACCATCGTGGACGTCACGCCGAGGCTCGGCGCGATGTCGCCGCAGGGGAGCGCGCCTGCGGGGACCGGCGTCCCGAGGTCGTGCTGCCACAGGATGCGCCCGTCGCTCGCGTCGAGGCTGTAGACGACGTCGCGCTCGGTTGCGACGAAGACCTGGCCGGCGAAGATGAGCGGCTCGCCGTAGATGGCGCCGTCCAGGTGGGGGCTGCGCCAGCGCGCCCGCAGTGGCAGGAGGGGCGGGCTGATCGGCTGGAGCCCGAGGCGGGCGGGGTCGCCGCCGTAGGTGGTCCACGCAGGCTGGCGCGCGACGAGCGACGCGCCGGGCGACGCGGGTGCCGCGGCCGAGAGGGGCAGCGTGCACGCGACGGCGAGGGCGGTGCAGGCGAACGAGACCGGTCGTGCCCGCATGGCGCAATGATGACCCGCGGCCGCGCCGTTTCCCGGTCACGGCTCGGCGCCGTGCTAGGACGGTGCGCGGCGTCCACCGCTCCTCGGCGTCGGTGCGCCCGGTGGCGGGGACGGGCGAGGCCGCACGGGACGCTCGCGGCGAGTGGCGCCGCGTCAGACGAGCGAAGGGGGTTCGCGGTGGGAGGCTTCGCAGCGCTGCTCGCGCCGGAGTCGGAGGCGCTGCCGGCGAGGATCGCCGAGCTCACCCTCGAGGAGCTCGAGGACGACGACGTCACGGTCGCGATCGAGTGGTCGAGCCTGAACTACAAGGACGCGCTCGCCGTGACCGGCAGGGGTCGCATCGTCCGGAAGACGCCGATGGTCTGCGGCATCGACCTCGCCGGCCGCGTCGCGTCGAGCCGCGACGGGGCGCTGCAGACCGGCGAGCTCGTGGCGGTGACGGGCTGCGGGCTCGGGGAGGACCACTTCGGCGGGTACGCGGCCTACGCGCGCGTTCCGGCGGCGTGGTGCGTGCCCCTGCCGCCGGGGATCGACGCCTACGCGGCGATGGCGCTCGGGACGGCAGGCGTGACCGCCATGCTCGCCATCCTCGCGCTCGAGCGGAACGGCTCGGGTGCCGACGCGCTCGACGGCCTCCCCCTGCTCGTCACCGGTGCGTCCGGCGGCGTCGGCTCGCTCGCCATCGTGCTGGCCGCGCGCCTCGGCTACCAGGTCCTCGCCTCGACGGGGCGACTCGGCGAGGCCGCCTACCTGCGGAGCCTCGGTGCTCACGACATCCTGGCGCGCGAGGAGCTCGCCGGGTCGCCGCCCCGGCCGCTCGAGCATGTCCGCTTCGGGGCGGCGATCGACGTGGTCGGCGGGCGCACCCTCGCCCACGTCCTCGCAGCGACCCGGCCCGGGGGGACGGTCGCCGCCTGCGGGCTGGCTGGAGGCGCGGACCTCCCGACGTCGGTGCACCCGTTCATCCTCCGGGGGGTCACCCTGGCGGGCATCAACTCCGTCCACCTCGAGCCGGAGCTCCGCCGATCGGTGTGGGCTCGCCTCGCTCGGGACATGCCACTCGACCTGCTCGATCGCATCACGACGCGGGCGCACCTCGCCGACGTGCCGCGCCTCGCGCAGGAGCTCCTCGCGGGGCAGGTGCGCGGCCGCGTCGTCGTCGCGCCCGAGCCGCCGGCGTCGTGACGCCGCTGCCAGGAGGTTGCTCAGCTCGCCGGGCTGGCGCCCTCGCCTGCCGGCTGGGCCGAGGCGGTCGGGACGCGGAAGAGGTTGTCACGGTAGAAGGCGAGCTCTGCGACGCTCTCGCGGATGTCGTCGAGCGCGCGATGGGCCCCCGCCTTGCGCGGCGCCTTCCGGTAGAGGGCGGGATACCACCGCTTGCACAGCTCCTTCACCGTCGACACGTCGATCGACCGGTAGTGGAGGTACTGGTCGATCTCGGGCAGGTGGTAGCTGAGGAAGCGCCGGTCCACGCCGATCGAGTTGCCGCACAGCGGCACCCGCCCGGGCACCGGCGCGTAGCGCTTGATGAACTCGAGCGTCGCCGCGCCGGCTTGCTCGAGGGTGACCTGCGACGACGCGATCGCGTCGAGCAGGCCGGACGAGGCGTGCATGGCGCGCACGACGTCGTCCATCTCGGCCAGCTGCTCCGGTGACGCCTTGACGACGAGGTCCGGACCCTCGGCGAGGATCGACAGGTCATCGTCGGTGGCGAGCGTGGCGATCTCGACGATGACGTGGCGCCTCGGGTCGAGCCCCGTCATCTCGAGATCCATCCAGATCAGCACGCTCGCGATCGTAGTGACCGGGGCCTTCCGCGGCGCCTGGGTGGACCCGCCTGCGTCGGCTGGATAGGTTGCGCCGGTGCGCGAGGTGGGCATGGTCCTCTCCGGCGGCGCCTTCGGGCCGCCTGCCTACCAGCATGACGGTGACGCCGGCGCCGACCTCCTGGCGCGCGAGGGCGCGCTCCTCGCTCCGGCGGGCGGCAGGTCGGTTGTCCCGACCGGTGTCGCGCTCGAGATCCCGGAGGGGTGCGCGGGCCTCGTCCTGCCGCGCAGCGGCCTCGCCGCGCGCCACGGCGTGACGTGCCTGAACGCCCCCGGCCTCATCGACAGCGGGTACCGAGGGGAGATCCAGGTCGTACTGGTGAACACCGATCCGACCGAGGCCTACGAGGTCCGCCCGGGCGACCGGATCGCCCAGCTGCTCATCGTCCCCTACGTCACGGCGTGCTTCGTGGCGCGGACCTCGCTCGCGGCGACGAGCCGTGGGCAGGGAGGCCTCGGCCACACGGGGCGGTGAGCCCCGCCGTGGCGTCGTGCCGGCGGGTGCAGCCGACGCGCCTCGTTGGTAATCTACGGGCGACGCGGACGTGGCTCAGTTGGTAGAGCATCACCTTGCCAAGGTGAGGGTCGCGGGTTCGAGTCCCGTCGTCCGCTCGCAGTAGAGGTCGCGGCCGTCCGGCACATGCTCGGGCTGCGAGGCGTCCCCGCGGCGGTCACCGCCGCCCACGGTGGCAGGTGCTGGTCGACGACCCCGACGAGACGTACTCGGCTCCCGAGCCTCGAGCCTGGACAGGTGGCCTCGCGCGCTCCCGGCGAGCGGCGCGCCGTGACCAGGGCCCTGCCGAGCAGAACAACGCCGCCTACACGCTCTCGCGCGCTCCCGGCGAGCGGCGCGCCGTGACCAGGTGCGCGCTGCGACGTGGCGCCCCTGAGGCGGCCGTCGACGACCCCCCTCAGGTCCTCGTCCTGTCCTGTGCGCCGCCGGTTCGCGGCGACGCACGGACCTGGGCATCGTCGCCGCAGGGGCGCGGCGCGAGCTTCACCTGGATGAGCGAGCCACGGCGCGCCCGGTCAGCCGCGGGCGCCGCCCGATCCGTAGGGGCGGGTCAGCACCTCGAGGTTGTGGCCGTCGGGGCCGGAGAAGTAGAAGCCGCGGCCGCCGTCTCGGGCGTTCAGCTCGCCTCGTCGCTGGTGGGCGGGATCGGCGAAGTAGTCGATCCCTTCGGCCTTCACGCGCTCGAAGATCGCGGCGAAGTCCTCGTCGTCGACGAGGAAGGCGTAGTGCTGGGGCTGCACATCGCTCGCGTCGTCGAAGTCGAGCGAGACGTCGTTGCCCGTCGCCACGGTCACGAAGTGCCCGAACCGCTGCGGCGGCCCGAGGCCGAGGATACGCGCCACGAAGGCAGCCGACTCGTGCTTGTCGCGGCTTCGGACGATCGTGTGGTTCAACCGGACGGTCATCGTCGACCTCCCCTGCCACCGCGTCGGCCGATCTCGCGCTGCGTGTCGCCACTCCATCCTACGGCCGAGGGCGACCAGCCTGCTGGTGCTCTCGTCGCGGACGAGCTCGATCGTGTGCCCTCGGGCGCACCGCAGGCGCCGCGCACCACGAGCGTGTCGGGGGCGGGCGACGTCGGCTCGGGCCCGCCGACCCGCGGCGCAGGGCGGCAGCCACCGGGCCGATGAGGAGGGCGAGGCGCGCGGCGCCGCTCGCACGGTGGCGCCGGGTTCGTCCCGGCGACCGCCGAGAGGTGTCGACGCGGGAGCGGGTCAGTGACGGTCCCGGACGACGACGACCGAGCAGCGTGCCTGGCGCACGCAGTTCTCGCCGACCGAGCCGAGGAGGAGCCCCGCGAACCCGCCGTAGCCGCGATCTCCCACGACGAGCAGCTCGGCGTCGTGCGCCGCCTCGACCAGTACCTCCGTCGGGTTGCCCCGGATCACCATCGGCACGACCTCGAGGGGGTGCTCCTTGCCGAGCACCTTGTTGACCGTCCGTTCGAGGACCTGCTGTGCCTCCTGCTCGAGAGCTTGTGCGCTGATGGGCGCGAAGCCGAAGCCCAGGACGTTCTCCCAGGCGATCACGGCGTGCAGCTCCGCACCCCGCAGCGTCGCGTACCTCGCCGCCCAGCGGAGGGCCGCCGCGCTGTTCGGCGAGCCGTCGACGCCGACCACGACGACCGGTCCGTCCTCGGTGCTCACCGACACGACGATCGCCCCCACACGTCCGCGCGCCGCGAGGCGTGCCCCGCCGACGCCTCCTCGCGCGAGGGCGGATCATCCCGCCGCCGCGGGGCGCACGTGGTGCCACTACATCCTCCAGGACCCACCGCCGCCCTCCCGGCGTCTCCGACAGCTCCGCTTCCCGGCAAGTCCGCCACGAAGCTAGGGCCGGGCCGCAGCAGCGGGCAGGGCCGAACGGCCTTACCGCGCACCCTTCTGGGCGCCGGGCCTGCCCGGTCCGCAGGCGTGCTGCTCGGGCTGTCCGCGGCCGATGACCTTCGCCTCTGTCGGGCGATCGCTCACGCGCCCAACCTGGTGGGGACCCGGCGAGCGCGCGACCAAGGGGGCTGTATGCAGGACTTCTTCAAGCTGGCGAGCGCTGGCCCCGTCTTCTTCCTGAGCGCCTGGATCCTCATGGTCTTCGCGGGCGCGATCGGCCAGGACCTCGGCATCCGGCCGTTCGGCTACGTGACCTCGATGGTGGCGACCATCGCGCTGTGGCTCGTGCTTGCGCCCGCGATCGGGGCGATCGCCCGCGTCGGTCGGCACCGTTAGGCCGGATCGAGCGACCACCCGGTCACGCCGCGGCGCGGCCGGGTCGGAGCCAGCAGAACCCGGCTCAGGCCGGGGCCTTCGAGCGGGCGAGCGACCGCCTGGAGAAGGCGCGAGGAGCGCCCCGGGCTGGGGCCGCGCGCGAGCCGGCGACCTCGACGAGCGGCCGCGAGCTGGCACGCGGCTCGAGCTCGGGCAGCCGTCTCCCCTCGTTCGAGCGAGCGGCTGCACAGCGCTACGGTGTCCGACCGTGGACAGAGGGCGCGACGTCGGCGGTCACCGGCCGAACCGCCTGGTCGGCGGCGCGTGCTGTCGCCAGGCCCGCCGACGCGACGAAGCCCGCCGCTCGCCGGTGCTCGTGCCGGCCCCACGAGCGGATGCGGCCCCGTGCGCCTGAGCCCGCACGAGCAGGAGCGCCTGATGATCTCGCTGGCAGCGATGGTCGCTCGCGAGCGGCGCGCGAGAGGTCTGCGCCTCAACTACCCAGAGGCGGTGGCGATCATCGCGTCCTTCGTCCTGGAAGGCGCACGCGAGGGGCGCAGCGTCGCAGAGCTCGCGTCGGCGGGCCGGTCCGTCCTCCGCCGCGACGACGTCATGGAGGGTGTTCCCGAGATGATCGACGTGGTCCAGGTCGAGGCGACGTTCCCCGATGGCACGAAGCTCGTGACCGTCCACTCGCCCATCGTGTGAGCGTCGGGGGCGAACGTGCAGGACGCGGAGCGGCTCGTACCGGGCGAGGTGATCGTGTGCGACGAGCCGGTCACCGTCGTGGCCGACCCGGAGATCGAGCTCACCGTGATGAATGGCGGCGATCGGCCCATCCAGGTCGGCTCGCACTACCACTTCGCGGAAGCGAACCCCGCGTTGCGCTTCGACCGTGAGAGCGCCTGGGGGATGCGGCTCGCCATACCGGCAGGGACCTCGGTGCGCTTCGAGCCCGGCATCGAGCGACGGGTCGGGCTCGTCGCGCTGCGCGGCCGTCGCCGCGTGCTCGGGCTGCGTGGCCTCGTGGGCGGGCCGCTGGACCGGGGAGCGGCGTTGTGACGTCACTCCCTCGAGACCGCTACGTCGCCCTCTACGGGCCCACGGTCGGCGACCGCATTCGCCTCGCCGACACGAACCTGCTCGTCGAGGTCACCGAGGACCGCTGCGGGCCCGGAGACGAGGCGATCTTCGGGGGCGGGAAGGTGATCCGCGAGTCGATGGGCCAGGCGGCGGTGACGCGCGCCGAGGGCGCGCCGGATCTCGTGATAACCGGGGCGGTCGTCCTCGACTACTGGGGTGTCGTGAAGGCGGACGTGGGCGTTCGAGACGGAAGGATCGTCGCGCTCGGCAAGGCTGGCAACCCGGACACCGTCGACGGCGTGCATCCGGCGCTCGTCGTGGGGCCGAGCACGGAGGTGCTCGCGGGCAACGGCCTCATCCTCACCGCGGGCGGCATCGACTGTCACGTGCACCTCATCACGCCGGGGATCCTGGAGGAGGCTCTCGCCAGCGGGATCACCACGATCATCGGTGGGGGCACGGGACCTGCCGAGGGCACGCGAGCGACGACGGTCACCCCCGGCGCCTGGTACCTCGCGCACATGCTGCGGGCGCTCGACGCGTGGCCGGTCAACGTCGCGCTCCTGGCCAAGGGGAACACGGTCTCGCGAGCAGCGCTCGAGGAGCAGCTCCTCGCCGGCGCGTCGGGGTTCAAGCTCCACGAGGACTGGGGCTCGACCCCCGCGGCGATCGACGCCTGCCTCGAGGTCGCCGACCGCTTCGGCGTCCAGGTCACGATCCACACCGACACGATCAACGAGGCGGGCTACGTCGGCGACACGCTGGCCGCCATCGCCGGCCGCACCATCCACGCCTACCACACCGAGGGCGCCGGTGGCGGCCATGCGCCGGACATCATCACCGTGGCGAGTGCACCGAACGTCCTCCCTTCCTCCACGAACCCGACGATGCCGCACACGCAGAACACCATCGACGAGCACCTCGACATGCTCATGGTGTGCCACCACCTCAACCCGAGGATCCCCGAGGACCTCGCGTTCGCCGAGAGCAGGATCCGGGCGACGACCATCGCCGCCGAGGACGTCCTGCACGATCTCGGGGCCATCTCGATGATCGGGTCCGACTCCCAGGCGATGGGTCGAGCCGGCGAGGTGATCCTGCGGACCTGGCAGACCGCGCACGTCATGAAGGCGAGGCGCGGGGCGCTTCCCGGCGACGGCAGGGCTGACAACACACGCGCGAGGCGGTACGTCGCGAAGTACACGATCTGTCCGGCCATCGCGCACGGGCTCGAGGCAGAGGTCGGATCGGTGGAGCCGGGCAAGCTCGCCGATCTCGTACTGTGGTCACCGGCCTTCTTCGGCGTCCGGCCCCACGTCGTGCTCAAGTCCGGCATGATCGTCTGGGCCCACCTCGGCGACGCCAACGCTTCGATACCGACACCGGAGCCCGTGCTCGCGCGGCCGATGTTCGGTGCGGCAGCGCGAGTGGCAGCCGAGCTCAGCGTGGCGTTCGTCGCCCCCGCTGCGCTCGAGCGGGGCGTCGCTGACCAGCTGGACCTGCGTCGTCGGCTCGCCCCGGTCGCCGATGTGCGCCGCCGCACGAAGGCGGACCTGCCCAACAACGGGGCGACCCCGGAGATCCGCGTCGATCCCGACAGCTTCAGCGTCCGCATCGACGGCGAGGAGGTCGAACCCGTCCCGGCGACCACGCTGCCGCTCGCCCAGCGCTACTTCCTCTTCTGATGTCGCTCACGGCCGATGCTGTCGTCGAGCTGCGGATCGGGCGGGCCGCGCGCCGAGGCTCGCGGACGCTCGGATCTCGGCCCTCTGGACGGGCCTGGCGGCCGGTGCGAGCGAGGGGGCGCGCCCGTCTGAACGCTCGCGCGGCGTGCCGCGTGCCAGCCGGTGCGCGCCCCGCTCGCGGCCGCGCTGCGGCAGGGGCTCGGAGCGCGGACGGCGCGCCTGCCCAGTCGATCGGGCCTACCCCACGCGCCCCGACCCGTCGCTCCGAGCGGGCGGGTGCGGTGCGACCGTGCGAGGCGGCGCGGTGCGGGCTCGCGCGCACCGGCGCGACATGAGCCGCTTCCTGGCGCTCGTCCTCGCAGATGCCCGTTTCCCCGCGGGCAGCCACGCCCACTCCGGCGGCGCCGAGCAGGCGGTCGACGACGGCCTCGTCGTGGACGTCGTGTCGCTGGAGGGCTTCCTCGCCGGCCGGCTTGAGTCCAGCGGTCAGCTCGACGCCTGCGCCGCCGCCCGGGCGTGCGTCACCACTGCCGGCCTTGGCCCTGGCGCGCGCCTGCGCGCCGCGCTCGACGGCCTGGCGGCGGCCCTCGACGCGAGGTTGCCATCGCCGGCAGCACGCGACGCCTCGCGAGCGCAGGGTCGGTCCCTGCTCGCGGCCGTCGGCGACGCGTTCGGCCGCGAGGCGCGCGCGGCGATCGCCGAGCTCGGGGAGGGCGGGGACCACCTCGCGATCGCGACGGGTGTCGCGGCAGCCCTCGCAGGCCTCACGGAGGTCGATGCAGCCCTCCTCGCCGCCTACCACTCGATCGTCGTCCCTGCGTCGGCGGCGCTGCGGCTCCTCGGCCTCGACCCGGTCGCCGTCGCCGCGGGCCTCGTCCGTCTCGGCGAGCGATGCGAGGCGCTGGCCGAAGAGGCTGGCCAGGCCGCGCGAACGGGCGGGCAGCTCCCGGCGCCGGCAAGTCCGAGCCTCGACCTCCTACTGGAGCGCCATCGTGAGCGGAAGGAGCGCCTCTTTGCATCGTGAGCACGTAACGGGCGGAGGCGCGATGCCGCGCCGCTCCGGCCAGGTGCAGGGTGGCCGGCGCCGGGCGGTGCGCATCGGCGTCGGCGGACCGGTGGGCAGCGGGAAGACCGCGCTCGTCGGGGCGATCTGCCGGGCGATGCGCGACCGCCTGGAGATGGGGGTCGTGACGAACGACATCTACACGACCGAGGATGCGCAGTTCCTGCGTCGAGCGGCGGTCCTCGAGGCCGAGCGGATCGCGGCCGTGGAGACGGGGTGCTGTCCGCACACGGCGATCCGCGACGACATCGCGGCCAACCTGCGGGCCGTTGCCGAGCTGGAGGCCCGATTCCCGCTCGACCTCGTCCTCGTCGAGTCCGGGGGGGACAACCTGACGGCCACCTTCAGCTACGGCCTGGTGGACGCCCAGATCTTCGTCATCGACGTCGCTGGCGGAGACAAGGTTCCCCGCAAGGGGGGACCCGGGATCGTCCGCTCGGATCTGCTCGTCGTGAACAAGACCGACCTCGCGCCGCTGGTCGGCGCCGACCTCGAGGTCATGGCGGCCGACGCAGACGCCCGCCGCGGGGAGCGGCCGACGCTGTTCGTCTCCGTGCGCACCGGCGAGGGGCTGGAGGACGTCTTCCGCTGGGTCGCCGAGCGGGCCGGGCCCGGGGCGGGCGTCGATTCGATCCCGTCGTGAACGTCGACGGGCGCGTCGTCGTGCGCGCCGAGCGCAGGTCGTCGCACACGGTGCTCTCGCGCCTCGAGTGCGCCGGCGTCCTCGCCGCTCGATCGACTCCCTGGGGCCTCTACCTCGTCGCCGCCGGTGCGAGTCCGGTAGGGGTGGACCGTCTCGAGGTCGACCTCGAGCTCGGCGAGGGGGCCGAGCTCGAGGTGCGCACCCTGGGGGCCACGCTCGCGCGCAGGGGCAGCCGAGCGGGCGCCTCGAGGGCGACGACACGCGCCGTCGTGCGCGACGGGGCGGCTCTTGCCTACCTGCCCGAGCCCGGAATCGCATGCGTCGGCGCTCGGCACCGGTGCGAGGCAGTGATCGACGTCGCCCCGACGGCGCGGCTGTGCTGGCGCGACGAGGTGGTGCTCGGCCGGCACGGCGAGCGCGTGCCGGGCAGCTGGTGGAGCGCCCTGTCGATCGCTCGTGGTAGCCGGCCGCTCCTCGCCAGCGAGCTGGGCCTTGGCCCCGCTGCGCCGCTGTGGCAATCGCCCGTCGCGCTCGACGGCGCGCGAGCCGTCTCCAGCGTCGTCCTCGTCGCGCCGGAGCTCGATGCCCGACCGGCGACGAGCGAGGTCCCCGGCGCTCGCGGCGGGCGCTTCCCGCTCGCGGGCCCGGGGGTGGAGGTGATCGCGCTCGGCGAGTCGCTCGCCGCCTGTCGAGCGGTCGTCGACTCGCTCCTCGCGCCGCTCAGCACGTCCGACTGCCTCGTCGAGCAGGCGCGCACGGTGATCGCCGGCGCGCGCCTGCGGCGCGCATGATGCACGCCGCAGGTGCCAGGTCCGGTCGGCGTGTGGCTGTCGGCGCCGCGCGCCGGCGCGCCGACTGCAGCGGGGTCTACGCCATCGGCGCGACCGCCACCCGCAGCGCGTCGAAGGTGCCGACCGTCGCGCTGCGCTGGGCGACGACGCGGACGCGCTCACCGGCAGCGAGGTTCGCGAACGACGGGTTCGTCACGCCCGGGTCCCGGTAGGTGGTGGCGCCGCTCACGTCGACGGTGACCGTGTAGCGCCCACGCGCGAGCGAGAAGCTCGAGGTGCCCACCGAGGCGATCGTGCCCTCGAGGGTGACGAGCGCGTCGCCGTGGGGGCGATCCCAGTCGCGCACGACCCGGTGGCCGATCGTCGATGCCTGCGCCGCGGCGGGCCCGAAGGCGGCGGCCCCGAGTAGGGCCGCGAGGAACAGGACCGCGAACCGACCGCTCATCGTTGTGGCGGTGCGCCTCACCATGACACTCACCTCCAGCGTGGCAGCTCAACCGGGCGTTCTCGTGACGCCTCGCGGCCTGCCGCGTCGGAGTATCGGGCAGCTTTGTTAGCGGCACGTAAGGCGCCGATTAGATGACGTCGGGCCGCGGGGCGATCGGTTGCCGGGCGGGGGCAGCGAGGCGAGCTCCTCGACCGGCGGCGCGCCATTGCCTGCTGTCACGTGTCGCCATGCGCAGGGCTGGCGAACGGCGGGATCAGGCCTGGGTCGGGGCGCCAACCTCGGAGCCGACGGCGGTGGTCTCGGAGGCGACGTCGGGCGCCGCGTCTCGGCGGGGCACGCCGACGATCTCGTAGACGAGCTCACCGTCGATCGTCTCGTGCTCGGCGAGGACCCCCGCGACCCGATCGAGCTGCTCGCGGTGGTCCTTGAGCAGCTCGGTGGCTCGCTGCTCGGCCTCGCGCAGGAGGCGAGCGACCGCCTCGTCGACGACTCGCTGAGTCGCTTCCGAGTAGGTCCGCATGGAGACCTGCTCCCCTCCGAGGTACATGGGCGCTCCGGTCGAGTAGCTGACCGGCCCGAGCTCGGGGCTCAGCCCGAACTCGCGCACCATGCGCGTGGCGAGCTGGGTGGCGCCGGCGAGGTCGTCGGCGGCACCGGTCGACGCCTCGTGGAAGACGAGCTGCTCCGCGGCGCGCCCCCCGAGTCGCACGGCGAGCGTTGCGAGCAGGTGGCTCTCGAAGAAGACGTGACGCTCGTCGATGGGGAGCTGCTCGGTGACGCCGAGTGCCTGGCCCGCAGGGAGGATACTGACCTTGGCGACCGGATCGGCCTCGGGGATGAGCGCTGCGACCACCGCGTGGCCAGCCTCGTGCACGGCGACGGCGTGGCGCTCCTCGGCGAGCAGCACGTTGGAGTGGTCCCGTTGGCCGAGCAGCACGCGATCGCGGGCCTCGTCGAAGTCTGCTGCCGTGAGGATCGTCCGCCCGTCTCGCACCGCGCAGATCGCCGCCTCGTTCGCGAGGTTTGCGAGGTCTGCTCCCGAGAAGCCCGGTGTCGCCCTGGCGACCGCGTCGAGGTCGACGTCGGGTCCGAGGTGCTTCGTCCGGCAGTGGACCTTGAGGATCGCGAGGCGATCTGCCCTGGTCGGCAGCGGCACGACGACCTGGCGGTCGAAGCGACCTGGTCGCAGCAGCGCGGGGTCGAGGACCTCCGGTCGGTTCGTCGCCGCGAGGATGATCACGCCCTCGGAGGGGTCGAAGCCGTCCATCTCGGCGAGGAGCTGGTCGAGCGTCTGCTCGCGTTCGTCGTTCGCGACGACCGAGCCCCCGCGTCGTTGCCCGATCGCATCGAGCTCGTCGATGAAGATGATCGCCGGGGCCTGCTTGCGGGTCGTCTCGAACAGGTCTCGCACGCGCGCGGCACCGACGCCGACGAACATCTCGACGAAGGACGATCCGGCGACGGACAGGAAGGGAACCGACGCCTCGCCGGCGAGCGCACGCGCGAGGAGCGTCTTGCCGGTGCCGGGAGGCCCGAGCATGAGGACGCCGCGTGGGCCGCGGGCGCCGGCTCGCTTGAAGCGGTCCGGGTCGCGAAGGAACTCGATGATCTCGGCGAGCTCGCGCTTCACCCCCGTGTAGCCGGCGACGTCGGAGAAGGTCGTCGTCGGCCGCTCCGTGTCGAAGACGCGCGCTCGCGAGCGACCGAGCCCGGCGGCGGCGCCGAGCTGCGTCGAGGACCTGCGGAAGAGGTAGTAGATGAAGCCCCCGACGAGCACGATCGGCAGGAGCGTCAGCACGATCGTCAGCCACGAGGTACCGGGGCCCGTCGCGCTCACGTCCACGCCGTCTCGCGTGAGGACCGAGGCGAGGTCGCTCGCCCCGAGCGCGGTCGGGACCTGGCTCGCGTAGTGCTCTCCGTTCTTCAAGGTCCCGGTGATCTTGCCGGACGCGTCGATCGAGGCGGTCTTGACCTGCCGCGCCGCCGCCTTGCCGAGGAAGGTGGAGTAGCTGAGGGTGGTTGGGGTGGGCGCGCGGTTGGCGAAGGCCAGGATCAGCACCCAGGCGAGGATCAGCACGAGGAAGAGGAGGTAGCCCGATCGCCCGCTCTGCCTGCCCTGCCTGCCCGGCCGCTCCGGAGGCTGCGCAGGGTCGCCCGATCGCCGGTCCGGCATCCTCCCCTCCTTCCTCGCCGGCGATCTTCTCCGGGTCGCCAGTGCTGCTATCAGGGGCGAAGGTCACAACGTGGGAGCGGAGCGCCCTGACGCGGTGGCCGGCCGTCCTCCACCAGTCGACGGCGTACCGGCGCTCCCGAGCGGACCCGCCGGCGCTTCCTGGAACGGGTCAGGTGGCCCGGTTGGCCTGGACGGACCGCCCGATGAAGGAGGCGAGCACGGGCGCGAGGGAGAAGGCAGGGTCGATCTGCGCGGCGATGCCCTCGCACATGACGACCGTCTTCACGAGGAGCGCGAGCTCGCGTGGAAGGCGCAGGTGGTGTCGCCGGCTCACCGACATGAGCTGGGCCAGCAGTGGTGCCAGACGGAGGCCGCCGATCGGTACGTCGATCGTGGCGGCCGTGAGCCGCTCGAGCTCCCGAGCGAACTCCAGCTCCTCGACGTCGGCGGGGACGACACCGAGGTCGTGCAGCGCCCGGGCGCTGCGGCTCGCATCGCGCTGCACGAGGGCGACGAGGATCTCGGCTAGCGCCCGCCGGATCCCCGGCGGGACGGTGCCGACCATGCCGAAGTCCACGAGCGCGATCCGACCGCCTGCCTCGACGAACAGGTTGCCCGGGTGGGGGTCGGCGTGGAAGAAGCCGAAGGAGAAGACCATCGCGAGGTAGGCCGTGGCGAAGTCGCGGGCCAGCTTGGAGCGGTCGACGCCTGCGGCGCACAGCGCGTGGACGTCGTCGATCTTCGTTCCGTGGATGCGCTCGAGGGTGAGGACCGCTCGCGTAGTGCACGGCCACACGACGCGCGGCACGTGCACGCCGAGCGCGTGCAGGCGCTCGCGCATGCGGTCGGCGTTGTCGCCCTCGGCGAGGTAGTCGAGCTCGGCACGTATCGTCTTGCCGAACTCCTCGACGAAGCCAACGGGGTCGATCCGGCGGACCGTTCGGCTCAGCGAGGAGATCACCTCGGCAGCGAGGCGGAGGATCGCAAGGTCCACCTCGACGACCTCGGTCACTCCTGGCCGTCGGACCTTGATGACGACATCGGAGCCGTCGTGCAGCCTCGCCGCGTGCACCTGCCCGATGGAGGCTGCGGCGATGGGCGCCTCGGAGAAGCTCGCGAACGCCTGCTCCGGCGGGCACCCGAGCTCGCGCCGAACGGACTCCTCGATCGCGGCGTACGGGAGTGGGGCCGCTGCGTCCTGGAGCGAGGCGAGCGCAGCTTCGTAGCGTGGCGGAACCAGGTCCGGGCGAGTGGAGAGCACCTGGCCGAGCTTGATGAAGGTTGGCCCGAGGTCCGCGAGGAGGTCCCGCGCCGCTCCAGGGGCGCGTCCTGCCTCCGGCGCCTGCCGGCCAGTCGCAGCGTCTGCCAGCCAAGCGCCGACGAGTCGAAGTGCGGCGGACGTCGTCGCCGCGAGGACGCCGAGCAGTCGCCGAAGGATCCTGCGGCCGGACACGGCCCTCGATCGGGCGCGTCGCACGGCCGTCACGAGGAGCGTGATCAGGCCGCCGCGTGCGCGGCGACGAGCGCGCCCGTCCCGTGGCCTCGCCCCCCGGCGGGAGCCGGCGCGCGGTCTCGGCAGACGCGAGTCCTCGGCCTGACCGGCAGAAGCTGCTCGGTCAGCGCTCGCCGGACAGCGGGGCTGCCACAGCGGGACGAACGGCTCTTCAAACCTGGGCTCCTCGGTCCGACAATGGCGTCGGCGTCCTCGCCCAGCCGGGTGGGTGGCGCGGATCGGCGGAAGGAGCACCGGTGGTACGGGGATTCAAGAACTTCCTGATGCGCGGCGACGTGATCGTCGCGGCGGTCGGCCTCGTCGTCGCGCTCGCCCTGAGCACCCTCATCAAGGCGTTCACCGACTTCGTCATCAATCCGATCATCGCACGGGCTGCCGGTGGCAGGTCGATCGGTCTCGGCTTCCAGCTCGGGCGGGCCGGGAACCGACCGACGTTCCTCGACATCGGGTCGTTCGTGTCCGCCGTCGTCTACTTCCTCGTCTTCATGCTCGTCGTGTACCTCGCGATCGTCGTTCCCTACCGGACGATCTCGGCACGGCGCGGGAAGAAGGTGTTCGGTGAGCCCCCGCCGACCCGCGTCTGCCCGTACTGCCTGTCGGAAGACGTGCCCCTGGCGGCGAGCAGGTGCCGCTACTGCGGTTCCGAGCTGACGCCGGTCTCGAGCCCCGGGCCGGTCGGCTAGCCTCGCCCGGGACCGGTCGTGCAGCGCGAGCGGCCGGACGGACCCCCGCGCCGGGACGAGAGTGCGGGCCCCGGCCGATCGAGCACCTTCGCCTCGGGAGGCATTGCGTGGGAACTGCTCTCACACCGCCTGAGATGACCAGGCTGCGATCGGCGGGTCCCGCGATCTCGGTGCAGGCCTTGACGAAGCGCTACGGGACGATCGACGCGGTGCGCGGCATCGACTTCGACGTCGCTCCGGGCGAGGTCTTCGGCCTGCTCGGGCCGAACGGCGCCGGGAAGTCGACGACCATCAAGATGCTCTGCACGCTCGTCGCGCCCACACGCGGGCGGGCACTCGTCGCCGGCCACGACGTCTCCACGGAGCGGGACGCCGTCCGGCGCAACATCGGGCTTGTGTTCCAGGACCCGACGCTCGACGGCTACCTCACCGCCGAGCAGAACCTTCGATTCCACGCCGAGCTCTACGGCGTGCCCCGCAGCGCCGTCGCCGGCCGGCTGCGAGCGCTCCTGGAGATGGTGGGCCTGTGGGAGCGCCGCTCGAGCAAGGTGAAGACGTTCTCTGGCGGCATGAAGCGTCGGCTCGAGATCGCGCGGGGGCTGCTGCACTCCCCGCGTGTCCTCTTCCTCGACGAGCCCACGATCGGGCTCGACCCGCAGACGCGACGGTCGATCTGGGGCTACATCGGCGAGCTCAAGGCGACCGAGCACATCACGATCTTCATGACGACGCACTACATGGACGAGGCCGAGTACTGCGACAGGATCGCCATCATGGACGACGGCCGGCTCGTGGCACTCGACGCGCCGCAGGTGCTCAAGGCGCGCGTCGCCAACGACCGAGTGCAGATCCGCACGACCGACGACGCTGCGGCGATCGAGGCCCTGCGCCGCCGCTTCGGCATCGAGGCGGCGGTCCACGAAGGGTCCGTCACGTTCTCGGTGGCCGATGGCGCGCAGTTCGTCCCGCGGCTGTTCGCGGAGCTCGAGGTGCCGATCGAGCAGGTGAGCGTCGCGCGACCGTCGCTCGACGACGTCTTCATGGCCTACACGGGAAGGACGATCCGCGACGCAGAGTCCGCCGCACCCGACCAGTGGATGCGCCACGTCGCTGCCGCGAGGGGCAGGAGCTGATGGCGGTCCCGAGCCGAGCGGACGGCCTCGAGCCCGAGCGCGGCGCGCCGGCGACGCTGGTCCCCGTCGCGGTGCCGCCGAGGAGCCGCGCGCGGGACCTGCGGGCCATCGTGGTGGTGTGGCGGCGCGAGCTGCTCCGGTTCGCGAGCGACCGGATGCGCATCTTCACCGCGCTGCTGCAGCCGATCCTCTACATCTTCGTCCTGGGCACCGGGCTCTCCGCGCTGACCGGCAGCAGCGGGGTCAATCTCCGCACCTTCATCTACCCCGGCGCTCTCGCCATGGCGGTGATGTTCACGGCCGTGTTCTCGGCCGGCTCGATCGTCTGGGACCGAGAGTTCGGCTTCCTGCGCGAGATGCTCGTCGCCCCGGTGAGCCGAGGGGCGATCGTCCTCGGAAAGTGCCTCGGCGGTGCTTCGGTGGCCGTGCTCCAGGGTCTCCTCGTCCTCGTCGTCGCGGGCCTGGCCGGGGTCCCGTACTCCCTGCCGCTGCTCGCCACGATGCTCGGGGAGCTCGCGCTGCTGGCGTTCACGCTGACGGCCTTCGGGGTGATGGCCGCGGCGCGCGTCGAGACGATCCAGGGCTTCATGGGATTGACGCAGGTCCTGCTGATGCCCCTCTTCTTCACCGCCGGAGCGATGTTCCCGCTGGCGAACCTCCCGACGTGGCTCATGGTCGTGACGCGCGTCAACCCGCTGACGTACGCCATCGACCCGATCCGCCGGGCGGTGTTCGCGCGCCTCGCCCTCCCGCCGGCGGTCCGGGACCGCTACGCGCCCGGCATCACCTGGGGTGGCTACCACGTGCCGACGGCGGTCGAGCTCGTCATCGTCGGGGCGATGGGTCTCGTCATGCTCGGCGTCGGCGTCCTCGAGTTCCAGAAGACGGAGTAGCCGACCGCGGGGTGCCAGGGGCGGCCTCGCGGCGCTCGAGCGACCTCGGCTGTCCGGTTAGGGGCGCCGGGTACTGAAGCGGATGTCGAGGCTCCGCAGGTACGTGTGCAACCCGGCGTCCTGCACCGGGATGAGGTGCGCCGGCGCCCCGGACTCGTTGAAGTGGGCGTGCCAGGCCCCCGGCGGTGTGACGAACGCGCCCCCGGGCTCCCAGTCGATGCGCGTCGCGTCCTCGATCGCGCCGTCGGGGCCGAGGCGCGGCCCGACGAGCGTGTAGCAGCCCGGCTCGCAGTCGAGGATCAGGTCGAGCGCGACGGACTGGTGACGGTGGGGGAGCTGCGCCTTCCCCGCGGGGAGCAGGCCGAACATCGCCCACAGCACGTGCGTGGCGGTCAAGGTGCGATGCTGCGCGGCGTTGGCGAGGATCACGCTGACGCGATTGCGAGAGCTCGCCGCAGGCTGCGCGGCGATGAGCTCGAGCTCCCGTGCGACCCGCTCGCGGGGGAACTTCGTCGGGCGGAAGCGCCGCTCTGCCGGGGCGACGCCGAGGTACCGCAGCAGCGGCTCGTCGTGCACCCAGTACAGGGTGCTGTCCTGCAGCGCGGCGTGGGTCGAGGCGCACCCGGCAGGGAGGGTCAGGAAGTCACCCTCCTCCCACTCCACGGTGCGCCCGTCGATCTCGGACGCGCCACGGCCTCGCATCACGTAGTACAGCTCCGAGGTGGCGCTCGGCCGTGTCGGCAGCGACTCCCCGGCGTTGATGCGAACGAAGCTCGCGAGCAGCCCTGGGCTCGTGGCCGGGCCTGGGACGTCGAGCTCGGTGGACAGGTCGAGGGGGACGACCCGGGTCGGGCCCTCCGAGTACAGGCTCGCCCCGAACCGCCGGAGCGGGACGCGCGGCGTGTGGCCGCTGCCGATCGGGTCGGCGGCGCTCGTGTACTCGAGGTAGCGGGCGTCTCGCGTCCAGTCCTCGCCCGTCGCTTCGGGTGCGGCGGATGCCGCGACGTCCAGGTTCCCCAGGGTGCGCACTCCGGTCGGGTCCACGGTCACCTCCCGGCGCTCGCTGACGGTGGGCAGCCCCGCGGGTAGGCTGCCGCCCCCGCCCAGCCCCGGGCAGGCGTGCGCCGCAGGAGCATCGTGGCACACGCAGCGCGTGCTCGGCGAGGTGAGTAGCCTCCGGGACATCGCGCCCGAGGCGCCTCCCGCTCGCCGCGGGCAGCGTCGCTGCCGGCACTACGGTGGACGCCGTGCGAGGCGAGGGCGCTCCGCTCGAGGTGCACCGGCCGCTCCTTCGGCCGGGTGCGGCGACCTGAGGTGCGGCGCCCCGCCCTCGCGCCGGTTCCGGGGCTGCCGGCAACGGCGCAGGTGTACGAGGTCGGCCCCCGTGACGGCCTCCAGAACGAGCCGGTGCCGGTCGCGCTCGAGGAGAAGGTGCGCTTCATCGTGGGGCTCGCCGACGCTGGCCTCTCGGCGATCGAGGTGACGAGCCTCGTGCGTCCGGAGCTCGTCCCGCAGCTCGCGGACGCCGAGCGTCTCCTCGAGGCGATCGAGCCGCTGCGGCGCGCTCGTTCGCTCCGGCTCCCCGTCCTCGTCATGAACGTGCGTGGCCTCGAGCGCGCCCTCGAGCAGGGCGTCGAAGAGATCGCCGTGGTCCTGAGCGTGACCGAGTCCTTCTCGCGGCGCAACGCCGGGCGGTCGCGCGAGGAGGCGCTCGCCATCGTCGCGCAGGTCGTGGCGCGAGCGCGGCGCTCGGGGCTGGCGGTGCGCGGGTACCTGTCGATGTGCTTCGGCGACCCCTGGGAGGGCGACGTGCCTGCGAGCGAGGTCGTGCCGCTCGCGCTCCGCCTGCTCGAACTGGGCTGTCGCGAGGTGAGCCTCGGCGACACCATCGGGGTGGCCACGCCCGGCCAGGTCACCGGGCTCCTCGGGGCGCTGCTCGACGTCGGCGTCGCGAGCGGCCAGCTCGCCGTCCACTTCCACGACACCTACGGCCAGGCGCTGGCCAACGCCTACGCCGCGCTGCAGTGCGGGGTCGCGACCTTCGACACGTCGGCCGGCGGGCTCGGGGGGTGCCCGTTCGCGAAGAGCGCGACCGGGAACCTCGCGACGGAGGACCTCCTGTGGATGCTCGAGGGCCTGGGCATCGCCACGGGCGTGGACCTCGAGCGACTGGTCGACGTCTCGGCGCGCCTGGCGACCGTGCTCGGCCGACCGAGCCCCTCTCGGGCCCAGCGCGTGCTCGCGCGCCGTGAGGAGCGCTGAGCGCGGGCGCTCCCAGGCAGCTCGCAGGCGCCACAGCGGGCGCGAACGAGCGGTCAGCTCGGCATCGCGAGCGCCCCCGCAACCTCGCTCTCGGCGGGCGGGAGCTCCGGCAGGGGGATCTCCACCCGGACGCGAGCCTGGTGCGCTGCCAGGACGGCGTCGTGGTAGGCCTCGATCGCGGCGCGAAGGCGCGGGTCGCGGTAGCGGCGGCCGTCGACGAGCGGGCCGGGCCGTCCGTCGATGATCGCGCTCACGTCCTCGCCCGTGATCGTCTTGTGCGTCTCGAGGGCGTGCGCCACCGCGAGCACCTCGTAGCGGTTCTCCCGGAGGAGCGCCTCCGTGCGCTTCAGCAGCTCGGCGAGCTTCGCCTCGATGCGCTCGCCCAGGCTGAGGTCGAAGAGCTCCTTCTCGCCCGCGCCTCGCCGTGGTACGCCGCCGACGCCGCCGATTCCGATCTCCTGGGCTACCTCGTGGCTGGCGACGGTCTGGCCCATGCCCCAGTAGCCCTCCATGAAGGTGGCGATCCTCGTCGCGGCGGCGAGGTCGCCGCTCACCCCGGAGGCCGAGTCGCCGGCGAAGAACATCCGCTCGCCGGCCAGGCTGGCGAGCGAGACCATGATGTCGGACTCGTAGTCCGATCGCCACTCCGTGAAGGTGTCCTCGGCACGGACGTGCTTCACCATGCCGAGGTAGGTCCCGCCCTTCTCGATCGTGGCGACGTCGATCGACCAGTCCTTCGGCAGGCGGGCGGCGGCCACGGCGTGGCACGCCTCGTGGATGGCGACGGCGTGGCGCTCCCGCTCGATGTACTCGACGTCCTCGGGTGGGCCGAGCTCCTTGAGCTGCTTCGCCTTGAGCACGTCCTTCCACGTGATGCGCTCCCGGCCGGCTCGGATGGCGTTGATGAGCGACTCGTTGACGAGGTCCTTGATCGTCGCCCCGGTGGCGTAGGGGGTCATCGTCGCCAGCCGGTCGATGTCCTCGTCGGTGAGCTCGTGGCTGACCTTCGCGAAGTATCCCTGGTAGGTGCGGACGCGCCCCGCCTTCGAGGGGTAGCCGACCTTGTAGATGCGGTCGATCCGTCCCGGGCGGAGCAGCGCCTCGTCGAGGGACTGGGGCATGTTCGTCGCCATCATGATCAAGATGCGGTACTTCGGCGGCGGCTTCGGCCGCATGCCGAGCGCCCGGCGAAGCGTCCGGTTCACGAGGCCCCTCGGCTTGGTGAGTCCCGACATCTCGGCGAGGAGCGACTGGAGGGTCCCGATGTCGCCGCCCCCTGCGAAGGCCCCCGCCATCATCCTCGAGATCCCGCGCGCTCGGGGCGGCTCCGTCTGGACGGGCTGGGTCCCGTGCCCGAGGACGTGGAACGACGAGGATGGACCGAGGTAGGCGAGGCCGTTGCACGGCGGCGCGCTGAACGCCGCCGCGGCCGCGTTGGAGCCGAACGCGTTGGGGCCGAAGATGCCGCCCGGCGTGAGGGCTCCCCGGCGGCCGAGCGAGTCCGCCTCGTCGAAGAAGACGACCACCCCTCCGTAGCGCAGCGCAAGCTTCCGCAGCTTGCGGAACAGGCTCTTCACCTTGAGGATCCCGACGCCGAAGAACATGTTGATGAAGGCACCCGGGTCGACGAACACGAACGGGCTGTGCGTCTCGCCCGCGACGGCCTCGGCGATGAGGGTCTTGCCGGTCCCCGGCGGGCCCCACAGCAGGATCCCGCCGGGCACGTAGCCGCCGCGAGACTCGATCGCCTCGGGGTCCTTCAGGAAGATGATGTTCTCCTTCACGCGCTCGAGGACGGCGTCTTGTCCCCAGACGTCGCTGAAGCGGGTCTTCACGTCGCCGGGGAAGTAGACCTCGACGCCTCCCCGGGACAGCAGCCAGAACAGGCCAATGAACTGGAAGGCGATGAAGAAGAAGGCGAACGCCAGCTGGAGGATGAACGGCAGGCCGGAGTAGATGGCGGCTGGCACCTGGAACAGCGAGACCGCCGGCGAGACGTGGTAGAAGGCGCCGAGGACGATCGCCAGCACGACGAGCGCGACGAGGACGCGGACCGCCCGGCCGACGCGGTAGCGGTTCCAGTCGCCCATGCGGGCCCCCAGCCGCGAGAGCGCGCCGAAGATCCCGCGCGTCCAGAAGCGGTGCCAGGCTGACCAGCGCTCCGAGACCACGTAGTGGAGCTGGCGCAGGAGCTCGAGCCCGGCGAGGCCCTCGAGCCACCAGAGCGAGCGGACCTCGTTCGCGGCGGCGTCCTTGAACGGCTCGATCGGGTTGTTCGTCATCGCCGCCCACAGCAGCACCCACCACAGGGCGACGAGGAGGAGCAGGACCTTCGTGCGGTCCCATGCGCTCGAGGGTGGGCGAACCGCCGCCTCGCCGAGACGCGGCGCGCTCCTCGGATCGAGGACCGGCAGCGGGTCCGTCGCGAGCGCCTCGGCGGCAGCTGGCGCGCCCTGGCCCAGCGCCTCCTCGTCGCCCGCCGGATCGGTGCCGTCGGTTCCGGTGCCGTCGCTCATTTCGGCAGCTCCTTTACGGTCCAGGAGTCGAGGACCTGGGAGATCGTCCCCTCGTTCGGGTTCCAGCAGCTGGCGCGGCAGCCGATCGCGATGCCGTAGAGCCAGTCGGTCGCCGGGTCGACCTCGACCACCTGGCCGAGCGTCGTGACGAGCCCGTGCGACCCGAGGACGTCGACGACGAGCTTGCTCCCCCGGATCCCGCCCGGCGCGGTGAACTCCGAGTAGCTGAGCACGTTGAACTGGCTGCTCGAGAGGGGATCGGTCCCGATGATCGCCTGGCGCAGCGACGCGAGGGAGAAGGTGTCCCGCTCCGTCGGCGACAGCTCGCGGGTGAAGGCCTCACCCTCCGGCACCGTCGATCCCGACAGGCCCACCTGGCGCGCCGAGATCCTGCGGGACGCTGCGAACAGGACGAGCCACTCGGTTCCCTCGATCTGCTTGATCTGGCTCTGGCTGAGCCGCCCGTTGGCGGCCTCGAGCACCTGGGTCGAGTCGAAGGTCTTCCAGCGGGCCGGGAGCTTGAAGTACAGCTCGAGGCCGTCGGGGTTCCGGTGGCTGAAGTAGGCGTAGCCGGAGCTCAGGCAGCCGGACAGGACGAGCGCGAGCGTGCCGAGCACCGCCGCGGCGACGACCTGCGGGCGCGCCGGCGCCGGGCCCCTCCGCCCCCCTCCGAGCGCCGTCACGTCTGCCAGCCACCGCCCCCAGTCGATCTCGATCGCTGCAACCTCGGTTCCCCGTGCCGACGTGCGAGGAAGCGGCGTCTCCCCGGTCGAGCGGCACGTTCGCGCGTCCGCTCGCGCGCCCGCAGTCTATTCCGCCTCGTGGTCGGCCAGATCGCCGCGGGCGGGCGTGTCGTTGCGGTTTCGTTGCGATCAGGTGCCGACGCCCGCTACCCTCTCGCCGTGCGCAGGTCCTCCTCGCTGGTGGTGGCGGCCGCGCTCTGCTGCACCGTGCTCGCCGTACCGTGCGCGGCGGCCGCCGCCGCGCCGAGGGCGGCGGGGAGGCCCACGGCCCGGCTCGACGTGTCTCGCCGGGAGCTCCCCGCGGCGGGCGGCCTCGTCGTCGTGTTCCTGCGGGTGACGGGCGCGACGACGTGCGTGCTGTCGAGCCGGCCGGCGGTGCGCGGCTTCGGCGAGCGGCTCCGCTGCACGCACGGCGTCATTGCCCGCCCGCTGCGCATCGGCGCGAACCGACTCGCGCGCCGCCGCCTCTTCGTCGTGCGGGCGCTCGTGTCGAATCGCAACGGCCGGGCCGTGGCGACGCTGCGCATCGCCGAGCTGGCGGTCAGGCGCGTCCCGGGGGGCTCGGGCAGCCGATCGAGCTGCCCACCGGGCTTCGTACCGGCGGGACCTGGCGCCTGCAAGCAGAGCTGACGGGCCGGCGCGGCCGCGAGCGGCCTACCCCTGGACCGCGCACGGGCCTCGTGGTTTGCTTGACGCGTGCACGAAACGGTTCGGGCCTCGTCGGCAGGCGAGCTCTCGGCCCTCGTGGACGCCGGGATCCTGCGCGAGGGGGCCATCGCTCCCGGGCCTCCGGCGACCTGTCCGGACTGCGGAGCGCCAGGTCTCGCGCCGGTGGTCGAGGGCGGCTGCATCACCTTCGTCTGCCCCTCCTGCGGAGCGGCGTGGGAGATCGCGCTCGGGCACGTCCGGCGGCTGCGGCCCGCGGGGCCGGCCGTCCTCGCGAGCTAGCGCTCGCCGCTCGCGCCGCGGCGAACCGGCCTCAGGCCGGACGAGAGGACGCGTCCGCGCAGGTGCCGGACGACCCCCGCCATGGCGCGCCGTCGCCCACCTCCTCGGGTTCCCTGCCGCGCGTCTCGGGCAGGAGGAAGAACAGGCCGGCCGCGGGGATCGCCGGCGAGAAGGCGACGAGGCCCCCGGTCGAGAACCGGTTCCCGACGTCGGCGACCGTGCCGAACAGCAGCAGCCCGCACACCGCGCCGAGGACGCTCGCCGCGACCTGCCAGCCGGCAGCCGAGGCGCGCACCGACGTCGGGAAGATCTCGTTCACGAGCGCGCCCGCGGCGGGCGCGAAGAGCGCGCCCGCGAGGACGGCGAGCAGGTAGCCGACGAAGTAGGCGGGCCGCCCACCGCTGTAGGCGAGCAGGGCGCAGAGAGCCATCGACACCATGGCGAGCGCGCCGGTCGGGCGTCGGCCAAGGCGGTCGGCGAGCCACTGGCCGACCACGAGCCCGAGGAGACCGGTCGCGCCGGCGCCGACCACCATGACGGCGATCGCGGCGCCGGCGGCATGGAGCACGTTCTGGCCGTACAGGAAGATGAAGCTGTTCGCCGGGCCGCTCATCACGGCGAGGAAGAAGGCGATCGCCGAGACGAGGAGGATCCGGCGACGGTGCGCTCGCTCGAGGGCGCCGAGGACGGGAACCTCGCGCGCCTCGGCGGTTGCGGCGAGGACGAAGCGGTCCGGTTCGGCGACCCGCCGACCTGCGACGGGCAGCGCCACGAGCGGGACGAGGGCGAGGGCGAACAGCCCCCGGAAGCCGAGCGAGGACGAGGCGAGGGCGTGGATGACGGCGGTGAGCCCGGAGCCGACGCCGTAGGCGGCGGTGACGAGCGCGATGGCGCGCGCCCGGTTCGCGGTGTCGGTCTGCTCCGCGGCGATGACCTGGGCGATGGCGGCGGAGGCGCTGAGGAGGGGTCGGCCGAGCGCGAAGAGCGCCACGAACCACCAGTAGCCGGGGCTGAGCGCCGCCAGCGCGGTGAGGCACAGGCCCCCTGCGGCGCAGCCGAGGAGCAGGGCCCGCCGGCCGTAGCGATCCGCGATGCCGCTCAGCGGTAGGCCGCCGAGGGAGGCGAGCCGCAGCACGGCGAGCCCGATCCCGAGCTCGGTGCCCGACAGGCCGGCCTGGTCGGCGATCGTCGGTCCGGTGACGACCCGGCCGAACCCCTTCGCCACGTCGCCGAGGGCCGCGACCGCACCGAACTGGCCGAACCCCGCGGCGAGGGCGACGACGGCGGTGCCGAGCGTCGTCGGCGCGAGCCACCGGTACAGGCGAAGCCGGGGCCGATCGGACTGCCGCCGCGCCATCAGCGCGGCGCGCCCGCGGGCGGGGCCGGGCGGCTCGCGCCGCGACGGGCGCGAGCCGCTGCGGGGCCGCCGAGCGGGCCGGACGTGCGAACGATCACCAGACCTGTGCCCCTCGCCGGGCAGGTGGCCCGGCTCTCTCTCCCGGATCGGCACAGAGCCTTGCATGCCGCGCCTCGGGGACGGCGGGCGCGGGTGCGCCTCGGCGGAGCCGGGCCTCTCCGACCGCCGTCGAGGCGGGCCACCCGGCGACCCTCGGCGAGACCGCGGCCGCCGAACATCCGGACGCCCTGGCGCTTGACAGCGCGCCGGGCCGCCTCCCATACTGCGGCGGCACGCGCCCGCCTGCCCGGCGCAGGATCGCCGGCGCGACCTCTGCGTGGCAGGTCAGGCCGACGGGAGAGGTGGGATGGGCGACGTCCAGATCGGCTACGCCGCGATGCTCGAGCAGTTCCACCCCCGCGAGGTCCTCGACCTGTGCGTCGCGGCCGAGCGCGCCGGCTTCCGGGGCGTGATGGCCGCCGACCACTTCCAGCCGTGGGTGCCTCGCCAGGGGAACGCGGCCTTCGTCTGGGACGTCCTCGCCGCGGTCGGCGAGCGCACCGAGGGCGACTTCGGGCCGGGCGTGACCTGCCCCTCGTTCCGCTACCACCCGGCGACGGTGGCCCAGGCGTCCGCCACGCTCGCGGCGATGTACCCCGGTCGTCACTGGCTCGGCATCGGTTCGGGGGAGGCGCTCAACGAGCACATCGTCGGCGGGTACTGGCCGGAGGCGAGCGAGCGTCTGAGCCGCATGTGGGAAGCCATCGAGGTGATCGAGAAGCTGTTCAGCGGCAAGGACGTGCGCCATGCAGGGCCGCACTTCACGCTCGAGACGACCCGGCTGTGGACCCTCGACGAGGCGCCGCCGATCTACGTGGCGACGGCCGGTCCCGTGACGGCACGGCGCGCCGGCGAGCGCGTCGACGGGATCATCACCCCGGGGGCGCCCCTCGAGAAGGTGGCGGGACTGCTCGAGCGGGTGGACGAGGGCGCGCGCCGAGCCGGTCGGGACCCCGCCTCGGTCGAGAGGATCCTCCAGCTCCACCTGTCGTGGGCCCCTACCGACGAGCAGGCCGCGGCGAACGCCCTCGAGGAGTGGCCGAACGGCGGGATGAAGTTCGCCAAGCAGGACATCCGGTCGCCGTTCGACTTCGAGCAGATGGCGCGCCTCGTCCGGCTCGAGGACTTCGAGGGGAGGATGCGGATCTCGGCCGACCCCGACCTCCACCGGCAGGACATCCAGCGGTTCATCGATCTCGGGGTGCGGCGCATCTACCTGCACAACGTCGGGCGCAACCAGCTCGAGTGGATCGAGGTCTTCGGCAGGGAGGTGCTTCCGAAGCTCGTCGCGTGAGGTGGCGTGAGCCGGGCCCGCGCACGCGTCGCGCGGTGCCGGCGGCCCGGGCGCGCTAGCCCTTGATGACGCGCGTGTACAGGAGGACGCCGATCACGACGAGGGCCACGCCGGCGAGCGGGACGAGGATCGCCCCGGCCGCCTTGCCGAGCACGCGCACGCCGCCGACGAGCACGACGATCGCCCCGACCGCCATCGCCGCGATGCCGGAGGCCTGGTGCTTGCTCATGGCGAGGATGAGCCCGAAGACGGCTGCCGCTCGCTCCATCCCCCTCCTTCCACGCGGATGCGTCCGACTGTAGCCAGGCGCGCTGCAGGAGTGGGGGACCGGCCGGCGGCGAGCGCCCCCAGATGGCGGCGCGCGCCGCGCTCCACGATGATGGAACGGCATGGTCGGGCGAACCGGCGCCTCCTCGTCGCGCACCGAAGCACGCGCCGCCGCACCCTCGCGACAGCGCGTGGACGAGCTCGTCGTCGAGGGCGTGGTGAAGTCCTACGGCACGGGCGCGCGCGGCACGCCGCGGCACCTCGCGCTGGCGGGGGTCAGCCTCAGCGTCTCGCGCGGCAGGTTCGTGGCCGTCCTCGGACCGAGCGGCTGCGGCAAGTCGACCCTGCTGCGGCTCGTCGCCGGGCTCATCGAGCCCGACGCCGGCTCGATCTCCATCTTCGGCGAGAGCCCGAGGATCGCCTGCGCCCGCAAGCACGTCGGCTTCCTCGCCCAGTCGCCGGCGCTCCTGCCCTGGCGCAGCGTCCTCGGTAACGTCCGGCTGGCGCTCGAGCTCAACCGGCGGGCCAGCGCGCGCCGCGGGGTCGAGCCCGAGGAGCTGCTCGCCGCGGTGGGCCTCCTCGACGCGCGCGACCGCTACCCCCACGAGCTGTCCGGCGGCATGCAGCAGCGCGTCGCCCTGGCCCGGGCCTTCGCGTACGACCCGGCCGTCCTGCTCATGGACGAGCCGTTCTCGGCCCTCGACGAGCTGACGAGGCGCCGCCTGTGCGACGAGCTCCTCGCACTCTGGGAGCGCGACCGCAAGACCGTGCTGTTCGTCACCCACTCGGTGCCCGAGGCGATCCTGCTCTCGGACGCGATCGTGGTCATGGCGGGCCGGCCTGGCCGGCCCGAGGCCGTCGTGCCGGTCGGGCTCCCGAGGCCCCGCCCGGACGCAATCGAGGAGCAGGACGAGTTCCACGCCATCGCGCGCGAGGTCCGGGCGATCCTGCGCGCCGGGGGAGGGGCAGGTGGGCGCGGCTGACCCCGGCGTGCGCATCGGTCGGTCGCAGCCTCCCGCCGGGCAGGTGGCGGGAGCCCCGGCGGCCGCGGCCACGCGCGACCGGCTCTCGAGGGTGCTGCCCCCGCTCGTCGCGCTCGGGGGCCTCGGTGCGCTCTGGCAGCTCGGCGGGTCGCGCGATCCCCTCGTCGTGCCCCCGCTCGCCGGCGTGGTGCGCGCGCTCGTCGAGCACTCCTCGTACTTCCTCGACAACGCGCTGACCACCCTCGGCGAGGTCGGCGTCGGCCTGGGGGCGAGCACCGCGGTCGCGTTCGTCCTCGCGGTGGCGATGTGCGAGGTGCGGGCCCTCGAGCGTGCCCTCATGCCGCTCGCCGTCGGGCTGAACGTCACGCCCCTCGTCGCGGTCGCGCCCGCCCTCGTCATCGCCTTCGGCTTCGGAGCGGTCCCCAAGTACGTCCTCACGGCGCTCATCGTCTTCTTCCCGCTCCTCGTGAACGCGCTCGCCGGGCTGAAGTCGGTCGATCCGGGGGTCCTCGACCTGCTGCGCACCATGGACGCCTCGCGCCTCGAGGTCCTCGTGCACCTCCGACTGCCGAGCTGCGTACCGCACCTGTTCCTCGCGGCGCGCGTGTGCGTGCCGCTCGCCGTGGTCGGCGCCGTGGTCGCCGAGTTCAGCGCCCCGGGGTCGGCGCGCGGCCTGGGTTCGGTGATCGAGACGGCGTTCAGCCAGTCCGACCTCACCACGATGTACGCTGCCACCCTCGTGCTCGCCGTGCTCGGGATCGCCCTCGCTGGCCTCGAACGTGCCGTCGAGCACCGCGTCGTGTACTGGCGGTCGGCCACGCTCGGCTAGCGGGGAGGGAGTCGTGCACACGAAGGTTCGCGCGCTCGCTGCGCGCGTCGCGCCCGGGAGGCCGGGTCGCCGCTCGCCGTGGGCCGGTCGCCTCGCCGCCTGCCTCGCTGGCGCGTCCCTCCTGGCGACGCTCGCCGCCGCACCGGCCGCCGCACCGGCCGCCGCGTCCAGGCGCGCGCGCTGCACCGGACGTACCGTCCCGCTCACCTTCGTGTCGCCCTTCGGGTTCGATGCGTCGGCGGGCATCCTCGACGTCTTCGCTGCCGAGCACCTCGGCTACTTCGCCGCCCAGTGCCTCGACGTCTCGATCGTCACCTCCTCGTTCACGCCGGTGGAGCTCGTCTCGGCGGGCCGGGGCACGATCACCGGCGTGGGCAGCGCGGCGGACGCACTCGTCGCGATGGCCCACGGCGCGGCCGTCACGGCCATCGCGACCTTCGGCGACACGTCGGACTACGCGCTCTTGACGCGCCCCGGGATCACGAACCTCCGCCAGCTCGAGGGCAAGACGCTCGCGTACCACTCGACGCTCCCGGTGATCATCGAGGAGATGCTGCGGCGCGCGGGCGTCGACCTGCGCCGGGTCGACCTCGTCGACGACACGTCCTACGACCCGTCCCTGCTCGAGGCCGGGCGCTTCCAGGCCCTCCAGGCCTACCAGTCGAACGAGCCCCTCACGTTGCGGGCACGCCACGAGCCGTTCAGGGAGTGGATCCCGGCTCGCTTCGGCGTCCGCGGCACGTTCAACGTCGACGTGGTGAACAGCGCGTTCCTGCGGCGCCGGCGCGCCGCGGTCGGCGCGTTCCTGCGTGCCGACCTGCACGCGTTCGACTACTGCAGCCGCCACGCGGTGGCGTGCGTCGGCTTCGAGGAGCAGGCGGCCGCTGCCGCGGGAGCGACCTTCGACCGGGCGCACGCGCTCGCCGAGTGGCGCTTCGAGAGCCGGCTCGCGTGGCGCCACACGCTGCCGGGCGCCGGCGTGGGCGTCGAGTCCTATGCGGAGTGGCGCCCGGAGGCCGAGGCGCTGCGATCCTTCGGCCTGGTCGCGCACGTCCCGCTCCTCCGCTCCGTCGAGGACGTGCGCCTCGCGGCCTCGCTGTATCGCGGCACGTCCCTCGTCTGGCCGGGCTAGCCGTCCGGGCGTCCGTGGCGAGCGACGAGCCCGAGCCGGGCGGCGCGCGTTGCGCCGGGGCGCCGAGGCGGCCGAGTCGAGACGAGCTCGCCGCGGCGGTCGGCAGGACCGTTCCCGACGTGCTCGCCCCGGGGCTCGCCATCGTCTTCTGCGGGATCAATCCGGGCCTGTACTCGGGCGCTGTCGGGCACCACTTCGCCCGCCCGGGGAACCGGTTCTGGCCCGCGCTCCACCGGGCCGGCTTCACCGATCGGCTGCTCCGGCCCGAGGAGGACGGCCTGCTCCCCTCCTACGGCGTCGGCGTGACGAACCTCGTCGAGCGGGCGAGCGCCGCCGCTGCCGAGCTCGGCGCCGAGGAGCTGCGGCGGGGCGGCGAGCGCCTCGTTGCGAGGCTCGAGGCCTACCGCCCGCGGGTGGTAGCGATCCTCGGGATGCAGGCCTACCGCACGGCCTTCGGCGGCCCGACCGTGCTCGGGCGGGCGGAGGTCGAGATCGCCGGCGCGCCCGTCTTCGTGCTGCCGAACCCGAGCGGTCTGCAGGCTCGCTACCAGCTCGACGACCTCGTGGCGCGCTTCGACGCGCTCCGCCGGGCGGCCGGGCTGGCGCGACGCGCGCCGTCCCCGGCCGAGGCGGCGCCGAGCACGAGGGGGGTGGACCGGCAGCGCAGGGGGCCGTGCCGTCCGTGACGTCGTCGGGGCGCTCCGTGGCGGGGCTCGTGCTCGCTCCGGGGGCGGGCACGGGGAGCGACCATCCGGGGCTCGTCGCGATCGCCGAGGCCGTCGCCCGGTCCGGGTGCGCGGTCGAGCGCGTCGACTTCCCCTACCGCCTCGCCGGGCGGCGAGCGCCGGACCCGGCGCGCGTGCTCGTCGCGACGATCGCCGACGCCGCGAGCCGCCTGGCGGACCGGCTCGGCGTGCCGACCGGTGCGATCGCCCTCGGCGGTCGCTCGCTCGGCGCCAGGATGGCCTCGCTCGCGGTGGCAGACGGCCTTGCCGCGGCCGCCCTCGTCCTCGTCAGCTACCCGCTGCACCCGCCGGGTCGACCGGAGCGCTCCCGCACCGGGCACTTCGGACGGCTCGAGCTGCCGTGCCTGTTCGTGTCGGGCTCGCGCGACGCCTTCGGCTCCCCGGCAGAGCTCGAGGCGGCGATCGGGGCCATCCCCGGCGAGGTCGCCCACGTCGTCGTGGACGGCGGCGACCACGGCCTGCGGGGCCACGAGGACCAGGTGGCGTCGGCCGTCGCCGCCTGGCTCGCGCCGCTCGTCGCCCGCGGGTCCTCTGCGCCGTAGGCTCGGCGACATGGCGCACCTGTACCGCCCGCGCCCTCCGCTCGCCGGGCGCCGCGACGCCGCCGTCGGCACCACGGCGCCACGGCGCCACGCCGTGCTCGGGACGCCGCTCGAGGGCCCCTACCCCCCGGGCCACGAGCGCGCGCTCGTGGCCATGGGCTGCTTCTGGGGCGCGGAGCGCCTCTTCTGGCGGCTGCCGGGCGTCTTCGTGACCGCCGTCGGCTACTGCGGTGGCCACACGGTGCACCCGACCTACGAGGAGGTCTGCACCGGCCGCACCGGGCACGCGGAGACGGTCCTCGTCGTCTTCGACCCGGCGCGGACGAGCTACGGCGCCCTGGTGAAGGTGTTCTTCGAGGCCCACGACCCGACCCAGGGGATGCGGCAGGGCAACGACGTCGGCACCCAGTACCGCTCGGCGCTGTTCACGACCACGCCCGCGCAGGCCGAGCTCGCGACGGCGGTGCGCGCCCGCTACGCGCGAGCGCTCGAGGCGGCCGGCTACCCGCCCGTCACGACGGAGGTGGCCCCGGCCGGGCCCTTCTACCTCGCCGAGGACTACCACCAGCAGTACCTGGCGAGGAACCCCGACGGCTACTGCGGGCTGAGGGGCACCGGCGTACCCTGCCCGATCGGGGCGCCCTCCGCCTGAGCGGGCTCGCCGGCGCCCGGCGACCGCCGCCTCTGTCGCCGCGGGCGGGAGCTTGTCTAGCATGCTCGTGGTGTGCAGGCACCGCCGGCCGAGCACGCGCCCGGCGAACCGAGCGGTCCAGGGGTCCCAATGGCGGTGAGGGTCTTCCTCCTCGACGACCACGAGGTGGTGCGTGCCGGGCTGCGCGAGCTCCTCGAGGACGGCGACGGGGAGATCGCGGTCGTCGGCGAGGCCTCGAACGTCGCCGAGGCCCTCGTGCGGATCCCAGTCGCCCGTCCGGACGTCGCGGTGCTCGACGTCCGCCTGCCCGACGGGGACGGGATCAGCGTGTGCCGGGAGGTGCGGTCCCGCTGCCCGGGGGTCGCCTGCCTGATGCTCACCTCCTTCGCCGACGACGAGGCCCTCTTCGCCGCCGTGATGGCCGGAGCGGCCGGCTACGTGCTCAAGAACGTCCGAGGCCACGACATCGTCGACAGCGTCCGGCGCGTGGCGCGCGGCGAGTCGCTGCTCGACCCGGTCCACGCGACGCGCATCTTGGACCGCCTGCGCCGCGGGACGGTGGAGGACGAGCAGCTGGCCAAGCTGACCGAGCAGGAGCGGCGCGTCCTCGACCTCATCGCCGAGGGGAAGACGAACCGGGAGATCGGCGCGCAGCTGTTCCTCGCGGAGAAGACCGTGAAGAACTACGTCTCGAACCTGCTCGCCAAGCTCGGCATGCAGCGGCGGACGGAGGCGGCGGTCTTCGCCGCTCGGCTCGCCGAGCGCCGCAGCGCGCGGCCGTGAGCTGCTGATCGCCGTCTGAACGGGCGTCCAGGGCCCGGGCCGGCTCGGGCCTCGCGCCCGCGCCGCCTCGCCACGGCGCCGGGCGCGCGCCGAGCCGTGCGGCCTTGGGCCAAGATGGGGACGTGCCAGCCCCCCACGCGCGAGGGCGCAGCGCACGAGAACCGGACCGCAGACGCGACGGCAGGCGCTCGTGACCACCCAGCAGGACCGTGTCGGCGCGCCGGCGACGGCGGCCGGTCCCGGCCGGGCGCGCCGACGCCACGCGGCGCGACGCGAGGGCTTCCTCGCCGCGCACCGGCGCCGGGTGCGCGCTCGGCGCGCTCGGCGCGCCGCTCGGCGCACCCCCTTCGGGCGCCACCCGTTCCGGACTGCCGCCGCGCTCGCCATCGTCGGGCTCACGCCGGTGTGGTGGTCGCTCGGCAGTGCCCTCGAGAACCCGTCCTTCGGCATCAGCATCCCGGCACGCCTCGCCGAGTGGGTCCGCGATCACGGCGGCGCCGGCATCGTCGTGTGGGGCGAGAACCTCTGGTACAGCCACCACGCCCCGAAGGTGGGGGGCACGCCGCCGAAGGGCGCGATCCCCGTCGTGCACCGGCCGCTGCCGCCCCCGCACCCGGGTACCGTCGGCCTGCCCCCGCCGGCGCCGCTCCGGCCCTTCGCGAGCCCGCCGCTGCCGGGGGAGGGGCGCTGGCGGCCCGCTGGGCGGCTCGTGGACGGGATCCCGGCCGTCTACGAGACGGAGCTGCGCCCCGACGCGCTGCACACGAGCTACGTCGTCGGCGTGGCCTGGATGGACACGAAGCTGCTGCGAGCGAGCCTGTACTCCGGGAGCTACATCCCCGGCGGAGGCCCCTGGCCGCTGACCGCGCCGATCGAGCCCGCCGCAGCACGCACGCTCGTGGCCGCTTTCAACGCCGGCTTCCGCCTGCAGGACTCGCAGGGCGGCTACTACACGGACCACCGGATGGTCGCGCCGCTGCGGCCCGGGGCGGCCTCCTTCGTCATCTACCGCGACGGCGCGGCGACCGTCGGCGAGTGGGGGAGGGACGTCCGCATGACGCCGAGCGTCGTCGCCGTGCGCCAGAACCTCTCCCTGCTCGTCGACCACGGCCGCCCCGTGCCCGGCCTGCAGGCGAACGACACGAGCCGCTGGGGCTTCACGCTCGGCAACCAGGTCTACGTGTGGCGCTCGGGCGTCGGCGTGACGGCCGACGGCGCGCTCGTCTACGTCGGCGGGCCCGGACTGAACATCACCGACCTCGCCGCGCTCCTCGCCCGCGCCGGCTGCTTGCGGGCGATGGAGCTCGACATCAACACGGACTGGGTGAACTTCGCCACCTTCGACCCCGGTCCCCACCAGCTCGCCAGCCCGGCGAACGGGACCGACCTCCTGCCGGACATGGCCGCCTCGCCGGCCCGCTACTTCGCCTCGTGGTGGACCCGCGACTTCTTCACGATGTCGGCGCGCTGAGCGGGGCTCTCAGACGGGCAGCCGCCGCCACAGCGCCCGCGGGACCAATCTGAGCAGCCCGAAGACGATCCGCAGGGACGCAGGCACCCACACCACGGAGGCGTTGCGCTCGAGGCCGCGCACGATCGCGTCGGCGACGTCGGCCGGCTCGAGCGCGAGGGGGGCCTCCGGCCGTCCGCTCGTCATCTTCGTGCGCACGAAGCCCGGGCGCACCACCATGACCTCCACGCCCGAGCCGGCGAGGGCGTCGCCGAGCCCGAGCGCGAACCCGTCGAGTCCGGCCTTCGCCGCCCCGTAGACGAAGTTCGCGCGACGGACGCGGTAGCCGGCGACCGAGGAGAGGACGACGAGGCGCCCCGAGCCCTGGGCGCGCAGCACCCGGGCGAAGGCCACGCTCGCGGCTGCGGGGCCGGTCAGGTTCGTCGTGAGCGACGAGGCGACCGCGCTCGCGTCGAGCTCGTCGATCCCGCCGGCGCCGAGGACGCCCGCGGCGACGAGCACGAGGTCGATCTCGCCGAGACGGGCGCGCGCCGAGTCGGCGAACGCCTCGAGCCGTCCCACGTCCGTGACGTCGAGGGGCGCGACCTCGACCGTCCCGACCCCGAGGGCGCGCAGCTCGGCCGCGGTCTCACCGAGCGAGGCCGGGTCGCGCCCGGCCAGGAGGACCCGCTCGAGGCGGCGGCTGGCGAGCGCCCGCAGCAGCGCCCGTCCGATGTCCGAGCTCCCGCCCAGCACGACGGCGCTCTGCGGCATCCCGGTCACGTCGTTCACGTCGTCCTCCGAGACATCCGCGTCAGGGGACGAGTCCGAGACGCCGGGCGAGGTCGGTCGCGAGCACCCCGTCGGGGTCGACGCGCCGGCGCAGCGTGCGCCACGACTCGAGGCGAGGGTACATCGAGGCGATCAGGTCGGGGCGCAGGCGCCCGTCCTTCGCGAGGTAGACGCGCCCGCCCGCCTCGGCGACGACCTCGTCGAGGTCGTCGAGCAGCGCGGCGAGCCCCGGGCGGCCGAGGGGGAGGTCGAGGGCGAGCGTCCAGCCGGGGGTGGGGAAGGAGAGGTGTCCCTCGCCGCTCGGCCCGAAGCGCTTGAGGACGGCGAGGAAGGACGGCACGCGCGCCGAGGCGAGCCGCTCGACCACGCGCCGCAGCGCCTCCTCGGCGCCGAAGGGCACGACGAACTGGTACTGGGTGAACCCCGACCGGCCGTAGAGGAGGTTCCAGCGACCGACGCCGTCGAGGGGGTGGAAGAACCGGGGGATGGACTGCAGCTCCCCGCGGCGCACCCGAGGCGCGCGCCGGTACCACGCCTCGTTGAACGCGGCCACGCTGACCTCGTTGAGCAGGCGTGCCGGGGCGGGGAACGGGACGGAGACGCGCGTGCGCGGATCGTAGGCGAGCGGGTCGCGCCGGCCGACCCCGAGCGCCTCGCGCGCCGCGTGGTCGGCGCGGGTGAGGACCCCCCGTCCGAGGTGGCGGCCGCGCGCGAGGCAGTCGAGCCACGCGACCGAGTAGCGGTACTCGTCGTCGCGCTCGGCCATCCTCGCCAGCAGGTCCTCGAGGTCTCGTGCCCGTTCGGTGTCGACGACGAGGCGCGAGGTGGCGATCGGGACGAGCGAGAAGGTCGCCTCCTCGACGATCCCGGTGAGGCCGAGCCCGCCGAGGGTGGCGGTGAGCAGCTCGGGGTCCGCGGCGCGCGACGCGACGTGGCGGCCGGTCGGCGAGACGAGGACGAGCTCCTCGACGTGCGCGCCGAAGCTCCCGTCGCGGTGGTGGTTCTTGCCGTGCACGTCCGCCGCGATGGCCCCCCCGACCGTCACGTGCCGGGTACCGGGCGTCACCGGCAGGAAGAGGCCCTTCGGAACGAGGAGGCGCAGGAGCGCGTCGAGCGACGCGCCGGCGCGCACGCGGATCCGGCGCCGCCCGAGGTCGAGCTCGAGGACCTGGTCGAGGCCCGTGCAGTCGACGACGATGCCACCGGCGCACTGGGCGGCGTCACCGTAGGAGCGGCCGAGACCGCGGGCGGCGACGCGGCGCCGCTCGCGCGCCGCACGCTCGAGGATCGCCACGAGCCCCTTCGGGCTCGTCGGGCGCTCGATCGAGGCAGCGCTCGGCGCGGCGCGCCCCCAGCCGCTCAGGACGACGCGCCGTTCGCGCCCGCTCACGGCGGCGTCATCCGTAGACGCCGAGGGTGAACAGGAGCACCCAGGCGAGCCCGAGGGCCTGCAGCGTGCGGTCGTGCAGCGCGAGCTCCTCGGGCTCACCCCCGCGTCCGGTCTCGATGGCGAGCTCGACGGCGAGGACCGCGAGGACGAAGGGGATGACCGAGAGCTCGAACCACACGAGGCTGTGCCCGTGCAGGCGAGCGCCGCGCTGGAAGACCCACAGGCAGTAGGCGGCGACGGCGACCGAGGCCACGAGGAGGCGCGCGGAGGCGAGGAATCGCTCGGGGTACGCCTCGAGGGCGGCGCGGTGCGCGGCTGCCGCGCCGCCGAGGCGCGTGAGCTCGGCGCTGCGCTTGCCGGCGACGACGAAGAGGGCGAGGCAGGACGTGACGATGAGGAACCACGGCGAGATCGGGACGTGGATCGTGCTCCCGCCGGCGACCGCCCGCAGCACGAAGCCGGCCGAGACGAACGCGAGCTCGACGACCGGCAGGCGCTTCGCGCCGAGCGAGTACGTGAAGGTCGCCGCGAGGTAGGCGGCGACCACGACGAGCAGTCCGAGTGCGAGTGCCGCTGCGCCGGCCAGCGCGGCGAGCAGGAGCACGCCGGCGGTGACGAGCGCCACGGTCGGCGGGAGCGCCCCGGAGGCGATCGGCCGAGCTCGCTTCTCGGGGTGCAGGCGGTCGGCGCCCGCGTCGAGCACGTCGTTCACGAGGTAGGTCCCGGAGGAGGCCGCCACGAAGACGCCGGCAGCGGCGAGCGTCCGGAGCGCGTCGCCCAGGTGGCCGAGGGCCCCGGCAGAGGCGGGAGCTGCGAAGACGAGGACGTTCTTCAGCCACTGGCGCGGGCGGGCAGCGGCGACGAGCGCGTCGATTCGGGCACGGCGATCGAGCGCCGTCGCGAGCCGCTCGTCCTCCTCACGGGCCGCGCCCATCGCCTCGATGCTACGTGCCTGGGCCACCGCCTCGTCTGCGCTGCGACGGCACGAGACGGCGGCGGTCCTCTAAGGTCAGGCGGTGCGCTCACCTGCAAGGGTTCTCGTCGCGCTCGTCTTCGTGGCGGCGTTGGGGTCGGTGCTGGCAGCGCTGCCGGGCGCACGGCGCGCCAAGCAGCCCGCAGCGGCAGCCGTGCGCCGCCCAGCGCTCGGGGCGGGGTCGCGTGCCCGGCCCCGCCACGGCGACGCGCCCGGCCCCTTCCCGCCGCCTCCGGCCCGCGCGCGCCCGGGGCCGTACCTCGCGCCGGGGTCGAACCCGGCCGTCCTGCCCGCCGACGTGCTGATCGCCGACCGGTCGAACAGCCGGCTCCTCGTCGTGAGCCCGAGCGGCAACGTCGTCTGGCAGTTCCCTCGTCCCGGTGACCTGCGTCCCGGGCAGCGCTTCGCCGTCCCCGACGACGCGTTCTTCACCCCGAACCGGCGCTACATCGTCGTCACGGAGGAGGACGACGCCGCCGTCTCGCTCGTGGACATCGCGACGCACCGCCTCGTCTGGCAGTACGGGACACCCGGCTCGCCCGGCTGGACCGCCAACAAGCTGTGGAACCCCGACGACGCGATGATGCTGCCCAACGGCGACATCGTCCTCGCCGACATCAAGAACTGCAGCCTGCTCGTCCTGCGACCGCCCTCGCACGTGCCGCTCGAGCGCATCGGCGAGAACACCCGCGCGTGCTACCACGCGCCGCCGCTGCACTGGGGCAGCCCGAACGGGCTGTTCGCCATGGCGCAGGGGCCGCAGTACCTCGCGACGGAGATCAATGGCGACTGGGTCGACGCCGTGACCCTCACCGGGCGCGTGCTCTGGAGCACCCACCCGCCGGGCGTCGCCTACCCGTCGGACTCGAGCCAGATCGGACCGAACCGCTACCTCACCGTCGACTACTCCGATCCCGGCCAGATCGTGGAGTTCAACCGCGAGGGTCGCCTCCTCTGGCGCTACGGCCCGGCGAGCGGACCGGGGAAGCTCGACCAGCCGTCGCTGTGCCAGCAGATCCCGCGCAGCGTCGACCTGCTCTGCAACGACGACTACAACGACCGGGTGATCGTCGTCGACCCGCGGACCAACCGCATCGTCTGGCAGTACGGCCACACGGGCGTCGCCGGGAGCGCGCCGGGCTACCTGGACCAGCCGGACGGCGTCGACCTCGCCCCGCCGTACTCGTTCATGGTCCAGCGCGGGCGGCACGCCGGGCTCCCTCCCCGCTCGTGCGTCGCGGCGGCGGCCGCGGCGTGCAGCTTCGGCACCGCCGCCGGCTGACCGAGGCACCTGCGAGGTGCCCGGTAGTGTCGGGCGGGTGGAGGCTACCCGGGTGCTGGTCGTCGGCGCGCACCCCGACGACATCGACTTCGGCGCGGCCGGATCGGTGGCGCTGTGGGTCGCGGCCGGCGCCGAGGTGGCCTACGCGGTCGTGACCGACGGCGACGCGGGTGGGCTCGACCCCGCCATCGATCGGCACGAGCTGGCGAGGATCCGTCGGGAGGAGCAGCTGGCGGCCGCGGCGGCGGTCGGCGTGCACGAGGTCCACTTCCTCGGCTACCCAGATGGCCGCCTCGTCGCGGACCTCGCCCTGCGCCGCGACCTCGCGCGCCTCGTCCGGCGCGTGCGGCCGGAGCGAGTCGTGTGCCCGAGCCCGGAGCGCGACTACACGCGACTTCGCGTCAGCCACCCGGACCACCTCGCCGTCGGCGAGGCGACGCTCGCGGCCGTGTACCCGGACGCCCGCAATCCCTTCGCGTTCCCAGAGCTCCTCGAGGAGGGGCTCGAGCCGCACGCCGTGCGGGAGCTGTGGATCGTCGGCGGACCGCACGCGAACCGCGCCGTGGACGTCACCGGCACGATCGAGCGGAAGATCGCCGCCATCCTGGCGCACCGGAGCCAGCACGCGGACCCTTCCGGCACGGCGGCGAGGGTGCGGGCCTTCACGGCCGAGAGCGCGGCCGCCGCAGGCCTCGGGGAGGGGCGCTTCGCGGAGCGCTTCCTCGTGGCGTCGATCTGAGCGACGTCTCCGCGGGCGCCCGCATCGTCCGTCGTCGAGCGCGCCGTCACGATGACGCGAGCTCGGCAATGGCGATGTCGCCGAAGCCGTTCAAGGTGATGCCCCCGACGGCGAGCTGGACCGTCGCGCCGGAGGTGCCAATCTCGGTCGGCGTCACCTCGACGACCACCTCGTCCGAGAGCGTCGACCCGGCGCTCACGAGCGCGGCGCCCGCTCCGACGCTCGCACCGTCCAGCTGGACCGAGGCGGTCCCGAGCAGCGACACGAGCGAAGTCCCGAGGTGGTAGGTGATCGCGTACACGCCCGGTGACGAGATGGAGAAGGCGGTCGAGGTGAGCTGCGAGATGCTGGTGCCATAGCTGACGCTCGGCGCGTTGAAGACGGCACCGCCACTGGACGTCGTCGCCGACGCGAGCGTCGCGTAGGTGAGCGCGAGGACGCCGCCAGGTCCAGGGGGTCCCGCGGGCCCGGTCGCGCCGGTCGGCCCCGCGGGCCCGGTCGCGCCGGTCGGCCCCGCCGGCCCGGTCGCGCCGGTCGGCCCCGCGGGCCCAGGCGGCCCAGGCGGCCCGCTCGGTCCGGGCAGGCCTGGCGACCCGGTCGCGCCGCGAGGTCCCCGGGGCCCGACGGTACCGGCAGCGCCGCGAGGTCCTCGTGGTCCTCTCGGTCCCCGGCTACCGGCGCGACGGGCCACGGTGCGAGACGGCGCGCTCGGTGTGGGCGGGCGCTGCAGCGGGGAGGCGGACCCTGGCGAGGCACGCGCCGCTGGACGGCGCGGGAGGGCTCGCACGCGATCTCGATGCCCCCCGGTGCTCGCGCTGGGCCGAGCCGGGGGAAGGAAGAGGGCCGCGACGGCGAGGGAGGAGACCCCGGCTCGCCAGAGCCAGACGAGGCCGCTCGCAGCGCGCCGCTGCCGTGCTCGATGCGCTCTGCCTCGCACGCGCCACCTCCGAAGCGGCTGGAGCGGTGCTCGCCTTCAGGTCACCTGACGACTCGCCCACCCCGCGGGTTGACTCGCGACCGCGCCGCGCGGCCGGTCGTCGCGCTCACGGCAGCGTGCCGACGCCCAGCCGCTCGCCGCAGTCACCGGCAGTTGCCCTGCACTCGGCCCGCCAGCGGGCGGCAAGCCTGGGATGCGACGCTCGTTCCGCTAGGGCGCACCACGATCAGGAGCGACGAGCTCGACCCGGCTGGGGTGATCTCGGCCTACAAGGAGCTCAAGGGGGTGGAGCGGGACTTCCGCTCCATGAAGGCGATCGACGTCGACCTGCGCCCGGTCCAC
>Ga0209061_1001075_pt1 | contig 50778 bp, 47 predicted proteins | sample Coa_R1_10_FD_187157 | JGI IMG/M metagenome (GOLD analysis project Ga0209061, IMG submission 187157) | Surface soil microbial communities from Centralia Pennsylvania, which are recovering from an underground coalmine fire - Coalmine... | ecosystem: Environmental > Terrestrial > Soil >...
ACTGCACTTTCTGAGAAAACATACTATCAGGCAGCATGATTGATCACACGCCCGACAAACTGTTGAATTTCCGGCGTCAGGGGCTGGCCCGCAGCCAAGCGTTGAAATTCCTGGCCAAGACACTGACGCTGCAAGGCTTTACGCCGATCGGCGTGCGAAGGACGCCGTGCGGGGTCGTCCCACGGCGACGCCGAACGATCGCAGATCACCTCGCGCGTTTGGTCCCACGCCCACAACTCCACCAGCGTATGCACCCAGGCGTTGACGTGGAACGCCCCCACGTTGGCCCAGATGTTCCGCAACTGCTGCTGGCCCCAACCCTCGACCTCCTTGAGATCGTGGAAGTCCTGCTCGATGCTGAAGCGATCCGCCGCCAGACTCAGGATCTCCGCCACCGCCATCGACGGCTCGGTGCTGAACAAGGCCAGCCAGCCATGCTCCTTGCGCACCAACACCACCCGGATGAGGCCGCCAACGGGACGCCACGTCGCCAGGAACGTTTTGATACGCTTGACGCGGACCTCCCCGTATTGTCGGGCCTGCACCGTCTGCCAGCCACGCTTGTGCCCCGCCCGCTTGGCCAAGCTAATCCGCCCCGGCCCATAGACGGGCGGTCGGCCCCGTCGCCGCCTGCGGTGCGGCGGTACAGGTACGGTACGCAGGCTGGCATCGCATCGCAGTCGGCTAACGACGGTGACGCCCGCAGCGAGAGCCGCCTTGAGGAACGGTCGCTTGGCATAGAAGCCATCGACCACGACTCGTATCGTTCTTCCTGCTTCACACGCCCAATGGGCGGCCCAGGCGACCAACTGGGCCGCCAACTCCAGCTTGGTACGGAACGACCAGCCGCTTGGCGGCGGCAGGCAGGGCACGTCCTTACGGCGGACGTACCGCCGCGTGTGCAGAGGCAGGCCGAGGATGCCCCCCAGGGGATGATGCACCAGCCAGGCCAAGCTGACCCAGACAGGGCCGTAAAGGAACTTCTGAGCGCTCGGTCCCGGCGTGGGGTTGTGGTGCAAGCCGGCGTCCTGGACGTGGCGGCCGTAACGTTTGGTCGGGCTGTCGTCGATGGCGAACAGCAATGGCCCGTTGGGGGCGAGCCGGCGCAAGGCGTAGCGGAGCAACAGGCCGGCGCGAAAGTCGGCCTGGCGTCCCAGAACGGCCAGGAAGTAGTAGTAAGCGGCGAAGCCAGAGCCGACGTGGGCAGCGTGGAGCCAACGGGTAACGGTGCGTCGTCCCTTGGCAAAGAGGGCGCCCAGGAGCAGCACGGCGAGTCGTCCGGCGAGGCGTTGGTGGAGGAAGAAAGCCATGCCGGCGACCAGGTCTTGCCAGAACGGGGGGAGGAAGGGAAGATCCATAGCGGTTCTCCGGGTTGGGGTCGGAGTCGGATGTCAACCCCTATCTTGGCCCGGAGGACTTGCTCATTCCAGAAAGTTATTAATCCTCTCCTCATTGGTGACTATAGGGTTTTCTCAGAAAGTGCAGGCAGCTGAATAACCGCCGTATTCGACCACCGACATTGATGACTGGCCACCATTTTGTATACCGTTAATCCCGGCCGCTATCTGATCGGCACCTATAACAATAAAGAATTTAACACCGGAAATGCGACCAACTTTATCCTGAACCCGTTGCATTGCACCTTGCTCAGCGAAGTGAACATGAAACTCATATCCATGTCTCTCCGCAATCGCAGCAAATGTCTTGATCTCATCTACCATGTCATTCAGCGGACCAGTAATGCCCCGGTCGACCAAATTCCTAGAGGCGGTGCCCGAAGGCACGCCCGTGATTGCTGACAGGGGCCACGACTCGGAGGCGTTGCGGGATGAGGTCGAGGCGGAGGGGCTGGTTCCGGTCATCCCGCACCGCCGGAACCGGGTGCGGCCGTCGCGAAACGACGGTCGTCGGCTGCGGCGTTAGAGGCGGAGGTGGTTGATCGAACGAACGAATGCCTGGCTTCCTTGCTACCGCAGCCTTGCGGTTCGCTGGTCCTTCTACTCGTTCCTGTATATAGGCTTGGTCTATTTGAGTTTCATACACCTGGCCCTACAGAGGTTTTGAAACCGTCTCTACCAAAATAGTTTTTAGAGCTAGCGGACCAAACTTCCTCTCCCCTCGTGAGGAGGGCTGAGGTAGAGGTGTAAAAGCAATGGAGCCAGGGAGGGGTGTCCCCCCACCCTGGCCCTCCTCCCACAAGAGGGAGGGAAAAGTCCGCTAGACCTTACCAAGGGGGTTAGAAAAGGCACAGAACAAGAGGTTCGGATTTGCCGTAACCCCTTGCTCTGAATAGAGTGCCGAAGAGAGGACTCGAACCTCCACGCCCTTAACGGGCACCAGGTCCTGAACCTAGTTTGAGGTTATCTCAGGCACGTTGGAATGGCATAGGGGTCGTGTTGGAAACTCCAGAAATAGCGTGCGATACGGCCATTCCGCATCGCTTTCACATTATATCCGCGTGGCTGTCGCATAGGCAATCCTGCCCCCCAAATGCCCCCCAAAAATTACTCTCCGAGGAGGAGTTCCGCAGGAGGCTGCCCGGATCGCAGACGGCGACAGCGGAGTTCAGGGCCACGCTATTGACCTGGAGTTGGCCGAGGCGATGAAGAACCGTTCTGGCTGCCATCCGCCGCGGAAAAAGACGCCAACATTTCCCCCGGCAGCCAGAAGGCAAGGTCGATCCCCTCGGCGACACTCAGACCACATAAGCGGTAGTCGCAGCCGATCCGCTTGGGTGCGGAGAGCCGACGACGCAGACTTTGGTGAATGACCTTGCGAAGCCGAACCGGGTCTCCATCGGCGTGACGCACCACCTGGCTGGCCCGCCCTAGGCGGCCGTACAGCAAGGCCACCGTCCACGCGCCGAAGAGGTCGCGGCCGAGTCGGATTTCATAGCGGCGGTGATGATTCCGGTCATGGTGATGGGCTTCCAAAATAACGGCAAGCAAATTGTCCATGTTTAATCCACCCGCATGTCAATCCGCCCGCGTCGCTTCGACTTGCCTTTGCCGCCGGGCAGAAGCGGCAGCGGCCTATCCCCGGCATGCTTCTTGACAAGGCGGGAGAGCGTCCGCTCCGAGACGCGCCATTCGCTGGCGAGGGCCGCCAGGCTCTCCGTCTGGAGCCGGCTGATCGCTGTCTCCGCATGGCTGGCCGTCAAGACCGGCGGACGGCCCAGATGCTTGCCTCTCTTGCGGGCTGCCTCGATGCCTCGCCGCTGCCGCTCGCGCAGCAGATCGCGCTCAAACTTGGCGAGGCCGGCCATCAGCGTCAGCACCAGCTCGCCGGCCGGCGTCCCCGTGTCGATGCCGAGATTGAGGATGCGCAGATGCACACCACGCCGCCGCAGGTCATCGGCGAGCAGCAAGATTTCCTGGACGGTGCGGCCGAGTCGGCTGACTTCCGTGACCGCCAAGGCGTCGCCAGCCTGTAGGTCCGAGAGCAGCTCATCCAGCAGCGGACGCTCGGCGACTCCCGATGCTTGTTCCACCGCGATGCGGGAGACCCCGGCACGACGCAACGCATCGACCTGACCCTCTTCGGATTGATCGGCGGAAGAAATGCGGGCGTACCCCACGACATTGACAAGGGGACCATCCATCCGACGAGAATATTCTGTCACCCACTTTTTGTCAGCAATAAAGTGAAGCGGCAACGCCACTTTCTGAATTGGGTCATAAGGTACACCTTGCGTCGAAATGAAGCCGAGAAGAGGACTAACACCCCCGACCCATCGCCGTCCGATTATCTTTGCACACCGGATGATGGTCCCGCGCCACCGACGGATGGGGCTGACTTCGGATTATGATCCGCTTCTTGCAGATCGCCACTACCGAGGGCACCCAGGTTCTTGCCCATCGCGTCCAGCAGGCTTTCATGGACCGTGCGGCCTCGCCTCCCTTCGCACGTACCGCCAAGCCACTTGCGCGGCTGGCGAAATCGCGCTAGAGTTAAGGAAACTACCGCCGATGGTCCCCCATGAGTGGAGGAGAGGAAGATACCAATGCCATCCTGGCACGGCTGCGACATCAGCTCGATTCGCTGCCGTTGAACGAGGAGCAAATGGCTCAGCTTGCGCCGGATCTCGCGGCGGCTGCGCAGGCCATCAACAAGCAGGCTATCCAGGATCGCATTCGCCAGGAACTCGCCAAACTACCGCTCAGCGACAAGGAAATCGCCGCTCTCACGCCGCAACTGACGGCGGCTTCGCAGTCCATTGCGATCACCGACCCCCATTCTCGCTTTTTCGACTTTAGCGGCAAGGTCAACACCGTGGTCCAGCACTTCGCTGGCGATGGTTTGACCCTGCCCGCCTACATCCAGGCCGTGAGCAAGCATCCCAAACTGCTCTCAGGCTCGCCCACGACCCTCATCGCCAACATCGCCGGAGTGGTCGAGCATTTCGCGGCCGACGGACTGACCACCCGCGACTACCTCCGGGCCGCGTTGAAACAGCCGCAGCTGTTCGCCCAAACGCCGGCCACCGTCGCCAAGAACATTGCCGGGGTCGCCGAGCGTTTGGCACCGGACGGCCTGACTGCCGCCGAGTACCTCCACGCTGCCTTGGAAAAGCCTTCGCTTTTCGGGGTAACGGCGGCGACCGTCGCCGGCAATGTCACCGGCGTCGTGGAGCGTTTCGCCGCCGATGGCTTGACCACGCGCGACTACCTCCGGGCCACCAAGAAAAAACCGCAGCTCTTCTACCAATCCCCGGCGACCATTACCCGTAACATCACCGGGGTAGCCGAGCATTTCGCAGCCGATGGTTTGACAACGCGCGATTATCTCCGGGCGGCGTTGAAACAGCCTCAACTCTTCTACCAAACGCCCGCTACGATCATCGGTCACATCAATCTGATAATCGACTTGCACCGGCAGGGCATGCTGCGCTTTCCCGGCGAGGAGTCGGCACCGCCTCACCAGCGCCTGCGTCCGCTGTTTGCTTTTCTGGTCCAGAATCCGATGTACTTAACCCTCGCCGATGATAACTTTACCCTCCGCGAAATCTCGGCCCATGTTACGGGACAACAGCCCAGCGGTGCCGGTTTGCTAGCCGTTCCTCGCCGCCGGGTCGAGTCGGAGCTGACCGAGGCTCTGGGGCATTCCCACGCCGACGCGCCGGTAGCCAAGGTAGACCGGCCTGTCGAGGGCAGCAATCTGGGTCCGCATGCTCGCAACCTGCTTCTCCGCGCCCTCATCCGCGAGGGCATCGTCAAAGGAACGCTGGAACGCTAAAAACTGTCGTGGCGTTTCCGCAGTGCGAGCATTAACGAGATCGAAAGCAATGCCGTATAGACTCGGAGGCATCCAGAACCAGCCGCCGAGGAAACCCATGCTCGATAACCAGGATGTCGCCGTGCTAAGCCGCGTCAACGAGCTTGCCGAGCGGCACGGTCTGAAGCCCTACGATTTCGTAGCCACATCCAAGGTTGAAGAGGACGGCGGGCGGATCACGCACGTTTTGGAGTTTGAAGTGCCGGCGCGGGGCAACGCCCTCCGCGAAGAACGCTTCAACCGAATGCTGAAGGACATCGGTATTGTGCCGAGCGATAGGGCGGTGCTGAAAGGCGACACAGCAACGATCATTGATGCACTCGACAACGCGCTCCAACTGGCACCACGCCCGCGTCGGAACCTGTAAAAGAAGGGAGGCCCAACCGCTGGTCACGCTTCGGTCGTGCCGCTGCCCTCGATCAAGCCGTTGCCGTCGCCGCGTCCGAGAACACCCGCCCGGAGCGTAAAGCCAAAGGCCGCGGCATCGGCGGCGCTCAGGTCGCCGGGCAGAACGTTGTACATTGTGCGGAAGGTGTTCATGCGGCGTTGTACTTGTCGATTGGGCTGAGGGTAGCGCGAAACTTGGCGGTGTGAATCAAGTCGCGGCCGGCCAGAATACCATCGACGAGCAGGACGATCACCACCAGCACGAGAGACCGCTCCAGGAGCGTGAACCCGGAGGAGGGCCGTGACGACATGGCGGCTGGGCTGTGTGCTTTTGGCTATGGTAAGCTACCAGCCGTTAACCAGCGGTTAAGGCGGCTAGGCAGTGCGCCCGCGACTCGCCCGATAAACAACATGCGGCGGCGCACGCCATCCCCGGAGCCTTCGCTGGCCTCGCTCTCCATCGCCTTGTCCGCGCGGCTCGCGCTTGCCTGCGGATTCCGGCAAGCTTACTTCGCTCCTTCCGTGGCATCGGCTCGGCCCGTGACCTTCCTGCCCGTAAGGCCCCTGTCCGCCAAGGCGTCAAAGGAGCGCTGCCTACCTGGACCACTGGCTCACAGTAGGGAGAGCGGTGCGGCCCGCCTCAGCGTGGCGGCAGCTCCAGGTCCGGGTGCGCTCCCCGGTTGAAGGCATCGAGGAAATCCCGGACGGCTTGGGGCAGGGCGATGTCCTGGCCTGCCAGGCCGTGAACGCGAAAGGTCTTTCCGGTCATCACGTCGGCGTCGAGATGATCGTGGCGGAGCATGCTCTGAACGTAGCGGACGATGGGATTCAGAACCCGCACCGTGTTGCGGACACCCTGCACACCCGCCGCCCGGAGCGTGGCTGCGACTTCTTCGGCATTCGCGCCCATCTGCTCCAGGAGCCTGCTCAGGTCGTCGTGCGTCGGTGTCATCCTCTCCTCCGTGCGGTCCTCAGCGGGCACGCTCCTGCCGTCGCCCATCGCCTTGATCTCGGCCCCCTTTCCTGAGCGGAGAGAGCGTCCAAGCAACCAGCCCGCACGGCGAGGGATGTCATGGTTGTGAATCGACTCGCCGTGTGGGTAGGCAAAGGGTTAGCATGGCATTATAAGAACACAATGCGTTTCGTCGGCCCGTTTCCTCAAGGCGTCGTAAAGGCTCCTTGCGTCCGACGACGGCCCGACGGCTGGCCGAGTCCTCGGACGGGCTGGCACCCCCCTCCCGCAGCCCTAACCGACACCTCCACGGCCCTCAGGAACCAGCACAAACGCCCGTTTCCCGGACATGGCAACCGGGCCAGTTTTACAAGCATCAGAATACGTTCTACGTGGACAGGCGTCTTCCCTATGCACGGCATAGGCAGAATGGAACGGTTCCAGCGGTCAGACGCCGGGCACAATGGCCAGCACGCTTGCTTGCTTACAGGCTTTCCTGCTGGCCAGCTTACTTGCTTGTTGTCTGGCTGTCCTGCCAGCCTGCTTTCTTGCTGGCTTGCTGACATGCTTTCCGTCCGGCTGGCTGCACCGAATGCTTGCCAGCAGGCCAGCACATGGTGTAACGTCTGACCATGATTATCGTCGTCGCAAATTCCAAGGGCGGAGTGGGCAAATCCACCCTGGCTGTTCACCTGGCCGCCTGGCTGCACCAGCAGGGGCGCCGCGTCACGCTGGCCGACTGCGACACGCAGCAGTCTTCCTCCCAATGGCTCCAGGAAGCTGCCCCCGACGTGAAGGCCGTGCGCTTGGCCGACCCCGATGCGATTCTCGACCATCTGCCCAGCCTCGGACAGCAAGCGGATTTCGTCATCGCCGACGGACCCGGCAGCAACACCGAAACCAGCCGGGCCTTGCTCCTGCGGGGCGATCTGGCTCTGGTTCCGTGCAAGGCCAGCATGCTGGAGGTCCGGGCACTGGCCCAGGCCACCAATGTGCTCCGGCAGGCCCAGGACATCCGCGGCGGACAGCCCAAGGCTCTGATCGTCCTGAGCATGGTCGGCAAGAACTACCGGCTCACGCAGGATATGAAGGCTGCTGTCGAGGCACTAGAGCTGCCCCTGGCCCAAACTGCCCTGACCCTCCGGCAAATCTACGCCGATGCCCCCGGCCAAGGTGCCGTCGTCTGGCAGCTCGGCGTCCGTGGCCGCGAGGCCGCAGACGAAATGACGGCGCTTTTTCGGGAAGTGTTGCCCCATGCCTGCGTGCCCAAGACGCTTCGCCAAAGCAGCGATAGGGTCTCCGCGTGACGCCAGATGAGGGGGATATGGCCGAGCGTAAGTCACTGGTAGAAGGACTGAAAACGGCCGGCACCGTGGACCCCTCCCGCGAAAAAGCCTTTGTCTACGGCGATTCGCCCAAGGCAAAGCCCGCTGAGACAGCCGTCGTTTCCGAAGCACGGCCGGCAAAGGCACGGACCGCAAGCACGGTCAGCCGCGTTCCGCTGACCACCCGCATCCGCAGCGACTACGCCGCAGCGCTGAAGCGAGCATCGCTCGAACGGCAGCTCCACGGCGTCCAACCCAACACGCTTCAGGACATCCTGGAAGAAGCATTGCAGCCCTGGCTGCGCGCCAACGGCTATCTCCCCTGAGCGAATTCGTTTGCGTCCTCGCTCGTCTTGGTCTAAGGTCACGGCGCGTGTCGCCGTCATGCTCACGCTCACCAGTGTGCGTACCCGGCGAAAGCTCCGAAAAACAACCGGATACCGTCATGACCAGACGCTCCCCGCCCAAGGGCGATCACCAACCCGACCTCTTCGCGGCCAACTTCGCCGACATACCCATCCGCGACCAACGCGACACGATGGAACGCCCCTTCTTCAGCCTGGCCAAGACGCCGCGTTTGACACCCATCGAGTACCACGTCGGCGACGTGCGGGTAGAAGTCAGTGCCAATCCGAAATTCGGCATGGCCACCATCTGGGACGCCGACATCCTCATTTGGGCCGCCACCCAAGTTACCGAGGCCCGCGACCGGGGCCTGCCGCCCAACCGCGTCCTTCACTTCCATCCCCACAACGTGCTCAAATCCATCCGCCGACCCACCGGAGGAGAGCATTACCGGCGGCTGCGGGCCGCCCTGGACCGGCTCACCCACACGGCTGTCCGCACCAACATCCGCGTTCACGGCAAAAAGAAGACCGCCTCGTTTCACTGGCTGGAAAGCTGGACCGAAGTAACCGACGAGAAAACCGGAGCAACCACGGCCATGACCCTAACGCTGCCAGACTGGCTCTTTGAGGGCATTGTCATGAAAGGCGGAGTGCTGACCATCCACGAGGATTACTTCCTGCTGTCCGGAGGCATCGAACGCTGGCTTTACCGCGTCGCTCGCAAACATGCCGGCCAACAGGAGGGCGGCTGGCAGTTCACCATGCGTCAGCTTTATGAGAAATCCGGTTCTTCGTCGCGCTTTTCCGACTTCGCCCTGGATGTCCGCAAGATTGTCGCCCTGGACTCCCTGCCGGAGTACACGGTCCTGCTGCATCGCAACGAGGAAGGCGCTGAAATTGTCCACTTCCTCAAGCGTGACCAGCTGTCTATTGACGACCCCCGGTATGAAACTCCCCGCCATCCGCGTCGTCGCATGGCTCGCGGCATCACCGCGAAATCGTTGCACTTCAACGCGGTAGCCCCCTAGCGATAGGGCCTATCAGGCGCAAGCAGTCCAGCGGTCGGTAGTCCGTCGCAGCCTGGGGGTCTTATCGATGCCCGCTAAGTGACTCCATTACCGGCACTCCTGAGCCTTCGGATCGCCAGACCAGCATTTCTTGGCAGCGAAATGGCGGGCACGGCCTATCCGGCGCAGCATGGCTGCTGACCGCCTCAACAACCGCATAGGCCTAAACGACAACCGTTGTTACCCCGACCCGAGTTGTGGATAGGCACGGCCTATCCGGCGGATGACGCATGGCCTATCCGGCGCAAGTTGGCACGGCCTATCCGGCGCAACCATTCGGCCTATCCGGCGCACCAAGCCCGCGAATAGATAGACACGTCAAGGACTTGCCGAGGGGCTAACTGTTTAACTTTAAGTATATATATAACTTCTTTAACGCACGGAGCCTGTGGATAAGTCGTCGGCCAATGTGCCCCGAGACGCGACCACAACCCCAACCGTACTCCGCGAGGATCAGCACGCATCGAGCGACCTGCCGCCCGTTTCGAGGCGGCCCTTGTCGGTAGACCGTCACGAGGCTGGCATCCGACCGACAAAAACCAGAGCGGAATCTGTCGGTAGTCCGCCAGCGTTTCGAAGGATGTCCTCTCAGAGCGTGAATCGTTCCCGGAGTCGCCTCCGAGCCTGGCATTCAGGGAAGGTTCGGAAACCTCCCCCAGCTACAAGGGCTGAAATCGCCCGCAAACGGGGTCAGGAGACGCGAAAGCAGCTTCGGGCTACCCAGAGGCAGCGGGAAGACCGTTTCCGGCATTCCTACGCCTCCGTATGCGGAATGGCCATCCTCAGAGCCGCACGTCGCAGCCAACAGCTTTGCACGAGGGGCCGCCTTGCCGAATTCCCGGCTGCCCAAGTGGCGGCGTCCATGACCGCCTCTTGGAACCCGCGCCGGCAATTCGTGGGCGATGGGGACGCGGCGGCCGCCCCATGCAACGCGGCCGACCGACGCTGGAAAAAGAGCTGCGTTCCTTCCCCCTCTTTCATTCTCGCCGTCGTCACCAATCGGAGGGGAGCGGATTGCGATCATCAGGCACGAGAGCCATCCACCAAGTGGTGGGACTCATGCCCTGGGCACAGAGACGCACACTGCCGTCGCCCAAAGCAGCCAGGATGCCGCCGGTATGCCCAGTGCTGGCGATCCCTGGTTTGCACCCCCCGGCACCGAGCCAGGGTACGGGCTGGACCTGGAAATAGCCTGCCAGGCCATAGACGGGCGCTTGCTCATCCGGTTGGTTACTGCCGTAGGCGAGGTCCGGCTTCCCGACACCATAGCCGATCAAAGGATTGGTCTGTGGCTCAAAACGTGACGCCCATTGGTTGCCGCCGTCATCACCGTTGCCATTGGGACTACAAATGCCGTACTTTTCCGTCCAGAAGATCGTGTTGCTCAGACCATCGGGGAAGGAGGCGGGAAGCTTCTTGCCGCCAGTGGTTAAGGGATAGAGCTTCTTGCTGAAGTTGCCTCCATCGACGAGAGGACCGTGGACGTAACAAGTCAGGAGATCCCCCTGCTTGTCGTAGGTCGCCTGACTGAAGGCCAGGGCATTGGCCGCATAGCTGCACAATGCCCAACCGTTGGGGGCTTGATTCATTCCCAAGCTGGGATCGGAAGGGCAAAGGTAAGTCTTGACCACTGCGGTATGGACCCCGTTGTTGGCAGAATTATACACGCCGTTTTTATCGACCGCGATGTTGTAGATATTGCCCTGCTCCAAGTAGGGTAGGAGCCAAAAGGTGATTGGGGCGAAGTTTTTCTCGCTCAAGCCGGGAAGAACGCCCTCGGTAGGCGGTAGTTTGCCGCAGGCATCGTGGAGGTGTTGCGTGGCCAGACCGATCTGTCGAAGGTTGTTCATGCAGGCGGCGCGGGCAGCCGCCTCGCGGGCTTTCTGCACGGCGGGGAGGATTAGGGCTAGGAGGATGCCGATAATGGCAGTCACTACCAATAGCTCAATCAGCGACATGCCGCGACGGTGGAGCTTATGATGTAGGTGCATGGTCATGCCCTCTGGGAAGAAGCGTTCTTTTAGTCTTTCTTCTTGCTCGCGAACCACTTGTAGAGGTCTTTGGGGTTGTACGCCACGTCCCAAATAAAATGTCCTTTATTTGGAATCTCCGTGTAGTGCACGTCGGCCCCGGCCTCCTCTAGCTCCCGCACTAAGTAGCGCTCGCGATTAACGGGAGCCGCTTGGTCCTTCGCACCGTGGAAGATCCAGGCGGGGAGGTGCTTCACCTTGGATACGTCCGGACTGATGAAGGAACAAAGGGGAGCCACCGCCGCCCATTTATCCGGGTAAGCCTCGGCCAAGCTCCACACGCCGCTGCCGCCGGCCGAGTGCCCGGTCAGGTAGACGCGGGACGGATCAATTCGATGCCGCGAAATGACGTAATCCAGAGCCGCCATGACGCGTTCGACTTCGGCACTGCCGGCTTGCCAATTTCCCGTCGGATCGATGGGGAAGAAGGCGACGAAGGGAAAATGGCCGTTGGGCTTGTTGGTGCCGAAACGCTGGGCGATGGCCGTGGGAAGCCCACCCTTGAAAATGCGCGTCTTGGTCCGTTCGCCGTAACCATGCAGGAAGACGATCAGCGGAAATGGTCCCTTTTGTCCCTGCAGCTGCGGCGGCAGGTAAAGCACATAATTCACGATGGGAATCGGCTCGCCGCTCCACCACGAGGGGCCATAATATTCGCCCAGAAAAAAGCCCGGCGGCACCGAAGAGGACGCCGCAACCTCGCGTGGACGATGTGCGTAGATGTCGCTCAGGAAGGGATAGAGGTAGATCAGGGCCGCGATGGCGCACCCGCCCATCGCAACATCCAGCTTATGCGATTTCACGAAGCCCACGGTTAAGCGCCAGTTGCACACGAAAATCAAAGCGAGATCGAGCCACGGCACCGGCGAGCGCCAGCCGAACAAAAGCAGCAGCACAGGAAATAGCGTGATGGGCAAATGACGCCAACCCACCTGAATCGAGCGCAGCTTAGAGTAAGCGCCGCCGAATTTATGCTGCTCAGACCCAACCCACGCCGTCTGAACGTAGTACAAAATTCGGCGCCAATTGCAGACGAAGATCAAGGCCAAGCAGAGCCAGGCGGCGGGCGAGCGCAAGCCGAAGAGATACGCGACCACCGGATACAGAGTAATGGGCAAGTGACGCCAGCTCGCCTGGATCGAATTGGCTTTGCGATAACCCCGGTGGACGAAGCGCCAGGCTCGCCAGCGCTCTAGCCACTTCAAACAAGGTTGCAGAAAGCGAACGAGCTGGAAACGCCCGAACAGACTCCGGTTCTCGAGCACATTTCCAGTTTGTTGCGGAACGGCTCCCGGAGCAAGTTTATACCGCACTCGAAAATCGCCGTGCTTGCCCTGCGTACAGCGCAACTCATAATCCAGAAAGCGCAGCGGCTCGCCGCAGGTAATATCAAAGGATTGAGTCTCGACAGCCTCCGGTTCGAAGTTGAGGCTGGCCAATTCCTCACGCAGCCGTTTTTGCACGGCGGGCAAAATCCAATCGTAACGCGGATCTCGATCCGAGAGCACCACCAACTCATTGCCAGCGCGCATACATTGGAGATGGAGGAAATGATCCTCGCGACCCAGCGCCTTGGCCTGCTGCAAGATGTGGTCGATGCCTTCATAAGCGATGCCGGCGAGCAACGGCGTGAGGAGCTTCCGCGCGGCATCCCCCCGTGGCGTCGGCAAGGCCAGGATTTCCTTGAGCAAAGTGATTAGCGGCGGGTCGCCGATCCGCTGGCCGGAACGCTCCACGAGTCGTTCGTAAGCCTCGTCGTCCCGGCTTTCGGCGAAGTTTACGGCGTGGACTCGTGTTAGCCCCCTGTCAATGTTGCCCGCCACCCACTTTATGGTTTTCTCGGCGTCCTGATTGCTAGAAAACGCGGTTGGAAAAGTGGATTCCAGGATGCGCTGTAGCGCGGCCAGCATCACAGTATCGCGCAGAGCAGTTCGTCTGTCACATCCCGTCGCTTGCGACGGATGATAAGACCGCGCTTGCAGGTCATCGCTCAGCAACTTCAGGAATGGCGCGATACCTTCCGCTTCGATAGCCTCGATAGTGAGTGGATCGATACTCAACTCGCAGGCGTGCTCCTTGACTTGTACATAAGCCTGTTGCAGTTCACTCAACGGGCACAAAGCCGTGTAGAGAGAAGCCCCTTCTGCTTGTCGAGCAATCGGTTCTTGGGCGTGCAGATTATGGAGAGGTTGGTTCGTCATGGGATGGTTCTCCCAAGCGTTGGCGGCGCAGCCAGTCCCACAGTTCGGGCGTGGCGTAGGCAAGGCCCCAACTGCCGTGGCCAACGTCTGGATATTCTGTGTAGTGTGGATTGGCCCCGGCGTCGCGCAACGCCGAGATCATGCGCCGCGATTGTTCAACATCAATGACATTGTCGCAGGCACCATGAAAGCACCAACATGGCAGGTGCTTGATGGCAGCGACGCTATCAGGATCGCCACCACCGCAAATGGGCACGATAGCCGCCCACTTATGAGGATAGCGTGCCGCCAAGCTCCATACGCCGAAGCCTCCCCGCGATGTGCCGCTCAGGTAAATGCGTTGTTGGTCCACCGCATATTCCCGGACGACCTCCTCCAGGATGGCCATAGCACGCTGGCCGTCGGCCGTATCAGCTTCCCAGAAACCCGTTTCGGATTGTGGGAAGAGGACGAGCATATCAAACGTCTTTTCCTTTTCTTGGATAAACGGCCCTAGCCCATCGGTCGTTGGCTTAACACCATCTACGCCACGAGCACCGTAACCGTGCAAATACACTAGAAGCGGATAGGTCCGATCTTTACTATACTCTGCCGGTACGAAAAGCGTATACTTACACTCGATCTCCTCCGTGTCCTCATAGATGCGTTGGACGAAACCGATGCGCGTCCAGGGCAATACATAGTATCCCAGAAAACCTGCCAGCAGCGCGAGGCCAAACATTCCAAGGAGTTTCTTCATAGTCGTTCTTGGACTTTGGAGACTGCCCGAGAACAAAGCGAATCAGTCTAAGCCAAGGAAAAGGAGGTCGGCAATGTTCCTTTTCTATGGCTATCCGCTCAAGCTCCGGAACGGGAGGCGGATCGTCGTTTCCTGAAGACTCGCCAGAAATAGACCACGGACAGCAGCCCTAAACCAGCAGCGAGTGCCAATAGAAGCCAGCGAGGCCGCCTGTGAAGGGCAGGATTGCGAGGAGGGACATTCACCTGCGATGGTTTGACCAATTCCTTGCCGTTCCAGACATTCAAATGCGCTTGTGCTGAACTGTAATCCACCACTTCCTTCCCTGGCTTCAAATTAAGTCCGGCGGGTGTAAACGCTGCTTCATCAATTTGATCTCCAAACCGCGCCTCCTCGATAGTCATGATCTGACGATCAACAACTTCATTGTCAGTCTTTACAGTTTTGACAACCTTAGAAGGATACCAGATTTCACCTACTGGATATTGCATCATCTCAGAGTCGATGACGAAAGTGTAGCGCTTGCCATCTTGATCGGATCGGACCTCAATACCGACGACGCTGTATCCTTGACGTGGGGCAATCCACAAGCTGACGTGGAGTCCTGTCTCTTCTTGCTTGTTCTTCCGCACATAGTCGATTCTCCAAGTTTCGACACCCTTACGGACATCAGCATGAACGACAGGGATAGTGCGATCGGAACGATTCATCAGTGATTCAACATCAGACTCATGTAGCCCGTCAGCGCCGTTTATGTCCATGCCAAGGGCTTGCACGTTCAGCATCCTAAAGTGTTCCCTTGGCGTCTTGTATTCCTTTGCCTTAACGATTTGGACAGCTGTGGGAACTGCTCCATCCTCAAAATCTGTAATACATTTATCCTGAGTTACAATGATTTTTTCTGGGTTTCCCCACTCAGCATTACCAGGAATTCGTTTCCGAACGATCTGCCGGACACGCTTTTCATCAAAGGTGATTTCGTAGAGCAATTCCATATTCCGTGGATAAGGCTTCTCATTGATGACATGCATCTTTACATAACCTTTCCTGATATTCTTCAAGCGGTACGCAATCGCACTTCTTTCCAACTCCTCCACGCTGGGAACTGGTGCGTCGAAAAAGAGATTACTGCTCATCAATGCTTGTTCAGCGCAGAGGATGACAATCAGAAATGGCGCTGCCATTTGCGATTCTCCCGTCAGTAACTGCCAATTGATTCTGTCTGATTCTCCCTCCCCCTTCTGGGGGAGGGTTCGGGTAGGGGGAGCAGGCGCTCACCCCCACCTTCCATCATGGCTCGGTCGTAGTCCGTTAGCCTTTTGGTGTCGCGCAATCCACTGGCGTCGCTCCGTTCGCATAGGCTGTCGAGGCTTTGCTCGTGCCACAGAGGCATTGGGCTTTGGTACCACCTTTGGGGATACCAAAGTAACAATAATAATTAATCACACATGGTACATTGTTCGTGCCCACCTGACAGAGTTGCGATGTCTTACTGCCGCCTCCCTTACAACTAGTTGATATTGACTGTATTACCCCACATTGGGAACCCGGCTGGATACAGTCGGCCTGGCCAACGTTAGGACAACTTGACCCATTACTGTTAGGACAGGCTACCAGGTCGCTTGGCAATGTGCCATCGCACGGTGGCAGATCGCCGTGTACATTATTTAGTAAGACGAATAATGCCAGCGTCAAGGTCATGCCAGCACACACATGAAGAAGTGAACTCCAGCTACGCATGGTACAATCTCCTTGGTCTGACGACCCTCCGGTCAATCAACTCTTTTCGATACAACACGAACCGGCACGCGATGTATCGGTTCCAGTTTGCTGTCTGTATGCACGATGACCTCTGCTTTCACAGAGGGGGCGATGCAACGAGTCGGGTCGAAGACGAGGTGGATCGTAGTGTTACCCGTCTCCGTATCTTGGCTGATCGACTTCACCTCAATCGCCGGATGTGTCGAATATGCCTTGAGTACCCGCATTGCCGGTCCGTTGCTGGGAGCGATAATGAAACTGGCCTCGAGGCTCAAGTCCGTGTTGTTGTCTTCAACTCGGTCGAACACAACTTCCTCTGGAATCAACGTATAATGCGGTTCAACCGTCGCCGTTATCGTCAGCGATAAGCGCTCCAGTTGCGTACCCCCGACGCGATAGAGCACGTTTACAAGGGCTGCTACTTGGCCGCGACGACTGCCGATATGCAGACGGGCCGTCAACTCCGTCGATTCTCCTGGCAGCAGGTTTCGCACAGCGGCTTCCGCCCGCGTACAAGTGCAACTTGTGGAGATCTGAACGATCTCCACCGGTGCCGACGTGGCATTGAAGAGCCGGAAGACAACGTCTTTCTCTTCTTGCTGCTTGAGAATGCCCACGTCTTTGACTTCCGCATCCGCTCGAAATGCCTTAATCGTCTCCGTTCCTTGCCAAGCTAACACCGCGCAGGCAAGGGAAGCACCGGCGCACGCCGCGCCGGCCAGAATGGGCAAACAACGTTTCATCTGTGAATTCAACATAACGTTACCTTGCTTTCTTCCCTGGCACACGGACATCGGACTATGCAGAAAGTCAGTTTGCCTGATTATCCCTCACTTAGGTGTCTGCGCCTGTGATACAGTGAACATAGGTACGATCCTTGAGCGCTTTGATCGTAAAGCAGCCTAGAGCGACATCAAAAAAAGCCGTGCCGCGCAACGGAACACGAAAACTCGCGCTCCGTTGCGCGGCACGCTCTGATGGAGTTTTTTGGACGATGCCTTATGAGCGATCACCGCCTCTTCTGCTCTATTTCCGCACAACCCATGATTCTACGATACCTGCGAGGAGTTTTCCAGCTCTCTCTCCTATTTCTTTTTTGTTACGTCGCGGATCGGGGCGCAACTCTTTGCGGGCGTTGCGGATAGGGGTGCCAGTCCCATCTCGCGGCGGGCCTGGTTCGCTTGCTCGGGCGTGATGTGGTAAATAAGGATCGAGTATCCAACCTTGGTAATGGGCTGGAAACGCTCGAAATGCTTGTACGGATGCCTTTTGAGGCTCTCAAGATCGACAGCGAAGTATCCTGGATGGGGACCGTACTGTGTACTCCTTGTGTCATCAGGTGAGAGCCAAGGCGGCAGGTCAGGCGGCGCAGCAGCGTATTCGTCGCCACAGACGCGGTAATCAATGTAATTGTCATAGGCGAGGCCGAGGGAAGCAGCCTCCGGATGGGACTCGACCCACTCCTTGAGAAACAGCAAATCCTGCCCCCAGTCGATGTTGGTGTCCAGCAAGTGGAGGTGGCCGTTATCAGGACCGCCCGCCAACTCGTTGAAGTACGACAACGAATGCGGATAAACGTGTAAGCTGCTGCCGATAGACCACAACACCACCACCAGGGCAAGCAGACCGCGCTTCCAATGTATTGATTGGAGATAACAGGCCGGCTTGGCCGCGGCGATGAGGACGAAGGGGAACATCGGCAGCACGTAACGCATATGATGATTGAAGCCGGTCTGCGAGCTAACTACCGCCAGCACGGCCAGCGCCGGCAGCCACAACGTTAGCTCGTCTCGGAAACGCGTGTAGGTGAGACGCCGCAGGAGAAAGAGGAGCAAGCTCCAGATGGCGAATGCGAGGGTGCCTACCGGAACTTTCACGGCTAGAGCATAGAGGTAATAATACCACCATCCCCCTTGCCGCCATTCGCCGGCCAGAAAGGATGGCGGCATGTGACCCTCCAAATCGCGACGCTGCACATCGATGCCGCTGATGTAGTCTACCGGCAACGGGACAGGGACAGAGGCCAGCCAGCTATCACGGAAGCGATTGCCCAATGCCGGAGTTTCGCCCGGTTGCTCCGCGGGAAGGCCGTTGAACAAACTGCTGACGAACTGGTATTCGCCCAGCGGGGTGCCGGTGCCGTCGAAGGCGTAGCCGGCGTTGAGCACCAACAGGCTCAACAGGATGATACACCCTCCCTGCGCGATTCGCGTTCGCAGGGGTACGGCCCGGAATGTGGGATTGTTCGGGTCCAAGGCGAAGACCAGACCGAGCAATCCCCAGACGGGATAAAGGGCCAACAGGGTGAATTTTGTGAGCTGAGCGACGCCGAGCAGCAGTCCGGCCCAGATGGCATAATCCCAATCACCGCATCGCAGGTAGCGCCAAAACACGTAGGTGGCGGCCAAACCGCTGACCGCGGCCGGGATGTCGGGCGTTACGAGCTGAGCGTGGGCGATGATGTTGGGGCCAAAACACCAAAGGGCGAGCGCGAACAAGCCGGCACGTTTTCCGTAAAGCTCGCCGCCCCAGCGATACACCAGCCAGCCGCCCAAGAGCGACCAAGCGATGCCGGCCAAACGCGCGAGGCGGATCAAATCCATGTAGTTCGTCTTGTTGAGATCGGCAAAACGGTGGGCCGCCTCCCACTCTCGCCGCAATGCCGGCGCATCGCTCAGATCCTCAAAGTCGGTATTAGGCTGAGCAGCAAGGACGGGCAGCACGGCCAACATGCGCCACGCCGGCGGATTGACGCGATACAGGGTGAACGTCCCCGTCTTCCAGACGGCCAGTCCGGCGGGCACGTGGGCAACTTCATTGCGGGTCGCGAAATGACAGTGGATGCCATACAGTAAAAGCAGCGCGTGAACCGCCAGAAGAAAGAATACCGCGAGGCGGAAGATGGCCGAATTCTCCCACATCATTCGCTTGTTCTCGAAGTAGTTGAGCCTTTCCAGCATGATAAGATTTATTCTACTTCTCTGAAACCTGGCCGCTAGCGCTGTCCGATGCTTCTTTACGCTCTTTCGCTGAAACGCAATCTCGCTGGCGGCTCGCAACGCGGACGGAATGGCGAGAAGGTAGCCGGCCCGTCGGGTCAATCCGCAAAACGGAAATAATTTCCGTTTTGGCTCCACTCCTTCGGTCCCCAGTGCAATCTTATTCTGGGTCATGCTTTCTGTCCCCAGCCGCCGTAACCTGGCTTCCCAGTTCTGCACCCTAACCTTGAAAATCTCAATTGCTGCCCTCCCGCCTCCTCTGTAGAAACGCACGAGGGTAGTGCGTTTTGAGCGCTACTGCCCCGCATCCGTGCAAGATTTCGCCGCGTCCGTGCCGGCGACCGGGGGCACTCATTGCCGTCCCCCGGACCCCCGGCTCCCAAGGAACTCTCTGAGCGATAGCGTGCCAGCCTACGGCGGCGGCGTGGCCGCCCCCGGCTCGGGCAACGCCACCAAGCTATAGCCCAGCGCCTGCGCGCGGGACGCCAAACCCTTCACGAGCCGCTCCCGGTAGGCCGCCTCGTAAGCGTCTATCCCCTGGCGTACATACTCGGCGCCGTACTTCAACAGGCGATAGACCCGCTCGGCGATCTTGCGGGCCGTCGCGAAGACCGCCTTAATGCCGCCGCAGCGTGCCTGGATGCGCCGGTAGAACGCGCCCAGGGCGTGCTTGGCATGGTGGCAGCCCTGAGCCGCCAAGCGGAAGGCCCGCGCCGCCAGGTTGCCGCCCCGCCGCACCCGACGGCTTTTGATCTTCCCTGCGGAGCCTTGGTGCTGGGGGCACAAGCCCAGCCAGCTGGTGAAGTGCTTCTCCGTGGGCCACTTGCTCATGTCGGTGCCGATCTCACTCAGGATCACCAAAGCCGTGTTGTCGTCGATGCCTTCGAGCACCGTGAGGTCGTGGCCGCTCAGGCGGTACAGGGCCGAGCGCACGCCGAAGGCCGGCTCGTTGTGGCGACGCCCACAGCGCCGCGGCTTGGGCGGCAGCTTCTGGCCGCCGCTCTTGTCCGCGAAGGTCGCCAGGTGCGCCTCCAGCTTCAGGTCGCAGTCGCGCAGCAGGCGCCGATACTCCTGGTACAACTGGAGGGCCTGCCGGAGGGCGAACAGGTGCTCCTCCCGCCAGTTGCCGTGCAGGGCGCGGGCGATCTCGGCCTCGGTCCGCTTGCAGCGCTCGTGGCGCAGCTTGGCCAGCTTCCGCGGGTCGCGCTGGCCGGCCAGGATCGCCTCGATGATGGCCAGGCCCGTCACGCCGGTGATGTCGCTGACCACCTCCGGTAGCTTGACGTTCATCTGCTCCAGCGCCTTCTGCATGTGCTGGACGTGCTGCCCGGCGTAGCCGATCAGCATGTGCCGCTGCCGCAGATAGCCGCGCAGCACCACCACCTGGTCTTCGGGTCGGAAGGATGCCGTCAGCAGGCCGTAGCTGTGTAGCCGCTGGATCCACTGGCAATCGAGTACGTCGCTCTTGGGCCGGCCTGGGGCGTGTTTGGTCTGCCGCGGATCGACCAGGTAGACCTGGAAGCCGCGCCGCTCCAGCAGCTCGAACAAGGGGATCCAGTAGACGCCGGTCGATTCCATCGCCACGCTGGTGATGCCGCACTGCCGCAACCAGTCGGCCAGCAGCTCCAGGTCCGCGGTGCACGCGCCAAACTTGCGGACGTGGGGCGGCAGGTTCGACGCGCCGCCGGGGTCCGCGTCCCCGAACTTCGGCGGCGCGTGATCGGGCGGCACGGCCACCCAATGCACTTGGGCATGCACGTCGATGCCCGCCGCATGCGGGTTGGCCACGCGCAGCGGCTCCGGCGACGGGACGACTCGACCATTCTTCTGCCTGCGGGGGGTCATGACAGCCTCCAGAGGATAAACGAGGAGGCCGCGGGCGCGGGAGTGCGAGGGACCAGAGCAGTCTCCCAAACGGGGACACGCCAAGGCGCGCCACCAGTGATGTCATCGCAAACTCCCGGGACCAAGCTAGCCGACGGGCACCAAGCACCACGGAAGGGCCGGCCACCGCGACCCGCGGCCCGGAGTCGTCATCTTAAGCGATAGGATGGAGGTGAGCAGAACCGCGCGCCCCTCGGTATGACGTCTGTCCCGTTCCTTGGCGCTGTCTCGCGGCGCATGTCGCGTAACCCGTTAGCCTCTCTCTGTTGCCGGGAAGAAGCAAGCAGACAAGTCCAGAAAATCTCTTTTGAGTGTTTCGAGTATTGCGTGCGTTTCGACTAGGTAGTAGAATACTCCTAACAGAAGACTAGGAGACGACCATGACTTCGCCGATTTCCGAGAACTTCGAGACAGTAGCCCCGACCGAAGCCGATGCCCAACTCGCCCGCGAGTCCAGTCGCCGACTGGCCACTCATAAGCTGGGCAGGCGGTCCAGCGTCCGCATCCAGCTCCTCGACGACAGCACGGAACCCGAAACCGTGGCCGTGCCGGCGTCGGCGCTGCGCTTATTCCTGCACCTGCTGACCGAGATGTCCCAGGGCAACGCCGTCACTCTGATTCCGACCCACGCCGAGCTGACCACCCAGCAGGCCGCCGACCTGCTCAACGTCTCCCGGCCCTACCTGGTCAAGCTGCTGGACGAGGGAAAAATTCCCTGCCGCACTGTCGGCAAGTATCGCCGGGTTCGCTTCGACGACCTGATGGCCTATAAGCGGAAGGATGACGAGGCCAGGGCCAAGATACTCGACCAACTGACCGCCGAGGCCCAGGAGCTGGGGATGGGCTACTGATGGAGCAACCCGTCACCGCCGTCTATGACGCGAACATCCTGTACCCCGCTCCCCTCCGCGACCTGTTCATCCGCGTCGCGCAGGCAGGGCTGGTGCGGGCCAGGTGGACGGAGACGATCCATGACGAGTGGATTCGCAATGTCCTCAAGGACAATCCGCACCTGTCGGCCGAGCGGCTGGCACGAACGCGGACCCTGATGAACGAGGCCGTGCGCGATTGCCTGGTGACCGGCTACGAGGACTTGATCCCCTCCCTTTCCTTGCCCGATCCGGACGACCGCCATGTCCTGGCAGCTGCCATCCGTACCAGCGCCGACGTTATCGTGACCTACAACCTCGCGGACTTTCCGGCCGAGACGTTGACCCGCTTCGACATCGAGGCGCAGCATCCCGATGACTTTCTGGTTGGCCTTCTCGACCTGGCCCCCGGCGTGGTCTGCGCCGCGGTCAAGCGGCAACGGGAGAGCCTGCAAAACCCGCCCAAGACCGCCGAGGAGCTACTGACTACTCTCGAAAGCCAGGGCCTTACCCAGGCAGTTGCCCGACTCCGCCAGTTCATCGACTTGCTTTGATCGCCTCGCCTCTGTCCCCAAATGTCCCCAGCAATACGACCGCAACGCCACTCTTGTGTTGCCCCTAAATTATCCCTAAACTGATTTGCTGCTCGCCATATCCCTGAAACGACAGTAGCCGCAAGCTAACGACTTGCGGCTACGTGTGTTGCGCGAGGGCGACGGGATTCGAACCCGCAACCGGAGCGACCGTCAGGATATTTTCTGCTCACCAACGGAAAACATTCGCACTCCAGAGCAGCACTGGCCTTGATTGATCCTTATCCAAAGACAAGGTCGATAGCCTGCCGCTGCTGATCGGGGCACAGATGCCGGTAGCGGCGAACCATTTCCTCCGTTTGGTGCCCCATCCATTCATTAATTACCCGCTGGTCAATGCCTGCCGCCGCGCAGTTCGAGGCAAAACTGTGCCGCAGGACATGCCAGCCACGCAGCACGGCCCAGCTACTCCCCTCGAAAGCACGCCGAAAATGGTCATGGGCTTCGTCGCGCGTCACAGCGATGGGTTCTTCTCGATGCGTCTTGCTGCGGATCACTTCCCCCTGACAGAACAGGTGTTGCCCGCCAGGGTGAACCGCCAACCAATTGCGCAAGACCGTTTGCACGAATGCCGACAGAGGCACACGCCGCGTTGTCCGCCGTCCGCGAGCACGCTTCTTTTCATGCAAAAGCACCGTCCCCGAAGTGAAATCCACGTCATCCACCCTTACCCGAAGCAACTCGCTCCGCCGTGCTCCGGTGTGAGCTGCCAAGCAAGCCATTGGATAGAGGAACGGCTGGGCCTGAGAGTCGTGGACATGCTGGAGCAATTGCTCGATCTCCGGCCGCGTCAAAAACAACGAGTCCCAAAGCTGGCGTATCTCAGCGTCCGCTAGTCCGCCGCGAGCGATCTGGCGTTCAATTTCCGCCCGCGTTTGGAAAGGCGGTTTCTCGTTCGTCTTGGGATACTTGAGTCCCCGGCCCGGAAAGGGGTTCTTCAGCCGGCCCGCTTGCACGCCCCAATTCCAGCAGGCTCGGAAGCTGGCCATTTCCTTCCGCAAGGTGACGGCACTGAGTGGCCGTCCTCGGTAACGCTTGCGTGCCCGCCGGTCGATGTGTTTCTGGAGATCACCGGGAGTCAGCGACACGATGCGGAAGGATTTACCCAGCGTAGCGATGACCTGTCGCAAGTGCAGGCGGACGGTGGCGAGCGAGTTTTCCTCCATTGCCCCGTTGGAGTGGACGGCGAGGTATTCGTCGCGCAGCTCGCCCACGGTCAAGATATGGGCCGACGGAGTGTCTGCCGGTTGGCCGGTCAGCTTGCCGTCGGAGAGCAGGAAGGTGCCGATGTCAGCGTCTGGCGGTAACTCCAGCCGGCCCCGCTCCAGGAGGTGAAGATTCTCTTGGAACCGTGTCAGAGCAGCTTCCGCGTCGGAACGCTTGCGGGTCTTGACGGTCTTCTTGATCTTCTTTCCGCCCCAGCGGAAACAGATTTTGAAATGCCCCGACGTTGGGTGTTCTTCGAGCCAAGCCATGAGGTTGCCTCCAGGAAATTCTACGTGCCGGCCCTAGCTCCAGACCAGCGACGCGACTCCAACGCGACCTCAATGCTGCCCCCCAAGTGCCCCCCAAAGTGGTTTGGCGCAAGGCAAAGGGGTTACGGCAATTAGCCGTAACCCCTTATGCCTCAAGGTGCCGAAGAGAGGACTCGAACCTCCACGCCCGTTAAGGGCACCAGGTCCTGAACCTGGCTTGAGTGCCAAAGCGTAGGGTTGCCTTGGCGTTGGGGTGATGCTGCAAGTTGTGAAAGAACAGGTGGTTGCGAGATTCGCAGACCTCTCTGACATTGTACTGACGTAGTGGTCAAATTGCCAGTGTCTTTACCATTTTTTTACCAAATTGCCTTTACCATTGGTAAAGACACTCCCTAACTCTTATTGACTAAAATAGCCAGCCCTGTGCATCCAGGCCAGTGAGATACTCTAACGCTCCCGGCAGCCTGGCATCCGGAAACCAAGAGAAACTGGTTCCATCCACCGAACTGCAAGCCCATGCGTGGGCCAGCCGCATGCGGCGGTGGGTGTTCACACGACCCATGTGCGTCCACTTGTCCCGACTCCTGGCCTCCTTGGTGAGACTCTCTGCGTGCCGCCCCAGCTTGAACTCGGTCGATCCGCTGATGAATAAGGCGTCGATCTCGTCCCAAGGCACAGGCAGCTGTTCTTGTCCATCTTGGGCGACGTAGGCGACCGGCAGCTGCCGATCTGCTATGGTCTGACGCCACTGCCCGAACAGTGTAAGTGTTTCGACGGCGTTTCCTACCACATCCGGGCATACCACGAAAAGGCAGCCAGGCTTGCTCTGAATTGCGTCGAGCATCCGTAAGAAGGCGGGAGGATCAAAACCAGAGAAAGCGCCGTTGTCGGCCGCCCACGGCAGGCCGGTGGAGAGAAACCAATCGAGATCATTGCGGGAGCGGGGCGAGACAAGGTGGCCGAGGTGGGGATGGGATTTCAGGCGTTCGACCGTCTTGGTTGCGCCGCTGACAAGCAAGAGCATAGGGAGACTATGGGTTGGTTGTCCTCCCAATTAGGACTCTCTTTTGGAAACAGTCAAGCAACATTCAGTCGCCTTTTCCCACCCGGAGTCTAGCGTTCCCAGCCTTGACTGCGGCTCCGCCGCCGATGGTTGTGCATCATCTCCAGGATAGTCTGGACCACGATAGCACCGAGACCGATGGCGGAGATGACGGAGAACACCAGGCCCAGCTTGCTATCCTGCCGCTCGCGGGCCAGACGCTCGGTGAACGAGGCCACTTGGAGCGGGTTGGGGTCGCTGGGAATATTCATGTTGGCTCACTTGCTGGGTGATATGCTCCTTTCAGAGTAGACTATTTTGCTTTTCTTGGCAAGCGTCTTCGTTGCTCTCGCCCTGCTCGATCAACTCCTCGTTGCCTGTCTTTCATTGCTGGCGCAAGGGCAAGCGGGGGGCCGGATGGCCTCCGGCCCGCTTGCCTCTCACGCCGTCGCCGTCGGTCGCCGTTTTTCGGGGTGGGTTCATAGGGAGGGCGCCCACCCCGAAAAATGGCGGCCAGAGGCGAGGGCGGCCTTTTCTGGTTCTTGGCCTGGGTTCTGGCCCCCTCACGCTTGAGCCAGAGGGAGCCGGTGAGGGGTCGGGTCAGCCTTTTATTCCGCCCGTAGATCCGTCTGGTTTCGGCGATGGCCAGCCTCCGGTGATGCGTGTCCGGCAGCATAGTTTGCAACCCAGAGTTGATCGACGTGGTCCTGGACAACGGAACAATGGTGGGCGGCTGCCGCACCAAAGGCCAGGATGGTCTGACTGCGGCAGCCCACCGCATCGGCCCCTGCCAGGCCAAGGAGGGAGTAGAAAGAGGATGAAGGAAAGATCGGAAGAGAAGAGTCGGTTCGGACAGAAGCATCAACAGCGAGAAGTCCTTGGCCGCTTATCCTTGCCTCGGTCCGAGTGGAAGAAGGTCTACAAACCCATCTCCTGCCCTTCGTCTCGTCGCCGACTCTTGGCAACCCGTTCCCGGAAAGTCAGCTTGCGCCTGGCGGGTAAATCGCCGTCCTCCTTGGTCTGGTCGAAAGAAATTCCGGAAGGCGTAGGAGCTTCGGAAACAACCTGGGGCAGGGATTCGCGCGATGGGGACGCTCCTGGCCGCGATTCGGCCGTCTTGGAATCCGTCGTTGGGTAGGAGGTAGGTGTCTGAGTCCGGCGGCGGATGCGAGCGGTGATCGGTTCCTCGGCAGAGGATGCCTTCGGCCTGTCTCGTTGTGATCCGGCCTCGATGGTGTGTGCGGCCTTGAGCGACTTGATCCGTTCGGCGATTTCAGCCACCGTAGGTTTGGTATCGTCATCCTGCGCCTGGGCCGTTGCGGAAAGTCCGGTCTTGAGTTGGTCCCGCAAAGTGGTCAATTCGGACAGATAGGCGTCGTGGGGGAAGGGCTGACCAAGGCGGGCTTGGTAGTCCCGCAGCTGCGCTTCCGCGATGGCAAGGTCTTGCCGGACACGAGCGCAGTCGGTGACGTAGGCGTTGGCCAGACGCTCCACCGCGTTCAGGACGGCACGCGGTCCCTGATGCTCTCGTAAGAACCCGGCCTGGCGCGTAGCCGCTCCTTCCAGGTACACATCGGGTGCGCAATGCGGGTGCAAGATCAAGCCGAAGTGCAGGCCGCGATAGATGCCCAGCGGGACGCGGCGTGTCTCGTGGACATGCCGTGGCAAGGTCTCCAGTTCGCTGCCCAACGCACCCACGGCATCCTCGCGGGCGTAAGGGTGCCGGCCAATGGTAATGGGATCATCGGCGTGAGCGACGGCAGTGGCCTGATCGGTGCTAAGGTTCGACAGACGCTCGGACAGACTGGCAATGGTTGCCGGCAAGTCTCGTACTCTGCGGCGAGCAACGAACTGTTCATCCAGGTGGTTCTTCTTCAGGAGGGCCAGGCGTTGCAACTCGGCGTCAGCCTCGGCCAAGGTCAGCACCGCCGGGTTGCCCGAAGCAATCGCTTTGACCTCCGCATAGGACAATTCCTGACCGCCGATGTCCTCAGCGCGGCGGGCGGTACTTTCGCCAGTCATGACTTGGGCAATGAATCGTGCCTTGGTTTCTAGTGCTTGCCACATATAGGCATCGAATGATCCTTCGGTGACGTAGCGATAGACGGCCACTTGCTCGTTCTCATTGCCCTGACGCAAGATGCGGCCCTCGCGTTGCTCCACTTCAGCCGGCTTCCAGGGAGCGTCCAGATGATGCAGCGCCACCAGACGTTTCTGCACATTCGTTCCCGTGCCCATCTTTTGCGTGCTGCCCAGCAGCACCCGCACCGAGCCTTGCCGGACCTTCTCGAAGAGAGCTTGTTTCTTGGCGTCAGAGTCGGCATCACCGATGGCGGCGATCTGCTCGCGGGGAATGCCGCGCGCAACCAGTTTCTTGATGATGTCCTCGTAGGCCGAATAGCCCCAAGGCGTCGGATGAACGCCCATATCGCAGAAGATCATCTGCGTGCCGCGTTTGGGGGCCGTCCGATCCCAGATGGCCACGACGTTCTCGACCAGAGCGTTGACCTTCGAGCCGGGGAAGTCCTCTGCACTGGAGGAAAGCATCCGGGCGTCGAGGGCGAGCTTGCGGCCGTCCGTGGTGATGGCCAGCGCGTTATCTTCGCGTGGGTCCACCTTCTGCGACCGCAGCCGCTCGTAGCGTTCCACGAGTTTCTGCTGGAGGTCGTGCAGCTCCTCGGACATTGGGCAGGCGACGACGATAGCCTTCCCGCTCTCCAAGCAAGGTCGGGGCAAATCCAGCATTTCGGCGGTCTGCACGTCGGCGAAGGCGCGGAACATCTGTTGGAGTTCCGGCAAGTTGGTGAAGCGGGCGAAGCGACTGCGAGGCCGCAGCGAGGCGCCGTCTGGGGAGATTTCCATTGTGTCGATGACTTCGCCGAAGGTGCCGGCCCAAGCATCGAAATGTTCGATACCGCGCTGACGCAGCCCTTCGGGGTCGAGAAAACGCTGCATGGTGTACATCTCGACCATCGTGTTCGAGATCGGCGTGCCGGTGGCGAAGGTGACGCCGTGGCCGGGGTGCTGCTCGTGCAGGTAACGGGCCTTCATGTAGACATCGAAGGCGCGTTCGCTGCCGCCGGTCTGGATGCCGGCGACACGCTCCATCTTGGTCGGAGTCTCCAGGTTCTTGAAGTAGTGCGCCTCGTCGATGAAGATGTGATCGACACCGAGTTCATCGAATACCAGCCCATCATCCTTCTTGTCCTCGGCGAGCAAGTCTTTCAGGCGTTCCACGCGGGCGGCTTTCTGTTTCTCGATGGTCTTGATGAGGTTACGGTTGGTGTTCCGGTCGGCGGCGTGTTCGCGGAGTAGTTGATCGTACTCTTCAATCTGCTCGCGGAGGAACTTCTCCTGGTATTCCCGCGACATGCCGATGCGTTCAAAGCTGCTGTGGGTGACGATAATGCCATCCCATTCGCCACTGGCGATCTTGGCAGTCAGGTGCTTGCGCCGCTCCCGCGACAAGTCTTCCTTGGCAGCGACGAGCAGCTTGGCATTGGGATAGAGCTGCATGAACTCGCGGGCGAACTGCTCCAGCAGGTGGTTGGGCACGACGTACATCGGTTTGTGAATCAGTCCGGCCTGCTTCATCTTCATGCCGGTAGCCGCCATCGTGAAGGTCTTGCCGGCCCCGACAGCGTGAGCCAAGAGCGTATTGCCCGAACACATGCCACGCCACACGGCGTCATTCTGATGTGGCCGCAGCCGGATGGTCTGGTTCATGCCGGGGAAGTCCAGATGCGAGCCATCGAAGAGGCGCGGGCGGAGGTTGTTGTAGGTGTCGTTGTAAATGCGCACCAGCCGCTCGGTGCGGTCAGGATCGGCGAAGATCCAGGCACGGAAGCGCTCCTTGATGAGTTTTTGCTTCTCGCGTGCGGCCAGCGTCGCTTCCTGGTTGACCACACGCTCTTCGCGGTCGCCATGATTGATTGTGTCATAGATCACCGGCGTCTTGAGGTTCAGGGCCAGGTCGAGCAGCCAGGTGCCGTTGGCGCGGGCCGTGCCATACTCGGAGGTTGCCGCCACCGACTGTATAGCAGCGTACCCGGCGTCCAAGTTCCAGACGGCATCCTTTTTCAGGTGAGTGATGGGAAACGAAGACGGTTCGACGTGGAAGAGTTCGGCGGCGAACGCCTGGATGTCGCTCTCCGGTATCCACGGCGCGCCGAGATTGGCATCGATGTCGCCGGGCAGCACGTCCTCCGGTTGCACACTGCGCAACGCTTGGGCGTTGCGGGCATAAGCGGGGCCGGCGCGTTCGGCGGCGGCGAGCTTGGCCCGCACATTGCCGGAAAGATAAGCGTCGGCCGTCTGCCAGGTCTGCGACTCCGGGTCGTGGAAGATCAAGTCGCCCAGCTCCGTGATGATCCGTTCTTCGGGCTTACCGTAGAGCGAAGCGATGAACGGCAAGTCCACGGTGCCGCGCTGGTTGAGCGAGACGAGCAAGCCTTCCTCGGCGCTCTTGACCTGCGTGACAGGCGGCGTTTTGCCTACCACGTCCTTGGTCATGATGGCGGCTTTCGTGGCCTTGTTCGTTACCTCGTCGCAGTCCTCCAAGGACATGACCAGCATCGCATCGGGGTCTTCGCGGAACTTCACGAGATTGGGCATCCGTCGGATGACGTGGCCGTCGGTGGTCTCGCTGAAGGTGGTCTTGTTGATCGGGCCGAAGGTGAAGACGAAGCGGTCGTAATCCCAATTGAGTGCTCGGCGTGCTTCCTGGCGGGCCTGTTCAGGCCAGCCTTCGTTCTGCGATTGCAGGACGCGGCGGGCCAAGTCGCGCAGACGAATCAGGCCCGCCATGCGTCTGCCGGTCAGCGTACCGCCAGCCATAAGCGTCGTGCCCCCGTAGGTCACGGGCACACCTTGACCATCAATGACCTGTCGAATGGTGCGATCATCGGCGACAAAGAAGCTGCCCTCGCCGATGTAGCGTTCGGGCGGCGGAGGCGTGAAGGCTGCGGCCGGTTGTCTCTGGACGGGGGTTGCTTGTAACGAAGCATATTCCGGCAGACGCTGGATGGCCGCTTTCAGCTGCTCGGTCAAATCACCATTGCTGAGGATGCTGTAGCCCTCGCCGTAGAGCGTGTCCTTGCAGGTCCAGGTTCCCAGGACCATTTCGGGATGGTTGAGAAAGTAGCGATTGATCGGCACCTCCACGCCTTCAATGGTGAGCGGGGCAACGCCCAGCCATTCGGGATCGACGTGGTGAGCCGGCTCGTCCGGCTCTCGCTTGCGGAGAAACAGGATGTCCGTGACTACGGCGGTGCCTTCGCGCTTGAAGGCATCGGAAGGCAAGCGGATTGCTCCCACGAAGTCGGCTCTCGAGGCCAGGTACTCGCGGATGGTGGCGTTCTGCTTGTCGAGCGTGAAATGCGTCGTCACCAATGCCAGCACGCCACCGGGCTTGAGGGCATCGATGGATTTGGCGAAGAAATAATCATGCAAGGAGAGCTTGTGCCCGTGATAATCGAGTTTGAGGTCGGCGAAAGGCACGTTGCCAATCACCGCGTCTATCGTCCCTTCGGGCAGGCGGGTGTCGCGGAAGTTTTCGATGCGGATGTCCTGGTCGGGGTGCAGCGCCTTGGCGATGCGACCGGAGATGCTATCCAGTTCCACGCCTATGAAACGCATCTCCTCCGGTCCCTGGCTCATGAAGTTGCCGATGCCGCAGCCGGGTTCCAGGACAGTGGCATTGCTGGGCACTCCCATACGGGCTATGGCCGCATGAATGGCCGCGATGACGGTCGGGGATGTGTAAAAGGCGTTAAAGGTGGTGCGCTTAGCGCTGTCGTATTCCTCCGGCGAGAGCAGCGTTTTCAGCTCCTCGCCGAGAGCCTGCCAGCTGGCATCCTTGTAGCGGCCGGTGGCTGGGTCCGGGAAGATGGAGAGGGCGACCGGCCCGAATCCCGCGAAGCGGGCGAGTGTTTGCTTCTCTTCCGGCGTGGCAGGATGCTGTTCCTGCTCGATTTTCTTGACGGTGCGGATGGCGGCGAGGATGTCGCGGGCTTTGGCTTTTTCGCCGCTGGCGATGGGAGAAGGCGAGGCAGGCCAGAAGCGTTCCGCAGGAGCGGCGGGTGCGAGCGTTGTTGAGCCGTCTGGTTCCGGCGATTCCGGCGGTGGTGATAACGGTGGTTCGGTGGTGATTGGTTCGGGCTGCGGAAGGGAGTCGAAGAGCGTTGGTTGTTGCCGCGCTGCCTTTACGCGGGCGGTGTGTGACGGCGGACGAACGCCATTGCTGCCTCCAGGGAAAGAGGGCCGACTGCGTCCGGCGGAGATACGGGAGGTAAACGATCCTCCAGTTCCTTGAGGGCCATCTCCAGCGCCATGCTCGTGATCTGGCTCTGGTCGTGGCCCGGCTTCGCCTGGGACAGAAGTTCCTTCCAGACTTCGTGGCGAGTCTTCAGCTCCCTGGCGTAAAGTTCCATCGCTGTCAACAATCTGCCCGTTTTGCGGAGCTGTTCCTGCATCGGCCGCCGCTGATTCAGGAGTTCGAGTACCATCGTCTTGTACAGCATGTTGGTTTCTTTCGGAATCAGGGGTGACGGCGTCTGGGGTCTCTGGTGCTTCTCTTGGATCAGACGGAAAGAGCAGGCGTTGTCGCCAGGAAGGCGGCTTCCGTGCCATCGTCAGGAACCGTCATGGAACCGCAGTTCCCCGTTTCCCGCACCGTCAGAAGTTGGCAGTTGGTCCTCGGTCAGGTCGCTGGAGACGTACATCCTCGGCTCGCTTGTTTGATAAATTACTACTTACAAAGTAGATTATTTTCGCGCTCTTGGCAAGCACTATCAGGCAACGCCTACTTGCGCATTTCGTGCCCAATGCCGGCCCTCGCGCCGGCAGGAATGGGATGTTCTCCTGTATGCTTGCCTCTCACGCTATTGATCGCAGTTTTTCAGCGTGGGTTCGTAGAGGAAACGCACGCCCTGAACAAGGACAATCAAAGGAAGGGGTGGGCTACTCTTGTTTGGGATCCGCTTCCGGCGCCCTCTGGCTCGCGTCAGAGGGGCCGGTGAGCGGTGGAGCTGGCACATACGGGGCGAGCAAGAAAAGTTTCTCCCGCTATAGCCTGTCCTCCGTGGATCAGGTTGGTTGCCATGAAGGCTCATTCAGCGGCCTCTTGCTCTTCTTGTCGATGTTCGGGCTTACCCTGCGGTATCTACCACTGGCCCCGACCGGGGCTGTATCTCTCAACGTCAGGGTCTACCTCCACATCCCATACCTGGGCAATATCTTCCTCCAAAACCTATTCCCCCAAAGAAAGGCGGGACAAAGGGAGGAGGAATGACTGCCCTGGACGGCCCTGTCGAAACCATAGGTGCGGTAGCTGTCACCGTGGTGAGGATGCTCCGAATCGTCTCGCTCGACGGTCGGCCGGGGATGTCCGCTACCCGAAACAGTTTGCCACTCCTTGGTAGACCGATGACCACGCAAGGCCCCGACGTATCCGGAAAGTCGTCTACCTGGCAGAGGATGCAGCCGGGTACGGCGCAGGTCCGTTGTCCTACGAAGACTGCGAGAGGCTTTCTCTCGTCCATTGCCAAGCGAACGGCTTGCGTGTAGGTCAGCCCACCTCCAGCCGGGCAGTTGGGACAATCACAAGGACCGCCCTCCTGGCAGCCGCAAAGACAACCGGAGGAAGATGCCGTTGAGCGGGAGTGGCTCAACGCGGCAATGGCCTGGGTCAAAGCTTCCCGCGCTTTCTTGTCTGAATCAGTTGCCGTATCAGCACAGCGAAAGCATGGATTCTGCTCGTTTGTATGCTGCCGCACGGCCCGCGCCAGAGCCGCTTGGGCTCGCTCATCTTCGGGGGGCGCTGGCCATACGGCCGGGACGAGAATCGCCATAAACGTGAATGCCAGAAAGGGGTGCATCGGATCAACCTCCATTTGCAAAGGAAGAAAGAGGCGGCCGAGCGGCTTGTGGCCGACATGGCCACCGCCAGATCGGTGGCATCAGGAGTTGGAATTGCGGCCTTGCTGCTGATCTTCCTGCTCGCAACAATGGTAATGATGCAGGCAGATGGCAGTCGCCGCCAGCAGATGCTCCAGTTCGGCCCGGCAGCAAGCCGCGTGAGCGCTTGGGCCGCTTAGTCCTTCTTGCACTAAAGATGGGCTAGGCTGCCGCAAGAGGTCTACCAGTTTCTGGATCACCTCCAAGATTACTGGCCCATATTGGCCGAGCGCTTGCAGCAGTTGCTGGAGCTTGTTGAGGTCGATGCCCTGAACGGCAGGAGGGCTGCCCGTCTTCCCTGCCAGGGTCGATGTGGAACCGGGACTGCCGGCTGGCTGAGGTAGCGGGTTGGGATGGTTCACGGCCATGAGGGACTCCTCTCAGTGGTACAGGGAATTGGAACAACGTAATCGACTTTTCAGATGAGCCAGTCGAGTTTCTGACTGGGGAAGCCATCGAACTGGCTGACGGCGAAGCTGTCTTCTTGCCGCAGCATGCGGTCCACGACATCCCAGTCCGCCCAAAACGAGCAGTCGGGCTGGTTGAGGGAGGTCGGCCCGCTGGGAACATTCTGCCCCCACGATTGCAGGATGCAGAACCAGCGCTTGTCCGCGCGGTAGCCGATCAGGCACATGCAGTGCGCCCACGAACCCTGAGCACGACAGTGACCGTCGGCATCGCGTTGCATGGTGAAGCCCTGGTCGGAGCATATTGGTATGGGATAGCCGTTAAGCAAGGCGGCCTTCGCTTCCTCGGCACTTTTGACCAGAGAAACGGTCTTGACCAAGTGTTTGTGGGCCAGTTCCTTGAGGTTCTGCGGGACGCCGCGGCGGCCGTACTCAGCGGCCAAGGTGTCGTCGGTGTCGGAGTCGTGGGCGTCCTCGTTGCTGACGCAGCCATACTGGACGGAGGCCTTGGCCATAGCGCCGCCGTAGCAACCGTCGGGGCCGCCCAGCATGTGCGCCACCTCGCGCCCCAGCCCGTAGAAGACGGCGTGAGAAATGGAACGATATTCCAGGGGCATTTGCCGGAGGGCGATCATGACGCACTGGAGGTAATCCACGCCACTGGACCAGCCCTCGGATGTACAGCAGCCAATCGACTGCTTGTGCGCCGGTAGTTGCGCGCCCGTGACCTTGATGCACGCTTCCCAAAGCAGGGCGTTGTCCTCGCTCCGCTCGGCTTGTTGCAGCAGATGAGGCGCTGCCTGGGCGAAGGTAGGGTGGGGCAGGGTGGCCAGAATGGCTCGCACGCCAGCTGGGTTGGGTGTCCAGCCGTAGAAACCCGGCGCCCCGTCTCGATAATGTCCGCTCTCCCGACTCATCGCTGCATCCTCTCACTTCAAAGATTCCAGAGTTTTCGCCATTCGGCTCATCTCGTCTGCGACCTTCTTGCGGCTGGCATCGTCGAGCGGCATTGCCGCATTGGTGCCGAGCGTTCGGTCCAGTTCATCGGCGATCACGCGCCGCACTTTCGGTAGGGCTGTCGCTGGCAGTAATGCTGCCCCGGCCGTCCGCAATACCTGGTACAGGTCGCCCAACGTTTTCAGCTCTTGTTGGTTGACGGTAGAGGCTGCCACGTTGCGGTAGAGGGCGGCCAGCAGGGCGACTTGCTGTGCCTTCGCCGCATCTGTTTCAGCCGCATAGGCAGTTCGCAACCCCTGCATGAATGGGTCCGCTGGGTTCGGGCCTGGCCCCGGTCCAGGCGGTACCGGGGGTGACGGCCCCTCGACGACGACCGTTGTGATGGCTGGGAGACTGGGTGTGTCTCCGGCGGCGGTGTAGGCAAGAACCCGGTAGCGGCCGGGCGAAGGTGCCGAGAAGATGGCACTTTGATCCAGATAAGGCAGCAAGTCAGCATCTTCAGATAGGGACACCCAGCGGATGATTTTGCCGTCCGTTTTGGCCTGGATCAGGAGGAGACGCCCAGGGCGGGCTTTGAGTTCGGACGGCAGCGTGATAGCCGGCCCAGGCGGTGCAACGTCTTTCTTCGGCTCGGCAGCCGGAGCCATAGCGGGCAGCAACATCAGGAACAGGCAGATAATTCGTGGTTTCATGGCTTCATCCTTCCGTTCATTGGGACCGTGGCCTGTGGTGTCCTGGGGCTGGGCCGGGGGGCGAAGGGGGGAGCTTTTCCAGACGTTTTTCCAGAGCCACGCGGTTATCGGTGATCTCGTTAACCAGTTCCTTGAAGCCGGAGTCGAGGTGGTCAATGATGGCCTCATGCTCCTTGTGTTGTTGCTGGCCGAGCCGGTCGATGCTCTGGAGCAGAGCTTGGTGCTCCTTGTGGCGTTGATCGCGCTCGGCGTTGACTTCCTCGCGAAAAATCTTGGTCATCTCGGGGAGTGTCCTGGTCACCAGATGGTGCAAAAACCAGATCAGGGCCGCGCCCATGACACCGCCGAGACCCAGGTTGACCAATCCTGCGAGAATGCCCTCCATCAACACACCTTTCCCCGATTTCTGATGGGTGGCCCGTACCCGAGGCCGTTCACTCGCTGGCTTACTCGTTGAGAACCAGCAGGGTGAGCACTCGTCCGGTTCGGCCGAGGATCTTGGCCTCCTCCCAGAGAGAGAGGGGTTGCGAGCCAGCGAACCACACGTCGCCGGACACCGCCCCCTCTCCCTGCCGACACCCCCGCCGGAGCGGGGCGGCCAGCAAGTGGCCGGTCACGGAATCGGCCGGGACAGGCGCTCCGCGGCGAATCCCGTCGATCCCGTGACTCCTCAGCCGCGCTGACGGAATGCTGAAACGGACATGGCCGCCTTCGGATAACACGACGCAGCAGGGCTGACAATCCAGCTGGGCATAGCGGATCGCCGTACTCGTGAGCGAGGTGTAAAACACCCTGTCCGCCAACCGCGTCAACTCTTGTAGTCTCCAGGGGTATTCCTGCCGAAGGCTCACTTCCTCCAAGAAACGCCGCCGCGGCATCAGCAGGGCCGCTGCAAACAGATCGGCTTCGCGCTCCAGGCGGCGATCCGAGAGGAGTTGACATCGCCTCCCCTGCCAGTAGCCCGAGAGCAAATATCTGCGGTGTTCGGGAAGGTAAAAGTGAGCCAGTTCATGGGCGATGGAAAAGCGCACCCGGCTGGGCGGCCGCCGGGGGGAGTCCTCCTGAGCGTAAAACAGGTAGAAGCGGCTACGCCCATTTTTGCGCCGCAGCTCAAGGCGACCATCGAAGCAGCCATCGTAGCAGCCGGGCGCCAAATAGATGCCCTCCGAGCGGGCCAGGGCCAGCGGATCAAGGGGGAGATAAAACAGACCGCGGAGGGCCCGCACGGCTTCCGCCAGTTGCTCGATCTCCTGCACGCTCATGGTTCCTCCTTCGCATCTTCCTCGGCGTCCAGGTCGTGGATCTTGCGTTCGATCTCCTCCCAAGCTTGCTCGCTCAACTCCCCCTCTTCGGGACCGCGCTGCATAGCGCCGGCTAATTCCTGTTCGGCTTCGCGGGCTGGCCGCTGACGCCACCGCCGGCGTCGGGGCTTCCAGGTGCCAGCAAGGATCTGGGCGATGAAATCAGCCCCCAAGGCATCCAGAGCTTCCTGATCTTCTTTCGTCAGCGGCGGAGGCGGCGTTGCCAGGTCCGGCAATGTCCCGGCCGATTTATTTCGCTGGCTAAGGGCAGCGCGAATCAGGGCATCCAGGAACCGCTCCTCGTCACTGCCGTTATTGGTGGGTCTCATGGTTTAGCTCATCCCTTCCAGATCGAAGCCTTTATTGCGAAGATGTTCCCGTAGCTTGCGGCGTGCCTCCTGGAGAGCCCGCTTGACCGAGGCACGGCTGTGCGGGCGTCCGGTAGTTCGGGACACCTCGCGCTGCAAAATGGCCATGCTTTGGGTCTCTGGGTAATGTTCGACAAAGACAAACAAGACCATCCTCTGTTGCTGGGGTAGCGTGTCAATGAAATCACGGACCAGGGCCAAAACCTCCTCCATTTCCTGCTGATCTCCTGCCTGTCCGCACCCTTGGAGCATCGCCCCCTGACAGGTCTGGTAAAGGCCGGCCAGGAAATCCTGCCGGACTGTCCGGCGGCGGATGTGGTCGATGGCTCTGGCGCGGGCGATGTGGCAGAGCCAGGGCAGCAGAGGACGGTCAGGCTGGAAACGCCTCTGGCGTGCAGCCTGAAGGACACCGACCAACGTTTCGCCCCAGACATCAGCCAGATCTTCGGGCGTGAGACTAGGGAATTGCCGGCGCAGCCAGACGCACAGATGCTGGCGGAGTGATGCATCGACAAGAGCCAATCCCTGGCCGATCTCCTCCTCACTGCCGGCAAACAGCTGCCGAATCCGTGCTTCATCGAAGAGATCATCTGGCTGCACGACCGTCCCTTCCCGCCCAGAATCCGGCGAGTTTTTCGCCGGTGCCGTGTCTTGCTCCGGGAGAGGGTTGGCCGTCCTCTCCTTGGAAATACTCGCAGCAGATGATTTCGGGAACCATTGAAAGCGATCATTCGGCGGCATGGTGTTCCTCCTACAAGCTTTGGCAGGTTTCCTAAGAACGAGGGACTTAACGGCAGCCGCGTAAGAGGCAGCGGCTCTTGAGGGTGACAGCGGTGAGCGGGCGATGCACGGAGCTGGCGGCGCCGTTACTCCTCGTGCAGCAGAGAGAGGCTCGGCTCGTGCGTTTCCCAGCCGGGGCCGAAATAGTCCATCATCTCGGTGATGGTCTCCTCGTCCGAGCGCCAGTCTTCCAGTTCGGCGTAGAAACGGTGCTGAGCGAGACTCCAGATAACGCGCTGAAGGGTTTCCGTTGGTTCCGGCCGGCTGGTGAGTCCCTCCAGCTCCAGGCCAGGAGAGGGCGGGAAGGGCAGCTCCAGAGATCGAGACAGGATTGCGATCCCATCTTTGCCTTGGAGGAGGACATGGACAGCGACAGGGTACATAGGAAGTTCTCCTTGCAGACGATTAAAAAAAGGCGGTGTCGCGGAACCTTGATCGGAGAAGCAGGAACCTTCTCCCAGCGCGCAGGATGAAAAGAGTGAGGCTCCGAGACGTAAAAGCGCATGATTTGCCGCTGCTGGTGCATGGCTTCACCGAGCATGGCCGCCGGCTGGGAAAATCGGCTACGGTATTTTACTGTACGCTAGTACACTGTCAAGGGCGACCGAAAAGACCAGAGGGTGAGAGCAGGGTTCATGGTGTTCGGCGGTTCCCTGATCCAGGGATGGCGAGGGATAAGCGTGAGGTGGCTCGGAGGAAAGCGGGAAGCTCCATAGTTGCCGAGGTGGAGGCCGCTGGCCAGCGCGCAATTCGTTACGCTTGCTTCTCGGTTGGGGGCATGAGATGAATTTCTATTGCCGGATCAGCGGATGGCCCGCCGAGGGCGAAAGGGGAAACGGTCGTGGACAATCCCTGGCGAATAAGCAGGCGACCGCTGGCATTAGGGATGGCCACCTGGCGCGCCTGATCGAGTGTCAAACCGAGGAGCGAGGCCAGGTAGACACGCAGAACTACTTGATGCGAAACGACGAGGATGCGTTGACCGATGTGTCGTGCGAGCAGTTTTTCCAGTGGTAGTGTCCAGTCTTTTTCGCACATTTTTCCGCGGTAGCCCCACGAGCAGCCCGCGGGCGGTTGAGGTCCGGCGGTAGGATGTCGCCGGACCTCAACCGCTCTTCGGCGTCAGGCCACTCCCAACGCCGATTCCTTCTCCACCTCCACCGCACGCAGCTTATCCATGTTCAGATAGCGACGCGTCCCCCACTTCGTCCCCGCCATGTGACGCAGGCGTGCCGCTACCAGCACCAACGCCGACTCCCCGTCCGGGAACGCTCCGACGACACGCGTGCGACGCTTGATCTCCCGGTTCAAACGCTCCAACGGGTTGTTCGTGCGGATGCGGACCCAGTGCTCACGCGGAAATGCCATGTACGCCAACGTCTCCACCACGCTGGTACGTACCAACTCCGCCGCCTTGCCCAAACGCATCCCTTCCAGCTTGGCCACCACCTGCTCGGTCTTGGCCAACGCCGCCTCGCGGTCCTCCTGGGCATGCACCGCCTTGAGCAACGCCACCACCTCCCGCACCTTGCCCATCGGCACCACCCGCATCACGTTGCGGTAGAAATGCACCACGCAGCGTTGCCAGGCTGCCTCCGGGTAAAACTCGCCCAACGCCTCAACCAGTCCCAGGCACTTATCGGAGATCACCAGACGCACGCCACGTAGACCCCGCTCCTTGAGCTGCCGCAGGAAAGCACGCCAACTCTCGGTGTCTTCCTTGGCTCCTTCGGCCACGCCCAGGATTTCGCGGAAGCCGTCGGCGTTGACCCCGATGGCTACCAGCACTGCCACCGGACGCACCTCGCCGCCGAACTCCCGGTTCAGCCACACGCCGTCCAGGTAGACGTAGGGGTGCTCCTTGTCGATGGGCCGATTGCGCCACTCGTGGATGCGCGCGTAGATTTTCTGGTTCAGCTCGCTGACCGTGCTCGGACTGACGCGGGTGCCCCACAACGCCTCGGTGATGTCCTCGACACGCCGCACCGACACGCCGGCCAGGTACATCTCCACCAACGCTTCCTCCACGGAACTCTCGCGACGCTTGTAACGCTCGATCACTTGGCTCTCGAAGGTCGCGCGTCGCAGCTTGGGCATTTTCAGCTCGACCTCGCCGGCCTTGGTATGGAAGGTGCGCGTGTAGGTGTCGGCCCGGTAGTCGGTGCGATCGGGCGAGCGTTCATACTTCTTGGCGCCGCAGAGGGCGTCGGCCTCGGCATCCAGCAGGGCGTTCAAGGTCTCCTCGACGGCATCGCGGACCACGCCATCGACATGCTGTCGGAGTTGCCCCTGGTCGATCTCGATGAGCTTGATCCCGTCGCGTGAAACATCAGCTACACTAGTCATGGCAGTCCTCTCGGTTATGGTCCCCGTTGAAATCACGACACTCAACCGTAGGCCACCCGAGAGGCTGCCGCCTCAAAATGTGCGAAACTTACTGTACGTCATCTTCCAGTACAGGAGCCACGCGCAGGTACACGTCCTGGAGACATTCGCCACCGGGATAGGGATACCTTCCGGGGTGAGCGAGGAAACGGGTAAAAGTTACGGGATCACTCTGGCGGATGTCGTTCCAAGTGCAGCCTCCCCAGCGTCCCACATCGCACTCGACGAGGGCATCAAGTGGTTGCGGTATCAGGTGGTGCAGGGCAGCGAGGATGGCTGCTGTCTGCCTGGCGCGGCGCAACGGGCTGCAATAGCAATGGTGAAAGGTGTGTTCGGACAGTACATCGCGGGCGGCTTCGGCTTGATGGATGCCCAGGGGTGCCAGCGGCGGATCGTGATATCGGCCTTGCAAGCGAGGCGGTTGGGCGAGGTTCGCCTCGGTCGCGGCGTGGCGGATCAGGTAGAGGAAAGTGGGCGGCATAGCTTACGCGCGGGGCTGTTCCTGGTCGGCGGAGACGAGCAGATGCCAGAGAGCGGGGATGGTATCGCGGAAGTCGCCATGAATGTAAAAGCTCTGGCCACCGTCGGCCACAGCGCGGTTCAGCAGTGTCTTCCACGGCCGGTAGTAATACCAGGCTTCCTCTTTGGTAAAAGTGCGGTTGCGCCAGTCCTCTGGCAGGGGGGCGAGGTCGAAGACAGCGGTGGTGAAGTGGCGAACCTCCTGGCCTTGCTGGCGGGCGACGTTGCGGGCCATCGACAGAGCCTTGAGGAAGACCTCGGGTCCGGTGACGGCGCTGCCGACGTTGAGAAAGACGCCGCCTTCCAGATCTTGGACGGCGCGGGCGAAGATAAGGAAGTCGGTATAGGAGGTCTGTCCCAAGGCGGCGCCATCGCAGTTGGGGTGGGTGTGAATGATGTCGGCGCCGATAGTGACGTGGCAGGTCAGCGGAGTGCCACTGCGCCAGCAGGCAGCGGCGATGCTCAGATCGCGGTGGGGAAAGTGTTCTTCCTCGATAGTGCGACCGACGGCTTCGCCGAGTCCCTCGCCGCGTTGAGCAGCCTGGCAGATTATGTCATTAAGACGGCTGGTTTCTTGCCATAAGCCGAACTGGCCGACCTTGAGCCACTGAGCAACATCTTCGCTGGTGCTGCCTACGAGGGCCAACTCAAAGTCGTGGATGAGTCCAGAGCCGTTGGTGGCTAGATGGGTGATAAGGTGGCGCTCGATGAGGTCGATGAGAAAACGGGACAGGCCGAGCTTGAGGGAGTGAGCACCCCCCAGAAGGATAACGGGCCGGTTATGGCGGCAGACAGTGAGGATACATGTGCTTAGCTCCGAGAGGTCCGGCGGGATCAGGCTCGAGGGCAACAGATGCAAGTGCCGGCAGTCGGTCCAGCTATGCTGGTAGCCTCGACGAACGAGACTATCCAGTTCCAATAAACTGCGATCAAAAACCAAATGGCGACTCATCCACTTAACCTACAGTGACCCGCTCTCTACTCCATGAGTCGAATCAATTTATATGCTTCTCTTCATCCACATGTTTTCAGTTGCATGCAAAATCGGCTCGATGTCAGACTGATTTGGGAACCAGATAAGCAATGAAAAATCAGCCGGCCAGCATGGAGTAATGCGCAAGCATGGTACATTGTTCCCATCGGTAACCCACACTATATCGTGGCAAGAAATGGGAATTGGTTTTCCAAGAGACAGGCACGCCCATGTACGCAGCAAATGCTTGATTCTAAGCCCAACATAAGGGCAGAAACGCATCTCATCCCAACATGCAACTGTTTCAATGTATGCTGCAACTGCGATCTCATTGTCTGAAATATGAATAAAGCCGTCGATTGGCTCTCTCCACGTATCCAGCTTGAAGCGAATCCGAGTTGCAAGCTCCCGCCTAGGGACAGTTGGATTAGTTATGTGGTCTTTGCTAGCACTCATGGTTGTTCCTCCAATACACATGTTGTTAGCTTGACTTTTGCAGCGATCCGTAATGTCCGTTTTTAGTGTTTGCGGTTGTCGTGCATGAGGCAGCAAGTAAAAGGGAGGGCCTTCCGTGCGGTATCATGGGGTTGTCAGACCAACCATGCGCCCACGCCAGGAGGCCCTCATGGCCCGTATAGCCACCGATGCCCTGCCCGTATTCGCTCTCTTTGCTCCTGCCTTCACACCAGCCACCTTCCCACGCGCCCAACTGCTCGCTGTCGCCGCCATCCTGACCACCGGACGACGCACCGTCAGTAACCTGTTGCGCACCCTCGGCCACCTGGCCGTAGGCGCTCCGTCCAGCTACCACCGCGTCCTGTCGGAGGCGCACTGGTCGGGCCTGCGTCTGGCCACTCTCCTGACACGCTTTGTGCTGCGATGCTATTGGCCCAGTGGTATTGTCACTCTGGTGGGCGATGACACCGTCAGCGCCCATCCCGGTCGCAAAGTCTATGGCAAGGCACGGCACCGCGACGCTGTCCGCTCCAGCCACCGTTACACGGCCTGGCGTTGGGGGCACAAATGGGTCGTCCTGGCCGTGCTGGTCTGGTTCCCCTTCGCCGGCCGGCCCTGGGCTCTGCCCGTGCTGGTCGCCCTGTATCGCTCCCCCGAGGACAACCGCAAACGCGGGCGGCCCCATAAGACCCCGGCGCAACGGATGCAAACCCTGCTGCGTCTGTTGCTGCGTTGGTTCCCCGATCGTTGCTTCCGCTTCGCTGGCGATGCTGGTTACGGTAGCCACGACATGGCCGCTTTCGTCGCCCGGACCCAGGGCCGGCTGCACCTGGTCAGCAAGTTCCATCCCAAGGCCAACCTGTATCGGCCGCCACCAAAGGTCGTCGGCAAGAAGCCCAATGGCCGTCCTCGCAAGAAGGGAGCCAAGCTGCCCTCGCCGCAGGCTGTGGTGCTCAACGCGTCCCACCGCCGGTATAACGTGGCCTGGTAGGGGGGCGGTCGTCGAGATGTCGAAGTGGTCAGCGGCTGTGGGCACTGGTACAAGGGAGGTGCCGGTTTGGTCGAGGTCCAATGGGTGTATGTCCATGACCAGACCGGGACGCACCGTGACGAGTATTTCTACACCACGGACATGGGGCTGACGCCGCCGCAGGTCATCGAAGCCTACGCAGCTCGTTGGAATATTGAAACCACCTTTGCCGAGATGCGTTCGTATCTGGGTTTGGAGACGACGCGTGGTTGGTGTTCTCGGACGGTGCTGCGTGCCGAGCCGTGCTTGTTTGGTTTGTACAGTGTGGTGGCGTCGCTGTATGAGCAGTTGCCGGCACAGGCGCAAGCAGAGGCGGGCGTGGAGTGGGAGGGCAAGGTGAGCGTGACGTTCTCCGACGCCATCACCGCCGTGCGGCGTTGGTTGTGGACGAACTGGGCTTTTGAAAAGGATGGCCATGATACCCCTTTCACCAAACTGCCCGAGCCGTTGCGGCGGACGCTGCTGTACGCTTTGGCGCCCGCCGCCTGAGCGACATTCCTACAATTGCGACTTTTCCGCTCTCAGGAAAAGTCAAGGTTAGAGACTGTTTCAAAACGCCATTTTGGCTGTCTGATTCAGCCGAAACGACTGTCATTTTGGCGTTTTGAAACCATCTCTAGAGGTTATTCGGAAAGGGGTCTTGTACACTACAAAAGGCCGGTTTGCACACTACCGCAACGACCATTTTTAATGTACAGGCGTCAACTTTCCGAATAGCCTCTTACTCAATCGTTGCAAGTGAGGCATCCACCGATGCCACAGCCTGTCCCGGAGCCGATTCCGTAACCAGCAACCAAATTCACGCCGTTCCGCCCTAAACAAACTCTAAAGCCGAGAGTGGCAGCCGCGTACCCAACTGAGCACTGAACGCAGGCCTCGCCTGAACAGCCTTGGGGAGGACACTGGCCCAGGACTTGAACGGCGCCAACTGGAGCAACGGGAATGCCAGGACGCACTCCTGGCAGCGGACCAAATGCCCCTGGGACAACTTTCGGTTTCCCTAATGGCGGAGAGAATCGAACAATGTAAGGTTGATAAAATCTCATGCCCTTGGATGCGCATAAGTACATACCCACTGTGACACATCCTTTGAATTGTTTAATCCAGACCCTCTGGTTGTTACGGCAGCACCATTGCCAGCCAGCATTAAATTCCCAATCAACGCATATGCACCAAGCAGAGATACCGCGACGGATGCAAGCATAGCCCTTAAGAAATTGGACACCTATCTGTTCGCCAGTAGGATCTGCAGCATTGACCGGGTTGTTGCGGACGTAGACATACAAATTGTCTTCTACACTTGAGCCGAGAGGATCGCGACCCAGGAATAATCCTAGTGCCGAGTGATATTGCCTGCTCCGCACCTGATATAGGTTTGACTCATCATCCCAACGGTAAGCAGCATAGTAGATCTCCCAGTTAAACGAGGACGAACCCTGCACCTGGAAAGCCGATGTCAAAATCATCGGCATCCCATAGGCAGTGTAATCATAACGCTCCTGCACAGTTCCAGTCAGATCGACAATTGCCGTCACGTTCCAGTTCGGGTCTTGTAGCGCATACAACCGCTCGTTCAACGTACCCTTGCCAGTTGTATCACGGTCACGCAGCACCAAATCATCCATGTACCGCAAACCCCAAACAAATTGTCGGTCAGGAGTCGTTGCTGCCTCAACACGTTCTTCCAGGTCTTGCCATTGGTCTGAATAGTAATAATGCCTCGTCGTACTCAGTGTGCCGTTTGTGTATGTGTTCTTTACCACGCGGCGATTATTCCCATCGTACTGATAGGTCGCCACGGTGCTTCCGTCAGCACTCAGTGAGATCAGTCGGTTCCAGGCGTCGTACACCGCCGCGTAGCTCGATCCCGGCGAGGCCGGTTGCGGCATCGTTGTGATATTTCCTGTCGCATCGTAGGTAGGCACCACCCATGCACTGCCGACGGTGTTGACCAAGTTGGTGATCTCGTTCACCCTGTTGGCTATGCGGTCCTGGATGAGTTCCCAGGCGCCATCGCCGTTATCGTCCTCGCGGAAGTTGCTCCAGTTACCTGTCGCATCCAAGCCCCAGCATTGCGCGAACGTCCTATTGCTGATGGCGTTATCACCGGACGACAAGCTGCCGCGCTGAAGATCCTTCAAACGGTAGATCCCATCATAAGCATACAATTCATCGTGCTCATCGCTGAGATCGGCCAACTCCCGGCGCCACAGACGGTTGCCCGCCTGATCGTAACCGTGCTGGATACGCTCGACAATGCTGGCCGGGCTGCTGCTCGACGAACTCGAACTGCTCGATGCGCTACCGCCGGTGGTCCAGATCAAATCCTTAATCCGACCGAAACGGTCCAGGCCGCGATAAATGTCGCCGGTGTCCGGATCGTTGCCGCCGGCCACGCCAACTAGCGTGTACTGGAGACCAGGTTGGGAGCTTGTTACGATCACGATGGTGTCCTGTCCCAAGTACGAGTAGTCAGCCAGATGCGTAATCTCATCGCTGTCGATCAACGAAGCAATCCGGCTGACGGCGTCGTTCATCCCGCCACTCGGCCCATAATTGTAGTTGAGTACTCGGCCGTTCGGGTAGGTCAGCGACACTGGCCGAATAGTATTGCTGCTGCCATCGGCATAGCCATACTGCACGGCCGGCGTCGTGCTCGTATTCACCGCACCCGAATGCGACTGATACTCCGTGGCCAGCTGCCCCAAGCTATTGTACACCAGCTGGACTTGGTTCACCACATTGCCCTGACCCACCGTGGCGTTATCGTAGCTGGTGACCAATTGCACCATGCCGCGTACCTCGTAGGCCGTCTCGATGCGCCGTACCGTACCACCGACGCCGCTGCCCAACGTCGTTATGCTGTCCTCCGTGCGACGCCCCAGCAAGTCGTAACTGTACGAGTGGACTGTCCCGTTCTGGTCTGTCAACGCCGTGACCTCGCCTTGGCGGTTGTACTGATAAGCGATCTGGTCACTGCCACCCACCGAATCAGGCAGTACCTCGTAACGCTTGAGGAGGCTGGAAGCGATGCCCGAATCCGACAGGGTGGTGCCGTAGACGTACTGCGTCACCTGATTGCCTGTGACGCTGTTGACCGCCGTGACCTGGGAGACGTTCCCGTCGGAGTTGTAAGCCGTGAGGATGGTCACGTTGGTATCGTCGGAGGCCGGGCAGGCACCCGAAGAACTGCTGCTGGAACTGCTGGAGGAGCTAGAATTGCTGGAGGAAGTACAGTTGAGGATGCGCTGGACTTCTCGTCCGGCGTTGTCATAGCTGAAGCAGGTCACCGTGCCGGCGGGATCGGTCTGCGTCTGTACAGCGTCCGCGTCGTCGTACTGCGTGCTGGAGACGAGGATGGTGTCCGAATGCATCGGGATTGTGGCGGAGCGCACCAGGGCCACGCCGCCGTTGGTGCCGTAATCCGCCACCGCAACCTGACGCCCCAAGGCATCGGGATACTGAGCGATGTAAGTGACGCGAGCCAAGGGCGGCGCACTGTTCGCCGAGCCTAGCGGGCCAGTGCCCGTGGTGTTGTGGTAACGCTGGCGGGTTACTATCTGGATGCTATTGCTGGCAGCATCGTAGCTCATCTCTACCTGCTGGAGGATCGTATCGTCGCTGACACTGCCGGCATCGGTGTAGCTGGTCTCGGTGAGATCGTAGCCGCTGTACTGGATGCTGACTCGTCCCAGGCTATCATAGGTCGTCTTGGTGAACAACGACGAGCCGGCGGACAACTGCTTGATGGGGTTGCCAGCCGCATCGTACCAGGTGTTGTCGATCAAGCCGTTGCCGACGCTGCCCGTGCTGGGATCGACGCCATAGCGGATCGTCTGATAGACACGGCTTAGGTCGTCGTAATAGGTATCGCTGCGAGCGATTAGGTTGCCGCTGAGATTAGTGTTGTAACGCTCCATCCGCGTCACACGGTCGAGATTGTCGTAGTAGACCTTCTCGTAGAAGTTGACCTCGCCATCGGTGTCCGTGCGTCGGTCCCGCCAATCGTACAGGAAGGTGGTCACTCGGCTGGTGGAAGAATCCACGTACTGGGCCAGCTGCGTCAAGTTGTTGTCGCCACCAGGCTGGCTCCCATCGTAGATGTAGCCCGTGACCTGCACCATGTTGTTGCCCGGAGCGCCGCCGCCGGTGGGATCGCTGTCCGTGGCGCCGTTGTCGTTGGTGCCCACCCATACTTGCACCGCATTGCCTCGCACGTCGTAGACCGTCCGCGTGATGGTGCCGCCCGGCGTTACCACGCGGTTCTGCCGGCCCATCACATCGTAACCGAAGTCCGTCTCATCGTAGTTGCTACCGCTGCTGCCCGTGCCGCTGGATGGAATGCTCTTGTAAACACGCTGGGAGGCCACCAAGTTAAGCTCGGTGTACTGGGTCGTTGTCCAACGCACATAGGACGACTGCGGGAAGCTGTCGGTCGGCTGGAGCGCCCCGTTAGTGTAGTCCCGCACTGCCTGGATCTGCTGGAGCGTCCGTCCGGCTTTATCCGCGATGGTAATCGATACCGGATTGACCAATGTGAAAGTGTAGTTAGGCGCCGTGCCGGTAGCGTAGCCCTGCGCCGTCCATACCTGGTATGTGGCGTCTTGATAGACGGTCCAGGTGGCGCGACGGATGGTCGTGGCCGCGCCGCCAAGGTCGATGGTGTGAGACGGACCCAACACCTGCGTCGTCCGCCCCTCGGCATCGAACTGATAATCGGTTATCAGGTTCAAGCCGCCGCCTGCAGGCGTCGTCCAGCCCGCCGGCGCGTTGCTGACCTGCGTGGTGTCTACATCATCAATACGCTGCACGATAGCGCCCGTGACGATATCGTAGGTCGTGTTCGTGATAAAGCCACGCTCATCCATGTGCCAGGTCAAGTTGCCGTACAAGTCGTAGTAATCCCGGCGAGTCGCTGCCACGCCCGAACCGTTCTGAGACGTGGGGATGACCGGCAGCGTGGTGATGCGCTGCTGCACCTGACAGGTGCCCGGATACCAGGTGTAGGAGTAACTGGTGATGATCTGCGGCGCCGGGCCGCCCGACGATGAACTGGACGAACTGGAAGAGACCGTCGGATCGATGGGGTAGAGGATCTCCTGAGACAGGAAGTATGTCGGCGGTGCGCTCATGGCGGAGGCGGACGACGAACTAGAGGACGAACTGGACGGTGAAGCCGTGCAGGCGATGTAGGTGTACTGCTTGAGCAGAATGGGCGTGCCCAACTCGCCCTGCTGGATCAGTTCGGCCGCCAGGTAGCCCGTGGGCGCATGATACTGATAGGTGTGGATGAGGCCGCTGGTGTCGTTGAGATACTGATAGTTGCCGTTGACCTGGTTGAGCAGATCAGCGTACTGTTCGCTGTAGCCCGAAACGACCGACGGCAGAGCGTGCAGAGCCAGCAGGCCATCGCTGCTGTACTGGTAGAAGTTGCACCACTGCTGGCTGCCTGACTGCAAGACCTGGAGCATGGTCTGAGCGGCGTAGTTGCTGTAAATAATGTTCTGCGTGCCGTCCGGCTGCGTCTCGACGGTCTTGTAGGCCCAGCTGTTATAGCCTTGAGGATTGCTGCTCTGCGTATAGCTGAATTGGTAAGTGCGGGAGCCGCCCTGCACCGTCTCCAGGGTCACGCGGCGGCTGTTATCGTACTCGTAGTAGTAATCGGCGTACTGGGCCACCTGGGCGTCGGTGGCGGTCAACGGGTTGGTCACGGCGGCCAGCAGGTCGTAGGACGCCGGGTTGACCACGTACTTGAGCAGGTGCAGCGTGCTGCCAGCCAATGAGGAGCTGGAACTCGATGAGGATGAGGAGCTGGCGGGCAACTGGTTCCAGTAGCGGTAATAGGTGGTGCCAGTGTTGACCCAGGTCGAGCCGTTCCAGGTCTGGGTGACAACGGTCTGCAAATCATTCAGTCCTCCGTTGGAGTCGCCGGCGCCGTAGTAGGTGTACTGCACCTGCTGCACGTTGCTCCAAGCGCCGCCATTGACCTGCCGGCGTAGCAGAACGCTGCTCAGGAGTGGGTTGCTGGCCGTGGGGTCCACCCAGGTGTACAGATACGATTCAATGGCGGTATTGCCGCTACTGTCGCGGTAGCTGCGTTGCACCTCGCCGAGGTTAAACTGGTTGGCGGTGTAGGAGACGACCGCTATTTGGTTGCCGGCGGGGTCGCTGTGGCTGACGAATGCCCCGGTGGCCGCGTTATAGACGGTCACGCTGCCGTCGAGGTCGTAGAGGCGGTAGACATTGTTGAGGGGATCCCGCACCAGCGTTTGCCGCACGCCGAATCGGGGCGTGAAGCCACCGCCGGGGGCAGGGTCGAACCACAACACGGCATTGGCATCACCCATGACCGCCACGGTACCGCCGGCCTGCATCACCAGGTAGGTCCACTGCTGGACCTGCCAGTTGTAGCCGTTGCCGGCGTTGGTGCTCTGCGTCAGCCGGCTGGTGAAAGAGCGTGTATGCCCCCAAGGCGTACCAAAGCCGTCGCTGTGCAAATCTGCGGCCTGGAGGACAACTTCTCCGGTGCCGTAGCGGATGGGACGGATGCTGGCAGTGGGAGCCTGCGGCCTGATGGGCAGTGAGCCGCGTTTGCAGCAGCCCCCGCAGCCACAACCGCAGCCGCCTCCGGACGGAGCAGATGGATCGCTGGGCGTTCCCGATGAGGGAGGCATGATCGAAGACGAACTGCTGGAGCTTTGCAGGCTCGCGGATGAGATCGTAGTGGAGCTGCTCGACAGCGCCGTAGATGATTGCCCCGAAGAAAGGCTGGAAGAGCCAACCAACGAGCTAGTGGAGGAACTGCTCAGCGGGCCACTGCTAGAGCTTCCTGAGGAGGCGCTGGAAGAAATCGAGGATGGAGAACTGGAAGAACTACTCGAAGCGATACTGGATGAGCTTGCAGAGGAAACGCTGGAAGAACTGCCTCCAGCGCTGCTGGAAGAGCTGGCCAGCAAGCTACTGGACGAGCTACGCAAGGAGGCACTGGTGGAGCTTCTCGATGAACTGCTGGAAGAAGTTGAGGGAGAAACACTGGAGGAGCTGCTCGAACGAGTAGTGGATGAGCTTGACTGGGAAGAGCTGGAAGAACTGCTCCGATAGCTGCTCGAAGATGTCACCGGCACACTGCTGGAGGAACTGGCCAACGAACTACTGCTGGGCGACGAACTGCTCAACGCACTGCTGGATGAACTCGCCACTGGAATACTGGAAGAGCTGCCCGAGGGGCTGCTGGAAGAGCTCAAAGCGCTGGAAGAATTGACCGGGGCATTGCTCGAGGAGCTTAAAGCACTGGAAGAATTGATCGGGATGCTGCTCGAAGAATTCTCCAGTGAGGCGCTGGACGAACTCTCCGGCGGAATGATGAGAGAACTACTCGAATAATCACTGGATGAATTATCTGACGAAGCACTGGATAAAATACCCGATGAGGCATTGGAGGAGCTGCTCCGCAGAGCGCTGGAAGAGTACGCCGAGGAGCTGCTGGAAGAGCTGTTCAGGGAACTGCTGGGGGTCATGCTCGACAGATTGTTAATGCTGCTATTCATGAGAATTACTCCTGTATTGGCAATGAGAATTTGAAGTGATGTAATCAACCAATTCCGAGACCGTTGGCCATCGGCCGCACCGGCATGTTTCGTAACGTTTTCAGTAGACCAGTAGTTGAGAGATCAGCACGCTTTTTGGTTATGCATACTTGGCCGCCATATTCCTCAACCACTTCCCTTCCGACCACCTGTTCCTGACTATAGGTTCCCCCCTTGACCAACACGTCCGGGCGGATGCGCCATAACAATTCATGCGGTGTTTCCTCGTCAAACAGCAAGACATGCGTGACGCACTCCAAGGCCGCTACCAGAGCCAGACGATCCGCCTCCGGAATGATCGGCCGCCCTTCGCCCTTGAGCCGCCGCACACTTCGGTCGTTGTTGACCGCCACGACCAGTACGTCCCCCCGACAGGCGGCCTCCTGCAAGCACAGGACATGGCCGGCGTGCAACAGGTCAAAA
>Ga0209061_1001076_pt1 | contig 50670 bp, 34 predicted proteins | sample Coa_R1_10_FD_187157 | JGI IMG/M metagenome (GOLD analysis project Ga0209061, IMG submission 187157) | Surface soil microbial communities from Centralia Pennsylvania, which are recovering from an underground coalmine fire - Coalmine... | ecosystem: Environmental > Terrestrial > Soil >...
AACCGACTTCGTGCGAGGGATACCTAAAGGAGAAATTGTAGAAATTGACCGCAGTGAGTGAGCCTAAAATCGCACCGCAAGAGGACGCGGTAGAGAGAGACCTTTACGATGTAACCATCATCGGTGGAGGCCCCGTGGGGCTGTTTGGGGCTTTTTATGCGGGTATGCGCCAGATGCGCACCAAGATCATTGACAGCCTCCCGGAGTTGGGGGGACAGCTTATGGCGCTTTACCCCGAAAAGTACGTTTACGATATGCCGGGCTTCCCTAAGGTGCTGGCGCGCGATTTGGCGCTCGACATGATAGAGCAGGGGCTGCGCTTCAACCCCACCGTCTGCCTCTCCGAGATGGCGCTGAAGATGGAGCATGCGCCCGACGGCACCATCGTGGTTACCACGCAGAAAGCCGTCCACTACACCCGCACGCTCATCATCGCCACAGGGGCCGGTGCCTTCTCCCCTAAAAAGCTCGATGCGCCCGGCGTGGCCGAGTTTGAAGGGCGTGGTGTGTTCTACTTCGTGCGCAACAAAGCTCAGTTTGCCGGCAAGCGCATTCTCATTGTAGGCGGAGGGGATTCGGCACTTGACTGGGCGATGAACTTAGAGCCGATCGCCGAAAGCATCACGCTGATTCACCGTCGCGATAAGTTTCGCTGCCATGAAGAGAGCCTCGACTGGTTGATGAACCGCTCTCGGGTAAAAACCTATCTCTGGCATGAACTGGGGCGTGTGGAGGGGAACGGCTGCGTGGAGCGCGCCGTCATCTTCGACAACCGCACCAAGGAGGAAAAGGTGCTGGAGGTGGATGCCGTTCTCCTTAACATCGGTTTCTCCGCCGATCTAGGCCCCATTAAGGAGTGGGGCGTGCGTCTCGAAGGCAACAGCATTCCTGTGAACCGGCTGATGCAGGCCGAGGACAGGAACGGCAACATCATGCGTGGGGTGTACGCCGCAGGAGATATATCCACCTACGAGGGCAAGATCAAGCTGATCGCGACCGGTGTGGGAGAGATATGCACGGCCGTCTGCCATGCCAAGACGCAGATCGATCCCACCGCGAAGCTGTTTCCCGGCCATAGCAGCAACCTATCTCTGTAGGCAACCATGCGGGCTGTTGTTCAGAGGGTATCGAAGGCCTGTGTGCGCGTTGTGGATGGGGTTCAGGGGGCGCGGGAGGTGGCCCGCATGGGACGTGGGTTTCTCGTGCTTTTGGGCGTTCATAGCGCGGATACCGAGCGGGAAGCTCGTGTGTTGGCGGAGAAGATCGGCGGGTTGCGCGTTATGGAAGATGCCGATGGCAAAATGAACCTCACTTTAACCGATGCTGGGGGCAGTGTGCTGGTTGTTTCCAACTTTACCCTCTGTGGGGACTGTCGGAAGGGGCGGCGCCCGAGCTTTTCCGAGGCGGCCCCGCCTGGACAGGCCGAGTCGCTGTATCGGCTTTTTGGAGAGGCCTTGGCCGCCCAGAACATCCCCGTTGCATGGGGAGAGTTCGGCGCCCATATGGAGGTGGAGTTGGTGAACGACGGGCCGGTAACCTTGGTGATCGAAGCGCGGAACGGCGACATCGTTTAGCGCAATATGCCTGTTCGCGATTTCACGATAATTTCACGATAGCTTTGTAGAATCCGCTTGAAGCCTCTGCCACTCTTCAGGGGGCGAGGCCCTCCAATAAACTTTCCCTCTTCTTCGGCCGGAGCAGAGGGATTTTTTTGTCTTGACAACCACCTAGAGAGCGGCGCGCACTGGTTTGCTAATCGGTTCCAGAGCTATGCTGCAGAGCAAGCCTGCCTTGTTCGCCCCCTATCCCCTCCTTTCGTCTTGCAGACAGCAACGCAGCGGCCAGAGAGATGGGCTTTGAAGGAAACGGTTCTGGCCGCTGAGGCGTTTATGGTGTCTTACTTATTGAAGAAAGGGAGCGGTTGTGTTGAGTTCCCGAAGGGAAGGTTATCATAGAAAACTGCCAATGGGCTTGTTGGTCTCCCCTCTCCCTGATAGGGGGAGGGGAGTGGGGGTGGGGGCTTGAAGAACCGGCGATACGACTGTTATTCCGAGCCGAAGACGAGATAAACAACTGTCATTTCGAGCCGCAGGCGAGAAATCTTGAATTTCAATCCTTACCGGCCTTGAGGGGTAGAGGTGAGGCCGTAGAGACTGCCAATCTCACGGTTCTAGAGCCAATCTCCAGAAGCAAGTCTATCTTGTTCGCCCCCTATCCCATCCTTTCCCACTAACAGGGAGAAAGGGGGCGGTTGAGTTGAGTTTCCGAAGAGAAGGTTATCCAAGGAAACCCCTAGTGAACTTATTGGTCTCCCCTCTCCCAAGTTGGGGGAGGGGCGGGGGGGTGGGGGCTGTAGAAGCAGACAGCAACTCAGCGGCCAGAGAAAGAGACGCTGAAGAGAATAAAAACAGGCCGCAAAGGCGCCGTCCGCGAGGACGCTCACCACAAAGTGCCCCTCTCCCTGATAGGGGGAGGGATGAGGGATTGGGGGGAACCTCTGCTTATTTATCCTGCAGAACCACCACGCCGGGGAGTGGGCGGCCTTCAAGGAACTCTAGAGATGCGCCGCCTCCGGTGGAGATGTGGGTCATCTTGTCGGCGAAGCCGAGCTGCTGCACGGCCGCTGCCGAGTCGCCTCCGCCGATGATGGTGATGGCTCCGGAATCGGCAAGCGCTTTGGCCACGGCGCGCGTGCCTTCGGCGAACTTCGCGAACTCAAAAATGCCCATCGGGCCGTTCCAAAACACGGTGCCGGCGCCCTGTACCGCTTTCGAGAAGGACGCGATGGTCTTCGTACCTATGTCCGCACCCTCCCAGTCCGAAGGGATATGCTCCACATCCACAACCTGCGTTTGACAGGCCTCCTCTCCAACTTCAAAGGGGTTGGCGTTGGTTACAACCACATCCACCGGCAGAAGCAGTTTCGAGCCGGCTTTCTGCAACACCTCTTGGCAGAAGGTCAGGTTCTGTTCGTCAAGCAGGGATCGCCCGACCTCCAGCCCCTTGGCTTTGAGGAAGGTGTAGGCCATTCCTCCCCCGATGATCAGCGTATCCACCTTGTCGAGTAGGGAGCGGATCACGCCGATCTTATCCTTCACCTTCGCCCCGCCCAAAATGGCCACGAAGGGGCGCTTGGGATGCGTCAGAGCGTTGCCGAGATAGTCCAGCTCTTTTTCCATAAGAAAACCGGCCACTGCCGGCAGGTACTGCGCTACCCCTGCCGTAGAGGCGTGAGCGCGGTGAGCGGTGCCAAAGGCGTCGTTGACGTAGAGATCGGCCAGGCTCGCCAGTTGCTTGGCGAATTCGGGGTCGTTGGCCTCTTCTTCTGGATGGAAGCGGACATTTTCTAGCAGTACCACATCTCCAGGTTGCATGGCGCTTACGTGCGCTTCTACCTCTGGGCCTACGCAATCCGGCAGGAGAGGCACCTTCTGTCCTAAGAGTTCGGAGAGGCGTTGGGCTACCGGAGCGAGGGTGTATTTGGGGGTGACGCCCTTGGGTCTGCCTAGGTGGGAAACGAGAATAACCTTCGCTCCGGCATCTTTGAGATAGCGGATGGTGGGAAGCGCCGCCACAATGCGCGTATCGTCTGTGATCGCCCCGCTCTCATCCTGGGGGACGTTGAAGTCCACCCGCGTGAGAACCCGTTTGCCACGCACCTCTACATCACGAACGGTCTTCTTGTTCATCGCGTATTTTAAAGCCCCCGCTGTGCCAGATAGTGAACAAGGTCGCCGACTCGACAGGAGTATCCCCACTCGTTATCGTACCAGGCGAGCACCTTCACCATATTGCCGCCTACCACGACGGTATCTATGGCGGAGTAGATAGAGGAGTGCGGATTGCCTTTAAGGTCTGAGGAGACAAGCGGCTCTTCGGTGTACTGGAGAATGCCTTTCATCGGGCCTTCGGCATACTCTTTGGCCACGGCATTGACCTCTTCTTTGGTCACATCGCGACCGAGGAGGGCGGTGAAGTCCACGATAGAGACGGTTGCCGTGGGCACGCGAAAGGAGATACCGTGGAAGCGGCCTTTCAGCTCCGGAATAACGAGGCCCACGGCGCGCGCCGCGCCGGTTTCGGAGGGAACAATGTTTTCTGCAGCAGCACGCGCATCCCGCAGGTCTTTGGCAGCGGTATCTTGCAGGCGTTGCGAGTTGGTGTAGGAGTGGACGGTCGTGAGAATGCCTTTCTCAATGCCAAAGCGGTCGAAGAGGAACTTCGCGACGGGAGCCAAGCCGTTGGTGGTACAGGAGGCGTTGGAGATGACGTGATGCCTGGCCGGGTCGTACATCGTTTCATTGACGCCTAAGACAATCGTTAGGTCTTCATTTTTAGCAGGGGCCGAGATCACCACCTTTTTTACGCCGTGTTCACGATGGGCAACAGCTTTGGTGGCGTCGGTAAATAGGCCGGTGGATTCGATGACGATCTCGGCACCGACCTCGTCCCAACGAATATCGGCAGGGTTGCGCTCGGCGAACACGCGGATTTTTTTTCCGTTGACGATGAAGGAGTCCTCTTTGGCCTCCACATGACCTTTAAAAACCCCATAGTTGGTGTCGTACTTAAACAGATGCGCGTTTGTTGCGGTGTCGGTGAGGTCGTTCACGGCGACGACCTCGATGGTGTCGGGATGACGCTCAAGGATGGTGCGAAGGGTGATGCGACCGATGCGTCCGAACCCGTTGATGCCTACACGTACGGGCATGATGGTATCCTCCTAAAAAATCGTTTTCAAAATTCCCACGGTGCACGCGGTACCTCTTTTAATACTACCCGAAAAGTGGCCTTGGTTGCTTGCGATGGGAATAGAAGCAAAATTTGCGAATTCAGCGCATATGCGAAGTGAGACTACCAACCTCGCGGTTCTAGAGCTAAGTCATAGAGTAAGCCGACTTTGCTCGCCCCCTATCCCCTCCTTTCGTCTTGCAGACAGCAACGCAGCGGTCTTAGCAGACGGCACAGCAGCGGCCTGAGAGATGGGCTTTGAAGGAAACGACACAGGCCGCTGAGGCGTTTATTGTGTCTTACTTATTGAAGAAAGGGAGCGGTTGTGTTGAGTTTCCAAAGGAAAGGTTATCAAAGGAAACCGCCTGTAGGGGCACGGTGACCGTGCCCCTTTTGCTAATCTCCCCTCTCCCTGATAGGGGGAGGGGCGGGGGGTGGGGGCTTGAAGAGCTGGCAATACGCTTGTCCTTTCGAGCCGAAGACGAGATGAACAACTGCCATTCCGAGCCGATACCACAACTGTCATTTCGAGCCGAAGGCGAGAAATCTTGAGTTTCCATTCCCACCGGTTCTGAGGGGTGGGGTAGGGCTGCGGAGACTGCCAATCTCACAGTTCTAGAGATAGTTTATAGAGCAAGCCTATTTTGCTCGCCCCCTATCCCGTCCTTTCCGTCCTTGCGGACGGCAACGCAGCGGCCAGAGAAATAGGCGATAAAGGAAGTAATTCAGGCCGCTGAGGTGTCGAGTTTATTTTGAATAGGGAAAGGGGGCGGTTATGGTTGGTTTCCAAAAGGAAGCTAACTATAAGGAAACCGCCTGTAGGGGCACGGTGACCGTGCCCCTTTTGCTAATCTCCCCTCTCCCCAATGGGGGGAGGGGAAGGGCACCCTACCCCAGCGTCGGCCTTGAGGGGCGGGGGGGTGGGGGCTTGAAGAGCTGGCGATACGACTGTCATTCCGAGCTGAAGACGAGATAAACAACTGTCATTTCGAGCCGATACCACAACTGTCATTTCGAGCCGAAGGCGAGAAATCTTGACTTTCAATTCCACTAGCCCTGCGGGAAAGGGCGCCCTACCCCAGAAAATCGAAAGATTTTCTGGGGACCCCTGTATCGGCCTTGAGGTTACCCCATGGGATTTCCGTGTTTTATTGGGCAGGCACAAGGCCTGCCCCTACGGACTTTTATGCGCGCTACCGAGGGCTTACTCATAACGGAGGGCTTGGATGGGGTCGAGCTTGGAGGCGCGTATTGCGGGATAGAGACCGAAAAACACCCCAACGCCGGCAGAAAAGACGAAGGCGCCCACAACGGCCCAAAGCGGCACGTAGATGGCCAAGCCCTTGTGGCCGTTGTTGTTTAGGGCCTTGATAAAGGTGGAGATGTATCCGATGGTGTAGGAGAGCGCGGAGCCGATGCCAACCCCGGTGAGGCCTCCGATGCCCGATAGCGTGGCCGATTCGATGAGAAATTGAATGAGGATATCCTTTTGCTTTGCCCCAACGGCCTTACGGAGGCCGATCTCACGTGTGCGTTCGGTAACGGAAACCAGCATAATGTTCATAATGCCTATGCCACCTACTAAGAGCGCGAGTGCCGCGATGGAGCCGAGTACCAGGGTAAAAGCGGCGAAGACGGTGGTAATGCTTTGCAGAACCGTGTCTAAGCTATCCACTTTGATGCCAGGCACGTCGGCATAGCGGCGCATAAGGCAACGCCATATCTGGTCTTTCGCCTGTTCCATTTTTTGAAGGCTCACCGGCTGCGCATAGATGATCCCCACCAAATCGGTGCCCACCATCCGCTGCTGCACGGTAGAGAGCGGCGCGTAGACAAGAGTGTCTTGATCGCCCATAAAGGAGCGTCCCTTTGGCTTGGCAACCCCGACCACGGTAAAGGGGATGTTGTTGAGGTCTATTTCGGAGCCGATAGGGTTTTGTTTGCCGAAAAGCTCGGTGGCTACCTTCGAGCCGATGACGCAGACTTTTGCCCACTGTTGCAGATCAAGCTCGGTGATGAAGCGGCCGGAGGCCAAGGGAACGTCGAGAAGGGCGGCATAGTCTGGCATAACCCCATAGATTTGCACGTCGAGATGTTTGCCGTTGTGCACGGCCGTGCTGTTGGGCAAGGGCAACTGGGGTGATACCCGTGTAATGAGATTACAGCGTTGAAGAATATCCTCTACATCGCGCATTTTGAAGCCGTCAATATGGCGAACGGCTCGGTCGTGCGTTTTGTTGTCGGGCTCGTAGATAACCATAATCAGATTGGAGCCCATCTTCTCGAACTCGGCGGCGACGCGGCGCGACATGCCCTGGAGAATGGCCACCATCATGATCACGGCGCTCACCCCGATGATGATGCCGAGCATAGTAAGCCCCGAGCGCAACTTATTCATGCGCAGGTTGTTGAGGGCGGTGATAAGGCAGTGCCAAAAGGTCATAGGCGCGATGAACTCTTCACAGGCGTTTACTCTTCATGGATGTCGAATTTCTGCCGCGGTGGGCCGGTATAGGGGGCGGGCATAAGCACCTCGCCCTCCTTTAGGCCGGAAAGCACCTCGGCGTAGTTATCGTCTTGAATGCCGATCTGAATCGTGCGCATTTGCGTTATCGGTTTCGACCGGTCGGCCGAGGCCGGTGCAACTATCACTTTCACCTGAGGGTGTGAGCCGCTGCCGTAGAGACAGTCTACCGGTACCCTCAACACGTTATGCCGTGCTGCCACAATGATGGTACAGTGGGCGCTCATGCCGGGGCGAAGGCGCGGGTCGGCGTGATCGATACGTATCTCTACGGGAAACCGGATGACGGTGTTTTGAGAGGTTGCGGCTCCGTTGGAAGCGGCCGCCGCGGTATAGGAGGAGGCGGCGGGAGCCACCTTGCTCACGCGCCCCCAAAAAACCACTCCAGGTGAGGCGCTTGTGGTGACTTCGGTTGGCATGCCCACCCGAATCTTGTTGATGTCTACCTCATTCACCTCGATCTTCACCAGCATGGTGCCGAGGTCGGCCACCTGGTAGATCGGCGAGCCGGAGGTGAAGGAGCTAATGGCTGAGGTGATGAGGTCGCCGGGTTCCACATAGCGTTTCGTGATAACGCCCGTCATAGGTGAATAGATGGTGGTATCGTGGAGCTGCACAAGAGCTGCGTTGAGTTGGTTGCGAATCTGTTGGGCGTCGGCGGCAGCGGCGAGCACATCGTCACGGCGCATTTTATTTTGGATGAGGTTGCTGCGGGCTTGTGCCAGTTGCGCAAGCGCTTGTCGGTAGGCGGCCGTAGCGCTGGCCAACTCGTCCTGCGAGGCGATGGGCTGCGGGTTGAGTTGAGCCTGACGCAAAGCGGCTTCTGCTTGGGCGACCTGGGCTTGGGCGGCGGCCACTTGGCTTCGGGCGTTTTGCTCCTCGATGGCGTTGGCCTCCTCAATGCGGTCGAGTTTCTCCTTCGCTTCCTGCTCTTGCGCTTTGGCGACGAGGTAGGTCTCTTCGGCTGCATCTACGGCGGACTGTGACACAAAGCCTTTTTGCAGCAGCTGTTTTTGCCGTTGTAGGTTCAAGGCCGCATTCTGCTCTTGGGCGAGCGCCTGCTGATAGGCAGAGCGAGCGGAGGCAACCGCATTGGGGTGAGTTGTTTTGACCATTAGCTCAAGGGCCTGCTCCTGCGCCTTCAGATTGGCCTTTGCCGCTTCCAAGCCGGCCTTCGCATTTTGAATGGCCTGCGTGTTGAGCTGGGGTTGCGCTGTGGCCTGCAGTTCGGCCTCGTCGAGGCGCGCTTTGGCTTGGGCGAGGTTCTGTTGATACTGCGCAATGGTGGCGCTCGTCTGTTGGTCTTGAAGCAGGGCAGCTTTCCGTGCCGACGCGAGACGAGCCTCTGCCGCATCCAGTTGCGCTTCAAGCGCTTTCACCTGGTTGATCACGTCTATGGGGTCTATGGTTGCAAGTATCTGGCCTTGGCGCACGGTCTGCCCTTCATGAACGTAGAGCCTAAGAATTCGACCGGCCACTTTCGACTTCACGTCCACTTTGCTAAGCGGCTCGATGGTGCCATCTTCTACCACCTTGACAACCACGTCGCCGCGCGTGACCTTTTCGGTTTCATCCGATTTTTGAGCGGGTTTGGCCAGGATATGGGATATCCATATCCCCATCACCAGGGCACACAGCAGCAAGAACGAGCAACCGATAGCGAATTTTTTCATGGGCTTTCCAAGTTTATTGTGAGTTACCGATAGCGATGGTGACGGTCTGGCCGAAGGGAATGCGGTTCGGCGCATCGGGACGGTCTTGTAACACCAGTCGAAGGGTAATAGATGCCGGTGGATTGGGAGGAAGGAGCCGTCGTATCTGCGCGGCATCTATGAGCAACCGGCCGTAACGAGGCACATCTTTGGTGAGAGGGAGGATGCCAAGTAGGCGATCTTGACTCGAGATCATAAGCCCAACCCGCCCGGCTCCGCCGGCCAACCATTCCGCTTCGCCGGTGTTGGTGAGAAGGAGTTGCTGCGGGAATCCATCGGGGTCGGTGCCGATAGGCAATATCTCCCCGTTGACAAACTGCAGTGGCTCTAACCCTTTTAGAGGCAGATCGCCGACGGCGGTTAGCGGCACGGTTGCCGTGGTGGTGCCGGTGCCGCGGGTTCGCACTCCAGGCATTTTCCCCTCCTCACGCAGTTGGGCATAGATGGGGAGAAAATGGGCGTAAAGCCCCGCGTACCCACGAGCATCCTTATCGCGGTCTATTTCCAGCCAGGTTGTGGGTTTGGGGTCTACCACGGCTTTTGGGAGTTCCTCTTTGGCGAGTTTTGAGAGCCTTAGGGCGGCGGGGCGTGGAGTTCCGTCGGGCGAGATGATGCCGAAGTCGCTATTTTCGTCAATGCGCAGTCCACCGGGGAACCACCAGGCTGCGGTTCCGTTGGAGCCGGTATCAAGGACGAGACGGCACATCTTGTCGTAGTAGGCTCCTTGTTGTTCCAGTCGTTGGGGGTTGGCGGGAAGGACGGAGCGGCCGAATTCCGCCCAGAACACCGGTTTCCCATTGCCTGCCCAACGCGCGTAGGCGGCGGTAAAGCCCCCTCCGCGGAAGGTAGGCCAGTCGCCATCAAGGGCATAGCCCTCGGGCGAAATGAAGTCGAGGTGCGCCGCTCCAGAGACGAGGTCAAACGGGGCGACCCCAGCCACATAGAGGCTGCCATTCCCTCCGTAGCCGCTGCGGGCACCGATAAGGGGGCCATAAGGCCTCAACAGTTGCACCACCTTCGCATACCCGCGGCTGATGAGATCGTCCAAAAATCGGCGGTAGGCGGCAACGAAGAGGCGCCACGGGCCGTCTTGGCTGAGCTGTTGGTCAGAGGGGCCGGTGACCAGGCCCTCCGCGTCGCGTGGCGCTTTCATTCCCCACATCTCTTCTGCATGCTCGATACTGCCATACTGCTCCTTAATCCATTGCCGCCACTGCGGATCCCACGCTTTGCGTTGGTCGTAGGGCCCCATATGGGGCTCCCACGCGATATCGAAGGCAAAGATGGTGTCATTGCCACGAATGTTGGCCGCATTCAGTAGTTTCGTAAGCGCTTCCGGGTCGAAATAAAGTGGATGGGCATACGCGAGAAATACGTTGGCTTTGATGCCTAGGTTTCGGCATCTTATGAGGAAATCGTTGAGGGCGGGGGCTTCATCGGGGCGGGTATATTGCACACTGACGACGTTAAACCCAAGGCGGTGGCAGATATCGAGGTCGCGTTGGATGAGGACGGGGTCGTACTCATCTGGGGAGAGCCAGCCGTGCTGATAGCGGTCAACACGCTGCCCTGCGATCCAGCCCGGCCAAAAGTTTACGCCTACCGGGCGCCACGGCTGTCCATCTAAAACGAACTCGCCGCCCTCCACGCGAACGAAATGGGCAAGAGAGGCGGTGCGGGTTTTCATGGGTAGCACGCGAAACGGCTCCTGTAGGCGATCGAGGATCGCTGAGGCCGGTTGGTCGGTTTGCAGCGTGATGGTTACCCTATATTCACCCGCGGGGAGATCGGTTAGCGTGTAGGTTGGCGACAAGGTTTGCTGATAGGGTTCCAAAGAGACCGTTGTTGCAAAATCTCGCTCGAAAGATGGAGATATGGAGTTAGGCAGGCTCTCGACATGCCACTTTAAGCGAAGTGTTTGGGGTTGAGCGGAGTTGCTGATCAGCTTTGCCCCAATGACCACAGGTGTTTGGAAGGGATAGGAGGCCTTATCTACCCCGCCATAGGCGATATAGGCCGGTTGGCGGAGCCGAAGCACCATATCGCGCAGTGTCTCTTCCGAAGGCAGGCTTTGATGAGCAGGAAGGGCGATCCCGCCCCAGCAGGTGCCAAGGTAGGAACCCTGCAATGGGACGTAGAGCCAGTGGCTGTTATCTAACTCCTCAAGGTCGTCCCCCTTCCCGTCGTTTGGATTCGTGATCTCTGCCGGTAGAACCAGGCGCCCCGGACGCCCTTGATCGGCTAACCCAAGGCCGCGCTCGCGAATGACAGGGCGCCATTCCCCTTCCGAGGTCACATAGCCCCGATAGTCGGGGCTAAGCGCAGGGAGATCGGGGGGTGCGGTTTCGATGGCGTACGGAGAGGCTCCGACTTCCAGATCGGCAAGCCAAAATTGGTGATCGCCTTCCTGCATAAGCGCGTGCGAGTTGGCTAGCCCGATGCGCCAGAGCATCGCGTTCTGTGGGTGGAACACGTCGCCATGCCCTCCTCGCCCCTGACCTCCTTCCCAAAATCGAAAGGCAGATGGAAGCAGGACGTAGCGTTGCCAGTGTGTGGTGAGAGGAACTGCCGTAATCCATCGTGAGCCATCGCGTTCTACCCACTCCATGACGAGGGCATTGGTATCGGGCGCTCCTTTTGCCCAGAAAAGGGTGAGATTCTCTTGGGGGCCGAACGGCGAGGCGGGAAATGCGGGCGCTGTGAGGTTAACCCAATTATGGTAGTTTTCAAAACGGAAATAGAGCGCCGTGCCGTGCGGTGAAGGCTCTTTTGTGACGGTGATCCGTGTATTGGGCGAATCGGCGGCTTGGTTCCAGGAGGCTGGATCGGCGTTTTGAAAGTCGAACACGGGATGCCCTTTGGCTTCCTGAAGTAGCTGGTGGCGAAGACACCAACGGCCGTTTTGTAGGAAGACACTATGGGTAAAGGCAGGGCCTCCAATGCAAAGCAGACGACCGTGTTGTTGGAGGAAGTGCAGTAGGTTCACCTGCGCGTCACCGGGGAGATAGGCGGCATTGGGCAAAATCAACAGATCGAACTTTTCGGCATTGAAGTGTGCTGGATCGGCAAGTTGCTGTGGGGGCAGAATCGTTGCAGCAAGATGGGCCTTTTGAAGCGTTGCCAGGAGCTTTGTGGAGAGACTTTCAGCCACCAACGGTGGCATTCCTCCCAGCACCGCGATGCGCTGTTGTGGGGCAGGTTGCGCATCGGCAGAAAGCACCGTGGTGCCGAACAAAGCCATACATAGAAACATCGTTTTCGTGTACATTCTTATGCTCCGTGAGCCTTTCATTTGACCTCTATTCTTTTTGACATCGGCTTCGTTCTTCCCTGCCGCCGATTTTCCCTCTCTCGAATAGAGAGGCTGTTGGGCCGGCGGTTCTAGAGTTCATTCGTGGAGCCGCCCTATCTCGTCCTTTCCATCTTAGCGTGGGGCGCTTCTGGTGGAGGAGGAAGGGCCATCCGCAAAGGCGCCGGGCTTGTGGTCTAAAACCAAGCTTGATCTGTATACCTTAGAACCAAAAAACAACGTGGACAGGAATACAAAAGAAGGGAAATAGATGTATAAAGAGGAATAGATCAGAAAGGGAAAAACCATGAACTCATCGAATACGCCTACGGTGCTGATCGTCAATCCCGATCTGCTCTCTTCGTCTCGAATTGAATCGGCCCTGAAAAGCTTGGGTTGGGCGGTCGTCACCGCCCGAACCCAAGACGAGGCCTTAGCGCGTTTGCGCCACATCGCTCCCCTGTTGGTTGTCATCAACTTCAACATTGAGGGCCTGCAGCCCTTGGTCATCACCGAACGGGCCAAAAGCCTACACCCCCAGGTCAAGGTGCTCGGCTTTATCTCCCATACCCGCCTCGCAGAAGTTCGCCCAAAAGCGCAGATTGCCGGCTGCGACAAGCTCGTGGCCAACTCGGCCCTTCAAGAGCGCCTACCACAAATCCTTGCCGGACTCTTCCCAAAGCTGCCGGCCCTAAAGAACACCAAATAGAGCCTATTGTGTGCTAAAATTGCCTATGTCCACCGCCAAAATGCCCATAGACCCAAATCAGGTTCGTTCTATCCTCGCCACCGATTGTGGCAGCACCACCACCAAAGCCATTCTCATTGAGAAACAGCCGGATGGCACCTACCGTCTCGTCTGCCGCGGTGAGGCCCCCACCACCGTTGAGGCGCCGTTCGATGACGTTACCATCGGAGTTACCAACGCCATTCGCGAGGTAGAAGAGTTGCGTGGGCGCCGCCTCCTCGACGATAGCGGAAAACCGCTGACGCCACAACAAGAGGATGGCTCAGGAGTAGACCTCTACCTCTCGACATCCAGCGCCGGTGGGGGGCTGCAGATGACCGTGATCGGCGTGGTGAAGCGAATGAGCGCGGAAAGCGCCCAACGCGCTGCCCTTGGCGCCGGCGCCATCGTCATTGATGTGCTGGCTACCGACGACGGGCGCAAAGACTTTGAGCGCGTGGAGCGCCTACGCCAGCTCCGACCCGACATCCTCCTCATGGCCGGGGGCACCGATGGGGGCACCGTTATCCACCTCGTTGAAATGGCCGAGATGCTGCTCGCTGCCGACCCACGCCCTCGCCTCGGCCACAACACCAAACTGCCCGTCATCTACGCCGGTAACCCCGATGCCTATCCTCAGGTGGCGGAGATTCTCAAAGGGCACTTCGACCTTCGTCAAGTTCCCAACCTACGCCCCACCCTGGAACGCGAAAACCTCGGGCCGGCACGAGAGGCCATTCATGAGGTCTTTCTGCAACATGTCATGCAACAAGCCCCTGGCTATAGCAAACTGCTGAACTGGACCAGCGCCGACATTATGTCTACTCCTAACGCCGTCGGCAAAATCATGCAGACCATCGCCGAACAGCAGGGCATCAACCTGCTCGGAGTGGACATCGGAGGCGCCACCACCGATGTCTTCTCCGTTTTTGATGGGCATTTTACCCGCACCGTCTCGGCCAACTTGGGCATGTCGTACTCCATTTGTAACGTCCTCGCGGAGGCGAAAATCGATCGCATCTGTCGCTGGCTCCCCTTTCCCGTCGAGGCCTCCGAGGTTCGTAACCAACTGCGCAACAAGATGATTCGTCCCACCACTATCCCCCAACTCCTCACCGATCTTTTGCTGGAACAGGCCGTCTGTCGCGAAGCGCTCGCCCTCGCTTTTGAACATCACAAATCGCTCGCCAGAGACCTGTTTGGGGTGGCTCAGGCCAAAAATGTCGGCCAAATCTTTGAGCAAAAGACCTCTAAAAGCCTTATTAATATGCTCGATTTGGATGTTATCGTGGGTTCGGGCGGCGTGCTCTCCCATGCGCCCCTCCGCGCTCAGGCCGCCCTTATGATGCTCGATGCTTTCCAGCCCGAAGGCTTTACCCTGCTCACCGTCGACTCTATCTTTATGATGCCTCAACTCGGCGTGCTCTCTACCCTCCATCCAGAAGCCGCAACCCACGTTTTCCAACGCGACTGCCTCATCTACCTGGGAACATGCATCGCGCCGATCGGCGTAAGCAGAGAGGGAGAGCCTTGCATTACCGTTGAATGGGAAGATTGGAAAGATATTGTGCCGTTTGGAGCGCTTCGAGTCTATCCTTTAGGGCTGAACTCTGCCGGCGAGCCGGAGGAGCAGGAGATAACGGTTACTCCCTCACGTGCCTTCGATTTGGGCGCCGGGCGTGGGCGCGCCGTACGACGTGTGGTTAAAGGTGGGGTGGTAGGCCTGATCGTAGATGCGCGCGGGCGGCCATTGCAGCTTCCAACCGACCCCAGTGCACGTCTCTATTGCCTGCAGGAATGGTATCGCACCCTGAATATCCCCTTGCCGCAACAAAGTCAAACTGTGGTAGAGGCCAGATCATGAATATGACACCAACACCTTCCCGCCCCGAACGCAAAGCCACCCTCCGTTTGGGGCAAAGAGAGTTAAACTATATCACGCTCTTTGTAGCCCTCATCGTTATCGCCGGGGTGCTGTGGGGCGGCTATCGGGGCTTTATGAGCTTTAAAGCCCAGCGCGACATTGTGATCGCCCAAGAGAACCTACATACCCTCTATAGCGCCATGCTCTTATACAGCAAAGACTTTGATGGCAGATTGCCAAAGGCAGACCACTGGACGGATGCTATTCTCGGCTATCTTTCCGCTTCGAGCAGCCGACCCGGTGGGCGCGAAGCCTTCTTGCACGGGCCGGCCGACAACGGCGAGGTTGGCTATGCCTTCAACACCTACGCCTCGGAATACAATTTTGAGCCGAGCGGCTCCTTTACCCAGAAATCCGATACGGACACGCAGTCTTCCATAGACCCCGATAGAACCGTGCTGCTCATCGAAAAGCCCAATGCCCCTCCCAACGCCACCGTCAGCATTCCGCCTATCAACAACGTCAACGACCAGGCCATTCTTTATAAGGCGCTCTCGTTTCCCCATAATACCGGCGATCCGGAGAACGCCAAAACCGTTATCCTCTATCTCAGCGGACGCATTGATGTCGTTACCCGACGCGATATGCGCCCACAATAGCGGAGGAACCGCACCCTATGAGTACCGCCTATACCCCCGGCCTTAAAGTCTCGTCCTACACCTCTATCGAAAAAGAACGACGTCTGCCGGTGAAAGGGGAGGTGCTTGTGCAGGAAGGCGATGAGGTTTCGCCGGATACGGTAGTCGCACGTGCCGAGCTGCCAAGCCCTATGCAAACCTTTCGCCTCGCCGCCCAACTCGGCATAGAGGCCTCAGCTTTGCCAAAGGTGCTCAAAATAAAACAGGGCGACAGAGTGCAAAAAGGAGACCTTCTGGCCGAAACGCCGGGGCTTTTTGGGCGGTTTTTCCGTAGCCGGTTCTACGCTCCTCTCAGCGGCACCGTAGAGCTTGTCTCCCCTACAACCGGCAATATCGGCATTCGCCCCCCTCCTCTGCCGGTAGAACAGCGCGCCTATGTACGTGGGCATGTCCTGCGTGTGCTCCCCCAAGAAGGCGTGGTGATCCGCTGTGTCGGCGCGCTCGTGCAAGGTATCTTTGGAGTTGGGGGCGAACGCTTGGGCACCGTTCATGTGGTAACCGGCGGCCCCGATAGCCCTCTCACCGATCAGCACATCCACGAAAAGCATCAGGGCGGAGTTGTGGTAGGCGGCAGCCTCATCACACCGGAGGCCTTGCGCAAAGCCGCAACACTGGGCGTTGCCGGTGTGGTCTGTGGGGGCGTTGTGGATACCGATCTCATTGCCTTCCTGGCCGACATGCTTAACGACCCCAACTACGACATTGGGGTCGCCATCACCGGTCAAGAGCCAATCCCTTTTACACTCATACTCACGGAGGGTTTCGGCCCCATCCCCATGGCCGAGCGTACCTTCCGCCTGTTCTGCCATTTAGAGGGTAAACAGGCCTCCATCAACGGGGCCACCCAAATAAGGGCTGGCGTCCTTCGCCCCGAAGTGATCGTGCCGCTAGACCCGATGGAACAGTCCTATCGGGATGGCGATATCCAGCCCGCCCAAGAGCTTGGCGTTGGCACCCCTATTCGCCTGATACGCTCGCCCTACTTTGGCGCGATCGGCGAGGTTGCCGAGTTGCCCATTGCTCCCGAACAGGTTGAATCGGGGGCTGTGGTGCGCGTTTTGCGTGCGAAACTCGCCGATGGTCGTCTCGTCACCGTCCCTCGCGCTAACGCCGAGATCATCGAGGTGCTCTAAAGGATCGCCGCCTACGCCCGAAATAAACGCTCGATCGCGCGTTTAAAACACGCGCGCGTGTTTCATCGCTCTCTGCCGAAATCTACCGGCGGTTCGGGCAGGCGATCGGCTATGTGCGCCAACGCGGGTTCGAGCCGCTGCAACAAGAGGCCCTGATACTCCAGTATGTGCAGACCCATCAGCGCATCTCGCGTCACGATGTGATGAGCCTCTGCAAGCTAAATGAAGATCAGGCCTCCCGCCTCCTTCGCCGTTTGGTAAATGCAGGTAAACTAACACTACATCGAGCCGGCCGTAGCTCCTTCTACACGGCCGCTTCGACCCCAAAAGGCTAAAGGAACAAGTCTATGAGCCATGCATCCGGCCATAACGACAGTGTGCCACAACCTAGTCTCTCCGACCTCGCGCGCATTCAAGGCGGTGGGCTTACCCTCCTCGTCGTCACCAAAAAAGACCCGCTTTCTTTCTATCTCTTCGTGAATGGGCGTGAGATAGCACAAGCCGATGTCGAAAGCATGTCCATTCTCATTCAAGGCCCCGACGCCAACTCCGAAGGAACCATCCATACGGCGCTCTCTTACTATGTGCCCAGCATCAGCGGTGGAAAAAATACGCAAACCATTGGGCTTCTCCCCGGCACCATAGAGATTCTCGTCGAAACGAGGCGCATTCAGGTTACCGCCCCTTTTCCAAATACATTTGATGGACTTTGGGTCGGTCTCGGACTGCGTGCCGACGGTTCCCCTTATCCACTCACCGGCCTTCATGCTTTCAACTTCCTTCTAGAAGGCACTCTGCTCCATGCCGAACTTACCTGGATGAATGGAGTAACAGAAAGCATTATCGAATAGCCTTCTGCTTCTTGCGCTCAGAACGAAAAAAGCCCAAGGAGAGAGACTCTCCTTGGGCAACTACAGCGCATGTCCTTACTGCATGAAACGCTAATGGATTAGAATCTGATCGTTAGCCGGGATGGATATGCCGGTGGCTTGGGCAAACGGTGCTCCAAACCCACTTGCGGAAACCGGAATCAACAACACCGTCCCGTTAACAGCGGATGGTTGTTGCGCTCCCACAACGACATACTTTCCATCCAGCGTAAAGCCCAGCGTGGTTACCAGTCCAAGCTGGTACGATTGGTTTCCAACCGTGAAGCTGGGGCTGTAGATATTGCCCACCTGCGCCAAATTGCCGGTATCCACGCCGGAAAGCAGAATCAACCCCGCATCGGTACCCACAACGGCAAGCTTACCATCCGGTGATACGGCTACCGCATGAAGCACCGATACACCACTTAACGCCAATCGAGAGCCGTGCCTTTCAGGCCGAACGACTTGACGACTTATAAGCGACATCGAAGCCGGAGTTCTAAGATGCACTGAACGCACGGAGGGATTGCCGGGCAAACCGACAATAAGGCTTGCGACCATATCGCCGTTGGCATCTCCAATAACGACCGCTCGGCTCGAGTCCACCGGGCTAATCGCCATGCCGTCGCGTCCATCCTCCATGTTGGAGGCGCCCTGTGGCGCTAAATTGGCGGTTTGGGTAAAGGTATAGCCCCCTCCACTCGCCGGCGCAATGGAGAACACCGTCAGGCCGCTATTCCCTCGTGCCAGCAACACCTTGCCGTCGTTGGAGATGACCACCCCATCCCGATTGTCGGGTATGGCTATGGTTCCGGCAGTAGTAGGGTTGCCTGAAACGATGCCGGATACCACCAGCAACTGCGAACTGGAGTCGCCCGACACCACCGCCGTATCTCCATTAGGCATGATCGCGATGGAATCGCCATCGCCGCCATAGTTGGAAATGTCTAAGGTGTTTGTAGACACCGTGGGCGCACCGAGCTGAATGCCGGAGAAGAAGCGCACCGTGTTGCCTCCATCTACCAGCACCCCTTGCGAACCGTCCGGCGTTAAGGCTTGGCCGTCTAAGTCATTGGCATTGGCCACCGGAAGGTTGGTTACCACCGGGCTGGTAAGGTAGGCGCTGTTCTGAATGAACTGCACGATCTGCAAGCCTTTGCCTCCGCTATGCTCATCGGCAAGGATCGCCACCCCATAGTTGGCGTAGGCGGTGCTCGTTCCCGCGGCAGGCTGATAGATAAGCAGCGTGCCAGGCACCGTTACCCCTGGCAGAGCAACGGAGGGCGGCTGTTGGGTAAGGGCGCCGTTATTACCCACCAGGAAGGTTCCTATGTCTACCCATTGCCCACTGTTGCCACCGCTGCTCTGAAACATCGCCAAGTTCAGCGAGGTGCCGGCCGGAATGCCGGATAACCCTGTGGCGCTAATGGATACCGGCTGCGCGAATTGCGAGAAACCGGAGGTGCCTACCGTCAGTTTGAAGGCCCCCACGTACTGGTTGCCCGCATTAGGCGTAAAACGGCCTAATCCGGCCGCTTTGGTAAACGAAGGCACGGAGTTGGCATCCAACGGAGTGATCGACACCTGCGTCGGCCCTGAAACCGCCCCGGCAGGAAAGTTGAATGTGTAGGTCGCCTTCCCTTGCGTGACATTCATGCTGCCACCGGCCGGATTGATGGTCTGTGTAACCGCTCCTGGGGTCGGGCCGCCCAAGCTTCCGCCACCCCCACCTCCGCAACCCCAAAGCATCAAGGCACCTGTAACAGTCGCGAGACCTGTGAGAGTCGCACGACGGCAAACTGTTTGAAAGCGCATAGCTTTCTCCTTTCATAGGTTTCGATTCGAGCGTAAACGCATTGCATTCTCTAGGTCTTCGCGCATCCCTATCCATGAGAGACGCCAGACCGTACCACTTCGGACGGCCCATCTAGCGTCCTTTTTTTGACACACCCCCTTCTTGAGGGTGTGTCAAAATCGGATGAAACTACGGCACCTTAAAGCTAATGGGCTGTTGAGGAGGTGCCGAGATATTTCCGCTTTGGTCTATAGCCCGTACGATGTAAAGATAGGTAGGGCCGGAGCGGACATTGTAATCGGTGAAGTTGGTAGGAGGGTTTCCTCCATTGCCGGGCAATACGGCAAGTTGTATGTAGTTAGGTTGCCCCCCACCGGTCGGCTGTATTGCACGAAATACCACATAGCCGCCTGCCCCGGTGGCAGGCGCCGCCCAACTGAGTTTGGCTGCACGTAGGGTGGCATCATAGCTCACCGATACGTTTTGAGGCGGGTCTGCCTTGACCTTGAAAGCCGATCCATCAAGAGGATTAGAGGGAATAGAGTGATTATCGTCTTGATCTACGGCAACCACGCAGTATTCATAAGTGACCTCCGGCTTGGCGGTGCTGTCTACAAAGGCGACAGGGTCTGTGGTGCCTTGGGGCACGTCTACCTCGCCGATCTCGGTGTAGTTTTTGAGGTCAAGCAACTTAAGAACAGCCGGGTCTGGCGCTTTAATCAATTGCTGCCCAGTAAGGATGCTGCTGAGCGCAAGGGCAGGTGACTGCTGTTGCCTTACCCCAAACCGGCTGGAGGCGGCGAAGGCGAGTTGAGCCGTCTGATCGTTGGCAATAAGGTTTCTGCCGGCAAAAGCGGCCGAAGCATGAACCTGCTGAAGCCTTACGTTCAAGTTTTGAATGTGGGTCGCCGCCGATGTGGTTGTAGCAGCGGCTGCCGGTGTGGCCGTAATGAAAGGCTTGGTGGTAATGAAGGGTTTTGCGGGGGCGATTTGGCCTACAGGGGGACGAGGCGGCACGGGGTTACCGGCTTGGGCCACAAGCCCTGCATTGTGAAGAATAGAGGTCAACTCGCCAGCAGCGGTAGGTATATTTATAGTTGGTGGAACCTCCTGGCGATAGACCAAGAACTTCGCAACCTCTTCGTTGGGTGGGTTAGGCACCACAGACAGGACGACGTTGCCCTCTTCGTTGGCCACCACTTTTTGAAGGATAGGGGTGGTAGGAGGCAGCGTGGAGGGCACACGGAAACGCAGTTCAGAAGGTTGCGTGCTTGCAATGTCCCATCGCGTCACGGCCACTACCCGATAGAGATAGTAGGTTGCGCGGCTTCGCGGCATGGGGTCGGTATACTGCGTCTGGTCTGTCTCGCCCAGCAGTTTCCATTCTATGGGCGTCTGGAGTATACGTACATACTTAGCGAGGATGACTCCGTTGGCGCCCACAATGTTGCTATTTGTGCGGACATAGCGGAACGGCTTCGACGCCAGTTGTGTCGCAAGGGGCAACGGGTGTTGCAGCGGGACGATGCCACCTTTAAAGGTGATAGTTTGAGAGCCGGGTGGAGGGGGCGGGCCGGCCGGAGCTGCCTCCTGTACGTTGGGTCGAAAATATCCGGTGAGGCTGGCGCGATAGATACGGTAGCGCATGCCTTTGGTCGTATTGACGGGTGCCCAAGAGAGCGTAACGTTTCCACCGATATCGGCAGGGATGGCGTCAGAGAAGTCGTTAAGATTAATTATTGAAACCGGTCCTCCTGGTCTTGCAACCTTCACAGCACTAAGCTGCATAAGGGTCTGCGGTAGCTGCTTCGTTCCCGTGTTGCCAGGGTGCAGGATACGAAAGTTCGGTGGCTCAAGACCAATAGCTTTGGGGTCACAGAGATATTGAGAACGCAACTGCATCTCGGCCGTCTGGGCGGTTTTCGTGAAAGACGCCTTCAGGTTAGCCGGGCCGGGCGGTACGTCCTTTAAAGGTACGGCAACCACATTGGTTGCCGCCGGGGTCGAATCGCGCAGGTTTGCCTTGTAATCGGCAGTGATGAGATAACGATAGTAGTGGTCTGGAGCAATGGTGGTATCGGTAAAAACAAGGACGGTGTCTTGGGCTGCCTGTTGTAGCGGAGCGATGTCCACTCCTCTCGATGCCAATTCCTTCCAACTTGTGCGAGCAGACATCAGAAAACGATTCTGCCCTTGTGCTAAAGGCACACCGGCGCGCAGAACTTTGGCCATAGGCTCCTTCACGGTCTTGCCCACGAGCTTTCCATTGCTGGCAACCAGCACGAGGATATGCGCGGCGGAAATATCCGAGTCGGCCGGAACATAGGGTATGCCGTTGATGGGCTGAGGCGTCAGCAGTTGGGGTGCCGCGTTAGGTTGTTCGGTATCTATGCGGAAAATGCGATAAACGGCCGCATTATCCGCCGACTTGTTCCATATCACGTCAATGCTCTTCCCGTCGGCGCTTAGATTCGCTTGGGCGTTGGTAACCGGTGGGGGCGTGCGCCAATCCTCCATGGCGATCTGCACCGTGGTGGGTTGGCTTTCTCGGCCAAATGAATCCACCAGAACAACTCTATAGCTAAGCGGCTCAATGGGCGCATCCTCGTCGCTAAAGGTGATAAGGGAGGACACCCGCTGTTGGTTGTTAGGGTCGTTCTGATAACTCACCATGATGGGCAGCTTGTTCAACTGAACCCCTTGGGGGTGCGCCTTATCTATGCGAAACACACTGTAGGTCGCCGTCACCAAAGCCTTCATAACATCTTCAGGGGGGTCAGACCAGTGTAGCGCCACAGAATAGACTCCCGTCTGGATGGGCTTTTCTACCTCAGGGGCCGGAGGCTGAGGGTCTTTGCCCACCGTAATGGTAACGGTAGCGACATCGTTGGGGCTTTCTTGGCCGTTATCCCCAATCGCGCGCAACGCATAGGTGATCTGCTGCCCGTTTTGCACGTTCGGGTCGGTGTAAGCCATTCCTATGGCGTCGGCCACCTGCGGGTTGGTGAGACCGGTAAGAAAGAGATGTTGGCGTCGCAGCACGGTTTCCGTATCAGGGGGCAGCTTTTGCCCCGGCGGCAGAGGTTGTGGGTTCAGTTGCCTGTTAGGCATTCTAAGCATGCGCGTGCGATAGGTTAGCAGCGCTTGGGGCACGACGACCGCAGGGGTTTTCTGCACGCGGCTTTGCCACATCTGAGGAGCCGTGAGAGCGCTCTGCTGCTTTAAGAGGGTGCCATAAGCTGTAAAAGCATCCCGGCTTATGTGGGAGGTATCGCGCGCCAGCGCTTTTTGGAAAAAGCCCTGCTGCGGCAGCTGCCCATTCGGAAGCTGAACTCGGCGGCTCAGTATCTGGAGCATTTGGGGCTTGATGGCATTTGGCTTCATTTGAATGGGCTGTGTGTTGACTTTGGTTCGTTGCCCATTCACAATGCGATACAGGTTGTAGCCTCCCGGAGCGAGCCAACCGTCCGTGACAACCCACCTCAAGCGGACTTCCGGTTTCGTATTGGGGTTGGCGGTGGCCGCCATAAGCGACACGGTATCCGCCTGTGCATGCCAACCGGCCGCCACCATAAAGGCCAGTATCGAAAAGATGTAAAAAGATTTTCTCATCGGTTTATTCCTCCTCTTCGTGTGTAAGACTCATTGTCGTGTGACTAGATTGTCATGCTGTAGCCCACGTCTAGGTTTCCGGAAACGGTGCCCACCACAGGCAGGTGAACGCTGACACCCGCATTCACATCTCCCGAAGCGGTTAGCTGACGCTGACTGGGACTGGTTTGGTACTGCACCCCAAGAAAGCCGTTGAAGTAAGCAGATAGCCCCACACTGGCGCTTCCAAAAATGCCGAAATCGGCGGAAAGTGTCACCGAAGCGCTGGCGCCCACGGCCACGAACCCACCAAAACTCAGCCCATTCTGATAGGCTATGCTCAGGTAGGCCTCCGCATAGGCACTGGCGCTAACATCGTAGGAGAGCGTAATGCCGAAATCCACACTGCCGCTTGAATGGAACCCCGCTTGCCAGAGCAACGCTGCTGCGCAAGATGGGTTCCCATTAACGAAGTCTATATCGGCTGCTCCTTGTACCGAGGCGATGCCAAGGGCATCAATCTCAATGGGATTGTCTATTTGTAGCTGGTGGTTAGGCACGTCGGCATGAATAGGCCCTCCGATATGTAGGTATTGCGTGTGCGGATCAATGTGAAGCACGATCTGCCCACTGGCATGGATGATCTTGCTTTGGCGATCCGGAAGGTAGATGTCCGCCCCCAAAGAGGCCTGGAAAGTCGCCTGTGATGGATTGATATAGATATCCCCGGTAACTACCCTACTATGAGTTGACGGATCGGCCGGTATCTGGGCATCAACGGCATCGAGCAGGTAGCCGTTGCCATGGAGGTCTATCGTTAAAGGATTGGTGGTTACCGTCAGGGTGAAATCTCCCCAGAAGGTGTTCTGATCCACCGTTTCCAGACGGACGCCAGCAGAGAAAAGCCAACTCGATTGTCCACTGGCAATGGCTTGATCGTCAGGCACAAGATTATAGTCCACGTAGGGATTTCCGTGCTGTTTATCTTGGGGGGTGGTGGGGTCTTGTTTCACATTGTGACCAATCGCCCCGCTAAAGCCCCCAATAGCTAACCCGGATGACCCAAGAGGTATTGGTGCGGGCAACTTTACACCGGCCCCGACGAACCAAGCGTGGTTAGCCACCAAAAATTCGGCGTCTATGCCTGTCCCTCCGCCGAGGCATTCGAGCGTGAGCGAGACTTTGCCGTCAAGACAGTCCTCCGGGTAGGTATAGGCCGTTTTATTATTCTGATCTTGCTCGCCTTTGTTGTGAAAACTTATCTCCCCTGCCACATGGACAAGGTGTTTGATTTCGCAATCTACCGCGATGGAGCCGTAAGAGATGGTTTTGTCCTGGTAAAACTTGATACCGTCGAAGTTCCCCTGAACGGAAATGGGCAGATCGCCGGAGAGCTTTACGTTGCCGGTAACACCTATCCACTGCTTCTGGTTCTCCTCTCCAAATCCCACCTGACGTATTTCGAGTTCTGCAGGCCCTAGGGCGAGGTCGTAGGGATTGTTTAAATTGAGCCAGGCTCCGCCCAACTTGAATTTGCCGTCGCTGTCAATTTCGAGATCGGTGAGATCGAGAGTGGTGCCGCTCAGCTTGCCGGCTTTAGAGGAGTCGAACTGTAATTGGCCTGTGACCGTAAAACCCCACGTATTATCCGGCTGCTTTTCCGCTTTGGCTTGCGAGATATGGATGGAACAGGGAAAGACGTTTGAGGTGACAGTCTGATCGGCCTCAACGGCCAAACTGATGTCGCCTGTGCTTGAGAAGGAGCCGGATAACTGGAGCTGTCCCCCTGTCTGCGTGAGGGTCAGACTGCCATCGAAGCGGCAATCTTGAATCCGGTTACGGCCTATATCGAGGCTAAGGTCTTGTAGGGTAATATCCGCTCCGTCCACTTTATTCACACTCAAATTTTGAACACTTACGGCACCGCTCACGCCGTTCTGGTCTATGTAGAAATTGTGCACATCAATTTGGACGGATTGGCCGTTGTTTTGAAAGGAGCTGGGCAGAGTGAGGGTGGCTTGTTGGATAAAGATGCCGCGCCAACTGGCAGGTAAAGGCTGCCCGGTGGCCGGGTCTTTCTCTTGGGGGTCGCCTTTTGTAGAAGAGAAATCCACTATCACCGTGCTATTTGCAGGTAACTTGATCCCTAGGCCGTTCCATGTGAGCGAAATCTCATTAGGCAACGTGAAAGAAGTAAAGAGATTGTCTCCACCGATACCGCAGTCGGGGCTGCCGATGTGCTTGCCCGAGGCCACCGCCTCATCGGCGGGGCGCATCGCGTTGGCGAAATTATAGGAAAGGGTGACGCCTGGGATGGTGCCCGATCCGCCGTTGGTCGAAGTCAAACTTGGTGGCAAGGTGATATCGCAGGTAAGGCTTACCGTTTGCGGCTGGCTGTTCTTCATGCTGAACTGAGCCGACTTCACGGTGAGCATAAACCCCATCGGCTGCGCTAAAGGAATCTGTAGGTTGGCGTTATTGAGCGAAGCGTTAAAGCTTACCAGCCCGTCTTGGTCTATGGAGAGGTTTTGCGCGTCGAGAGCCAGCGGGGCTTCGTCCTGCGAGAGGAGATCGGGCAGATTCACGGCGATAGTCGCCGAAGGAATGGTCAGTGTAAACTCATCCGGTTTCCCCGCAGGAAAGTGATGATAGTGCAGGTTCATGGGCGACGCCTTCACCACACAGCCTGGCAGTTTCAGTCCACCACTCATCGTGTCTGACGTTAGAGAAGCGTTTTGTGCATCTATGGCGATCTCCCCGTTTTCCGCCAAGCTTATCGCGGCCTGTAACTGCAGTTTGGGGGCATTGCCGCTGCTGTCGCGGAAGGGCAGAATGGCGGCCAAAGCCCCACCACTGAGCTGCAGGCTGGGGGTGGGCGTAACCACAAAGCCCAGTTTGGTTCCGTTCCCTACAGAAAGCCCAACCCCGCTGCCGAAGATGCTGGGAATATCCAGCTCGTTGGTAAACACATAGGTAAGGCCGTTTGCCCGCCCCTGATTATCCACCGAGACATGGCTAAAAGGCACATTGGGAATACCCGGCAAGGTGGTGCTGCCGATACGGATTACCAACGTGCCGGTGCCGGCCAGGTTATCGGGCGCCTGCGAGGTATAGGTGACGTTGTTCATCACCACCGACACGGGGTCGGCATTGCCGTGAATGCCCAAAAAGACGAGTTGTTGAGGGGGAGCGGCCAGAGTGGTCCCTGGCGCTCCCCAGGCCAGCCGGCAGAAAAGCAGGAGCGAGGCGAGTGCTATGCTTCCCTGCCAGCCTATGGTATGGAGGATTGTTTTTTGTTTGCGCATGTCCATCCTCTCCTGTGAAAAGTTTTTCCTCTATTTCGATTGAGATGTTTTGCTATCTTCTGACGAACCGTCCGCATGGGAAATGAAATGAACGACATCTCCCACCTGGAAACCGCTGCCGCTATCTACGGCTAAAATGGAAATATGATCCCGCACCTCTACGATGTGGGCCTGTCCCGCCTCCACATCCTTCGTGCGCCCGATGACGGTCTGCGTGTCCGGGTCTACAATGGCGTGGCCGGGGTGCAGAATGTCGAGCTTATCGCCCACCTGCAGACCGGCATCGGTTCCCGCGTTCAGATAGAGGTCTTGCGTGTTATTGTCGCCCATCTCCACGTCGGCGATGCGTCCTTCCCAAGGCACCGCCTGCATGCGGTTGCAAATAAACAGCACGGCTTGGGCGATAGCCCGTCGCACGGCCTCCCCAAGAGGCGTGTTGCTTACGGCATCCATCGTAAGCCCCACATCCCCTTTGTTATAAGAGATGGCGGTGCCGCTGGCGGTGGCGCGCCCTACGGCATGAACCGAATCGATCACCTCGCCGGTAACCACATCGTAGATGCGCACATCAATGCCCACCATCGCTGTGGAATGCCCTGTGGAAAGACCAAGCGCCCTGCCTAAAACCCCTCCCGCTCCCAGGCTGGACTCCTCGAAGGAGTACTCGGTAACCGCACCGCGTATGAGGGCCTGTGCGCCCAGCAGTTGGCCGGTCTTCGGAGCCGCGGTGGGGTTGACCCCACCGCTCGCCCCCAGCTGCTGCTCCGCCTGGATGTCCTGTAAAGCGCTGCGCTCAAGCACCACAAACCGTTTGCTTTCGACCAGCGCCGTGGTGAGCATCTCGGTAAGCCCTGTGCCAAAATCGGTGGGAGGGGGTATCTGAATGGTTGTGGTGGTCACGGTGCCTCCGCTGGGGGTGGGCGAAGTGTAGGAGGTGGCCGTTACCTTCACATCCATATTCATCACGCCAAGACGCTTGCGAGGCCCGTAATAGGGAGGTAGTTTGCGTAAGGCTTCCATTAGAGCGCGATTCTCTTTTGGCTGCTTCTTCTTCGCCGAGCTCTCCCTATTGCTATCCACATCGTTCTGCCCCTGAGCGCCCGCAGGCTTGCCCGAATCGTCCGGCGTTTGCACGGCACGACACGGCCAACAGCAACTTAGGAACAAGCAGAGCAACAGCCCCAATAGAGTGCTTTTTTTGTTCATCTTCGCTATCTGCCCTCCAATGTTTTAACGAAACGGCCGGTTAGATTGGTTAAGATGCCATTTCAGCGACCTTATACACCCATTTTAACAATCGATCGTCAAAAAAACGTCAAAAAACGGGGTTTTGGGGCGTTTAGCAAAAAATTTTTTTAGGCAGCAACTCTTGATACAACGCCAAATGGCGCGCAACCATTCGTTCGGCCGTGTAAAGAGCCATCGCCCTTTGAAATGCGGCCTCAATAGAGCGCTCGCGCAGGACCGGGTCGGCCAATAACGCTTCGATGGCCTCTGCGAGGGCCGTGCTGTCTTCCGGCGGCACGAGCCGACCGTAGCGGCCTCCACCCAGCGTCTCCATCAATCCACCGACGGCGGTGGCCACAATCGCCTTTCTGGCAAACATGGCCTCTATGGCTACAATCCCTTGCCCCTCCTCACGCGAAGGAATCACCACCACATCGGCCGCCGCATATAGGGGCTCAACCGACGGCAGAGGCCCTAGCAGCCTCACATGGTCAAGAGAGGAGGCCTGCTGAACCAGCGACTCTCGCTCCGGCCCATCGCCTGCTATCACCACCAGCGGTGGGGTAGCCCGCATGGCGAGCTGCCGAGCGGCCGCAAGCAGAACGTCAAACCCCTTCTCTTTGGCAAGCCGCCCTATGGAGGCAACAACGGGACGCTCCAACGGCAGGCCTAACTGCGCCCTGGCCTCTCCCCGTGAGGGCAGCTGTAAAAAGGGGGTAGGGTCTATTCCGTTAGGGATCACCTCCAGCCCTTGAGAGGGAATGCCGGTCGCCTCTGCGGAGCGCGCCACGGCCTCCGACACGGCAATAATGCGGCTTGCACGCTTGGCAGCCCACCGGAAAAAGAGCCGCTGGGGCGCGCTCAACCGAGGTACTAGGTTATGCAGGGTAAACACGAAGGGAAACTGTGCGCGCCATACGGCCGGTGCGGTTAACAGAGCCGCCCGCAGCCCATGCGCATGCACAATCTGCGGCGAGTGTGCCTGGAGCCTTTGGGCGAGCTGGAACACGGTTCGGATGTGTGCCGGTGGGTTTTGCCGAAGACTGAACGCCATGGGGTAGAGCGGCACAGAGAGGCCCTCAAGCACAAAATCGGGCGGTGCCAGCAAAAACGGCTCCCAACCGGCTTGCTGCAACCCGGAGATCAGCGTGTGTAGATGACGGCGAATGCCCCCTACCGCCGGACGGGTAACGAGCGCTATGCGCGTGGGCATAACCACCGCTCTCAGCGCGGAACCTCTACTGCTTGCAAGGCCGCCTCCAATACCCTATCGGAGGTGAAACCTTCCAACTCCGATTCGGGGCGCACCATGAGGCGATGTCGCAAAACCGGAAAAGCCGCGTCCTTCACATCGTCCGGCGTTACGAAATCTCGCCCCCGTATGGCAGCCAGCGCCCTAGCCACCGTAAAGAGGGTAATGACGGCACGTGGGCTGGCCCCTAACAACGTATGCCGATTGTCGCGAGTTGCGCGCGCCACCTGAACCACATAGCGTCTTACCGCCGGTTCCACACGCACCCGCTCCACTTCCGCCCTCAGCTTCCCCAACTCCTCAACGCTCAAAAAGGGCGTGATGTGGGCCGTATCAAGGTCTTGTGCGCGAAAGCCCTCCAAAACTCGGGTCAGTATCTCCTCTTCCTCTTCCAAACTCGGATATCCGATCTTCACCATCAACATAAACCGGTCGAGCTGGGCCTCCGGCAGCGGATAGGTGCCCTCGAACTCAACCGGGTTTTGGGTGGCACAAACCAGAAACGGGAAGGGTAGCTCGTAGGAAACGCCGTCTATGGTCACCCGCCGCTCCTCCATCGCCTCCAGCAGGGCCGACTGCGTTTTAGGAGGGGTACGATTGATCTCATCCGCCAGCACTAGGCCCGCGAAAATCGGCCCTCGCTTCAAGTTGAACTGCCCGCTGCGTGGGTCGAAAACGTTGGTGCCTAAAATGTCGGAGGGCATGAGATCGGGCGTAAACTGAATGCGGGCGAACGAGACGTTGAGAATACGGGCAAGCGTGCGTATGGCGAGCGTTTTGGCCGTTCCCGGCACCCCTTCCAACAACACGTGACCACCCGTTAGTAAGGCCACTATCAGCATCTCTATAAGCTCATGCTGCCCCACAATGGCCTTATGCATCTCCTCTGAGATGCGCTCTGCCACCTGCTGCACAGTGCCCACCGCGCCTGCCGAATCGCCGGAAAGAACCGGCGGGACAGAAACCGCAGGGGGCACGTTCGCAGGAGAAACGTTTTCAAAATCCGACAAGATGAAGCCTCCTTTTCCAGTCGTCTAGTGCGCGCACAAGCTCCTGAAGCTCTTCTTTTGAAGGGCGCCCCCTTTCCAGCACCTGCTCACATCGCTCCAGCAGAGGGCCTAATCCCTCTATGTCGCCTACCCCATACCGCGCAACCCTCTCAAGCAACACCGAGCGTGGAGTCTCTTCGGCCACACCCACAGTCATCGTCAAGGCGTGAAGAAAGGCCCTATAGAGCTGCTGTAAAGCGAGATCGGTGGCGCCGGCACGTTGCAGGAACCGCCCCAGCGAAACGACATAGTCGGCCCCTGCCGTAGGCCTTGTGACGAACATCGAGCGAAGAGGTCCGCGCCGACGGTTTTCATTATAAATGATCACAAGCCCTAAAACAACAAGGTAGAGAATAGCCATCTTCAACGGCACAGGCAACGCTTTCCAAACGTCCTCATTCCCAAGCACTTCAGGGGCGCCGTCAAACCCGTAACCGTGATGATATTCATCAAACAGTATCCATCTATCGCTCTTGCCAACCGCCAGCGCAGCCAAATTGGTCATAAAAACGGCGTTGTCTTGCAGAGCAATCCCCTGGTTGTTTAACAACAGATCGTCCGCTACCACGATCAACCGTCCCTTTCCCACCCTCTTCTCTACCGCGACATCTCCCTGAGCGTCCTTGAAAAGCACGCGATACGGCGCTCCCGGTCGAAACTGCAGGCGAATAGGGGAGCGAACCGCGATGGTGTGCACGTTCCGTAACAGCGGATCGGATGCCAAGGTGGGCGCGACCTGCGCTACAGAAGGCACCTCTTTGGCGGCCACATTGGCAAGGTCTCCACCCAGCGGGTCTCTAGGATCATAGCCGCGCACCGGCAGCCCCGATGCATAAAAGAGCGTGCCGCCGTTCTCCACCCAGCGCATCAACGCCTCTTCTTCCGCCATAGAGGGCTGCCGCGAATCCTCAAGCGGCTCCTGCACAATCAACAACGCCGCCCTTCGGTCGAGCCGGCTCCACGGCCCGGCCAGCCGCTCCACCGAGAAGCCTAACCGGTCATAGAGCAGATAGAGCGCCTTTAGCCCAATCGGCCGTGAACTTAAGGAGGTGGGGAGGTCCGAGGGGAGGGTGCGACTGCCGGCACGATTAAAATAGACGAGCGCTAAAAACATGCCCACGAACAGCAGCCCCAACAGCAGCTCATAGGAGACCCGAACGCTACGCACCGTTCATACCCCCCTGCGCCCCTCGAATAGCAGCGCCCCCTAACAGCTTCACAACGGTTTCATAGGCGCTTAGGCCTCGCCGATAGTCCCCCTCTTCCGCGGCGAATTGACCGTACCAAAACTTGTCGAAATCTCTGGCCAACGGCGCGATGACTTCGTAGAACCCATCCAATCGCTTGGCCCGCAGCGCCCGCAAATACTCGAAGTTCGTGCGGTCTCGCGCATATTCGATGATCTGAGCTTGATCGAGCCGGCACAATATCGCCAAGAAAAGGGTGCGAAAAGCCCGCCGGTAGTCCCCGGCAGCCGCGAACTGCTGAGCCTGCTGCAGCAAAACCTCCGCTTCGGGCAGCACGACCGGTGCCGGCTCCGTCTCTGTCGTCACCTTAAAAGAGGGCTTCTCTTGCGGCTTGGTAAGACGCGGCCATATCGCGTTTCTCACCAACCGCCATAAAAGCCACCCGCCTAATAACACCAGCCCCACAACAAGTACATAGACTACAGGTCTTGGAATAGAAGACGTGGCCATGTTCCCAAAATGGAGACGCCGTTGCAACCAGTGCCAAAACCGTTCCAAAGCGCCATAGAGGTGGTAGAAGAAGTTTCTAATGGCCTTGAGAATCGGGTTTGCAGCGGAGGGCGGCGAAGGCCGAAACTCGGGACGCGAAAGAATCTCCTTCAGCGCTGTGCGCACCTGGGCAGGGTCGGGCGTCTGCGCCAGACAAGCGGCATTGAACAGAGCGCAGAAAACAAACACCAAACTTGGAAAAAACAGGTTCGACACCCTGCGCCGGCAGAGAGGTTGAAACCCAGAGAAGCTTCGTTTCATAAACGCTCCTCCCCGGCGTACAGCCGCTGTGCCAGAAGGCGCACATCGAGGGCTTCTCGCCGAATGCGGCAGTCCACGTAAAGCTTTACAACAACGATGACAATGTAGAGAAATGTGATGAGGGCGACAACAAAGGAGATGAGCGACTGAAGCGGCTCCGATAGGAGCGGAGGAAACGAGAAGTGATCAAACACATAGTCTAACGGCGAAAGCGCCGCCAACTGCAAACACAGCACCACCGGCAACAGCAGCGTTGTGGTAATCCATAGTCTCAGCGCTTGGGAGCGCGAAAGGAGGCTTGCGTTACGCTCCCATACGGCCCCCACCGGCAGCTTTTCATAGACGATCAGAGGGCAAGCAAACAGGAAATAGCGCGTTATAATTCCTACCGCTACCATAAAGCTCACGAACAAATCCACAAACAAAAGCACAAACGCGACGACAGCAACCACATCCCTGGCGAAAAGGGTGCGTGACATCCACATAACCAACGCCAAGATCACATAAAACAGCATCTGCATAACGAAAAGCGCACCGATAAAAACCACAATGGCAATGAGCGCCAAGGGGATGAGTCGAAAAGCAGGGGCTAGTCCCTGCTTCAAAGCTTGCCGAAAAGAGAGCGGTTTTTCATCTAGTAGCAGGGAGAGGACATAGAGGCAGAGAGGCCCCGATGCCACCAACAACACGCAAAACGAGAAAAAGCCCGGTACCGCTGTGCTTGGTGAGCCGACAAGGAGGAACTTGCCTAGGAGGCTGAGCACGGTGTCGGTTGGGATATTTCGTGAGGTGTAATCAAACTGCAAGATATCGGGGCGCATCCAAATCACCTGAAGCGCGTAACAGATCACGTGTGCCGGAAGATAAAAGAGCGCCGATAGCAATAAGAGAGGGCGGTATTCGGTGCGTAACAGGTCGAAGGAGCTGTCGAGGATGGCCATAAGAGGCATCGGCTTCGTCTCCACGGTGGGCCTCGTTAAAGACGCCGATGCCGGCCTTTTCGATGTTTCCACAAGGTTCTGCACGGAACGCTGAACGGCCATGATGTTTAATTCTCCGCAAATGCGCTTTATCCTTCTAATTATGCGCAAAAACTACTCACCATCGGTTTTCGGGGTCGAGGGGGTCTCATTCGAGGTAGGAGCGCTTGTAGAGGGGCGTGAAGGCCTTGGAATGGCCTCCTTAACAATAGAGACGTAGATTTTTACGCGCGAAAGGGGTTGCCCCTGAAGGTTATAGGCCTTCACCCCATCCGGCAGCACCAACTTTGCTTCCAATGTGGCATCGGCAGTGAGCGGCTGTAGCTCGATAGGCTCTGTGCTCACCACGGAAAGACGCCCTAAAATTGTAGGCAAACCTTTTAGCTCCACTTGGCTCGGCAGCGCCTCAATACGCACGACCCGATAAGGGGGTGTTGGAAGCGAGGCAACCTGTGGGCTAACGACAGCTATTTGGAAAGATGGCTCGGAGACCAGATAGGCCGTCACATGCGCCGTTGGGGGGGAGATGGTCACATCCGAAACCGTAACCCCCTGCTTGTTCACCGCTTGAATGGCAAAATCTCCCCGTACTACCCCCTCGGCCAGCAGCGTGGGATAGACGTTTAAGCGGGTCACGGCATCCACGTAGTCCTCCCGTCCGCTCACCTCGGCATGGGCCGGCACCACCTGTAAGCTCTGGTAGGTATAGCCCAAAGGAGGCGGCGGAAGCACGGCATGAATCGGAAGCGCGCGTGTGATTCGGGCATAAAGCTGAAGGTGCAGCGTTACCGGCCCCTCGATGTGAATCTGTTCCATCACATCCGGCTTCAAAGTCGGAATGGTATAACGGGCCGGCACGATGGCCACATGGGTGTTGCTGCCTTGGCCGGCCAAATCCACATCGGCAACCACATCGCCATCGCGCATGTTCTCCACGAGAATGCGAGGCCCCGTAACGCGCACAAGAGGATGTAACGCTGTGGCATCGCAGATCACGTCGCTCGGAACGTTGTGAACCTGCACGGTTGCTCTGAGCGGCACCGTGATCTGCGGGTTCATGTTATGCTCGGCCTGCACGTAGAAGTAGAGCAGAAGCGACAGAAACAACGAGATGAGTTTCAGCCCTAGGTTGCTTTGTAGCCGTCCCAATAGCGCAGGCAACCCGCTCGGCGCATGAGGTTGGCGAGTAAAAAGTCTCATTTCACAGCCCGCCTATTCCCAAAAAGACGCTCTGGCGGTTGCAACTGACGAGTAAGACGCTCGCGCAACGTCTCACGATTAAGCCCTCGAATGAACTTATCGCCCACGGCCAGCGAAATGGTTCCTGTCTCTTCAGAGACAACCACGATGAGCGCATCGCTGTTCTCCGCCATCCCCATCGCGGCTTTATGGCGGGTGTGGACGGCAGCCTCCACGCGAGGCCGATCGGTAAGAGGCAATACACATCCGGCTGCGGCGATCCGGCCTCGCCGAATCACCACCGCCCCATCGTGCAGGGGGGTGCCCTTGTAAAAGAGGGTTTCTAAGAGCTGATCGGTCACCACCGCGTCAATCGGCACACCGGTCGTAATGATCTCATCGAGGCCTGTCTGACGTTCAAACACGATGAGAGCCCCGGTGCGGTTTGCGGATAGGTGGTAGGTGGCCATGGCAACGGCATCTATCACCGCGCTTAGGTCTTCACGGGGCAGAAGCGTTAAACCCTGGCTCCAAAACCGCGGGCCAAACTCTTCGAGCGCATGGCGCAACTCCGGATAAAACAGAATGACCAGAGCGACCGGCCCGAGGGGTAGCACCTGTCGTAGCAGCCAGTTCAGCGTATCGAAATGGAGAAGGGAGCTAAGATAGAGCGCCGCCGCTAACGTGAACAGCCCCCCCAAAATCTGCCAAGCTCGCGTGCCGCGCACCAACAGGAGGAGCCGATAGATAAGGTAGGCCACAAGCAAAATATCAAGCGCGCCATACCAAGTGATGTGAGTGCTAACCGCATGGAGCGCTTGTGCCGGTGTCATTCAGTTCCTACTCCCCAAAAGTTGGGCGTTGCCCTCGCTGCAAACGGAAGATAATAACCCCTCTTCAAAAGAAGTTGACCCAAACAGTCGCGAACCTATAATGGCCTCAGGTTTGCTGACAAGTTAGCCCTATTATACCCTAGCGAGAGGGCGAATCGCCGTTGCGGCTTCTCGAAGGAAAAAGGTAGAATAGCGTGTGTGCGAACGCCCATACCACGCATCTATCGAGGAGAACCGTTATGACCGCCGTTGCCGAAGGCCTACGCGATGTGATTATTGGAACCTCCACCATCTGCGAAGTGCTCCCATCCGGTCAACTCTTTTACCGAGGCTACAATATCCACGATCTGGCAGACCACTCCAGCTTTGAGGAAGTGGTCTATTTATTGTGGCGTGGCCAACTTCCCACCCTTGCCCAACTCGAAGGCTTTAAAGCCCTACTAGCCCAGGAGACCGCCTTTGCCGAAAACGTTCTCTCCCTCCTGAGGCTCTTCCCGAAATCGGCTCCCCCAATGGATGCGCTGCGTACGGCGGTTTCGGCCCTCGGCATGTTCGATGCAGATAACGGAACCCATACTCCTGAAGCCAACCTGAGAAAATCCATCCGACTTCAAGCCGCCATGCCCGTGCTCGTTGCCGCCTTTGAAAGGCTGCGTCAAGGCTTGGAACCCATCAAGCCGCGCCCCGAGCTGGGCATCGCCGGCAATTTCCTCTATATGCTGCGAGGGGAAGAAGCCGACCCGCTCTACGTTCGTACCCTCGACATAGACTTTATTCTCCATGCCGACCACGAGATCAATGCCTCCACGTTCGCCACACGGGTCACCGTGGCTACCGGTGCCGATATCTACGCCGGCATCGTGTCGGGTATCGGCACGCTCTCCGGCCCCAAACACGGCGCCGCTGCCGAAGAGACCATGCGCATGCTTCTGGAAATCGGCGACATCTCGAATGTGGATGCCTATATTCGCCCACGTCTCACCGGCGAGAAACGCATCCCCATCCCCGGTTTCGGACACGCCGTCTATCGTGCGCCCGACCCGCGCGCCCAACATCTTCGCGAAATGAGCCGCAAACTGGGTGAGTTGCATAACAACCTGAAATGGTTCGAAATGACCGCCGCTATCGAAAAGCTCGTCGAGGAGCTAAGCAACACTCCCGAACGCCTCGCCGCCGGAAAACAGCCTATCTACGCCAACGTGGACTGCTTCTCCGCCTCTTGCTACTACGTGATGGGCCTTCCTATCCATCTCTACACCCCCCTCTTCGCCATTAGCCGCACCGCCGGATGGTGCGCCCACATGATGGAACAGATACAACACCCAAAGCTCATTCGACCGCGTGCTGAGTACGTAGGTCCCCATGACCTACCCTACATACCTATTTCACGGCGCGAAAACGGAAGTCACTAACTCCTTGACAACCGAAACCGAGACAACGGTCGTGCGTAGAATCTCTTTGACGTTATTAATACGATGCCAAACCGTTGCTATTTGAAGACCTACTAGGAGAGACAGGGGTGCCCACGCCCGCCGTTGAGGAAAAACTGAAGACACTGCCCACTCGCCCCGGTTGCTATCTCTACAAAGGCGAACAAGGCGAGATTCTCTATGTGGGGAAGGCCATCAACCTGCGCAATCGGGTGCGCTCCTACTTCCAGAAGGGGGCCAATTTAACCCCCAAAGTGCGCCGCCTGGTGAGCAAGATCACCGATCTAGAGGTCATTGTCTGCGATAGCGAGCTAGAGGCCTTAGTGCTTGAATGCTCTCTCATCAAAAAGCATCGCCCACCCTTTAATGTGCGCCTGCGCGACGATAAGCAGTATCCTTACCTCTGCATAACGACCTCCGAGCCTTTTCCACGCCTTATCCTCACACGCCGCGTCCGCCAAGATAAGAACCGCTACTTCGGCCCCTACCCCAACTCGCGAGCGGTTCGCACCACCATGGAGCTTATCAATCGCATCTTCCCACTTATCTCCTGTGGCAAGCCCTTCGATGGCAGCCCCGTGCGTAAACCCTGCCTCTACTACCACTTAGGGCAATGCATGGCGCCTTGTGCCGGCCTTGCGGATAGAGAGGCCTATATGGCTGCGGTGAAAGAGGTGATAGACTTCCTCGAAGGACGCCAAGAGCACATCGTCCAACGGCTTAAACAACAGATGGAGGAGGCCGCCGAAAACCTTGAATTTGAACGCGCTGCCCGCCTGCGCGACCAGTGGCAGGCCGTAGAGGAGACGCTCCAACGCCAGAAAGTCCTTACCACCGAAAGGATCGATCAAGATGTTATCGCCGTGGTGGAGGATAACACAGGCCTGAAAGAGGCCTGTGTGCAGATGTTCTTCATTCGTGGGGGCAAGCTCATTGGGCAAAACCATTTTCTGGTGGAGGGCACCGAGGAGGAGAGCCTTAGCGATGTGGTTCGCGAGTTCCTAAAACAGTACTATCAGGAGGCCGCCTCGATACCCGAAGAGATTCTCCTCCCCTGCGATATCGATGAGATAGAGATCGTGCGTCAATGGCTGCGCCAAAAGCGAGGTAAAAAGGTGGAAATACAGGTGCCGGTTCGGGGAGAGCGCAAACGCCTGGTGGAAATGGCCACCGAAAATGCCCTACACGCCCTCGAACAGATCAAAGCCGAGATGCGCGCACGCCTCGACAATACCGAGCAAGCCCTTACAGAGCTGGCCGAGGCGCTGGGTTTGGAAGACATCCCGCAGCGCATCGAGTGCTACGACATCTCCAATACCCAGGGGGAACATCAGGTCGCCTCTATGGTCGTCTGCGAAAAGGGCGAGATGGTGCCCCAAGAGTATCGCCGCTTCAAGATCAAACGCAGCGATGGCAAACCAAACGACTATGCCTCGATGCATGAGGTGATCGCGCGCCGTCTGAAGGAGGCCAAACAGGGCAACCCCAAGTTCACCCGACTACCCTCCCTCATCATCGTGGATGGTGGGCGTGGACAGGTGTCCGCGGCAGAGGCCGCCATGGAAGAGGTTAATCTCCATCTTCCCCTTGCCGGCTTGGCCAAACAGTTCGAGCACCTCTATCTACCTGGCGAGCCAGACCCTGTTATCCTGCCACGCAACAGCCAAGCGCTCTACCTGGTGCAACGCATTCGCGATGAAGCCCATCGCTTTGCAAATACCTTTGGCGCCAAAGTGCGCCAACGCGCCCAAACTCACTCCATTTTAGAGGAGGTTCCCGGCATCGGCCCAAAGCGTCGGCGAGCTCTCCAACTGCATTTTGGCGGCCTCGCTAAAATACGTGCCGCCACCATCGAGGAGTTGGCCGCTGTCCCCGGCATGACCCTCAAGCTGGCCACACAACTGTATGAAACCCTGCATCCAAATAGCTTCGTTGGCGAAGTAAACGGCATTTCTGCAGAAACAACCGACTAAATTTGACAATGTAGCGCCTTAGAGCACATAATGCGTGTAGTGCCTCGCTTTAAGAGGCGTGAACCATTAAAACCAAAGTCGTCCCCTACAGAAGGGATGTATACCATTCGCAACGCGCAGATAACCGATCAAAGTAAAGCTCTTGAAGAGAAGGCCTCTTTAGTTTATGCGCGGGTTTTGAAGGATCGGCGCACAAAGAACCTTATTCCTCGTCTACGCCCCGGCGATATCGCCCTTATCGCTCATCAAGACCTGGATGCGGTAGCAGCGCGTGCGCTTGTGGAAAAGCGCGTCTCCGCCGTGGTCAACGCCGCGGCCTCCATCTCTGGGCGTTACCCCAATCGAGGGCCTCTTATTCTCATGCAGACCGGCATCCCACTCCTCGACGCGGTGGGTGAGGAGGCCTTCTTCCTTGCGCCGGATGGAGGCCAAGCCACCCTGATCGGGGATAGCCTTCGCTTTCAGAACGGCCTCTGCCTTCAAGGCAAGCGCCTTACCCTGGAGCTTGTGGAACAACAGATGGAAGCCGCTCGGGCCAACCTCGATCATGAGCTAACGCTTTTTGCCAAAAATACGCTGGCCTACATTGAGCGCGAGAAAGGCCTGCTTGCGGCTCCCATCGAGGTGCCTCCCTTAAAAACCCGATTCGCCGATCGCCATGTGCTCATTGTGGTGCGTGGCGAGGGCTACAAACAGGATTTGGCGCTTTTGTTGGAACGCGGTTACCTCCACGATGCCCGACCGGTGCTGCTGGCCGTAGATGGGGGCGCCGATGCTCTCTTGGAAGTTCACCTTCGCCCCGATGTTATTCTTGGCGATATGGATAGCGTGAGCGATGAAGCGCTTAAATGCGGGGCCGAACTGGTGGTGCACGGCTATGCCAGGGAAGATGGGCGCGGTGCCCCAGGGATGGAAAGAATCAAAAAACTCGGCCTCAATGCACATGTCTTCCATATGGCAGGTACCAGTGAGGATGCCGCCATGCTGCTGGCCGATGAGCTTGGTGCACGTCTCATCGTGGCCGTTGGTACCCACTTCTCTTTAGAAGAGTTTCTCGATAAGGGGCGGCGTGGCATGTCAAGCACTTTTCTCACACGCCTTCGCATCGGCTCAAAACTTGTGGACGCCAAAGGGATAGGACGCCTGCTGGAAACGCAACCCCACCAGCTGTTCCGAGCGTTCGCTCTCATTCTCCTCGCAGCATCTACTCCCATCATCGCCATGCTCTTCATCTCAGGTGCCGGTAAGGCCCTACTGCGCTTTCTCTCCGTGCTCTGGCACTACCACTTTCGCTAAAAAAGGAATGTTAAGTGGGACCCGGATTTAAATATCACGTCATCACCATTTCGGCCATCTTTCTCGCGCTTACCGTGGGGCTTGTGGTTGGCAGCCTCACGGTCTCCCCGCGCCTCGTTCGCACCTTTAGCGGTGCCTTGCACAACCTGAACATCACCGTGCAGCAAGACCTTGCTGCCAAGCGCCAACAGGTGGCCAACTATCAAAAATTCTTGGATAAGGTGATGCCCTCCCTGGTTCAAAAAGACCTCCAAGGCCAGGCCATTACCCTCATTCAAGTTGGCGACTACTCCGACCCCATTCCCGCCATCCAAACCGTGGTGAGTCAAGCCGGAGGGGAGGTGGTAGACGTCATCACCCTTCAACATATTTTGTCGGATGATGGAGGCCTCCTCGATCAAAGGCTTACCGAACTGCACTCCGATCATCCTAACCTGCCTACCACCCGTGCCAAACTGTTGAATCTCCTCGCCACCACGCTGGTTAAAGGAGAAAACGCCAACGATCCGGTACTTGGCCCCCTGCAAGATGCCGGCCTCATCAGCTTCCACTCCAACTACCCCCTACAGCCCGTCTGTCATCGTTTTGTGCTGCTTGCCGGCAGCCATGCCGACGCCACCCCCCGCGTAACCGATGTGGACGCTCCGCTCATTGCCGCACTTCAGCATCTGGGCGCTACGGTGGTGATGTGCGAACCGCAAAATGCCTCCGTCTCCGATGTGCCTGTTTACCATTCCCTCGGACTACAGGTTCCGACGATTGATAACGTAGACGATAGCATCGGCCTCTACAGCCTTGTCCTCGCTCTACAAGGGGGAGTAAGCGGCGACTTCGGCGTGAAACCTACCGCCAAAGACCTTATTCCAACTCCAAGCTCCTCGTAAAATGCTCTCCGTTCTCATTCCGGCCTACAATGAAGAGATGCGCATAGGGCAAACCGTCCTCGCCGTAAAACGCGCCTTGCCCGCAGCGGAATGCTTGGTTATAGACGATGGTTCAAAGGATGCTACGGCACAACGGGCTGAAGAGGCCGGCGCTGATCTTGTCTTACGCTGCCCTCATCGGGGTAAGGGAGCCGCCTTGCAAACGGGTTTGAGGGTGGCCAACGGCGATATCCTGCTGCTGTTGGATGCCGATCTGGAAGAGACGGCGGAGGCAGCGGCCGCGCTTGTGCAGCCGGTGTGCAAAGGGGAGGCGGATATGTCTATCGCCGTCTTCCCGAAAACCCAAAAAGGCGGGGGGTTTGGCCTTGTCGTTCGCCTTGCACGATGGGGCATTCGCAAGCTTACCGGATGCACTTTTCAAGCGCCTCTCTCCGGGCAGAGAGCGCTTAAGAGGGAGCTTTTAGAGCAGATCGGCGGTTTTGAGACAGGCTGGGGAGCCGAAGTGGGGCTTACGGTGCGTGCCCTGCGGCTCGGAGCACGCCTTGAGGAGATAGAGTTGCCCATGCGGCACCGCGTTACCGGCAGACGGCCGGCCGATCTGCTGCATCGGGCGATGCAGTTCTACGCGGTAGCCCGCGTCCTTTTGCGGCTCTGGCTCACTCCTCACTACCGTCCAGAAGCCGCGACGCGCAAACTAGGGGCGCCTTAAAGATGGACTACCGCCTCCTCGCCGCCTGTTTGGTCCTCTTGGTGGCTCTGCCATGGCTGGGCGAAAGGCTCTTACGTCGCTGGGGGCATCTGCAGACTAACTTTCGGGGTGTGGCCATTCCGCAGAGCTTCGGCGCCGTCGTTCTCCTCCAAACGTTTCTTCTCTTTAGCCTGCTCGCCAGGCTTTGGCCGATGCAGCGTCCTCAGTTTCTCAGTTGGGAGCTTCTCTGTGTCGTCTTTGGACTACTCGGCCTTGCTGATGACCTGTGGGGCACATCGGAATATAGAGGGTTCAGGGGGCATCTGCGAGCGCTCTTTCAAAATGGAAAACTCACCACCGGCCTTCTGAAAGCTGCAGGCGGCGGCCTGTTCGCACTGTGGTTCAGCTACGAGAACTTCGCGCCGAACTGGCCAAGAGTGGTTCTTGGAGGGCTTGTAATTGCCCTTTCTGCCAACGCCATCAATCTCCTCGATCTGCGCCCCGGGCGCGCTATCGCCGTTTTTCTGGTCGTCGCTCTCCCTCTTCTGCTGCAGGTAACAAGCCCCCTTCATCACCCTCTCTTCTTCCTTATTCTCTGTGCGGCCTCTTTATGGCCTTACGATGCACGGGGCCGAGCGATGCTCGGCGATGTTGGCAGCAATCTCCTCGGAGCGGCCATGGGGTTTGCCTGTGCAGAAACCCTCTCGTTAGGGGGGCTTATTGGAACCCTGCTCCTGCTTTGCGGCTTTCACACGCTCACCGAGCGCGTTTCTCTCTCGAAACTAATCGAAGAAAACCGCATTCTGCGTTTCCTCGACCGCCTTACGGGCCTACGCTGAGCATATACCCATCGTAGGCTGCCACAATGTGCGCCTTCCCTAAAGCCGCCTCCAGTTGCTCGTGGGTAAAACCTCCATTATGGGAGAAATGGGTGGCCACTATGGGGGTCTCTAGGTGAATGACCTTGTTTTCGAGCAGCCACTGCTTCATCTTCACCACGTCGGAAATAGACATATGCCCTCCATAATCCCCCTCCAAGGGGCCTTTGGTGCACTCCACAACAACGGCATCCAATTTGCAGCCTAACAAGAAACTCCACGTCGCTTCATCGTACCAGCCGGTATCGCTGGCATAGAGCAGGGTGGTGCCTTGCGCATCACGCAGCACATAGTTAAAGCAGGTGATGGTCGGATCGTGATGGGCCACAATCGGTGTCACTTCATAGCCTGCAATCGTCTCCGTTTTCCAGGCGCAAAGCGTGTGGAGTTCCAGAGGAAGAGCCCACTTTTGTTGCATGGGACGCAAGGTCTCGATGACTTCCGGCGGTCCATAAACCGGCAAAGGGCGCTCAAGCAACCTAGACACGAAATGCACCCCGCTATACTGCAGCTCTGCCGGGCAGAAATGGTCTTCATGGGCGTGCGTAAACAGCAGCGCCTGCAACGTGCGTAGCTCGATGTTATGGGCTATCGTATGGTAGAAGGTATCGGGTGGAAAATCTATTTTAAGGCGCCTATCTATGAGCAGAGAAGAGCGCGTGCGCACGTTTTTGCCTTTATGCACGCGGGCATAGGCGCACACGCTGCAATCACAAAAGAGCCCGGGCCATCCTTCCGCAGCGGCCGTCCCCAACAACTCCACACGCATCACACAACCCTCCTTAATAGACTCGTATCATCGCCTGTCGGCGAGCAATATACAGACGATCATATATACCCTGTAAGCGTGGAGATTTCCTATCCCTAATAGGGGAAGGGCGCCCTGCCCCAGAAAATCGCAAGATTTTCTGGGGACCCCTGCGTCGGCCTTGAAGAACCGGTGAGACAGCCGCCTGTCATTTCTTGTGAGATAAACACCTGTCATTTCGAGACGATAATACACCTGTCATTTCGAGCCAATAATACACCTGTCATTTCGAGCCGAAAGCGAGATAAACACCTGTCATTTCTCGTGAGACAAACACCTGTCATTTCGAGCCGAAGGCGAGAAATCTTGAATTTCAATCCCTACCGGTTCTGAGGGAAAGGGGAGGGCTGCGGAATGCCGATGCCCAAGCCCCCTTCTCATCCCCCCGCACGCGGGGGGAAGCTAACCCTCCCTCCCCCTGTAGGGGGAGGGTTGGGGAGGGGTTGCAGAGACTGCCGGCTTCACCGTTCTAGAGCCAATTCGTGGAGTAAGCCGACTTTGCTCGCCCCCTATCCCTTCCTTTCCCCCGATTCGGGAGAAAGGGGGCGGTTGTGGTTGGTTTCCAAAAGGAAAGCTAATCAAAGGAAACCGCCTGTAGGGGCACGGTGACCGTGCCCCTTTTGCTAATCTCCCCTCTCCCTGTAGGGGGAGGGGGAGGGCGCCCTACCCCAGCGTCGGCCTTGAGGGGCGGGGGTGGGGGCTTGAAGAGCCGATGATACGCCTGTCATTTCGAGATAAACACCTGTCATTTCGAGACGATAATACACCTGTCATTTCGAGCCGAAGACGAGATAAACAACTGTCATTTCGAGCCGATACCACAACTGTCATTTCGAGCCGAAGGCGAGAAATCTTGAGTTTCCATTCCCACCCGTTCTAAGGGGTAGGGGTGGGACTGACAATCTCACAGTTCTAGAGGCAGTCGGTATAGCAAGCCGACTTTGTTCGCCCCCTATCCGGGCACAGAGGGGAGTTGTAGCCCATCACAGATTCCTGTTGCGTGAACAGGCTAGCAATAGAGGGTGATGCGCCCTAAAGAAACGGCGCGTTTTTGCGAAAATCCCTACACCGAAGGTCAACAGAAGACGACCTAGACCAAAAACAGCTTGCGGCTTCAGGGAGATGAAAAATGCGTTGGTTCCTCGATTTACGTACGTCCCATAAACTGGCACTTGGCTTTGGAGTCTGTATTCTCTCCATGCTAAGCTTGGGCGTTCTGGGCCTGCTTCGCATGAATGCCCTTCTACAGATGAACAGCCGTTTCTACCAGGATGAACGACTCTTAAACGATGGAGTACGAGTACGCGGCAACATGTTGCGTTATCAAAGAGATGAGAAGGATCTCATTTTAGCCCGGAGTGCCTCCGACATCGCGCGTTACTCGCAGGAGATGCAGGGATACGAATCGGCCCTTCAAGAGGCGCTCTCCCAGTGGAAAAAGGAGGCAACACGCGATGCCGATCGCACGGCGATTCAAAAAATAGAGAGCGACTGGAGCGCTTTTCTGCCCATTGATCGACAAGTTCGGGCGCTTGCCCGGCAAAACAAGAACGAGCAGGCCCAGAAGCTCTCCGAGGAGAGTGGGCGCTACTGGCTCAACGACATCGAGAAAACACTCGATGACTATATTCAGGATGCACACCAGCGCGCCAAACAGATGCATGAGACCTCTTTGGCTCTCTCGGCCGCCTCCCGTTTGCAATTTACCGCGCTCATGATCGTGGCAACGCTCTTGAGTCTGGGCCTTGCGTGGCTCACGACCACCTCCATCACGAAGCCACTTGCACAGGTTTCAGAAAGACTAGCAAGATTAAAGAGTGTATGTTTTACGGGTTTAGAGACAGGTTTGCAGCACTTGACACAAGGCGATCTTACGTTCACCGTAGAACCAACAACGCAGCCTCTTGACATATCTCGCAAGGATGAATTAGGGCATCTAGCAGGAACCTTTAACGAGATGCTAACAAAAATAAAGAACGCCATACATGCTTATGAAGAAGCACGCCAAGGGCTTATTGACCTTATAAGTAAGGTTGCCGAAAGCGCCATAGCGGTTTCCGCGATGAGCCGTCAGCTGAACGTCTCCGCGGAGCAGACGGCGCAGGCGGCCAACGAGATCGCGGGTTCTGTTCAAGAGGTAGCTCAGGCGGCAAGCCAATCGGCCACAACAAGTCAGGAGATCGCCCGTGCCAGCGATCAACAGGCCCGAGCGGCCACCGAGGCGGCTACGGCAGTAGAGACACTTCAGGCGGCCATCGCCCATATTCGTCAAACGTTAGCCGAGCAACAGCAGGCCGCAACAAAGGCCAATAAGGGGATGCAGGAGGCCACCCAAATCGTCTCGCAGGTAAGCCACTCGATCGAGGAGATCGCGGAGCGTGCCCAGAAGTCCGCACAGGATGCTCACGCCGGCTCCAAAGCCGTTGAAGAGACCATTGATGGCATGGGGCGCATTCGTCAACAAGTTGAAGTGGCTGTGGAGAAGGTGAAACATCTTGGCAAGATGGGACAGGAGATCGGCACGATCATTCAAACCATCAACGAAATCGCCGAACAGACCAATCTGCTCGCCCTCAACGCGGCCATCGAGGCAGCGCGGGCCGGAGAGCATGGACGCGGCTTTGCGGTGGTGGCCGATGAGGTGCGTAAGCTGGCCGAGCGCTCTTCTCAGGCGACAGGGCAGATCAGCACGCTCATTAGTGAGGTGCAGCAGGGGGTGCAACAGACGGTGACCGCTATGGATGCAAGCAGCCAAGAGGTGGCCCTAGGAACCTCCCAAAGCGAGCAGGCCGGCACAGCGCTGATGCAGATTCTCACTTCGGTAGAACAGGTTACAGCCAATATCGAAAGCATTGCCGCCCTGGCGGAACAGATGGCGGAGAGCGTAAACGAAGTGCAAAAGACGGTAGAGCAGGTTGCAGTAAACGCGGCAGAAGATATGCGGCTGGTGGAGAACATGAGCCAGTCGGCGGATAAGGTTTCTGAGGCCGTTGCGAGCGTAGCCGCCATCTGTGAGGAGACCGCCGCAGGTGCGGAGGAGATGAGCGCTGCCGCAGAAGAGGTTGCAGCCTCTACGCAAAACGTCTCTGCTTCCGTTGAAGAGCAGGCTGCGGGAATGCAGGAGGTAAACGCAACCGCCGCCGAACTCGGCAACATGGCACATCAGTTGGAGGAGCTTACAAGCCGATTCAAGCTTGAGGAGGTTTCTGCCGAAGCCTCTAAACCGATGAAGGCCTCTTCGTCTCCGGAGGCCAAGTCGTTGAAAACGCTTCGTAAAGCGGCATGAGTTTTCAAACAACCCCTCCAGAACACGAGACCTAAAGCGGCACGGAGGCCGCGCTTTCTTCCCCGGACACGGATGTCCGGGGTCTTTTTCTTTGAGTAGTTCTAGACATGTCCATCACGATGAGAAACTATCAAACATAGAGGGAACCACATAGTGGGTAACCACAAGGGTTACCCCTACAGGGGGCGGGAGGGCCAACAAGCTAATCGGCGGTTTCGTTATGATTAGCTTCCTTTTGGAAACTAACCATAACCGCCCCCTTTCTCCCGAATCGGGGGAAAGGACGGGATAGGGGGCGAACAAAGTCGGCTTGTTTTGCAAACTGACTCTAGAACCGTGAGATTGTCAGCCCCACCCCCCTTCCTCTTAGAACGGATGGGGTGTGAAACTTAAGATTTCTCGCCTTCGGCTCGAAATGACAGTTGCCTTCGACGCGAAATGACAGTGGTTCATCTTGCCTTCGGTTCGAGATGAGATTTACAGGGCATCCGAACGTCGCCCGATTGACAACGAAGCGAAGTGCACAGTATACTTGCCTGCGGTTGGAGATTTTGGGGTGCTTCTATAGCCCCATTAGGATGCGAGGCGACATCGGCCAAGATAGTTCACTATGAAGAGATTACGCAGAAGCAGCTTCTTTGTTTGTGGTTTTCTAACCGTTTTGTTGTCCGTGTGGCTCACGGGTTGTAACAAACCCTCGTCCACGACAACCCCTTCCGGGCCTACGAACAGCGTGCCCCCGCCCGTTACATCGCCCCCGGCTCCCAACCCCACCAGCACGGCCAGTAAGACCCCCGTTACCGATGCGATCAACCGCTTATTGGAGGAACAGGCGACGACGCCCTACCCGGTGTTGCCGCGGGGCACGAAGCTGTTGGGAGCACGGGTAAAGGATGGCGTGGCTTATTTAGACTTTAACAGCGCCTTTAATCAGCTGGCCAATATGGGAGACACGACCGAGTCGGAGGCGCAAAAGGCACTGCGCCATGCCCTGCAGGGCATTCCAGGCGTAAAAATGATGGCCGTCACGGTGGAGGGAAAACCCTTTCAGAGCCAAATGACGGACTGGACAACGCCCTTCCCCATTGCGGATTTGCCCGCTCAGCCCGATAGCCAGAGAACCTCCGAGAGCAACGAGGTTCGCCCGTGAGCGCTCCGTTTCTCGGTGTGTTCGATTCGGGAGTCGGAGGGCTTACGGTGGTTCATGCTCTGCGCAAGGCGGCACCCCATATTCCGATTTGGTATGTGGCCGATCAGGCGCATGTGCCTTATGGCGGGCGTCCTTTGGATGAGGTACGCGGGTTTGCGTGCGGCATTAGCGAGGCGCTTTTAGCCAATGCCACTGCGGAGTGCGTGGGCGTGGTGATGGCATGCAATATCTCTTCGGCGGTCGCCTTGCCGGTGGTTCAGGCGAAGTACCCGCATGTGCCCGTTTTGGGTGTGGTCGAACCGGGGGCACAAGCGGCCGCGAAGCGCACACGGAATGGTCGCATTGGGGTGCTGGCCACGGAAGGAACGGTTCAGAGTGGAGCTTACCGCCTGGCGCTGCGCCGGATAGCTCCCGACTACGAGGTGTATGAGGTCGCCTGCCCCGCCTTTGTTCCCATCGTGGAGGCCGGTGCGGAGGGGAGCGAGGCGGCTAGAGAGGCTGCCTGCCTCTACTTGCACGAATTGGAAGCTCACGAGGTAGATACCGTTATATTAGGTTGTACACACTACCCTTTTCTGCTCCCCCTCTTGCGCCGCCTCAGCCCGCAGTTTGTGTATATAGACCCTGCCGAACCTACCGCGGAGACCGTTGGCCAAATGTTGTCTTCGCTTGAAGTGCTTGGTACGCCGCGTCATCGGCTTTTTACCACCGGCGATGTGGGCGCGTTTCATGCCCAACTCGAGCGTCTCTTCCCCGATCTGCTTCTCGTTTCCGAAGTCAAATCGGCCCGGTGGGATGGCGACCAGCTTGTATTAGATTGAACCGGGCAATCTTCTTGTTTCCTGATGGGCAGGTAACCCTTGCAGGGGGATGCCACAACAGGGCAACCTCAACACATACTGTAGGGGCAGGCCTCGTGCCTGCCCAATAAAATAGGGTGACCGCAAGGCTGCCCCCTACGCTCTATGCAACGCGCGCCTGAAGGGCGTTGTCGTGTTGGAAGATGGTTACGGTAAGAGGGGCCGATTCGCCGGGCACATCGGGCAGGTACGGCTCCAAGATCGCGCCGAGTTGCTCGTCTACCTCGCGCTCCCAGTCGCGGGGGTGAGCGGCGTGTTGTTGCCGTTGCAGCAACCATTCCAGCGCCGTAGCATCCCACTTCAGTTCGATGCCTTGCGCATGATAGCGTTGGATGAGCGTCTGCAGACAGGGCGTGGTGAGGAGGGCTTCGCGTTCGATGGGCGATGGCGCCCTCATGCACACCTCATCCATCTGCTCCACGAAGTCGGGTTCCAGCACGCTTTCGGCCAGCTCTCGCGGGTCGGGTATCTGTTTGGTGTGGCCTCCGACCAGCCCCATTTTCCGAAGCTGCTCTGGGTTAACGTCGGCGGAGAGCAGGGTGATCGTGTCGCTAAGGAAGATGCGTTTGCCGCACGAGTCGGTAAGAAGGCCGGTGGCGATGGCTTGAGCGAGCAGGCTGCGAAGGCTTTTGTGGCAGGATTCGATGTTGCGACAGAGGAACACACAGCTGCCGAGCTGGGCAATTTGATGGATGGGCAGACGGCTTTCGTAGCCCACATAGCCCGGAGGCGAACCGATGAACTGAGAGATATCGTGCGCCTCGCGCATGCCGGCAAGGTCAATATCCACGAGGCGGGCGGCATCGCCGTAGATGGCTTCGGCGATGGCCTCGGCAAGCGGACGCGCCATGTGGCTCATCTCTCCGATAAGTAAAAGGGTGGCGTTGGGACGTTCGGGGTGGGTATCGAGGCCGCGCAAGCTAACACTTAGGCGATGGATTAGCGCTTCGGCATCGCTGGGCAGCATCAAAGGGCGTTCCTGCAGAACCTGTTTCAAGCGGGCGATGCGTTCGGCGGGCGTCAGCCGCACGCCTGTCATACGGCGGGTTATCTCGGCCACGTCGCTCTCACGCACCTCGGTTTGTCCTTTTGCCAGCGCGTGCGCGACGCACTGTTCAAGCAGGTCTACGCCTTTATCGGGGAAGCAGCGGTTGCGCAGGCAGGTATGGGCCACCTCTAAAATCTGTTGGAGAACCCCATCGCTCACGCTTACGCCGCGCAGGCGTTGCAGCTCGTCTCGGAGAGCTTCGAGGATGGCACGTGTTTGAGCGAGCGTTGGCTCCTGAACGCGGATGGGCTGAAAACGCCTTTCGAGGGCGGGGTCGGCCTCGATGAAGCGGCGGTATTCATCGTCGGTGGTGGCGGCAATGCAGGCGATCTCCCCGCCGGCCAACGCTGGTTTTAGAAGGTTGGCGAGGTCGCTCCCTCCTCCTGCGGCGCGCACGATGGTGTGCATCTCATCAATGAAAAGCAGTACGCCGGTACGGCGAGCTTCGGCGAGAAGGGCTTGCACACGCTCCTCGAACTCACCGTGCACATGGGTGCCGGCGAGGAGCGAGGCCGGCTCAATAGCCCAGAGATGGGCGTTTTGTAGGAGGGGCGGCACGGCGCCGCGCGCGATATATTGGGCCAAGCCCTCCACAATGGCCGTTTTGCCGACACCGGCCGGCCCAATGAGGGCCGGGTTGCGCTTGGTACGTCGGCATAGGGTTTCTATAACCAGCTGTATCTCCTCTTCACGCCCGACGACCGCGGAGAGGCGGCCTTCGCGAGCGGCGCGCGTTAAATCTCTCCCATAGCGCTCTAGCAGGGGGCAGAAAGGCTGTTCCCAAGAGGCGCTTTTGGAGAGCGGAACAGGCTCTTCCAGCTTATAGCCGGCTCGAGTAAGGATAACCGCACAGAGATCGCGTACTTCGATTTGAGCCGTGTTTCTTGCCCGTGCAATGCACTCTGCTTCGGCAACCACCTCCTCTTCGGAAAGCTGCGGCCCGCTGTGACCCTGCTGCAGGCGCCGTTGAAGCAGGGGGAGAAGCGTTTCTGGATGGATTTCTTGGGTCATCTGTTCCACCAAGCCGCGATGTTGGCCGAGAAGTACCAGCAGCCAATGAGCCAGTGTTAGGGGCTGGCCCGCCGATTGAAGCGCTCGAACGGCCGCCACGAGATGACGGCTTTCAGCCGATAGGGATATAGAGTCATTTGCTGACATAGGAATAATCGCTCGCTCCTTTTTGAACAGATCGGAACATACTGCAGGAAACTGCCGCTTCAGCCATGCGAAGCCACGCTGCCTATATAATACACTTTTGTGTGGATAGAACCCTGAAAGCGCCGTCTCATCCAACGCCAGAGCCGTCGTAATGCCCCAAAACAACACTTAAACGGCCAAACCAGTTTTTAATGCGGTTACCGCCACAGGCTTCGCCTTTGCATGTGCCAAAAATGAGGGAATTGTGGGGCAACCTATCTGTGGGCGGGCAAGGAGACCGTTTCGGGCTTTTTGCCCTGAGAGAGGGCTTTATCCAAAACCTCGATAACCTCTTCCACCTGCTCTCGCACTTTATGGGTGGTGAGAGGCAAGATGACCCCTTCGGATGTGAAGCGGTGCCCTTTGAAAGCGTAATTCAGCAGCCGAATAGCTTCTGGGGTAAGGCGGACGTGGGGG
>Ga0209061_1001077_pt1 | contig 50664 bp, 44 predicted proteins | sample Coa_R1_10_FD_187157 | JGI IMG/M metagenome (GOLD analysis project Ga0209061, IMG submission 187157) | Surface soil microbial communities from Centralia Pennsylvania, which are recovering from an underground coalmine fire - Coalmine... | ecosystem: Environmental > Terrestrial > Soil >...
CGAGGTCGTGGTCGCTGTCCCCGGGCCCAGAGACGGCACTTAGGTACTACGCGGCGACGTGCGAAACAGGCAGCTCTGGCAGGGAGTTTGCAGCCTCGTCACCTGCTAGCCCGGAAACTCCCGCTAGCCCGAGACCGTGGGCCCCGTTCCCACGCCAGATCCGTAACCAGTTCCGCGGCGCAAAGCCAAACTACTTACAGTTCTGCGCGCATAGCGCGCAAAAGCGTAGCCAGTTCATGCGTTGGCCAGCAGACTTACTACGTCTTTGCACACCTGCCCCCCGGCAGCACACACCCCCCCGGCAGCACACACCCCTGCAGCACGCGCTCCCCAGAACGCCCCGCAGCAAGCACGCCCGGCAGTAGGCACCCCCGGGCGTGAGGACGCACCCCCGCATGAGGCCCCTCGGCACAGGACACCCCCGCATGAGGCGCCTCGGCGCAGGAAGCCCCCCGCCGGCCAGCCCTCAGGAGGGGCTAAAACGGCCAGGGTGCTGGTTCATGGCATGGGCAACGACATGGTCCCGCCGGACTTCCCACCCCTCAGCAACCAAGAGGTCCGCCTCGTCCTTTCCCGTGTGCCCAGCCTTGCAGCACGTTCAGCGTCTGCCAGTGTCGTCTGGCGAAGCCCACGGCCCTTCTCTGCTACAGCGATCGTGTCCTTAGCCGGTGTAGCGCCGGGCAAGCTCAGCCGCTCGAGCTCTCAGTGCGTCGTCGTGAAGCGCCATTGCGCCCTAGCCCGCAGCCGCGCATCGTTGGAACTGGAGCATGACTTCATGCGCCACCTGGCGTCCGGCGGCCTGCAAGTGCCCAGAGTGCTCGACGACGGCGCCTGTTCGGCTTGGGAAGAGGGTGGTTTCGTCTACGAAGCACAACAAGTCCTCCCAGGTGAAGACCTCTACGCGCAGGCTCCGAGCTGGACCCCGTACATGTCACAAGCTCACGCCGCCTCTGCCGGCGCAGCGTTAGCCGTGCTTCACCTTGCCAGTTCCTCCTACGAGCAGCCGGCCAGGCCAGTCGAACCCCTGTGGGCATCGGCTCGTACGGTGTCTTCTGAGAGCCCACTCGACGAGGTAGAGGAGCTGGCGTCCCTGTTGCCTGGGCTCGGTGAGTACCTGCGCGCCCGCCCTGGATGGCGCAAAGAGCTCCACCAAGCTCTCGCCCCCTACCACGAGGCGTTCCTGCCTTACGCGGGCGAGCTCCGGCCCCTTTGGTGCCACAACGACTGGCACCCGTCCAACCTCCTGTGGGCTCAAAGCGCACAACAATGCGGTGCTAGCCCAGAAAAAGTAGCTGCCACACCTGCTCCCGCACCTCCTGCCACATCGGCTCCCGCACCTCCTGCCACAGCTGCTCGCACGTCCGCAAATGGCACTGTCACAAAAGAAGCTGCCCGTGCTGGTCAGCGTAGCGGGCACTCGTCTGAGCCACGGCAGTTTGAGCGCAAAGCGCCGGCTGAGCCCGCCGGCGAAGTTGCCGGGGCCGTAGCCGCCGGCGAAGTTGCCGGGGTCATAGATTTCAGCCTCGCCAACCTCACCAGCGCGCTCTACGACCTGGCTACCGCTCTTGAACGCAGCGTCGTGCCCTGGCTGGAACAGCCCGATCGCCGCAGAGCAAACCTAGGCCAGGCCGACGCTCTGCTAGAAGGGTACTGCTCCGTACGGCCCCTTTCTCCTAGCGAGGCTCAGGCCCTTGGCCGCCTTCTCCCTCTAGTCCACGTGGACTACGCTCTCTCAGAAATCGATTATTTCGTGAGGGTTGCGCGCTCAGCCGCTAACGCCAATCTCGCTTGGGGTTCGTACCTGTTGGGGCACCTTCGATGGTGGGCCACGCCGCCCGGCCGGCACCTGCTGTCCAACGTCGCCGCGCGCCTTTCCAGCCACACAGTGCCCTAGCAGCACGACCTGCGCAAACGTCAATCAGATCCCGGCAACCTCGGCCTTGGGGACGCCTTGCAAAGCCAAAGGTCTCACACGGGCAGCGAGCCGCAGCAAAGTCTTTGCCAGGACCGCCGGTGGGCAAAGGCATGGAGCCCTCCTCCAACTGTTGACCGACAGCCTAGCCTTAGCCCGGATCCACCGCCCAGTGGCAGGTGATTCTGCCTGACCATCCACCAAAAAGTGCCTCCCACCTGGGAGAATTGGTGTCGCCAAACACCCAATCAACGCCAGGAACGGAGGCACCTTTTAGATGCGACAATCATCGCGCAACTTGGACGCCTTGGAGGTCGTTTTCGACGACCCCAACGCCGTGGCCAACGGCGGGCTGGTGCTTCCGATGACGCTGGCCGACCGGATCGGGTTGGCCGGACTGGTTGACGCCCACGTGGACTTAGTTGGTGCCCCAGGGCATGCCAATGTGGGCCACAAGGCGATGGCCTTGGTGGCGTCGGCACTGGTTGGCGGGGACTCCATCGACGACGCCGACGTGCTGCGCTCTGGGCGCGCCGACGCCTTGCTCGGCACGTGGGTGCCCGCCCCTTCTACGCTCGGGACGTTCCTTCGCGGCTTCTGTTTTGGCGACGCCCGCAGCTTGGGCAAAGTCGCCGGCGAGCTATTGGAAAGAGCGTGGGGAGCAGGAGCCGGGCCCGGTGAGGGCCCCTCAGCATCGACGTCGACTCGACGATATGTGAAACCTATGGCCTGAAAAAGGAGGGCGCCCGCTTCGGTTACACCAAGGTCCGGGGCTTGCACCCACTGCTCGCCCACCGCTTCTGGGACCGGCGACGTGCTCGGTGTTCGCCAGCGTGGCGGCAACGCGCACACCGGCAGGGGCGCCGCAGGTTTCCTCGCCAAGGTCTTTGGCCGGGTACGGGCAGCTGGCTCCACCGGGCTGCTCACGCTCAGGGCCGACTCGGGCTTTTTCAACAAGGAGGTGGTCGCAGCCTACAGGCACGCCGGGGCACGGTTCTCCATTTCGGCCAAGATCTACCCCGCTTTGCACAAGGTGATAGAGGCGATCCCCGAAGAGGCCTGGCAGGCGGTCCCGTACTGGCTGGAGGGTGCCGCCGACGTGGCTGAGACAACTTACCGCCCCCACGGCTGGCCGAGCGAGGTGCGCCTCATCGTGCGCCGGGTGAAGCCGGCACCGGGCAGCCAGCTCGCCCTTTTCGCCGAGTACGAGTACCACCCTTTTGTCACCTACCGGGAGGGCAGCACCTTGGAGCTGGAGGCCGACCACCGCCGCCACGCCGAGGTCGAGCTCGTCATACGGGACCTGAAGCAAGGGCCATGGGCGCACATGCCCTCTGGGCGTTTTGGGGCCAACGCTGCCTGGCTGGCGATCGGGGCGATAGCCCACAACCTGGCCCGCTGGAGCGCGAGGCTCGGCGGCATGACCAGCCCTGGCGGCCACATCGCCTTGGCCACGCTTCGCCGGCGCTATATAGCGGTGCCCGGCCATTTGTCCCGTTCGGCCCGTCGCACCACCCTCCACCTGGCGAAAAACTGGCCCGGGGCCAACGGGTCCCTGAGCGCGCTCCGCGCCGTGGGCGCTCTCCTGCCTCAGCTCGCCTGAGCCACGTCATCGTCACCAACCGAGCGGAGCGAGGGCGGTAGCCTTTGCCCAGCGCGCCCCACTTTACGGCTCGGGGTGGCCCACCAGACCGTCTCGGATTGGCATGAGCTTTGGGAGCGGGGCGGCCGGGACGCGCTGAGGGCCAAGGGGCGGGCGGGGAGGCTGCCGAAGCTGAATGCCGAGCGGCTGGCCAAGGTGGAGGAGGCCCTGTTCAAAGGCGCCAAGGCCAACGGATATGACAACGACCTGTGGGCCCTGGCCCGGGTTGCCGAGGTCATCGAGCGGGTCACCGGGGTCGGCTTTCATCCCCACTCGGTGTGGCGGGTGTTGCGCCAGCAGCTGGGTTGGGCTCACCAGCGGCCTGCCCGTCGCGCCGTCGAGCGCGACGACGAGGCGATCGACCGCTGGATCAAAAAGCGCTGGCCGAGCATAAAAAAAGCGCCCGGCGCCGGGGCGCGCTGATCGTCTTCGAAGACGAGTCAGGAGCCTCCCTGTTGCCCTCGGTGCGGGCCACCTGGGCCCCGCGGGGCCGCACCCCGGTCATCTCCCACCGCTTCGGCTGGAAGCGGATGTCGATGGCCACCGCGCTCGTCTACGAGCCTGACGGCAGCGACGCCCAGCTAATCTTCGGGATGCGCCCCGGCGCCTACAACGACGACTCGCTGATCGAGTTCCTCGCCGCCACCCACGACCTGCTCAACGGCCGCAACGTCACCTTGATCTGGGACGGCCTGCCCTCCCATCGCTCCAAGAAGATGACCTCCTGGACCGGCACCCAAGCCTCCTGGCTGCGAGTCGAGCGCCTCCCCGGCTACGCCCACGAGCTCAACCCCGTAGAAGGAGTGTGGGGCAACCTCAAGGGCAACGAACTGGCCAACTACTGCCCCAACACGATCGAAGAACTCGAGCACAAAGCCGACGACGGCTTGTGCCGCATCGGCAGCGACGCCCAGCTTTGCAAAGCCTTCCTCGGCCAGACACCCCTGCGACTGTGAGCGACCGTCGCGCGATATTACGCGAGCCTCTTTAGACCAGTCTTGGCCAACTGCTACGCAGTTGGAAGCAGTTTGGCAGGAGAGCCCGTAAATGTACTGGCGCCGCAACCCGCTGGCTGATGTGGACGGCGGGCCGGAGGGCCCCCCCGACGCAGACAGTGATTGAAAGATTGCGTAGTAAGCGGATTGGAACTTTGTAGTCGTGGCGGTGCCAGCCATAGCGCACGCAGTAGCCCAGCAACTGAGCGCGTTGGCGTACCAGACGTCGTAACCGCCTAAAGTGGGTAGCACCTGCTCTGACCACGTGGCCCCCCCGTCGTCTGTGACCCAGGAGCTTGCGTAGTGGCCAGGAGTCCCGGTGCCGCACAAGCACCAGTTGAACTTGTCGCCCACTGCGAGACAGTGGCTAGCCGACTGACAGGCTACGGCTGTCGGCCCACCGCTGCCACCAGGCACGGTTGCCACTTTCCACGAGAGCCCTCCGTCGGAGGACAAGAGGCCTACTGGCTTGGAAAAGTCCACGTTGGCGCGCTTGTAAGGGCTGGCGCCGAGCGCCACACAGTGCGAAGTCGAACTGCATGACACGGACTGAAGCAGGCCCTGCGCGATGGGTAGTACAGCACCGGCCCAACTGGCCCCGCCGTCGTGAGAAACCAACACGTCGGGGTGCAGCGCTACGGTGCCGGGGATGAATGCGCCCCCGGCGGCTATGCAAGTCGTAGCGCTAGGGCAGCTAACGGCGTCCAGGGCCTTAGCGCCCGAAGGGATTGCGGCAGCACGCGAACCAGTACCACCGTCAATACGCACCACGACGGCGCTAGCGGCCCACCAGCTGCCATGTGAGGCTACATGTGTCGCACCGACGGCGACGCACTGTGCCGCTGACCAGCAAGACACTGCCGACAAGCTGGCGTCGAGGACGGGCAGCTCGACCGGCACCCAGCTCTTGCCGGCGTCGGTCGTCCGCACCGCCATGGCCTGGAACGAGCCGCCAATTAGCCGGCCCGAAGCGCTGTCGATGTCAGTCTCCACTGCGCCGACCGCGACGCATACCGTGGCCGTCGGACAGCTAATGGCGCTGAGGTAGCTCGAGTGAGCGGTCGTTGGCCCGTTAGTGACGGCCGCCGCCGGTGGCGGGTTTGCGACGAAAAGGCTTACTGCGGCGACGAGGGCGAGCGTACGGGACCGGCCCACGAAGACGGCTCCTTTCTGGAGGTGTTGTGCTCCTCGGAAGCGTAGCCAAAATCGCTTCGGCCCGCCGCCTCTCCTTGGGGGCTAACCAGAGCCGACGAAAACCATATTTACTTGATTACCATGCACCGGTGGCAGATATCGAAGTGCGCTGGGCGGCCCCCGAGGAGTTCGCAAGTGCAGGCGATGTCGTTGTCGCTGCGTACAAAGCCTTGCCCAACCAGACGGTGTTGGCTGGCGGTTACGCCGACGAGCTGGCTGACGTGGCAACACGGGCGCTGGAGGCAGAAGTCCTCGTGGCCGTCAAGGCAGCCGCTGGTTACGACGGCGGACCAGCGCACGCCGGCAAGCCACGTATTGTCGGCTGCGTCACCTTGGTGACCGATCGCACCTCGCGGTGGGCAGAGATGCTAAAGGACGGCGAAGCCGGCGTTCGCATGATGGGCGTACATCCCGACTTTCAGGGAAGAGGAGCCGGTCGCGCTTTATTGGAAGCTTGCGTTCAGCGGGCAGGCCAACTTGGCAAGAGGGCCTTGTTCCTGCACACGACGCCATGGATGGCTGCCGCCCACCACCTGTACTCGAGCTGCGGCTTCATTAGGGAACCAGGAAGGGACTGGCTCCCGGCACCTGACATCCCTCTGCTTGCCTTCCGCCTGGACATCGGCTGAGCCTTCGGACCACCTCCCGTCAATGCCCTCAGCTCAGGGGGTGGTCGGCACCCCTCGGCAAGGGTGAGGGGGGTACCAGCAACTGCAGCACCAGCGACCACACTGCCTCCCGAACCTCAGGTGAGCGCTCATGCACCAACGGCTAAGCCTGGCTTCATTGGCACCCCAGCCACTGATCATTGGCACCCCAGCCCCTTAGTCGATAACTTCCCCAGTATGTCCCCTCAACGAACGAGGCCGGTGCTTTCCCAGGTGCCGATGGTTTCCCAGGTGCCGATGGTTTCCCAGATGAGGCCAATACGTTGGCACACGGGGCCACTACTTTGGCCTAGGGGGCCACTGCGTTGGCACAGGGGGCACTGCGTTGACAGATGACGACCTGGTTGCCCGCAGCGTGGCCCTCGCAGGCGAGCTCTTGTCGCGCTCGAAGGCTCTTGGCTCACCTGTCGAGCGCCGGCGCCGGGAGAAGCTGAAGAGGCTCCTCGCTAGCGACCACGGCGCCAGGCTCGTTTTCGCTCTCGCCGACCGGGCCCTGCGCCCCGTAGACCCGCTCAGCGCGGCAGCTCAACTCCGCGAAATTGCTGCCGGGCCGTTGGAGGGGCTATCGGCTCTCGACGCTATGGCCCTGCGGGCGGCCGCTCGAACGTGCACTGTGCTGCCTTCAGCTGTGGTCGCGCTCGTCGGGGCACGCTTGCGCCATGAAACGAGAGGCCTCATCTTCCCCGCCGAACCAGCGCTCCTTGGCGCCGCCCTGGCCAAGGTGCACAAGGCCGGCTTCCGGCCAAACCTCAACCTTCTGGGTGAGGCAGTACTCGGCGACGAAGAAGCCGCCCGGCGCTTGTCGGCCCTAGAAACGCTGCTACGGAGGCGCGACGTGGACTGCATCTCAGTCAAGGCGTCGGCCGTCGCGGCCGGGCTCTCCCTTGTGGACCTCGAAGGCTCAGTAGAACGTGTGAGCAAGCCGCTGCGCCAGCTGTACCGCGTAGCGGCAAGCTACCGGCCGGCCAAGCTCGTGAACCTTGACATGGAAGAGCACCGTGACCTCGACATAACAGTCACCTCGTTCACCCGCACCCTGTCTGCCCCCGAGTTCCAGGGCCTAACCGCAGGCATCGCCCTCCAGGCTTACCTGCCGGGTACCCATGCTGCGCTCGACCAGTTGCTCGCTTTTGCCTCTGCCCGGGTGAGCGCTGGGGGCGCGCCAATCCGCGTCCGTCTGGTAAAAGGGGCCAACCTCGCTATGGAGCGGGCGTCAGCTGAGCTCTCCAGTTGGCCAGCGGCTCCCTATGCCACCAAGGCCGAGACGGATGCCTCCTACAAAGCCCTACTGGAGCGCTTGCTCCTCGCGGCGCGCTCAGGGTTCGTCGAGGTGGGCGCGGCCTCGCACAACCTCTTCGATGTGGCGTACGCTCTCGAGCTCGCCAGCGACCTCGCCACCTCAGTAGACGTCGAGATGCTCGCCGGCATGGCGGACGACCAAGCCGCCGCCGTGCTCGAACGCACAGGAAGGTTGCTGCTTTACACGCCTGCCGTGGCCCGGCGCGACTTCCGCCACGCCCTCGCATACCTGGCTCGGCGCCTCGACGAGAACACAACCCCCGAAGGCTTTCTTCGCCACGTCCTGTCCATGGCCCCAGGTAGCAGGCAATGGGCTGAGCAGGCGTCCCTTTTCGAATCGACGGTACGTCAGCGCCGTTCGGTGAGGACCACTCCAATGCAGGCCCAGGACCGCGCTCGCCCTGCCGGCGGCCCAGGGACTGGCTCGGTACGGCAAGCCGGCGGCCTAGGGACTGCCTCGGTACGACAAGCCGGCGGCCTAGGGACTGGCTCGGTACAGCCAGCCGACGACTTCGCGCCTCCCTCAAGAGAGTTTTTCAACGAGCCTCCGACGGACCTCACCGTCCCCGCAAACCGCAAATGGGCCTTGGCCGCCCTGCGTCGAGCCCGTCGGCCAACGTGCCCGCTGCTCGAAGGCGCACGCGCGCTGAGCAGCGTCGAGGAAGCCGTCGCAACTGCTTCGCTCGGCTCCGCGGGCTGGGAAGCCTTGGGGGGACATGGGCGGGAAGCGGTCCTCTGGCGAGCCGCCGAAGTCATGGCAGTCGGCCGACAGGAGGCTATTGAGGTCATGGCGGGCGAAGCGGGTAAGACCTTTGAGGAGGCGGACCCCGAGGTTTCCGAGGCAATTGACTACGCGCGCTGGTACGCAGCCGGGCCTGGGTCTTTGGGGAAGCTCATCGCAAGCTTCGACATAGACGTGACGAGCGAGCCCCTTGGCACCGTGGTCGTCGCTCCGCCTTGGAACTTTCCCTACGCCATCCCCGCAGGAAGCACCCTCGCAGCACTGGCTGCGGGGAACGCCGTCATACTGAAACCTGCCCCCGAGGCGCCTGCGACGTCGGCACTCATTGTGCGCCAGCTGCACAGTGCAGGGTTCCCACAGGAAGCCCTCCAGCTGCTCCCCATAGCCGACGGCGAGGCTGGCAAGCGCTTGGTAAGCCACCCTGGCGTGTCCGGCGTCGTCCTCACCGGTTCTTATGCCACTGCGGAGCTATTTGCCCGCTGGGCGCCGCGCCGGCGGCTGCTTGCAGAGACCAGCGGTAAGAACGCGATCGTCGTGGGAGCTACGGCCGACGTCGACGAAGCCGTCCGCGACATAGTGACTTCGGCCTTCGGGCACGCCGGCCAAAAATGTTCGGCAGCGAGCCTCGCCATCGTCGTCGCGCCCGTCTACGACAAAGGCGGCTTCCTCCGCCAGCTGGCCGACGCCGTCCGGAGCCTTAGAGCCGGGCCAGCAACGGCCCCGGCCACCCAGGTCGGGCCGGTCGTCGGGCCTTTCACGCCTTCGCTCGAGCGGGCTCTCACGCGCCTCGACCCCGGCGAACGCTGGCTTGTCCGGCCCCAGCAACTGGCCGAGAGGCTCTGGTCGCCAGGGGTGCGCACAGGCGTTAGGCCGTACTCTTGGGCCCACATGACCGAGTGGTTCGGGCCCGTCCTCGCAGTAATGCGCGCCCGAGACATCAATGAAGCTCTTAGCTGGCAAAACGCCGTTGCGTACGGGCTCACTGCTGGGCTGTGCTCCCTGAGCCCTCAAGAGCACAAGTGGTGGGCGGAGCGCGTGGAGGCGGGCAACCTTTACATAAACCGCCCTACAACTGGGGCTGTTGTGGGGCGGCAACCCTTTGGGGGTTGGAAGCGCTCGGCGTTCGGGCCGACTGCCAAGGCCGGCGGGCCCAACTACTTGATCGGCCTCAGAAGGTGGCAGGACGCGGACGACGCCACGACCTTCGGACAAGCTGCTGCCAGCTACCGGCGCTGGTGGGAGTCGGAGTTCTCGCAGGCCCGAGAGATGGCTGGGCTCCACAGCGAGTCCAACGAACTGCGCTACAAGCCATTTGCCCCCGGCGTCGTCGTGCGGGCAGGCGCTGAGGTCCCCGACGACCAACTTGCCAAGGCCTTGCTTTTGTCCGAGCTCACGGGCACGCCCGTGCGCTTCTCCCTCGAGCGCCGCCCACGCTTACCCGGCCAGTCAACCGGGCGGTACGCGGGGGTCGAGGTTGCAATCGAAAGCGACGAGTCGTTCGCTGCCTCGCTCGCCGTCGGAGTAGACGCCGCCGGAGTAGGCAGCCCAGTAGGTGCAGGAGTAGGCAGCCCAACAGGTGCACCGGCAGACCTCGGGAGAGCCCGTAGAGGCCGCGTCGTGCAGGGACAGGGCTCGCACGCCAGCTCAGTCCCCCCTGCTCCGAGGCTCAGGCTCCTCGGTGAGGCCTCCCCCGCAGTGCTCGAGGCAGCCGCGGTAGCCGGCTACTCCGTGCTCGATGAGCCCATCTGTTCCTGTGGGCGCGTAGAGCTAGTCCGATGGCTGCGCGAGCAGGTCGTGACGCGCAGCTTGCACCGCTACGGCAACATCGTCTACCAGCGCTGGTAGCGGGCCCTTTCCCAAACAGCATGGGCCCCAAAGAGCATGGGCCCCCACCAAAAGACAGGCTCCTCCAAAAGGTCGCGGATGGGCCAAGGAACCGTCAGGCAGGCTGCAATTACAAACGCAGTTCGTGGCCTGCGGTGCGGTCCACATATTCTGGGACTTCGCCGCGGTGGCGGTCCCCAGTGGTCAAAGTACCCGAAGGTTCGAACATGAGGACCGCCCCGCCCGCTGACGAGGGCTTGTGCTCGACGCCGGCGGGGACGACAAAGACGTCACCAGTATGCAGCCTCACCGTGCTCTCGCCGCCGTCGCTACCGTACAGGGTCACGTCGAACTGGCCGTCAAGGACCAAGAAGAACTCGTCCGTGCTCTCGTGGACGTGCCGGACATGTTCACCCTTGACGTGCGCGACCTTGACGTCGTAGTCGTTAACCTGGCCGATGACCCGAGGGCTGTACACGTCGGCGAAGCTGGCAAGCGCCTGGCTCACGTTCACCGGTTGTTTAGATGGCATAACTTCATCCTTTCAGTTCAAGGGCCCAAAGTCACGGTGCCCCATCGCCAGGTGGGGCCTTGGTAACGGTCCACCGTCGCCAGACGGGCACTTCCTAGCCTTTGCGCCAATGACGCCGCGGGCCTCCGCAACAGACAGCGCCGGCGGCCGCGCCCGAGCGCGCCTCCTACGGCTGACGGCCCACCAACACCGCCGGGCCCGAGCAGCCGCCGCTTACCTGAGCCCGGCGAAAAGGTCGTCCTCCCGCTGTGCACGCTCCGTTGACGAGCGCAACGTGAACCACTCCCGGGAAAACCCCTCAAGGATGAGCTCTTCGGGCAGGGTTCTGATGGCAAAATTCTCTGACTGGCTGGCATGGGCCTCGAGAGCGCTGAGCTTTTGGCGGACATAACCAGAAACGTCGACCACCGTGGTTACTTCTTCGTCTGGGGTACCGAAGTCCTCGGGAAGGTCCTCTGGCCCGCCGACGCCAAGCTGGTCGAGGCGCTCGCGCATCTCGGCGAAAAACGAACGCGGGAACGCCACGTAGTAGAGCTTTTCCGGTATGCCTGTCATTTCGGCGGCCGCCACAGTGGCTCGGTGGGCCTGGATGTGGTCCGGGTGGCCGTAGCCGCCATTTGCGTCGTAGGTGACGACCACCTGTGGCCGGTAGCGAGCCATCAGCGCCGCCAATTGCCCTACCGGTTGTTGCAGGGGCACATTGCAGAACGAACCTGGGTCAGCGTTCGCGTCCCACCCCGCCATACCTGAGTCACGGTAGCCGAGCAGTTCGAGCTCGCTCACCTTAAGGATCTCCGCGGCCTTGCGAAGCTCGTTCAGCCTCGTCGCTGCCACGCTGTCCGGGTCGTGCCCCGGCTCACCGGGCTTTGCGCCGCCCGGTCCGTCGCCTTGCTCGCCATTGGTACAGGTGACCAGCACTGTCCTCACCCCTTCGGCGGAATAACGCGCAAGGGCCCCGCCCGTGCCAACCGCTTCGTCGTCGGGGTGAGCATGTACGGCCATCATCGTCAAGCTCGCGTGTTGTGCCATGGGCACATCTTGGCCGACCCTGTGGCCAATTGCTCGCCTATGCGCCCCTTTGTCGGCTTGTGCCCCCTATGACGTCGCTGGGCCGTCACCATGGAGCGCTGGGGTTGACAGCCCAGGGATTTCGCCCGCCCCAAGGTCGTAGACCACTACGCCAGCGGCTTGGTCCAGACGCGCGCCTTCGGTGAGCCGGTGAGGTGAGAGCCGGCCATCATGGCCTATATGGCAGACCTCCACGCCAAATAGCAACGACGCCGCGTCGGCGACCAACCTCCGGTGGCAGCGCCACCAGAGCTGTTCTGAGCACATGATAACGGTGCTGCGCTCTCTCGCCTCAGCGACCAAGCGCTCGAGGGCATGCAAAAAACGTTCGCTCATCATGTAATCGGCATAACCTCGGAACGACGGGTGGCGGAGCGCGACGTTCGGAGAGTGAGGGCCCGGCCGGCGGAAACCGCCAAGGTCTGGTTCCCAGCGGTAGCCAATGCCAGCCTCGGCTACCCAACGCTCCATCTCGCGCCGGCCGAACTGGGGGTTCCGGCGGCTGCCTGGGGCCGTACGAACGTCAACCAAGCTCGCCACGCCAGCGTCCCGCAACAATGCCGAAAGTTCCTCACAGCTGGCCGTCCCATGGCCCACTGTCAACAGCACTGTACCCGCCTGGCCCACTTTCACCAGTCTCGCACAACCCATGAACTACGGGTCAGGACGACGGCTCATCACCTTGCGCCGCCGGGACCGAGCACAAGCGAGCACGTGGCCCTAGGCAGCCGAGCACAAGCGAGCACGTGGCCCTAGGCAGCCGAGCACAAGCCACCACAGAGCCTCGGGCGCCGGGCTCGAGCCGGCTCAGCGACGCCCACGGGGCACGCAAAGATCCCCGACGGGCTGTGCGACAGGTAGGCTCCCAGCCATGAAACTTGGGTTTTTTACACATGCGGCGACGGCCATAGGCGCCGCAACCATAGCCGCTACCAGCTTCCTCGTACCCACGGCCTTGACCGCAGTGCCGGCGTCGGCGCTCCAGGTGGCAGTTCCCTCGGTGTTGACTTGCGCAGGCAAAAAGGTGGTCAAGCCGGCGAGCTACGTCCTTGCGTGCGCAGACGCCAATGCTTACTTCAGCTCAGTCCACTGGCTCAGCTGGGGCAGGGCATCGGCCACGGCAACGGCTACGCTGGTGCAAAATAATTGTGCCCCAACGTGCGCGGCAGGCAAGTTTATAAGGTACCCAGCCAAACTTTCCCTTTCGAAGCCCAAGATGACTAAGTTGGGCCTTCTGTTCAGTGTGGTCAATTACAGCTATACGGTTTCGCAGTCAACGGCGCTGCCACTAACCACACTGCCCAGCGCTAGGTAATAGCTCCCCTTGGCCGAGCCCGCTGAGCCGCAAGCAAACTGGGCCGCAAGCCAACTGAGCCGCAAGCCAAAGGTTGCGCACGCAATAGCGCATGGGGCCGTTACCCGACCGAACGGGCACGTAACGGTAACGGCCGAACGAACTCCCAAAAGGCCATCCGCGAAGCCAGGGCCACCGCCGGCCCGCACCGCCGACTGACGTAGCCAACCGCCCACTGACGTAGCCAACCGCCGGCGGCACGCAACCAGGCGACCGGGCCGGCCACACCCCACGGGGCGCCAGCCGACGCGACAGGAGCCCACGCGGCGGCGCTAGCCGACGGGGCGCCAGCCGACGCGACAGGAGCCCACGGGGCCAGCTCACGAAGCGTCAGCCGACTAGACAGGAGCCCATTAATGTTCACTTCAGGGAAACTGGGTATAGGTGGTCGTTGATGGCTGGGCTGTCGCGGGTGGGCCAGGCCACGAGGTTCAGGTCTCTCGCTCCTGCCTTGTTGGCAATGGCGAGCGCTTGTGTAGCGGCGGCCTGCGGGCCCATCGCCGTCAACGCCGCCCACGACGCCAGCACTAATGGCCCCAACGGCATCGCCGCTACCTCCGGTGCTGGCGGGCCCCGAAGTGGCTCGACAACTGGGGTACCTAGGGCCACGTCGACCACGACGACGGTGCCCCCGACGACGACCACCACCTTGCCCCCTCTCAAGCTCGCCGGCATCAGCCCGGCCAACAACGCAAAGAGCGTTGGCCCGAGCACCCCTGTCGTCGTCACTTATAGCCGAGCCCCAGCGCCTGGGGCGCCACGGCCTAGGATCTCGCCGGCCACCGCCGGCGTATGGTCCCAAGTAGGAGCGCGCCAAGTGGTGTTCAAGCCGGACGGCTACTGGCGGCCGGGCATTACCTACCAGGTCACGGTGCCCCTCGGTGGCCGGGCCGTCGTCACGAAGTTCACGACCCGCTTACCCTCGGTACTGGCCCTCCAGCAGTACCTCGCCATGCTTGGTTACCTGCCCCTTCGCTTCACGCCCAACGGGGACATCCCCAACCGACGGGCTGTCCTCGCCAAGGAGCCGACGAGCCCCAACCTCGTCCCGCAGGTGCCCTCCCCCGGCGTGTTCACCTGGGCATTCCCCAATATCCCAACCAGCCTCTGGCAGCAGTGGCACCGGGGCCAGCCCAACGTGGTGACCGTGGGTGCAGTCATGCAGTTCGAGGTCGCTCACGACCTGGCCCCCGACGGTGTCGCGGGCCCTTTGGTTTGGAACGCACTTTTGCAGGCGGTCGCCAAGCGACAGATGGACCCTAACCCGTACAACTACGTGATCGTGTCGGAGTCATTGCCCGAGACGCTGTACGTCTGGCAGGACGGCAAGTTCGTCTACCACACGCTCACCAATACGGGGGTCCCCGGCGCCAGCACACCACAGGGCACGTGGCCCGTTGCTTACAAGCAAAACCCCAACCTGATGAAGGGCTGCGACGTCAACGGCTCCTGCTACTCGGTGTGGGTCAATTACGCCAGCTATTTCTTGCCTTCTGTTGGTGACGCCATCCATGCCTACCCTCGGCCCGGTTACGGCTACCCGCAAAGCAACGGCTGCGTCGAGGTGCCCGAGTCCCAGGGCGCCATTGTTTACGCGTACGACCCCGTCGGCACGCTCGTTACGGTCACGTCCTGGGTGGGCCCCGCTCAGCACGCCTAGTCAAGTACGTGATGGTGCGGGTGGCGGACGTGCGGCTCATTGTGTGCGCGCCCGGGAACATGGTGCGGTCATCCTGGCAGAGCCTGCCGACTACGTGTACGGCGAGCGGCAGTACGTCGCCGAGGACTTCGCTGGTCACCGCTGGACGTTCGGCGAGACGCTGGCGGACGTAGACCCGCAGACCTGGGGCGGTCAGTACCTGGGCCAGGGTTGATGGCCAGGGTTGATGGCCAGGGTTGAGGGCCCTGCCCGACGGGTGAGGGCCGAACGGCGGGACGCTGGCGGCGCCGATGGGGCTCAGCTAACCCTTGGCGACCCTTAACCCCCCTGACAGGAAAGCATGCTTAGCTGACCAGCTATGGCCTTGGCCCAACCCAGCACCGGGGTGAGCAGGTTGCGAGAACCGCTGACCACGCCTCGGAGAAAGGCCGCCAGCGCCCCGCACCCTGGGGCCGTGACCGTCGCCCTGGTCGTGCTCGGGCTCGGCTTCGGGGCGACCTTGGCGTCGGCCGTTACCACCGAGACAGTCTCGCAACTCAGTGCACCGGGCGGCGTGGCGATGTTCTTGGGCGGTGTGAGCGGCCTAGCGGGCACCTACCTGGCGCTCGTTATGGTCTTGCTCGTCTCGCGAGTCCCGCTGGTCGAGTCGGTGCTTGGCTTCGACGGCCTCCTGCGCTGGCACCGCCGGCTGGCACCTTGGCCCATCTCGCTCATTGCCGCTCACGTCGTGCTGCTCGTCATCGCCTACGCACAGGCTGCCAAAACCGGCGTCTTGCACGAGGTCGGCCTGCTGGTCTCGACTTTCCCTTACATGCTCGAAGCGACCATCGGGTTTGTGCTCATGATGGCCGTGGCCGCCGTCTCGGCAAGAGCCATCCGGACCAGGGTGCGCAGAGAACGTTGGTGGGCGTTCCACCTATGCATGTACCTTGCCCTCGCCCTGTCGTTCGCCCATGTAATAGCGCTCGGCCCGTCATTTGTGCGCCACCCGGTGAACCGCGTCCTTTGGGCCCTGTTGTGGGCAGCCACGGCAGGGCTGGTCATCGCCTACCGTTTCGGCCTCCCTGTGGCGCGGAGCCTGCGCCACCGCCTTTGGGTCTCAGAAGTCCGCGAGGAGGGCCCTGGGGTCGTCTCGGTGGTGCTGCGGGGGAGGAAGCTCGAGCGCCTCGCAGTCTCGGGCGGCCAGTTCTTCGAGTGGCGTTTCTTGACGCGGGGCATGTGGTGGCAGGCGCACCCATTTACCCTCTCGGGGCGCAGCAGTTCCTACCTTCGCCTTACGGTGAAGTCCGCGGGCGACTACACCGCTGCAGTAGCACGCCTCAAGCCCGGCACCCGCGTGGCTATCGAAGGGCCCTACGGCGTCTTCACGGCTCATTCCCGCCAGCGGCGCAAGGCTGTGCTCATTTCGGGCGGTATAGGTGTGACGGCTATCCGCTCCCTGCTCGAAGACCTCCCCAAGACTGCCGAACCTGTGGTCATCATGCGCGCCTCGCGCCAAGAGGACCTCGTGCTCGCTTCAGAAGTACAAAGGCTGGCTGCAGACCGCAGGGGCCAGGTCTACCAATGGGTAGGGCCACGTTCAGCAGTGCGGCTCGAACAGCTCGCCCAGGTAGTCCCCGACCTTCGCAAGCGCGACGTCTACATCGCTGGCCCTAAGGGCTTCGTGAGCGCGGTCAAGTCTGTAATGTCCCGGATGGGCGTGCCCGAGGACGCTGTCCACTACGAGGCTTACGAACTGACATGAGGCAACAGTCACTGAAAAGAGCCGCAGCTACGGGCATCTCTGCTATCGCAGGTTTTGGCGCCGTGCTCGGGGCGCATGTCGCCCGCTCCTCCCCACGCGCGGCCGTCGGCACGCCCGTGGGCAATGCTGCGGCCACTAAAACGCCCGCCACCACATCGCCAGCCACCAAGTCGCCCGGCACCAAATCTGCGGATACCGGACCTCCCTCGGGGAACACCCCATCAAGCACCCAAAAGCAGGCCAACCCCGCTGGGACGACGCCCTCCACTCAGTCAACCGCCCAGTCCAGCCAACAAACGTCTGCCCTCGGTGCCACCGAACAGTACGGCTATGGCGAGCTGTCGGTCCGGGTCACAATGCAGGGCAACAGGATCACAGACGTGAGCCTTGCCAACTTGCAAACGGCCGAGTCTTATTCACAGATGATCGCCCAGCAAGCTATACCTATTTTGCGCCAAGAGGTCCTCCAGGCCCAGGGCGTCCAGGTGAACGGGATCTCCGGCGCCACCTACACCAGCGAGGCCTACCTGCTGTCGGTGCAATCAGCGCTCCAGAAGCTCCACGCGTAGCCAGCACGGCCCCACACATAGCCGGCGCATAGCCAGCACAGGTCCCACGCGTCGCCGGCACAGGCCCCACGCGTCGCCGGCACAGGCCCCACGTGCCGGCTGCACGAGCCCGAGGCGCAGTACCGGGCGGGGCTCAGGCCCGAGGGGCAGTACCAACCCGGGCCTTGGTGCCGGACCTGCTCAGGCCCGAGGCGCAGTACCAGCTATGGCCTTGGTGCCCGAAGCCACTCCCGCCTCAGCCACCACAGGCCTCACCGTCACATCTGAAAACCCAGCTCGGAGTAGGTAGGACTCCCAGGTGTGCATGTCCACGGGGCGCTCTTGCAGGCGAAGCCCGAAGCGCACCAAGTTCTTGACGACGCGCCACCAACCTTGTGGCCCGCGTCGAGCCAGGACGGCAACCTTGGAGGCGATGATCTCCCAGTCCCGTGCGCTCTTGCCTCGTCCGAACATCATGTCGCCCACGACCAGCCGCCCTCCGGGCTTGAGCCAGCCGAGCACCCGCCTCACGAGCAGAGCCTTGTCCGCGTCGCTCAGGTGGTGGAGGGCATAGTTGGACACGACCAGGTCCACGCTCTCGGGAGGGACGTCAAACCGCTCGATAGCGCAGACCACACCGCTCACTCCCAAAAGGCCCGCGAGAGCGGCCTTTTCCCGCAGCTGGCCCACCATCGCCGGGCTTATGTCCACCGCCGTCACCTCTACGCCGCGGCGGGCAAGTTCCAACGCGAGGCTGCCCGTCCCGCAACCGAGGTCTACCGCCTTGGCCCCCGGTCGCGCACCAGAGGCAGAAAGCACAGCCTGCACCACGCGCTCCAGGCCTGGCGAGCCCCCATGGTCCCACGTCCCAGCCCTGCGGTCCCAGGTCCTTTGCAACAAGTTTTGACGAGCACTATTGGTATAAGAACCTGTTGCCAGTTGAGTGCGGCTGTTCATTGGCTCACACTTTCCCCGAACGTCCTTACGCCAGCGTGAAGCCGGGACGCTAAAGTTCCCCCCGCCGCGAGAAAACCCACCTGAAGCGCGTGAAATGTTCCCCGCTCCGGCTCGTCACCTCTCCGTAAGGCTCCCAGCCCAGGTGGAGGTAAAAACCATTGGACGCATCCTCGGGGAGCGTGACCAGCACGACCTGGCCCAAGCCAGCTTCTTCAGCCAAACGCAAAGCCTCTTGGACAAGCGCTCTTCCAACACCGGCTCCTCTTGCGCCGGGAGCAACCATGAGGTGCGCGACCTCTCCTTCTTTCACCTCGGCCACAGGCCCACAAGTAGGGCCCCGTCGACGGGCCAAAAGCCGCAGCGCCCCTAAGGCGTAACGCACGGCGCGCGTTTTCAGCAGTTCCCAGGCAAAACTGGGGTTGGCCACAGAGTGGCCTATGAGGCGAACTACAAGCCCTAAGCCATGGCGTTTTGCAATGTAGCGGTAGTGCGCCCCTGGTTGCAACGAACCGAGCAAGACGCCGAGGAGCTCTCCTCGGGGGCCGGTTGCCGCCAGCGAGAGGCCGTAGGGGCTTTCGCACCAGGCGCGGTGGTAAAGGCGGAGGAACCTCTCGCCGGCGCGCGCCACGAACTCGGCTGCGAGCACCTCCTGGTGCAGCTGTGCGCTGGCCTTTAAGTCACTAGCGCCGAGCCGGCGCACGTCGAAAGCGCGCACGTAAGAGGCGCTCCTGGCCGGGCCCGAAGCCGGGCGCGCCTTGCTGCTCAGTTCCTTGCCCTCGCCGTCCACCAATACCCGCGCCACCATCTGGCCTTCTCCGGCAACTACGCTACCCCCAGCAATGCGACGGCTGGTGGCGGCAGCACTCGTGCCCATAGTGGGCGCCCTCGTGGCGGCCGCTGTGCTCGCACTGACAGCTCCCTCCCCTACGGCCGCCCGTTCAGCCCCGAGGCCGGGTGCCCGCACCAGCAGAACCGAACGGCTTGCCCGTGCGGCAAGCGTCCCAGACCTGGCAAAACAGCCTAGCGAGGCCGGCAAGGCCCGCGTTGGCACAGCTTTGTTCAAGGTGCCTGCACCAACGGTCCCCGGCGGCGTGCTGGACACCCAGATCTGGTACCCCGCCACGGCCGCGCCGACGAGGCTTGTGCCTGACAGGAGCGGGGGGCCGTACCCGCTGATCGTGTTCTCCCAGGGTTTCGACTTGCCGGTCAGCGCCTACACGGGCCTCCTCAGGCACTGGGCAGGGGCCGGTTTCGTCGTGGCTGCCCCCACTTACCCTTACACGGCACCACCCGGCCCACTCGACGAAGCCGACATCGTCAACCACCCAGCCGAGCTCCGCCTCGTCATCAGCGCGCTCATTGGCGCAGCTCGAGACCCTCGCTCCGAGCTGGCCGGGATGGTCAACCCGGCTGAGGTAGGCCTCGCGGGCCACTCCGACGGAGGCGACGTGAGCCTGGCGGTCGCCGACAACACATGCTGCCGCGACCCAGCTGTAAAAGCCCTGGCCGTCCTATCGGGGGCAGAACTGGCCAGCTTTGGAGGCACCTACTTCACCGGGCCGCAGGTGCCACTTCTGGTCGTCCAGGGCAACAGAGACCCGGTCAACGTCCCCGCTTGCAGCGCCCAGATCTACGACGAGGCCAGGGGCAGCCGCTTCTACCTAGACCTGCTGGGAGCAGACCACGAGGAGCCCTACGTCTCCAAGGAGGCCCACGTCCCCGGGGAGGCCCACGTCCCTCAGGACGAGCATGTCCCTCAAGGCGCCCCGTCGGCAGCTGAGCGCTACCAAAGCCTCGTGGCCAGGGCCACAACGGACTTCTTCCAGGCCGAGCTCGCCTCGAACAAGGGCGCCGTCGCCGCTCTCGAAAGAGCCGGCAACGTCCCCGGCCTTGCGAGCCTCGTCGTCGGCGGCGAAGCCCCCGTCGACGGGGGTTGGTGCCCAGGGTCGCCGGCGTGAGGCCAAAGCCGCCGGCGTAATACTTGGCCGCCGGCGTGAGCTCGTCTGTCAGTACGTAGCCCGGCAGCCGGGCGTGGGGACCGCCGCGACGAGCGGCCGTACCTTGGGCAGCGGGGGCAGGCCGAGCACGGCGGGGTTGACAGCATTTGCCATCGCTACCTGGCCCGCTGCGTTGGGGTGGAGGTGGTCGCCCGAGTCGTAAGGCGGGAACATCACCCACGGGTCGCAGGCCCCGTTGTACACATCGCTCACTGCGTGCGCCAAGTTGAGCACCGCGTCGAAGGTGTGCGAAGAAACGAGCCAGTGGTCGACCTGCTCCAGTTCTTCCTGCTGGTGGGGGCTCCAGGGCCAACGGCCAGAACTCCGCGGCAGCAATGTGACACCCACCACGCGCAGGCCCGCACGGCGCACCCGCGCCGCCACTTGGCGGTAACCGGAGACGAGCTCGCTCACAGTGTCGCCGAACCACAGGTCATTGGTCCCCAAGAAGACGACCACCTCCGACACACCGGGCTGCTGCAGCACGTCGGGGCCCAACCTCGCCAGGCCCGACGGGCCTCCCCCCGTTCGCGAGTCGGTAGGCACGTCCGAGGTGAGGGCGTTGGCGGTGATCCCCTCGTTTACGACAGCCCTCTGCTCGTCCGCCGGCAAGGAACGGGCCCGTTGCTGCAGCACTTGCACCCAGTTGGTGGTCGCGTTGAACCCGTCCGTGATCGAATCCCCGAGCACCACGATGCTGCCAGGGCCGGAACGCAGCACGTCGAGCGCGTCCACCCAGCGTGGCCACTGGCTGGAAAGAGTGAGCCCTGCGCCGCTGGGCGAAGCCGTAAGGTCCCCACCCCCGTTGGGCGTGAAGTAGGAGACCGTCTCCATGGTGCTACAGCAGGGGTGGACCGACACGAGATCCGTACCGTTCTCCCAGAGGCTTACCGCCAGGGTCTCGCCGGCGGCGACTTTCATCGCCACGGGGTCGCTGTAGGCATACCCGCCCGGGGGGATTATGGTGCCGAGGTGGCCCCCGAAGGTGAGCGGCCGCAACGTACCCGCCTTGACGGCGGCACCTCCCTGGCTGACGCCAACCGTGGCGGCGCCGACCACGAGAGGCTCGTTGCCAAAGGCGTTGGAAATGCGGGCCCGTACCGCCAAGCCGCCAACAGCGGGGGTGACGAGCTCCCTCACGGTCGCGTCGGAGGCGACCCCGTACCCCCACGCCATCGCCGAGCCCCATGCCACCTGCCACCTGAGCTTTGGCCTCGGGCTCGCGCCAGGACGAGCGTGCCGGGCAGCGGCCTGAGCGTGCCGGGCGCCAGCCTGAGCGTGCCGGGCGCCAGCCTGAGCGTGCCTGGCGACAACTTGAGCGTGCCGGGCAGCAGCCTGGGCTGCCGGCAAAGCCCCAGGTAACCAAACCAGCCCTAGCGAGACGAGCAAGGCTGTCGCCGCAAGGCTGGCCAACTTCGTTCTAGGCGCTGAACGCCCACCATCACCAGCCGTAGGCCCATACCGTAGCCGCTCCGGGCCAGTTATAGTGACCAGGGCAGCGCTAGGCCACGCTCGCCGATCTCGTCGCCACCCCAGGGTGCTCGGCCTGGGCCCAGAGCCGGCGGTGGGCAGTCCCCCACGGCGGCAAGGAGCAACTTCCAGGGACGCAACGAAACGCCCTATAAGCCTATAAGTTCTTGTACTTCCCCTGCGCCGCCACCAGGGGTGCACCTCGTGGCACCCCAATGACCCGAACTAGGCACAAATGCTTGCGCGGGCGGGCGGCCAAAGTGGCAAGTGGTTAGCCTCACAACGGAGGCCCAACGGCCTCTGGGGCGAGACAAAACCCGCTAACGGCGTACATGGTCGCCAACGCCAGCGGGCAGTCAGTGGCGAACCCGGCGCCCCTTGGAACGCGGCCTGGCCCAAAAGGCTGGGCTTCACGACTAAGGAGGATCATTACATTGTTATCCCGGTTAAAACTGGTCACCGGCGCCATCGGGCTAGGTGCTTTGTCATTGGCGCTCATTGGCCCTGGTAGCTTCGCCAGCTTTACCAGCTCAGTGGCAGGTACCAACTCCATAACTACAGGTACGTTCCAGCTGGAGGCGCTACCGGATGGTACGCCGACTGTATCTGGGCCATTGATCGGCGATGCTATAAACGGTGGCCAGCCCAGCCAGACGCTGAGCGCCACTGCCGAGCCCACAGTCATTGGCCAGGGCAACACGCTTTCTTACACCTTGGCTAACGCCAACCCAGGCGACACTTACACGTACCAGTTCAGCGTCTATGACGTCGGCACGCTACAGGGCCAGGTGAACACCATCACCTATGTCCCCAGTAGCACAGGTGCCCCTCTCGAAGCCCAGATGACGGTCGCGGTCCAAGAAGACGTCAACGGGACATGGACTGACATCCACAATTCCAGTAACAGTGGCGCTCCCGGTAGCCCATTGCCGGCAAACCAGTCCCATACCTACTATTTGGACTATAGCTTCGGCCCCGCGTTCTTGCAGCCAAACAAGATCGTCAACGGGGCACCAACTTATAATGGGGAGGAAAACTCCGCCACCTTCAGGGTCGTGTTCGACTTCCTCAACCCGACTACCAACCCCAATAGCTCGATCAACAACGACGTCGTCAGCCAAAACGCCGTCGAGGGCATGTCGGCAAACCCCACGATCACCGTCAACGGGACCAACACGCCCTAGCCGGCCCAAGTAGGAGCCAAAGCTAAGGACAGAGCTTTAGCTCGCATTTAGCTTTAGTGCTGGTGGCCGGCACGACATAGCTGGCCACCGGCACTCGGCCTCGTTTAGACAACATTTCGAAGAGCTCATTTCGCCACGGGAGAGGACTGGAACGAACATGTCAAAGCATTCAGCTGGGACGAAAACGTCGAAGCACGCTGCGGGGGCGCGCCCAAGGCACGCTCACAACCTAAGGTTTCGGGCAAGGGGCCGTAAGCGCCCCAAGGGCATCTTGCGCACTTTGGCCTTGGCCCTGCTGCTCGCCGGCTTCGCCTGGGCAGCCGTCGCCGTCGGCTCGGGCCAATGGCAGGTCCGCCCGGTGCTGTCGGGGAGCATGCGGCCCGGCTTCCCCGTCGGAGGGGTAGTCGTCACCGAACGGGTCCCGCTCAGTTCGCTGAGGGTGGGTGACGTCGCCGTGTTCCACCCGCCGGGCTCGTCCTCGGTAACTTACGTGCACCGCATCATATCCTTGAAAGCAAGCCGGGGCGGCGTAGTCGTGCGGACCAAGGGAGACGCCAACCTCTACCCCGACCCCTGGGCCCTGGAGCTCCATGGCAAGTGGGCGTACCAAGCGCGCTTTGCCCTCCCGCTCCTCGGGTACCCCGCGGTGTGGGTGCACTCGCCGCAGGGTAAGACGATCTTGGTGCTGGTAGCGGGTACGTTACTTGTTTCTTGCGGCGCCCTCGTCGTCGTGGACCTAAGGCGCAAAAGAGCCGCCAAGGAGGCTTTGGCAAAGGGGCCGGCAACGAGTGGTGCCGGGGGGGTTTGAGCACCGGAGCCCTCAGGTGCCGGTGCTGGGGGGTTTTAGGCCGAGAGCTTGACCCCAGGCTAAGGCGCCCCCACCGGTTCGACCTCCCCTATGCCGGCGTCTTCTCCCACTGGTTGGGCGCGCATGGCGGAGGGCCACCAGTTCCAGCGGCCGAGCAGCGCGACGGTGGCCGGTACCAGCAGGGTGCGCACCAAGAACGTGTCCATCAAGATGCCGATCGCGAGCCCAAAACCAACGTCGCGCACCTGTGAGGCCCCCGGCCCGCTCGCCGAGAAGGCCAGCACGCCAAAGGTCCCCGCCAGCACGATGCCGGCCGAGGTGACCGTAGGCCCCGTCCTGCCAACGGCCTTGACGACCGCACGCGCCAGGGCAGTGCTGCGCGCCTCTTCGCGGATACGGGTCATTACCAAGATGTTGTAGTCCTCTCCTAAGGCGAGCAAGAAGATGAACATCAAGAACGGCAATATGAACGTGATGCCGTCCGAGCCGCCCAAGTCGATGAACACGATCGTAGAGACGCCCAGGGCAGCTAGGTAGGACAGGCCCACGCTCACGATCAAGTACAAGGGCGCGACTGCGCTGCGCAGCACGAGGCCGAGCAGTAGGCCGATGGCGGCTATTGCCACGGGCACGATCTCGACGATGTCGTGGTTGGACGTGCTGCTCACGTCGTAGAGGGCCGCCGCCTCGCCCGCTACTCCGCTCGCCGTGGCGCCCGAAGCGGCGGCAGCTTCGCTCACCGCCCTACGTACCTGCGGCGTAGCCCTCATGGCGCCCGTGGAACCCTGTGGCCCAGCCACCAGGTTTGCCTCCCACTGCACGGTCCGCCCGTCGGTAGAGACCAGTTGCACCAGCGACCTGTAGGCGCTGTAGGTTGCCGGCGGCACCCGCGCTATGAGGGCTGCCGGCTCTGGCAGCACGAGCCCAGCGGGGGGGCCGAGCTCCCTGTGGAGCGCCTCGAGCTCGCCGGGCGACAAGGCCGAACCGTTGGGGTCGAGCGGGCCCACTAGCTGCTTGAACAGCCCCGACCTTTCCAGTGACCTCTGCGCCTCAACGAGCGGGGTGGCGTCCTGCCACACGCTCTTGGGGTACTCGAGCACCAAGTTGGCGGGGTTCGCGCTCGCCGCAGGGAAATGCTTGGCCAGCAGCGCGTTCCCGACTGCCTCGTCAGACCCCGCCGGCGCGCTCAGCGCGCCCCCAAAGCCCGCCGAGTAGTAGCCCAATGCGGCGAACGCCAACCCCACGAACAGGACAAGGCCGGCTGCCAACGTGCGGGCTGGGCGGGCGACGAGCTTGCCGGCAACACGGCCCCACCAGCCGTCGCGCAGGTCGTAACTGCCCGCGACCTCATAGCTGCCGGGCGCCTCATAGCCGCCAGGGGCCACATAGCTGCCAGGGGCCACATAGCTGCCCGGTGAGGGGGCGGCGGGTGCCGGCTGCAGTCGTCCCCCCAACCCTCCTGGCCAAAAGGCAGCACGCCCGAAGATCGCCAGCAGCGCCGGCAAAAGGGTGAGGCCAGCCAAGAGCATGACGGCAACCCCGATCGCGAGGGGCACGCCCAGGTCGTGATAGAGCCCGAAGCTCGCCAACAGCAACGTGAGCAGGGCGAGGATGACGGTCCCGGCTGAGGCAGTTATCGACTCGCCCACGCGAGTGAGGGCGTGAGAAACGGCGTCGCGCCCCGACAGCCCGCGCCTCAGCTCCTCTTTGGTGCGGAACACGAGGAACAGCCCGTAGTCGGTCCCGGCGCCGAGCAACAGCACTATCAACAACAGCTCGGTGATCTCTGAGATCTTGAGCCCGCCGGCGCCTAGGCCCCCTATGAACCTCATCGAGATTATGAGCGCCACGCCTGCAGGGGCCAAGGTGATGAGCGGTGCCAGCAAGGACCTGAAGATCACAAGCAAAAGCACGATGATGAAAATGAACGAAAACGCTTGTACCTTGTTGCCGGTCTTCTGGGAAGCAGCCTGGTTGGCGACGTTGGTGGCGACTGGGCCAGCTAGGTGCATCTCCAAGCCGAGCTGTCGCGCCCGGCCCGAAGAGTCCCACTTTTTGACTTGTGCCTCCAGCGCGTCCACCACAGGCTTTTGGTGAGTTATGTCGGCCTGTGCGACGCTCGTGGTCACCTCTATCAAGGCGGCGGCGCCGTCCTTGGAAACCCCGACCACCCGCGCCCCTACGACATGACCGATTTCACGCGCAGCGCTGGCCTCACGGGCGATGACCGCTGCGTCAGCCGAGTTCAGCTGCGCTCCCCCACCGCTGGCGCCCTTGGCCACCGACGCCACTATCATCACCTGGCTTTCGCTGTTCACGCTGCCTATTAGCGGCGCGGCCAGGTTTGCAGCCCTCTCGCTCGGCGCACTGGCCGGGAGGAACTGGCTATTGTTGTTGTTGATCTCGCTGCCCATTGAAGGCAGCGCGATGGTCGAGACCACCGCTATGCCCACCCACGCGAGGACCACGAGCCACCTCGCTCGTACCGAGAAGCGGGCTAGCGCCTGGAAGAACTGCTCCGTGCGGCTTATAACCGCGCCCGTACCCGTCTTGGCTACCTGGCGGACCATGCCCCCTTACTAGCACAGAGCCTACTGTTAGCAGCAGCCGGCGTGCCGGCGCCCAAGCCGCCTTTAGCCGCTCGCGTTGGGCGACTGGCGGGCCTCGCCTGCCTCCACGGCCACCTCCTCAGGTTGGGCCAACCCATAGCGGGCCACAACGTCAGGCAGCCACTCGGCACGAGCGAAGACGAGCCCGTAGCGCCCTGCGATGCTCGCAACCCTGTCGGGCTCGGGTCGGCCGGCGGCCAGGTGCTCCGCGAGCTCCCAGAAGAACCCCTCGAACCCGGCAGGCTGGATGACCTCGATCATGCGGGCCGGCACCTTGCCTGCGTTCCACATAGCATGAAGCTCACCACGGGGCTTGGTTATATAGCCTCCCGCAGCGAGGACGACTTCCTCGTCGCCCGAGCGGAAGCCGATCTCTCCTTCGGTCACGATAGAAAACTCGTCTTCTTTAGTGTGCATGTGCGGTGGCACGAGCGCCCCGACCGGGAAGGGGTGCTCGACTATGGACAGTTGGCCCCCCGTGTCCTTCCCGAACAGTTTGAAGACCACCCCGATCGAACCGAGGCTGCCCTCTTTGCCCTCTCCCGGCTGGACGACTGTCACAGACGAGCGTTGCTCTGGCATGTCCTGCCTCTCCTCTTTCACAGTACACTGCTGTCTTGTGAAATCATACGGCGGCTCAGGCGGGGCGTCAAGAGGTTGAGTGAACAGTCTCGTTCATCCAAATTACGGCCTTACCGCATGGCGAGGCGGGCCGAACAAGTGGAGCAAACTCGCAACAGGATCGTGGAGGCAGCGGTGCGCGTGCACGAGACGCTCGGCCCCGCCTCGGCCACCGTCGCTGCCGTCGCAGAAGCAGCCGGCGTGACACGGCTCACTGTGTACCGGCATTTCCCAGACCAGGAGTCCTTGTACGCCGCCTGCTCGGCGCACTGGATGGCGTCCCAAGCGGTACCCGACCCCGCTGCCTGGGCTGCTGCCGGCGGCCCGCTCGAGCGGGCCCGGGCGGGGCTCAGCGACCTGTACCGCTTCTACAGCGACGGAGAAGCCATGCTGGCCCGCATCTTCGGTGAGCTCGAGCACCTCCCCGAGGCAGTGCGCTCTCAGGTCACGAGCATGCAAGCTCGCTACCGGCAAGCCCTGCTCGCGCCCTTCGGGCCAGCAGGCCGGCGCCGGCGCCTACAAGCTGCCGTCGGGCACGCGATGTCTTTTTGGACGTGGCGCTCTTTATGCCGCGAGCAACGGCTAGTTCGGCGCGACGCCGTTGAGCTAATGGTGTCCCTGCTGGCAGTCGCCCTCGACGGGCACGAGAGCCGCCGGCGCTAACGCGTGGGCGCCGGCTCGCTGACGGGCACCTAGTTGCGCCGGCTCTGGCAGGCAACAACCGCAACGTTCCTAGCCACCTGCAGCAGGGCTGAGAGAAGGATCAGCAAGCATCACCGCCCCTGGGACGTACTGGTCAAAACCACCATGGGCACCGTTGTCCCAACCAGGCGCCGCACCGCTGACGTTGGCAACGACCAAGGTAAGCACTTGCACATGAGCGACGTTCACGCTAAAGTGCACCGGCCCAGTGCCTGGGCTCAACGTGACTGCATGCAACAGTTTCCCATAATTATAAAACTCGACCGCCATGCGCTCGGGGTTCAAGTTGTCAAGCAACCCCACTGTTACGCTAAGATGCGAATACCGACCATACAAGGAATATTTCTCGGTTATAGAGTTGGTCGCCTGCACGGTTTTTGCACCAGTAGCAGACACAATGAACTCCAACTCATGAGAGAAATGCTGGCCGTCCAATGAAGGGCTTGCGGGCAGGGCTACATTGCACGTACCTGGCCCGTTCATGCTAGCAACGCGGCCATCCTTGCCAGTTTGCCAACAAATCGCACGGGACACCGAATAGTAGGGCTGGCCGGGCAGGTCGTCCATGTACGTGAGCACGTTAACCGAAGAAGGGCCGCTTATCGATACCGTTGAGGTAGCAGCGTCCCAGTTGGCTTGCTCGCCCGTCAACACCTTGATGGCGCCCAACGGGACATACACGCCACCTTCGTAAGCCAAGGCGGTGCCGGAGCCTTTGGAGGCGCCCGCAACGACGTACTTCACGTCTATCGGCGAAGCGGTTGGCGGTGATGCCACTGCGGCAGGAACGGTGAACGAGGCTGTTAGCGCGCCAGCCACCAGGGCGACTAGCACGCCTCCTCTCCAGCGTAAACGCATCAAGATCTCCTTGTCTCTATCGGGCCAATTAGGGCCACCTCTCTCCGCCACGCTCCGGGCCGGCGCATGGGCGGTAACTTTAGCTCCGCGCCATGATGGCCACATAGCGGGTGGCAGAGCCGTCGGGTGGGCCTCGCAGCCTGCGAACCCACCTCGCCGCTACTCGCTCTCGGGCTGCGGAGAGCCAAGTACCGACGAGAGGCAGCAAGGAGCCGAGCAGGCACTTGAGACTGCGGCACAGGGCGAAAGGCATTGGCTAGCGTCGAAGGCACGGCAAAGGCAACTTCTCCAACCGGCGGGCTAGCCAGCCGGCCTCCGGGCTACCTGAGGCTGCTCCTGGGCCTCCTCCTGCCGGCGGCCCTGTTCGGCTCCTACGACGTCCAGCTGCGGGCCGTGCTGCTCGACCAGCTGAAGGAGTCTTTCCACGCGACGACGCCGGCGATCGGGGCAGCGAGCATACCCATAGGCGCCGGGCAGTTCGTTGCGTTCTTCGTCGTGCTGATGGCGGACCGCATCGGCCGGCGGCCGGTGCTTTTGTGGTCCCTCCTCGGTTACACTCTGTGCACCACGGCCACCGCCGCCTCCTGGGGCCTGTGGTCCTTTGCCGCTTTCCAGTCCGGGGCTCAAGTTTTCATAGGGGCTGAGTTCGGAGTGGCCGTCACGCTGTGGGCAGAAGAGGCGCCCCCGGAACGGCGGGGCCGGTCGCTGTCGTGGCTGTTGCTCGTGAGCCCTGTGGGTGCTGTAATGGCTGGGCTGCTGGTCGCTTTGGGCTTCCTTCACAATGGCCTCGGCTGGCGGGCCTTCTTCCTCCTGGCCGCCGGGCCGCTCATAGTCGTCTCCTTCGCGCGTAGCCGTCTACGAGAGAGCGAGGTTTTCCTGGCTGCCCAAAAGGGCCAAGCCGCAAAGCGTCGACGCGCGGTGGACTTGGTCGTGAGCTCGTTGGCCGTCTTCGGGGGGCCGAGGAGGCGCCGGGCCTTGGCCTTAGGGGCCATTGCTTTCTTGCAAGGGCTGGCGTCGGCAGCTGCGGTCGGCTGGTGGGCCTACTACGCAGAGCACCAGCGGCACCTTGGCAGCGCGACAGCTGGCGCGTTTTTTGCAGCCGCCGCCCTCGTAAGCGTGCCAGGGTACCTTGCGTGTGGCCGAGCTTCAGACAAAGTCGGCCGCCGGCCGACCGCGGTCGCTTACATAATCGGGGCAGCGGCATGTGCTGTAGCCACCTTCCAGGTCTCCGGGCGCTGGTTGATGCTTCCTTTGCTCATGGGGACAGCGTTCTTTGGCATCGGCATCGCACCGGTGCTGTCTGCCTTTGCTGCCGAGCTTTTCCCTACGTCGGTACGTGCGCAAGCCTCCGCATGGGTGAGGAACGGCTTTGGCAACGCCGGGTCGGTCTTGGGCCCCGCTCTTGTCGGCATCTTGGGGGCGGCCAACGGGCCCTTGCACAGCATCGGCACAGCTGCCAGCATCCTGGCGGCCTTGTTCGTCCTGGCCGTGGTGCCTGTCGTCTGGGCTGTCCCAGAGACCCGGGCCTCTCGCCTTGACCAGCCACACAGCTGAGACGGTGCCCACAAGGCCCAGGGTCAGGCAAAAAGCATTCGCGCTAAAAGAAAAGCGAGGCAAGTGTTAGCCGCTAGCAGGCCCGGCCGGCGCCGGCCCCTAACCGACCAATGCTTCAATTTGCTTTGCGAGCTTGTCCTCGATCTCGACGTTCCATGCCATCTCGGCCACGTCCACGACGAGGAACAGGTCCGAGATGAGGAGGGTCTCGAGGGCCGCGACCGCAAGGTGCTCTGCCCACTTGCCTATGCCGATGCGCACCGTGAAGTCGTCGGGCTGGCCAGAGACAAGGACCGACAACGCCCGGTCTGCATCTATCACCCCGCGGAGGAAACCGCCCTTTTTAGCTTGGACCACGACGCCCTGGGCGCTCGGGGCCGAGGCCTGCACCGTGAAGCCGTCAGACTCGAGGTAAGAGCTGACCTTCTCGGCAAGCTGGCCCAGGTCCGTGGCCTTGCCCTGGAAATGCATGACCTTTTCACCGACCATGTTGACCTCCCGTACGGTGCTCTCAGGCGGCCACGGGGATGGCCTTCGTACCAGGCACCTGCCCCCGATGCTATCCGCCAGCTTACGACGCTTGGTACGTGGCCCTCGCCGAGTCACTGGGTGCCACGCTGGCTACGGTCGACATGAAGCTAAGCGCCGCCCCTGGCCCGCGGTGCGCCTTTGTCACTGTCCCAGCTGAGGTCGGCCCCCAGAACGAGCGACGGGGCCAACGCCCCGTCCCCGCCGCCTCCTTCTTCGCCGGCCTCCTCATCTAGACGGCCCAGCACCCCCGGGCGCGGGGCCACCGCTAAGCCTCGTGCTCGTCCAGTTGCACCCCCTGGAAGGAGTTCGACGCTGCGCCCATCACGCTGACCGGTGCTGAGTACCAAATCCCGTAAGTGTCACCTGAGATCGTGTTAGCCCTTACGGTGATGCTCAAGGGCCCGACGGCCCCGACAAGCACGCCAGTCGTAGCACGGTCAGGAGGGCTGAAGTCGAAGTCACCAGTGATGTCGTTGACCCCAATCGTGTTGCCCTCTATGACGTTGCCGTCGAGGTACTGCCCAGGGGCGTGCATATGGACCGTTACCCCTGACTGGCCGCTGCCTTCGATGGTGTTGTAGGCGATGGTGTTGTCGTAGTCTGCCCCGCCGGGCGCGGCCACCGCCAGCAGCACGCCGGACCCTTGGCCCTTTGTGCCGTTGCCTGTCACGGTGTTGTGCTCTACCAGGTTGTCGTAGACGCCCCCTGCGGCCGGCACGAGCTTGCCCTTCACAAAAGCCGTGGTCGAGTGGCTCGGCATCGTGATGCCACAGTCCAAGACGTTGTCCCGCACCACGTTGTACTCGATGACGTTATGGTCAGCCGGGCCGAACTCGTCGGTCACGAGGATCCCGCCCGAGTTGTCCTCCACCAAGTTGCCCGACACCACCGAGTAGGCCGCGACCATGAGGTGGATGCCCTCCCCGCAGTCGCCTGGGACTTTGCCCGAAGCGTTGCACTCACGGTAGTGCGAGTTGCTGATCGGGGCGCCCGTTGGGTTGCCCAAGTCGTTGCCCTTCACGACGTTGCCGCTGACCGTAACGTGGGCCACCGGGTGGCCAGGCTTGCCGACTACCAAAATGCCCTCGCCAATGGCTCCTTCGACGGTGAAACCCTCGACCGTCGTGCCTGGGACAGGGACGGTGATACCGACGTCTGAGCCGGCGGCGTCGATCGTGGCGTTGACCCCGAGCAGGGTGAGCGGCTTGGTCACGACGACCCCCCCGTGGTACGTGCCGGGGCAAGCCACCACCGTGGAGCCCGGCGCCGCCGCGGCTATGGCCGCTTGCAGCGAGGCGTAGCGCGCGGTGGCACACGACGTGCCGGCCGCAGTCGGATTGGCCGAAGGCGAGGCGAACGTGCTGGCCGAGGACGCGGCTGCAGCGGCTCCCCCAAGGCTCGCCCAGGTCGCCGTCATCAAGGCAGCCGCACCCGTAGCCACGCCAAAGAGCCTCGCGCCAGCTGGCCCTGGCCTGCTGCGGGCACCTTGCCTGCTGTGGGCACCAGAACTGCTGCGGGCACCTGAACTGCCCCGGGCACCGTGCTCGGTTGGCTTTCCCATCGAGTTACCTCCGTTCTTGTCCAGTTCCCTTGGGGTTTTTGGCTGGGCCGAGACCTTAGGGGACGCGCGCACCCACGGCGCACCCACCCCACGCTCGCTCTGGCAGCCAACACTGCCGTGGGGCCCTGGCTAGGCGTCACGGGCGCCAAGCCGCTCGCTGCAACGAGCGCGAACCGGCTTGCCGGGCTAGAGGTCCAGTGGCTCCATTACCTGGTCATGCGCCGACCCGGGGACTAGGTGCGAGCACATGGCCTCGAAAGCCGAGCGGAAAGCTTCCTGCGCGTGGGCAGCGCGAAAACGTGACCAATGTTCGTCGAGGCTGTCGAACTCCGCCTCGGCCCATATCTCGTTCAAGTCACCGAAAACGCTCACCCAAACACGAAAGCGTGGGAGCCCAAGCGCCGCAGCCTCGTTGTTGAAGGCCGAGGCCGCGGCAAGGAAGTCTTCGAACTCGCCCAATTTGACAAGCGCCCTGAACTGGTGGCGCAAGAGCAACCCCCCTTTTGGCCGTCGGCTCCCTGAGCTCGTTCAGCTAGCAGGTAACTAGCAACGACGCCGCATAATATCGCGAGGTGGCCAGTCGTGGCCTCCGCCTAGAGCTGCTCGGCAACTTCCGGGTGCGGCACGAGGGCGCGGAGGTGGCCCGCAATCTCTCACTGCGGGGCCAAGCCCTGGTCGCCTTCGTCGTACTGCGAGACGGGAGGGCAGAGCGCAGCCAGCTCGCCGGGGCTCTCTGGCCGGGCTCCACAGAAGCACAGGCACGCACGAACCTGCGCAAGGCCCTCTACGAGCTCCGCCACGAGGCGCCCGAGCTGTACGGCTGCTTGGGGCTGGACGGCCAGGTTGTCGAGTGGCGCCCGTCGGGGGCGGCCACGGTGGACGTAACCGAGTTCTCTTCGTTGGCCGCGGTGCCGACGCTTTGGTCTTTGCAGCGCGCGGCGTCCCTTTACCGTGGCCCTTTGTTGCCCGCCTTGTCGGACATCTGGCTGGTAGAGCAACGAGAAGCGCTCCACCTCGAGCACCAACGGGCCCTTGGGGCGCTAGTGCGCCTTTACGAGAGCCGAGGTGAACTTCGCCAAGCGCTCGAGCACGCCGAAGTACTCACGCGTGCCGACGCCCTCGCCGACGAAGCTCACGTCCGCCTGTTCCACCTGGCGGGGCGCCTGGGTGAGCGAGGCGTGTGCGAGCGCGCGTGGCAACGGCACCGGCGTGCGCTGGGCCAGCTCGGCCTTTTGCCAAGCGCAGCAGTCAACGAGGCGTACCAGGCTGCCCTGGCCGGGCCGCACGCCAGCCGACGGGCACCCAGCCAGCCAACCGGGCGGGCAAGGGGGCCAGTAATGCAAGCCAATGGGCGCGACGGGCCGGGGCTGGTAGGGCGCGAGGGCTACTTAGAGCAGTTCCGTCGCTGGCTAGCGGCAAGCTCGCCCAAGGCCCTCGTCGTGGCTGGGGTGCCTGGCGTGGGCAAGAGCACGCTCCTGGCTGCTTTCGGCGAGGAGCTCCGTAGCCGGGGCTGGCCGTTCGTGGCCGTGGACGGCAAGGTCGTGGCGCCCACGCCGGAAGGCCTCTGGCGCGCTCTTGGCGTCCAGGGGCACGCAGAAGCTCTGGAGTGGTGTGGCCGCAGTGGCGCTGTTTTGATCTTTGACCACCTCGACGACATGGGGCTGCTCGGGAGCTACCTGGCCGACGAGCTCCTGCCGGCGCTCGGGGGAGGTGCACGCCTAGTGGTGGCGGTGCGCTCGGCTCAGGCCGAGCCTTGGGCTTGGGGCTCGCGGCCGCGGGCCTTGGCCGAGGTGATGACGGTTGGCGAATGGGACAAGGCTCAAGCCCTCGAGTACTTGGCACAGCGGGGCGTAGCCGAAAAAGACAGGGCTGCCGAAGCCATAGGGCGCGTCGGCACCACCCCTCTCGCATTGTCCATGGCCGCTGACCTCCTCACAGGGACCGGCCCGACAGGGATGGGCCCGGGGCAGGCCGCCTCGCCCCCCAGCCATCTCTGGAGAGAAATTTCGGCCTCGCTGTTGGACGTATGGCTGCGCGGCGTAGGCGAGGGGACGAGGGAGCTGGCGAGCCTCTCCAGCGTCGTCCAAGTGCTCGACCAAGAGATGTTGAGCGCCTTGGCCGGGCGGCCGGTGGCACGAGGCGAGTTCACAAGCCTCGCCCGGTTGCCCGGGGCCAAGCTCACCGAAGACGGGCTCAGGCTCGACGAAGGGTTCCGCCGCTTGCTTGCAGAAGACCTGAGCTGGCGCACCCCCGCCCTCGCTCGGCAGCTCCGCCTAGCCGGTCTCGACGAGTACCAGCGGCGCCTTGCCGCAGCTCCACCCACCTGGCGAGAGCGCCTAGCCGCTCAGCACTTGTCCTTGAGCCAGGACGCCCTGGTCCAGGAGCTCTTGTTCAGCCCTTGGGACGAAGGGCAGGTGTACTCGGAGCGGGGCCGTCCCGACCAGCTCGACGAGCTGGAAAGGGTGCTGCACTCCTGGGGCGACCAACGCATGGAGCTCCCCCGGCCCCGCCGGATGGTCGAAGCCACCAGGTCCGTGCTCGCTTACCCGGGCACCATTTTGCGCCTGGTCAGGCGCTGGAGGGACGGGAGCATAGTGGGCCTCGCTGCGGCGGTGCCTGTTTGCAAGGAGTCCTTGGGCCTCCTGTTGGCTCACCCAGGCATAGAGCCGTACGCGCGCAGCCGCTGGGGGGACGGGGACCAGCTACCTGCATTGCCTGAGCAAAGCAGCCTGTTGCACTTCACCCACGCCGCTTACCGTGAGGACCTCGGCAGCACGTCCGAGGCAGCCAGGTCGCGGCTGCTGCGCGAGGTTGTCGGGCTGCTCGCCCGGGGCGGCAGCTATTCCCTTTCAACCCCTGACCGCCAGTACCAAGCTCTAGCGGAAGCCTTAGGCTTCCACCGGGTTAGCGAGCTACGCCATGGCGTCTACGGCAGGCACTACGTCTGCGAGCACTACGAGCTCGACCTAGCCGCAACGGGCTTTGCTGGTTTGGTGGACGGCCTCGTCCGTCCCGCCAAGACGAGCAAAGGGCCACAGCAGGTGGCCGTTTAGGGCCTTCGGGCGCGCTCAGGCTATAGCGCGGCGCCTTCCTCACCCGCGACGGCCGCACCGGGAACGGTTCAGGAACGCCTAGCCTCCCAAGATCGCTCACGTGCAGCCTGGGGCTGAGGTCAACGTGGGCTCTCATGGCTTGGCCATGCAGGACGCCCGGCCGCCCGCACTGGCTGGCGGCGCCCTGGAGGTGACGGGGGCCGGACGCGACATCCTGGCTGCCCTCTACCCCTTCACAGGCGGCGCCAACTTCTCCACGCTGGCCCAAGCGCACGCCTTGGCCGACCTAAGCCGGGCTGAGCTAGCCGAAGCGCTGGGCGGGCTGGTGGGCGCCTCGTTGGTCACAGTTCGCACCGCCGGCGGCGTCGCGCGCTACGAGATCCCAGGAACAACCAGAGCCACCCTCGGCCGGCAACGGTGGTTGGCCGACCGGCTAGCCGAGCTGAGCCGCGCCCACGCCGCTTGGTGCGAGGGCTTCCTGGCTGGCGCCGAGGAGGCGCTCGCCGGCGGGCCGGACCAAAAAAGCTGGCTAGAACGCATAGCGCTCGAGCAGGCCAACCTGAGCGCGGGGCTCAGTTTTGCCTTGCGCAGTAACGACCTCGCCCTCGCTGGCCGGCTGGCCCTGGGGATGTCCACTTTCTGGGAAATGCGCGGCCCTCTAGCGCACGCACGTTCGCTCGTCCTGTGCCTGCTCAGGGCCGGGCCTCTCGCCCCTGGGGTGCGTGCACGCCTGCTCGACGCTCTAGGGCGGCTACTGCTGCGCCAGGGCCAGTGCGAGGCAGCCTCTCGGGCATTGCACCAAGCCCGCAGCGTGGCTGGTGCCGAGCCAGCCCGGCTGGCCCTGGCCCGGGGGGCCGCCCACCTAGGCCTGGCCGAACTTTGCTGTGGGCGTCCTGGCAGCGCTTCGGGCGCCCTCGACCAAGCCGTGGTTGAGCTCTGCGAACTGGGCTCGCCCGCCGACCTCGCCCGTGCCTACGCGGCAAAGGCGCTCGTCTCGCTGGCCCGGGGCCGAACGGCTGAGAGCCTCGCCGGCCTCGAGCGCGCCATTTCACTGCAGCTGGGTGCTGGGGACGTGGCCGGCTGGGCCACGAGCCGGCTGTACCGTTCCCTTTGGCACCTAAAGAGCAAGGCCCCAGACGATGCCCTACAAGATGCCCGGGAAGCCGCTCAGATCTTCTCCGACCTCGGCGACCAGGGTGCCACAGCCACCAGCCTTTTAGCTGCGGCGGTGGCGCTGAGCGACGCCCGCCCCGCCGCGGCCGTCGAGCTAGCCGAGCTCTCCCAGAGCCTCAGACGCGACGTCGGCGCCTTGGCCCTCCCCGGCCTTTACCAGGTAGCCATGCCGTTGCTCGACCGAGCGAAGCGGGCGGGCCAAAGGCGCCAGCCCAGGGCCCAAGGGGCGGCACTGAGCCCGCTCGAAGCCCTCGCCCGGGCCGCCGGGCCCACTGAAGCAGGGCCCGACGACGGGAGGCCGTCAGCGTACGTACAAGCGCTGGGGGGCTTCCAGGTGTTGCGTGACGGCAAGGCACTACTGCTGCCTCCTCAGGTAGCCCGCCTGGTAAAGCTCGTAATCGTTGGCGGCGGGCAGGTGCACGTCGAGCAGGCGGCCGAGTCGCTGTGGCCAGAGGTGGCCCCAGCCCTGGGCAAGCGCCGGCTCCGCAACGTCTTGAGCAAGCTCCGAAGCGCTGCAGGCTCGCTCGTGGCCCGTGACACCAGCACTTTGCGCCTTGGCCCCCGTGTTGAAGTGGACGCCCTGCGTTTCGAGGCGGCCGCGCGCGAGGCCCTAGGTGCCCTGTCCGTGGGCGGGGGTGAAGGCGGCATCGCCAAGGCACTGGAGGCACACCGCCTCTACAGCGGCGACCTCCTGCCCGAAGACCGCTACGAGGACTTCGCCATCGTGGCACGGGAACGGCTGAGCTGGCTCCACCTGCGCCTGCTCGATGCCGCGGCTTCCGCAGCGGCCGAGGCTCACCAAGACCGCACGGTCGAGCACTGCCTACGGGCCGCGTTGGAGATAGACCCCACCGACGAAGACCGTTACGTGGCCCTCGCCCGCCACCTGATGAGCCGTGGACGACACGCTGCTGCTAGCCAGGTCCTTGCTAAAGCCCGGGAGGTGCTGACCAGACTTGGCCTGCCTGCGTCCTCTGCTCTCTTGCGGGCGACAGTAAGCCCACGGCACGAGCCCAGAGCTCGTGAGAGGTCCCATTAACTCGTGACAGGTCCCAACAAGGGGTGCCCCAACAAGGGGTACAGCCTCAACAGCGGGTTGGCAACTGCGAGAGGGCGAGGCCCAAGCGGGTGCGCTGCGGGTGCGTGACTCGCCTCGTACTTGTAGCCATGGGGGTACCGGTCGTGTTGCGCCTCGCCGAGCAGGCGCTCGATGAGGGTCGCTTAGCCGGCGAAGTGGAGATGGTCCAAACGGGGGTACGTGCCATAGTCCTGGACGCAACTGAACTATTGGCTTTCGTCAACAGTCAGCGCACCGGGACTAGCATTGTCCCCAGGAATAGGGCTCAAAGAAGGCCCGTGGGACAGGGGCGAGAAGGCCCATGAGATAGGGGGAGGTAAGGGTCATGCGCAGCAGCACCCGTGCCGGCTTGGTGGCAATAGCGCTGATCGGGGGGCCAGGCATGCTGGCGTGGCCAGGGGTGGCGCTCGCTCAACCTGGCCGGGCGCCTCACGGCCCAGTTGGCCCACCGGTTGGGCCGAGCAACGCCACAGTCGAAGTCGCCCCGAGCCCGTACGGCCCAGTCCTCGTGACCGGCCCTGGCTATAGCGGGGGCGCCGGCTTCGCTCTCTACATGTTCAGTGGGGACGCCTTCACGCCTGCGGCCCTGCCCCCTGGTACCCCGTCGATTGTCGCCCTCGAGTTCGAGTGCACGGCTGACAACACGACGACCCGTTTCACCAGCTCACCGCTCAGTGGGACACCATGCACCACGCCGTGGCCGCCCCTCACGGTCCCAAGCGGCACCTCGCCGGTAGCCGGGCCAGGGGTCAACCCCACCGAGCTGCAAGTAGTGCCCGCAGGCACGTACACCACGGGCCAAGTCGAGTACTACGGCCACCCGCTCTACCTTTTCAAAGGTGACACCGCAGCCGGCCAGTTCAACGGCGAGGACGTAGCGGCTTTCGGCGGCGTCTTCTGGCTCGTGTCCCCCAATGGCCTGCCCGATGCCGGCGTGCCACAGCTCGGCACCGAGCTCACTGCGTCCGGCGAGGCGCTCTGGGCGACGCTGCCCAACAAAGGCCAGTCTCGGACGCTCTACATGCTTACTGCCGACGTGCCAGGCCCAAGCGGCCAACCGCCGGCGGGGCCCCCTGGCCCGATGCCGATGGCCGGCCCTGGCGGCCCCGCGCAGAGCACTTGCGTCGGGCCGTGCATGGCCGTCTGGCCGCCACTTCTCACGACCGGCCGCCCAACGCTCGGGCCGGGCGTAGACCCCAGGCTGGTCGGAGAGACCAGGCGCCCTGACGGCACGCTGCAGGTCACCTACGCGGGCTCGCCCGTGTACATGTACTACGTGGACCTTGCGGCTGGCGCCAGCGCCGGCGAGACCAACGGCCAGTACCTGCTCGACTTCCAGGCCCACGGCGTGTGGTGGGAGGTCGCCCCCCAAGGCGGCCCGCAGCCAGGCGCCGCTTCGATAGCCACTTCGGCCCTCAATGGCACGACTTACGTCGTGGGGACGTCGCCTTCGGTCCCTCCGAGCGGCCCGTCCGTCGTCTACACGTTCACCCCGAGCACGCCTGGGGGCACCTGCACGGGCGCCTGCGCAAGGGCTTGGCCGCCGGTCCTCACCAGCCTGCCCCCTAGCTCGACGCTCTCGGGCATAGGCACCGTGCAGCGCTCAGACGGCACCTTCCAGGTGACCTACCAGGGCCAGCCGCTGTACTTCTTCGCCAACATCTTGGGCAAGGCCCCGGCGACATCTGGCTTGTACCCGCTCACTTCGCTCGGTGCAGTGGTCGAAAGCCCCGTGAGCACGCCCTATGGCACCTTCACTGCCGTGACCGGCTGAGCCCGGCTAAAGCCACAGCGCGCAGAGAGCGACCGTTAGCCCTCTGGCCAGTGCACGGCTCGGGCTATTTCTGCTGCGCTGACGCCGAGCAGCGCGCTAGTGGGGCGCTGTTCGTAGTTGCCCTCCGCTAGCCCGAGCACCTTCATTTCCTCGGGCTCTACCACGAGCACCTCTTCGACGCCGTGGGCCGCGTAAAAAGGCAGCTTCTCGAAGGTCTCGTCGTCGGGGGAGACGACCTCGACGACCACGGCAGCCGTAGGCAGGTAGACGAGGCTGCGGTCGAGGTTGCGGTGGTAAGCGCGGTCGGGCACCCGGTAGTCGTCGGGCTGGCCCAAGTTGAACGGGCCTGTCCCCACTAAGCCTGCCTTGTCGGCATAGGGGCCGAGCAGGCGGGCCATCTGGTCGTCCAGGTACCCGTGCGTGACGCGCGCCGGCGGAGCCATGTGGTAGGTGCCCTTCCAGACCTCGTCGTAGGTGTCCTGGCCGAGGGCCTTGCGCCGCTCGACGAACCGCTCGACCTCGGCGGGCAGCGGGCCGAGCACCACCGTCCTCATGCTCTCCCAGCTTATGGGCCACGTGGCCCGTGGGCAGGCAACTTTCCCCAAGTCGCGATGGGCACTAGAAAGGCTGGAGATCTCAATATAGGAGGAGGAACATGCCAGTAAAAAGCGACCGGGAGCGGTTGCTTGCCAGGGCCCGCCACATCTTGTCCAATTATGTCGAGCCAGCGCGTTTTGGGCCGAGCGTGCCTTTTGAGCTCGCAGCCCACCACATCGCCGGCGAGCCGGTCGGCTACGAAGAGGCGTCACGAGGGCCATGGTCGCCGTTTAGCCCCGGTGAGCGCTGGGGCGGTACCTGGGCTACCACTTGGTTCCGCGCACGCGCCGCCGTGCCAGAGGCCTGGACGGGTGAGCGCGTAGACGCCCACTTCGACCTCGGCTATGAAGGTTCGCCTGGTTTTGGCGCAGAGGGGCTCTTATGGCGCGACGGGGCACCCTTTTCGGGCATAAACTCCCGGCACCAACACGTTGCTCTGGTCGAGCGCGCCAAGGGCGGGGAGATTATCGAGCTGTACCTGGAAGCGGCGGCCAACCCACAGCCTGGGCCAGGCAAGCTGCTCGAGCCCGAGTACGGCCGCCAGGACCTTTTCGTGCTGGGGCGGGCCGAACTGGCCGTGCACAACATGGAGGTGGAAGCCCTCTATGTCGACATGAAGGTGCTCGCCGAGCTCGCTTACGACCTGCCCCCAGACGAGGCGCGCACCGGGGAGATCCTGGCGGCACTGCGACAGGCCTGCGCCCTGTTGGAAACCGGGGATGTGGCGGGCAGTGCCGGCGAGGCACGAGACGCGCTGGCCCGAGCCCTGTCGCGCCCGGCCCGGGCGAGCGCGCACAAGCTTTTCGCGGTTGGCCACGCTCACATCGACAGCGCGTGGCTCTGGCCTGCCCGTGAGACGGTGCGCAAGTGCGCGCGGACCTTTTCGACCGCGCTTGGCCTGCTCGAGCGCTATCCCGGCTACCACTTCGTCTGCTCACAGGCTCAGCAGCACGCCTGGATGAAGGAACGCTACCCATGCCTCTTCGCTCAGATGCAAGAGCGCGCCGTCAAGGGCGACTTCGAACCCGTGGGTTCTATGTGGGTGGAGCCGGACTGCAACGTGCCCTCCGGCGAGTCGCTCGTGCGCCAGTTCCTCTACGGCAAGAGGTTCTTCTTGGACAACTACGGGGTCGAGACGACAGAGTGCTGGCTGCCCGACGCCTTCGGGTTCCCAGCGAGCCTTCCCCAGGTCATCGCCCAGGCCGGGTTGCGGGCCTTTATAACGCAGAAGCTGTCATGGAGCGAGTCGGACCGCTACCCTCACCATAGCTTTTGGTGGGAAGGCATCGATGGTACGCGAGTGCTAGCCCATTTCCCACCTGCGGACACCTACAACGGCGATTTCTCGGTAAAGCAGCTCCGCTACAGCGAGGCGAACTTCTCCGACCACGGCCGCTCGGGGGCCTCGCTCTACCCCTTCGGGCACGGCGACGGCGGGGGCGGCCCGACCGAAGAGATGTTGGAACGGGCGGCACGGGTGGCAGACCTAGACGGCCTGCCGAAGGTCGAGATGGCACCGACGCGCAAGTTCCTCGACCAGTTGGAGCAAGACAGCGACCGCCTGGCGTGCTGGGTGGGAGAGTTGTACCTCGAGCTGCACCGGGGCACCTACACTACGCAGGCCCGCACCAAGGCGGGTAACCGGCGCTGCGAAGTGGCTCTCTACGAAGCCGAGCTGTGGTCAACGTTGGCGGGCACTAACGGCGACGAAGCGGTCCACGCCGCCCTCGAGGGGGCCTGGAAGACGCTGCTTTTCAACCAGTTCCACGACATCTTGCCGGGGTCGAGCATCAACTGGGTGGCACGAGAAGCCGAGGAAGACCACGCGAAAGTGCTGGAGACAGTGGGACGGCTAGCAAGCACGGCACGTGCTCAGTTGGCCGCGCCGGCCGGTGCCCCTTGGGCGTCGCGGCCGGTAATGGTCACGAACGCCGCCTCCCATGACCGCCAAGAGGTGGTGGAAATTCCCGAGGGGCTGGCCGCTGGAGCGACAGCGCTCGTGGACGTTGCGGGCCGTGCCGAGGCCCTGCAAAGGGCCGAAGACGGTGGGTTGCTCGCCTATGTCTCGGTCCCCTCGTGCGGCTGGGCGACCTACGACCTGTCAGCCACAGCCCTCCCGGCCACAGCCCTCCCGGCCACGGGTGCCCCGGCCACAACAGGGGGCAATGTAGGCACTGTAGCAGCCGGCCCCGGCTGGCTGGAGAACGGCCGCCTGCGGGTGGAAGTCGACGACGAGGGCATGCTCGTCTCGGTGTACGACAAGCTGGCGCACCGGGAGGTCTTGGCACCGGGGCAGCGGGGCAATGCGCTGTGGCTATACGACGACGACCCTGCACAGTGGGACGCTTGGGACATAGACGAGTTCTGCGCCGACCGCGGCAGGCTCTTGAGCAACGCGACCTCGGTCGAGGTGGTCGAACAAGGCCCGCTGCGAGCTGGTATACGGGTGCGCCGCAACTTCGGTTCGTCGAGCGTGAGCCAAGTAGTGAGGCTGGCGGCAGGCTCGAGCCGCATAGACTTTTTTACCGAGGTCGACTGGCACGAGCGTCACAAGTTACTGAAAGTTGCCTTCCCCGTCGCCGTCCGGGCTGCGCACGCGACCTACGAGATCCAGTTCGGCTCGGTCGAACGGGCTACCCACGCCAACACGAGCTGGGACCGGGCGCGCTTTGAGGTCTGCGGCCACCGCTGGGCCGACCTCTCCGAGCCTGGCTACGGGGTGGCCCTGTTGAACGACTCCAAGTACGGCTACCACATTTGGGGGGACGTGATGGAGCTGTCGCTGTTGCGTTCCCCGACCTCTCCCGACCCCGAGGCCGACCAGGGCCTGCATAGGTTCACCTACAGCCTCCTGCCCCACGCCGGCGACTTGGTGGACGGCCACGTGGTAGAAGCAGGCCTGGAGCTCAACGTCCCACTAGTGGTCACCGCCTTGCATGCTGCGACAGGTGAACGCTTGCCTGCTGCGACCGGTGAACGTCCCGGCCCGGCCAACTTCTCCTACGTGCGCTTTGACCGCCCAGGCGTGGTGCTGTCAGCACTAAAGCGAGCTGAAGACGACGACGGTACCGTTATGCGCTTTTACGAGGCGCACGGGTCGCGAGGCTCGGTAGGTGTCGACCTGGGTTTCCCAGTAACGAGCGCGCACCGGGCGGACCTGCTCGAGCGCGAAGGCGAGAGCGTTCCCGTGCGTTCCACTGGGACCGGGGCACACCTCGACCTCGAGCTCAGGCCCTTCGAGATAGTGACCCTCAAACTTCGGGCCGCATAGCCAGCCGCATCACCAGAAGGACCTCTTAGGGGAGGCCGGCGACGCCGTCGGCGCTCGGACGCTACGCGCCCACGGTCGATGCCGCCGCTTAGCCCCGCTTAGCCCTGCTTAGCCCTCTGGCCAGTGCACGGCTCGGGCTATTTCCGCTGCGCTGAAGCCGAGCAGCGCGCTAGTGGGGCGCTGCTCGTAGTTGCCCTCCGCTAGCCCGAGCACCCTCACCTTCTTTTCCTCGGGCTCGACCACGAGCACCTCTTCGACGCCGTGGGCCGCGTAAAAAGGCAGCTTCTCGAAGGTCTCGTCGTCGGGGGAGACGACCTCGACGACGACGGCAGCCGTCGGGAAGTAAACGAGCCCTGGGTCGAAGCTACGGTGGTATCCCTGGTCAGGGGCCCGGTAGTCGTCGGGCTGGCCCAAGTTGAACGGGCCTGTCCCCACCAACCCTGCCTTGTCGGCGTGGGGCCCGAGCAGGCGGGCCAACTGGTGGCCCAAGTACCCGTGCATGCCACGCGCCGGCGGAGCCATGTGGTAGGTGCCCTCCCAGACCTCGTCGTAGGTGTCCTGGCCGAGGGCCTTGCGCCGCTCGACGAACCGCTCGACCTCGGCGGGCAACGGGCCGAGCACCACCGTCCTCATGCTCTCCCAGCTTATGGGCCAGGTGGCCCCTCGAGGAGCCGGAGCGGATTGTAACGACACGACAAGAAGCCCAGGACCAAGTGACCAACCGACTGGCTAGAGTCGACGTCTCGGTCGACCAGATCCCGCCGAGCAATAATCGCCACGTCCAAAGGGAGCGCAGGAATGCACACGCGTGCTCTGGGGGCCAGCGGCCTCCAGGTTTCAGCTATCGGCCTGGGTTGCATGGGCTTCAGCCAGAGCTACGGCCCCGCGCCGGACCATGATGGTTCCATCGCGGTCATCCGCGCGGCAGTCGACCTCGGGGTCACCTTCTTCGATACCGCCGAGTCCTACGGGCCCTGGGCCGGCCAACGAACGGCTCGTCGGCGAGGCGCTTTCCCCCTACCGGGGTGAAGTCGTCATAGCCACGAAGTTCAACCTGCTCTTCGACGAAAACGGCAAGGCCCAGGGCCAGGTCAGCCGGCCAGAGCAAGTCCGCTCCGCCGCCGAAGGCTCTCTGCGCCGGCTCGGCGTCGACACCTTGGACCTGTACTATCTGCACCGCGTCAACCCGCAAGTCCCCATCGAGGACATCGCCGGTGCCGTCGCGGACCTAGTCTCTGAAGGAAAGGTGCGCCACTTTGGTATGTCCGAGGCCGCGGCAGCAACCATCCGCAGGGCCCACGCCGTCCAACCTGTCACCGCTGTCCAGAGCGAGTACTCGTTGTGGTGGCGCCGGCCCGAGGAAGAGGTCCTAGCGACCTGCGAAGAACTCGGCATCGGCTTTGTCCCTTACAGCCCGCTCGGCAAAGGCTTCCTCACGGGCAAAATCGATGAAACGACCGCCTTTGCCGACAACGACATCCGCACCACGATCCCCAGGTTCAGCGCGCCAGCTCGTCGCGCCAACCACGCCCTGGTGGAAAAGGTCACCGCCATCGCCGCCCGCAAGGGTGCCACTCCGGGCCAGATCGCCCTCGCCTGGCTGCTCGCCCAGAAGCCATGGATAGTGCCCATCCCCGGCACGCGCAAGATCGACCGCCTACAGGAAAACTTAGCGGCTGCCGACATCGAACTGACGAGCACAGACCTCGACGAGATCGAGGCCGCGGTCGCCACGGTCGCCATACAAGGCGCCCGTTACCCCGAACACCTAGAACGCGCTACCAACCTCTAAACTCGGCACTCGGGCCCCGCCTAGTTTCACGGCCCGCCTAGTTTCACGGCCCGCCTAGTTTCACGGCCCGCCTAGTTTCACGGTCAGTGCCCGTAGGTCAGATCGGCTAGCCACCCCTGCTCGCGGCTAGGTACATGCTCAACGCAAGTTTGAATGGCTGCGCGCGAGGATAACGCTGTTTTCCTGGGTTTTTTAGGCCGCGCTGGAGTGGGCTGCTGATGTTATGAGCCCTCAGTGCGCCAGCTGCCCCATGGCTGTGCGGTCCTGATATCAGGTAGGGCCCGGTCAGGCAACCTTCGCGCCCCAGGGCACCACCTCTTCGGCCCCACCGCAACACGAGCAAAGGCGGCCCCGCCCAGGGTGACTGGCCGGCGCAGGCCCGCCGTGGCACCCTGAAAACTGTCACGGTGAAAGGAGCGGCGGATATGGCTGACAGCCTGGTCAAACGTGGCGACGGCACGCCCTTTGCGGGCCAGCCCTTTGCGGGCCAGCCCACGACATCCACCCGAGGCAAGCTCCGGCCGGCGTGCAAGCCCCGGCTGGCGGGCAAGCTGCGGCTGGCGGGCAAGCTCCGGCTGGCGGGCAAGCTCCGGCTGGCGGCGAGGTACCTTCAGGCGCCCTATGTGCGCCACGGGCGAGTGCCGGGGGCCCGCGCCGGTGCGCGGGTAGTTTCGGCCGTCGCCTTGTCGCTACCGCTGCTTGGGCCGGTGCTTGCGGCGGAGCCCGCCAGTGCACAGGCAGCAGGCGCCTTCGTTGCTACCGGCCCGCTTACGACGGCGCGGAGCCACGCGACGGCGACCTTGCTCGGAAATGGAGAGGTGCTCGTGGCAGGGGGCCTGGGCGCGACCGGCGGCGCGCTCGGGTCGGCCGAGCTGTACAACCCTGCCACCGGTGCTTGGACGCCCACCCCTCCCATGGCGCTCCCCGTGGCCGACGCGACTGCCACGCTGCTGGCCGATGGGGACGTGCTCGTCGCAGGCGGCCTCACGGGCACGAGCCCTTCTGCTCTAGCCCCCTCGCCAGTTTCACAAATTTACGACCCTGCTAGTGGGCAATGGTCACCCACCTTTGGCACCCTGCAGCAAGCGACTTTCGACGCGTCGGCCAGCGTTTTGCCTTCGGGCGAAGTCCTCTACGTTGGAGGCCTCCCGAGCACTGCGGCCACAGCCACGGCTTCTCAGGCTGCCCAGATCTACAACCCGGCCACAGGCACGTGGACGCTAACCTCGCCGCTGCCAGTCGGGGTGGCCGGTGCACAGATGGCCGTGCTCCCAGGAGGAGACGTGCTGGTCGCCGGCGGGGAAACCGGGCCATCGGAGACCATCGCGAGCACGGCAGAGGTCTACACGCCCTCGTCGAGCACGTGGGAAACCGTTGGGGCCATGCCGGTCGCGGTGGCCTTCGGCGCCACTGCCGCTCTTGCCAACGGTGAGGTGCTGGTCGCCGGCGGCGAGACGACCCCGGATGGCACGGTCACGCCTGAGACGCAAATCTTCAACCCTTCGACCAACAGCTGGCAACCGGTGGGCGGCCTGCCCGCGTCGAGCTATGGGGCTGCTGCGACCCTCCTTCGCTCAGGTGAAGTCCTCTATGTGGGCGGGCTCACAAACGCGACGGGCGCCCCGAGCGATGCCGCCGAGCTCTACGACCCCTCTACCGGCACGTGGGCCACGACCAGCCCTCTGTTGGTAGCGGAGGGCTTCGGGACGGCTACCGAGCTCGCTAACGGCAACGTGCTCGTCGCCGGCGGCCAGTCAACGGCCGGGCCGACAGCCGAGGCCGAGCTTTACGAGCCGTCGAGCACGGCCGGCGCGCCTGAGATCACGAGCCCTTCCACCTTCAACGTGGTCGCGGGCAGCTTCAACAGCTTCACCATCACCACGAAGGGCACGCCGGCGCCGACCGTCACCGAGTCGGGCGAACTGCCACCGGGGATGACCTTTGTCTACAACGGCAACGGGACCGCCACCATAGCCGGCACCCCGCCGACCGGCACGACCGGGACCTACGCGGTGACCTTGACCGCCTCCAACGGCGTGGGCACCCCCGCGGTGCAGCCGCTTTTCCTCATCATGACGAGCGCCCCGGCGGGCGCGCCTGAGATCACGAGCCCTTCCACCTTCAACGTGGTCGCGGGCAGCTTCAACAGCTTGACCATCACCACGACGGGCACGCCGGCGCCGACCGTCACCGAGTCGGGCGAACTACCACCGGGGATGACCTTTGTCTACAACGGCAACGGGACCGCCACCATAGCCGGCACCCCGCCGGCGAGCGCAGTCGGGAGCTACGTAGTGACTATCACCGCTTCCAATGGCGTCGGAACGCCGGCAACCAGCCAGCTGCTCATAACAGTTGCTGCTGCCCCGGTCCCAGCGAGCCCGCCCAAGTTCATCAGCCCTTCAAGCGTCCTCGTGCTCCCTGGCGCCAATGCCGCGGTCAGCGTCGTCGCCAGCGGCTCGCCTGCCCCGTCCATCACCGAGTCTGGTGCCCTGCCGCCGGGCATGGCCTTCCACGCCACGGGCCGTGGCACGGCCACCATCTCGGGGGTGACGCCGGCAGGCCTGTCCGCCACCTATGTCGTGACGCTCACTGCCACCAACGGTTCGGCCAGCTCGGCCAGCCAAATGCTCCGGCTAATCGTTGGCCGCCCGGCTGTGCCTGAGGCCAGTTACGGGGCTGGCTACTGGTACACGACATCTGGGGGCGAGGTGACCGGGTGGGGTTCCGCTCTCCCGGTCGCGCCTCAAAGCGAACAGCACCCGAGCCAAATAGTTGCCATGGCGACGACACCGGACCACCTCGGCTACTACCTTGCGAGCTCATCTGGCGGCGTTTTCCCCTACGGCGACGCCGTTTGGTACGGCTCGGTCGCTGGCAGGCACCTCTCCTCCCCTACGGTTGCCATCGCCGTCACGCCTTCGGGAGAGGGGTACTACTTGGTGACGCGAGCAGGCAACGTGTTCAACTTCGGCGACGCCCGCTGGTTCGGCTCGGCTGCGGGCCGGCACGTGCCGCCGATCGCCGCCTTCGCGCTCACCCCAGACGGGCTCGGCTACTGGCTCGTGAGCATCTATGGGAACATTTACCCCTTTGGCGACGCCCACTTTTATGGCTCGCCGGCCAACCACCTCGTCCCACGGGTCGTAGCCTTCGCGCCCACCCCGGACGGCCGCGGCTATTGGGTCGTGACCGACAAGGGCAACGTGTTCAACTACGGTGACGCGCCCTGGCGGGGCTCTCTGGCGCAGCGGCAGGTCCCCCCGGTCGTGGCCTTTGCGCCCGCGCCGGGTGGGCAGGGCTATTGGGTCGTGACCGACAAGGGCAACGTGTTCAACTTCGGCCAGGCCCGCTGGTACGGCTCTTCCGCCGGCGTCACCCTGCCCAGCCCTGTGACTGCATTTGCGCCCGAGCCATGAGGCCGTTTATGAGACGCCTGCCGTATATGGGACGCCTGGCGTACATGGGGCGCCTTAGGAGGCGCCGTGCAGTTAGGTGGCCCGCCAGCTGTACTAGTACGAGTGGCGCGAGCCAACCTGGAGGAGGGTGGCCTTCAGCGGACAAATTGTCCCCTTCAGCGCACAAACTGTTCTAGGTAGCCTCGCCCAAGGCCGTTTGCTTCGTAGTGCGCGATGCACATGTCGATCTTGGAATGTACGTCTTCGTACCCGCTTACACGGCCAGCTTCGTCCAAGTACACCATCGCGCCCCGTACGTTGAAAAACGTCACCATTTCATCACAACCATCTGGCACGACCAAGGTGTGCACTTCTCCCGGCGGCTCGTAGACAAAAGAGCCCGTCTCGGCTACCCAGTCGTGCTCCAGGTAGCGCCAACGGCCTCGGATGACGTAGCCAGTCACGGCAGAGGGGTGGCGGTGCCGGTTGACGACCCCTGACTTGCGCACGCGCAACAAGTTGCACCACTGCCCTGTCACTGTGTCGAGGAGCAATGGACGGAACCAGACCTGAGGCGCTTGAGGTACCCAGGCCCTTTCGTCTTCGGGCTCGGCGAGCACAGCTACCTCTCCTACTATGGCCGCCGGCACCTCGCCCCGCTCGCTTTGCTTTAGCGCCTGGGCGTCTGCCATCTTGTCCCCCTTTGCTAGCTGATGACCAAAGTTCCCATAGCCTGGGCTGTCCCCGCCCTTTTCCCGGCTAGGTAGCACTATAACCTCCGTCTACAGCCAGTACGGCGCCTGTCACGAACTGAGCGTCCCGCGAGCACAGGAACGTCACTGGCCCACATATGTCGCTTGGCTCCCCCCAGCGGCCCATAGGGGTGCGCTCTACCAACTTGTGGGACCTCTCGGGGTCTTGTTGGACTTCTGCAGTAAAAGCTGTCCGCACCCAGCCGGGCGCGACTGCGTTGACCCTTATGCCTCGAGGGGCCAGCGCGAGGGCTAAAGACTTCGTAAGTTGGGCAACTGCGGCCTTGGTTGCGCCGTAGGCGGGGGCGTGCGGCGACGCTGCCGAGGAGAACAACGAGGCGATGTTGACAATGCAGCCCGAGCTCGCCTCCAACAGGCCGGCCGCCGCCATGCAGCAGCGGAACGTCCCCAGCAAGTTGACCCTCGTCACCTCCTCGAACACAGCCAAGTCGTACTCTTGCCCCCTGGCGATCGTCCCCGCGCAGTTGACCAGCACGTCAAGCGCGCTCAGCCCTGCAAAAAGGTTCCTGACCGAGCCATCCGACCTCACGTCGCACTCGGCCACTTCGACGTTGCCCCCGGTGGCCCCGCCTGCCCCTCCCGCAAGCAGGCCCGCCGCGACCACATGGGCCCCGAGCGCTGAGAACCGCTCTGCCAAGGCCGCGCCAATGCCCGAGAGGCCGCCAGTGATGAGCACCCTCTTGCCAGCGAAGGCCCCGGGGCGGAAATCAGTCCCCCTAGCCTGCGGCTCTTCGGTCACTTCGCTCCCCCACCGGTACCGGCTCGGCTTGCCCAACCATGGGAGCCACGCTAGGGCCGAGGGGGCTACGGGTCAAAAAAGTCCTTGTCCTCAGGGCTCAGGTGCTCGCTCGCCGCCTCCACGTTGAGCTCCACGCCCATGCCGGGCCGCTCCGGTACAGCGACGAAGCCGTCCTCGACGACTGGTTTGGGCAAGCCCTCCACTATCTCGTACCACCAGGGGGGGTCGCCGACAGGGTACTCGAAGGCAATGAAGTTGTCGGGCAAGGTAGCGCACACCTGGGTAAGCGCAGCCAGGCCGAGCAGGCCGTCCCCCGTGCCGTGCGGCGCCACCAAGATGCCATGGAGGTCGGCGTACTCGGCTACCCACTTGAGCTCTGCGATGCCCCCGACGTCGCAGGGGTCAGGCCCTATCACGTCGACGGCACGGGGCTCGATCAGCGCTTTGTAGTTTTGGCGGAGGTAGATCTGCTCACCAGTGTGCACTGGGGTCGTCGTGGCGGCGGTCACCTCACGGTAGAGGTCAGGGTCGACGTAAGGCACGTAGTCGCCGGTTATCAAGTCCTCCAGCCAGAGCAGGTTGAAAGGCTCCACAGCGCGCGCAAAGCGCACAGCGTCGCTCACAGACCAACCTGGGCCACAGTCCAAGGCCAAGCCCACCTCGTCCCCGAGCACCGACTTCATCGCTTCCACGCAGCTGAGCACGTGCTTGAGCCCTCGCTCTGTCAACGGCCCTCGCTGGCGGCTCCCGTGGCGCAGCTGCTTGCCCGGCTCCCCGTAAAAGAAGCCTGGCACAGCGAGCTGTGGAAGGCGACCCGTTCCTCAAAACATGGAATTTTGTTCCATGCCTACCTGTTGAGCTCCTGGGACCGGTACAAGCTACATACCGGGCTGGTGCGGGTTTAGGCACTAGCTTTAGGAGTGCGGAGCCGGTCTGGTGCTTGTGCACCTAGGCCACCAAACCAAGGCTTGGTAGCTGGCCC